>CEUV01010156.1_pt1 | contig 14433 bp, 15 predicted proteins | sample 356401 | NCBI WGS metagenome assembly CEUV01 (sample SAMEA2622710, study PRJEB7988) | marine metagenome | isolation source: saline water (ENVO:00002010), including
GGAAAATCGACCCTCATGAAGTGCCTTGGCGGCCTGATGAAGCCCAGCGCGGGCTCCGTCAGCCTCGACGGACGCAACATGACCCGCCTGACCGGCCAAGAACTCGTCAAGCTCCGTCAGCAAACGGTCTCCTTCATCTTCCAGGAAGGCAACCTGCTCAACGACCTCAACGCCCGCGACAACGTCGCGCAGCCGCTCATCAACCAAGGCGTGCGCTCCCGCGTCGCCAAGCGCAAGGCGCTCGACCTGCTTGAGCGGCTGCAGATGGGCCACCGCGCCATGGCCTTGCCCATGATGCTCTCCGGCGGGGAGCAGCAGCGTGTGGCCATCGCCCGTGCCCTCATCACCGAACCGCGGCTGATCCTGGCCGACGAACCCACGGGCGCCCTCGATCCCGTGACCAGCCGTGAAGTGCTGGCGCTGTTCAAGGAACTGCACGAGGAGGACGGCGTGTCCTTCCTCATCGTGACCCACTCGAAGGAAGTCGCGGCCTTCTGCGACCGAAGCCTCGAGTTGCGCGACGGCCGCTTCGTGGCCGAGCACGGCAGCGACCTCAACATCGAACGGCTCGAAGTGGGCCGCGAACTGTTGGTCGACGACATCGGCACGGTCACGCTGCCGCCCGACATCCTGCTGCGCTTGGGCGGCTCGGGCGGGTACACCGTGGCTGAACTTGAGCCCGGTCGACTGACCCTGATTGGCGAGACCATCGACGTCGGCGGAGAACTGGTGCTGGCCGGCGTTTGTCCGGCGTGCAAGTACGTGTACGACAACGACACCGAACAGGAATGCCCCGCGTGCGGCTCCTCCCGACCCATGGTTGAGGCGTGAGCATGGAGGTCCTTGTCCTGGGCCGAACGGTCGCGGCCTTGGCGCTTGGTGCGGCCTTCGTCTGGATTGGCGTCCAACATTTTGTCGATCCTGCCTGGTTCGAACCGATCGTGCCCGCGGTCCTTGGCGCGCCACGGTTCTGGGTGCTGGCCAGCGGGGTGGCAGAAATTGCGGTGGGCCTTGCGCTGATCGTGCCGGCCACGCGTGCCTACGGCGGGCTTGCGTGCGCCGCTCTGCTGGTCGTGCTCTACTGGGCCAACCTGTACATGTGGGTCGAGAACGTGCCGCTGGACGGGAAGACCTACGCCAACGTCTGGCACGTGGTGCGCTTGCTGATTCAAATCGCCCTCATCGTTGCCTCGCTCTTCATCGCCGGTGAGCTTCGGTCCACCTCCGATGCCTGACGGCAGGCCTCATCAAGGGGCGCCGCCTCCATTCACACATGCGTTGGGTCGTCTGGCTCGGCTGGATTGAGGGCCTCTCAGCGGTCCTGCTGATGTGCATCGCGACCCCGGTGAAGTACCTCATGGACGCGCCGCACATGGTCGAGGTCCTCGGCCCCATTCACGGCGTTCTGTTCATGCTCTACGTCTTCGCCCTCATGCTCGGCGTGGGCCGGTGGTGGGACTGGCGGTGCGTGCCGGCCGGATTCATTGCAGCCTCGATCCCCGGGGGTGCGTGGTGGTTTGACCGGCGCTTGGAGCAGGGCCTGTTCGCCCTTGAGGAATCGCTCACGCGGTCTTGACGCCCTCGGGCCAGAGCACCAGAATCAGGGTCTTGCCGCGGGTCTTCGGCGTGTGGGTCGTCTCGCGGTCCATCCACACGATGGAGCCGGCCGGGTAGGTGCCGTCTTCGTCCCAGACTTCGCCTTCGAGCACGACGTAGCACTCACCGCCAGGGTGGCTGTGGGGCATGAAGGCGTCAACGGTGACCTCGCTGTCGGCGTCGTACAGCACGAGGGAGGTGGCGTCTTCCCGGTTCAGTTTACCGAGGCGGACGCCGGTGCCGAAGTCCTTCCAGCGGACGTTGGCCTCCAGCCAGTCGCGGTCGATGGAGAAGCCGAGCCAGTCCGCCATGGGGTGGGTGAAGACCATGCTATCCCCACAAAGAGCCCGACCATCAGCCCTTCGCTTACCGCGGGTTTGATGGCCGTCCTGCCGATGGTGTAGCGTGGCGACGCCCATCACGACACCGTCCGTCCCTCCAGAAGGGCCGTGGGATGCGTACGTGTTGGTCATCATTTGGTTGCCCTTGCTGTTTCGTCTTCTCCTCCTTGCGCGCCCTGCGCGACAGGCTGTGGCGAAGGTTGCACCGCATGCAGGATGGGCCCTGAAACAACTTCGAGAGTTGCCCATCAAGGGCCTCCGCTTGCTCATCCTCAACGAGACCTTGGCGCTTCTCGCACCGCCGGTGATCGTGCTGCTCTACCGTCAATTGGCCGACCCGATCGGTTGGCGAACCTGGGACGAAGTCAGCCTGATTGGCGGTGCGGTGCTGATGTTCCTGACCCTCGTGTGGCTCGTGCTTGATCTGATGCGCATTGGTCGCACGCGGCGCATGCTGTTGGCGGTCATCAAGCAGGACGTGGACCGCCTGCGGAAGGTGGCTGATGTTGGTCTTGGCGCCCGTCGTTGGCTCCGGCGTTTTGCCCGCGAGGACGAGCCCAAAGGAGAGGGAGATGAGGAAGAAAGCGCAAGGGGGCGGGCGTGGAGCATCGCCAAGAAAGCCGGTGGCATCGCGCTGCTTTCCCGGAAATTCACGCCGCAAGGGCTTGCGGCTGCGGTGGCTTGGAGTGCGGCTGAAGAAGCAGCACGACGAGGGGCAGCGCACCTTTCAGAGCGGCTCGATGCACACATCGAGGCCAGCGTGGAAGTCATCATCCGTCGCAACGTGTGGACGAGTTTTGTCATCCTCGGCCGGGACATGGCGATGGGCCTTCTTCCCCTCGGCATCCTTGCCCTGATGCCCCTCATCTTCGGACCTTGAGGTCGTGGGAAGCCTCATGTCCGGCCGCGCCATGGTCAACACGAGTCCCATGGCCCTGCTCATCCTCATGCGTCATGGCCAATCCATGTGGAACGCGGCCAACCGCTTCACCGGCTGGGTCGACGTCCCCCTCACCAACGTCGGCATCGAGGAGGCCGTCGCGGGCGGACGCCAAATCGCGCACCTGCCGATCGACGAAGTTCACGTGTCCACCCTTGTGCGCGCCCAAATGACCGCAATGCTGGCCTTGGCGCAGCACGACGGTGGGCGCATTCCCGTCATCCAGCACCCTGTGCCAGAGGGTGGGCTGGAGGGGCTCGGCGAGAACGAGCGCCGCATGGCCGAATGGGCGACCATCCGCGGCGAAGCGGGTCGCGAGGACGTCCTTCCTGTGCACGTCGCATGGCAGCTCAACGAGCGCATGTACGGCGACCTCCAGGGCTTGGACAAGCAAGCGACCCGTGAGCAGTACGGCGACGAACAGGTCCACATCTGGCGCCGCTCCTACGACGTGCCGCCCCCCGAAGGCGAGTCCCTCGAACTGTGCGCTGCCCGAACGTTGCCCTACCTCGAAGGCAATCTCGTGCCCGCCCTTGAGGCCGGACGCAACCTCTTCGTTGCCGCGCACGGCAATTCGCTGCGCAGCGTGGTGATGGCCATCGAGGGCTTGTCGGAAGACGAGGTGCTCTCGCTGGAAATCCCGACCGGCGTGCCCCGCGTGTACGCCCGAGAAGACGGCGCCTGGCGCCGCGTGGAGCTGTGAGGTGGACGCATGGAGGGATGGCGCTTCGACGGCTTCCCCGGTCGTGTGCTGTTCGTGAACCTCTCCGAGGGCACCGTTGAGGCCCGCTCCATCCCGCACGCATGGTGCCTCGAAGGCATGGGCGGGAAGGGCCTCGCCACCCGCGTCTTGGTCGAGTGGGACACCACCGATGCCGCGGCCTACGACCTCGTCCATCCGATCACGGGCGGCTCGGACGCGGCCCGCCACCCTTCCACGCCTCTGCTCGTCTTCACCGGCCCCTTCCAAGGCACGAAGGTCGGCTCGGCCGGCCGTGCCGTGGTCGTTTCTCGCTCACCGCTCACCGACGTCTACATCGACACCTACGTCGGAGGGAACCTCGGCCACCGCTTGCGTGAAGCCGGTTGGGACGGCCTGTTCCTCACCGGTGCCAGCGACACGCTGGTTCGCCTCGAAATCGACGACCTCGAAGCGCGGCTCATTCCCTGCCCCGAACTCGAGGGCGCGACCACGTGGGCCTGCGAACAGGCCCTCGATGGCCTTGGGGAATGCTTCTCCATCGGTCCCGGCGGTGAAGCTGGCGTCCGCTTTGCCTCACCGATCACCGCCGGCCGGCGTGCTGCAGGGCGCGGCGGTACCGGCGCGCAATTCGGCTTCAAGCGGCTGAAGGCCATCACGGTGAACGCCACGCCAGAAGCACGGCAATTGGCCCGCATTCACGACCCGGATGCTCTTGCTGCCGCGGTCAAGGTCCAGCGTCAGGAGATGGGCCTCAAGCGTCGTGCGGGCGACCCCTTCTACGCCTTCGGCACCAGCCGGGGACCGCTGTATGCGTCAGCGAACGACCGCATGCCGACGGCGAACTACACCGCTGCGGACGGCATCGTCCCCCAGATGGCCGACGCCGCGGTCGCCGAAGGTGCAGGCGCACCTTCGTCGGCGCCCGTGCCCGGCATGAGCAGCGCAGGTCCCGTGCCCCTCGACGCGCATCGCCTCTCGGGCGAACATTGGCACGACGAGCACCCTGACGCCAAACAATCGGGCTGCTGCGCACCGTGCCCCATCGCCTGCGAAGCGGCCGACCGGCCGACCGTCGACGGCGTGCGCACGAAGGGCCGCCCGGTCCACCTGAACCGCGTCGAGCGGCCGGAGTACGAGACCCTCGCGATGATGGGCAGCAACCTCGGCCTGACCTCGAGCCTTGACGTGATGGACGGAAACGACGCCTGCAACCGCCTCGGTTTGGACACGATTTCCTCCGGCGCCGCCCTCAGCCTGGTGTGTGAATTGGCGGAGCGCGGCTGGCTTCCCGAAGCGTGGGGCACGACCTTCGCTGCCCCCTTTGCCTTCGGGCCCTACGCCGAGGGCGATGCGGTGACCTGGCGCTTTGGCGACCCTGCGCTTCCACCGCTCGCGCTTGCGGCCTTGTGCAGGGTTCAACCCGGTGACGGCTCCTTGTTCGGCGCCCTTCACGGCGGTGCTGTGGCCTTTGCCGAGGTGGTGGAATCCATGACGGGTCATCCGGCGACACGGTGCACGGCCCACTGCAAGGGGCTCGATTTGCCGGCTTGGGATCCGCGCGGAAAGCGTGGCAATGCCCTTGCGTACATGACCGCGAACGTCGGTGCATCGCACATGCGAGCGGGCTACAAGGCTCCGACAGGGTTGCCCAAGGACAGCGCACTCGACCTCGTGCCGGAACTCATCGAGAGCCAGAACGCCATTGTCGTGCGCGACTCCCTCATCTTGTGTGCCTTCGCGAAAGGCGCGAGTCCGGACGACATGCTGGCCAAGGCGTGGACCGCCATCACCGGCGATGAGGCCAGCTGGGCTGACCTCTGTGCCCGCGCAGGCGTGCAGTGGGATTTGGCACGGGCCTGGAACGTCGCGCATTGGCGTGCCCTCGGTCGGGACGCCGCCAACGAAGACTTGCTGTCATGGCGCCTTCGCAAAGAGCCGCTCCCCAGCGGCGTGGCCAAGGGCTGCGTGAGCTTCCAGAACGATGACGACGAAGCCGCTTGCCTCAGCGCCTACTACCGCTTGCGCGGCTGGGATGCATCAGGACGACCGGAGGTGAAGGCATGAGCCTCATGCAACGCGTCTGGACCGGACTGGTGATCGTCGTCGTCGTGTTCCTTGCGGCACGGGTCACCATCACGCTGCTCTCACCTCATCCCGTCTACGTTGACGACCCTGCTCCATGTGCCAGCGTCAGTGAGAATTGTGCACGTCTCTCCATCGACGACGCGCACCGCATGGACGAATCACCCCTCATCGTCGCGGCAGGTGCAGAGGACGCCTTCTGGAGCACGGTGGACGATTGGGCGGACAACACCTCACGGCTGACCTTGCTGCACGAGACCCAAGACTTCCGCCACTACGCCGCGGCCACCCCGGTGTGGGGCTTCGTGGACGACGTGACCATCTCGCTGGATCGGGTCACGGGTGAAGTCGTGATGCACTCCGAATCGAGGCTCGGGCTCTCGGATTTGGGCGTCAACCCTGAACGGCTTGACGACCTGTACGCCTACGTGGCCTGATCACGCGTGCGGCCAACCGTACGGCCACCCTTCATCGTCGACGAGCACCACGTTGACCCCCAGCCCCGTCCGGTGGAAGGCGATGAGCTGAATCTCGTGGATGCGATGGCCGCTCGGCGCCACGCCAAGCACCGGCGGGCCGCGGCGACCGAACCTGCGCGGCTGTTCCGGCGCGGCCAAGGTGCGGCGGGTCCCGTCCACGTCATCGAACCAAGGCAGGGGGCCTTCAGGTGAAAACCGCAGGCCGAGGATCATGTCCACGCCAAGCGTTTCCTGCGCCGCATCGGCGTCTGCACCGCTCGGCACCGCAGGCGCGTTCGGGTGGGTGTGCAACCAGTGGGTGAAGCGTCCTCCTCGGCTGCCGCGGTCGCTGCGAAACAAATCGTCGGTCCAGTCCTCGGGGAGGTGGTGAACGGAATAGGAATCGCCACGGTTGACCACGGCCGCCTCGCTGATGACGAAACCTTGGCCCGCGAACAGGTTGTCACGGTGGCTTTCCCCAGCAAAGGCGTCCTCCACTTCGGGCCGATGTTCACGGCCTCCGTCCACGTCGAGCCCAACCAGGATTTCGTCGGGCAGGGCCTGCAAGGCCCACCACACGAGGTCCTGCAGGACCGGACCGGGCAGGTGGACTTGAGCGGCGTATGCCTCCCTGCGCGCCAACGATTCCTCGTTGTAGCGCTCCATCGCTTCCACGAGCCATGCCTCGACCATCGGACCCGGACGGACGTGGCGTTAACCGAACATGAACCGTTCCGTCTGACGAGGGAAGGGGAACCCTTCAAGTCCGGCCCGCATCAACCACGCCCCATGGCCCGAAAGCGAGGTGGGTTCAGCCGGTTCATGGGGGCCCTCACGGGCACGCCTTACGAGAAGCTGCTGAAGCAGATCGCCAAGCTCGAAACGGACCATGCGGACGACGACAAGAAACTCGCCCGCAAACTTGGCGACCTCGTCGACGACGTCATTGCGGCCTACGAGGAAGAGGAGATCGACGGTGAGGAGCATGACCTGCTCATGGACGCCATCGAGGATGCGGACCCCGACGAGCGGACCTTCGACCGCCTCGAGGACGACGGCGACGCCTTCTACGACGAGGACATGCCTGACGCCCCGGACATCAAAACGGGCCGCAGGAAGAACCTCGATGAGCTGATGGCCACCACCGACGACTCCTTTGTCGGCAGTTTTGGGCGGGACGAGTTCGAAGAATTCCGCTCAAAGATGACCGACGATTTCATCCAAGAGTCCGACGATGCTGTGCGCGCTGGCGATCACAACGCTGCGGTGCTTTCTGACGCTCGCGTCTTTGCCGGTGCTGAGGAAGGCGTGGAGGACGTCAAGCGGCAGATCGCCCTCGAATCTGGGCTTGCGGACCCCGATGCAGCTCAGGAGCCCGAGCCGGAACCTGAGGCCGAAGAGGACGACGGCGGCATCACGGTCGACGAGGACGGCGTTGAATGGTATGAGGACGAGGAAGGCTCCTGGTGGTACCGCGACCCCGGTGAGCCCGATTGGGTGCTCTACGAGGAGTGACCTCGTTGACCGCGCCCCAACCTGCCTTGCTCACCGGTGCAAGCGGCTTTGTCGGACGCCGGTTGCTTCACTCAGCCGACCGACCCCTTCGGGTGCTGGCCCACTCCAGCCCGGTTGACCTGGAGCATGAGGTGGTGCGCGGGGATTTGCTTGAACCCGGGCTGCCGTGGACCTCATGGTTGGACGGCATGACGCGGCTCGTTCACGCTGCACGCCCTTCGGCGGGCACAGATCGCGGCCGTCGCCGCATTGCGAAGCGAACCGCGGTGGCCAACGAAGCCCTGCTCTCGGCTGCTCACACCCATGGCGTGCCGGCGTTGGCGGTGCACGGTTCACTGTCGTACGGCGACCGTGGTGAGGCCATGGTGCACGCCGGAGCAGACGTGAACCCCATCGGGTATGCCGAAGCCTACGCGGTCGGTGAGGCACCGTGGCGTGCCCGGGTCGGTCCCGGGTGCACCGTCGTGCGCGCCCCGTGGATCCTTGGTCCCGGTTCGTGGTTCTCGATGCTCTACGGCGGACCGACTGTACCTTGTTTTGGTGACGGAAGCATGTGGATGTCCATCGTGGATGTGGACGCCTTCGCGTCGTGGGTGTGGACGGTTGCGGACGAGGCTCCTGGGGGCGTTGTTCACCCGCCTTTGCTGGTGCGGTGCCGCCAGCGGGACTTTGCAGCACGGGTGGGTGAGGCACGCGGCGCAACCATCGAGGCGTGGAGCGAAGCCCGAACGCGCAAGGCCTACGGAAAACAGGCCGCTGCCTCCATCTTTGCCAGCCTCCGCATGGACGATGGACATGGTGATGCTGCGGAAGCCTCCGCCCGTTTCGACGATCTTGACGTCGTCGTTCAGTCCGTGATTGGACGTTCGTAGACGTAGAGGCTGTACTCGCCCAGGTTCCACAACGGCGTGAAGCGAAGTGCACGGTCCACGGCGTGCAGGCACCTGTTCCGGAGGCTTCCCTCCGGGGCCCAGTGGTGCCGGTACCATGCAGGGTGCGTGATGCAGAACCCCTGCCGCTTGATTCGTTTCAGATGTGGAGAAAACGCCTTCTTGACCCCGTGCGCGGAGTGACAGACAGAGGGGAGATGGCGCGTTGGGCTGTACCCTCCCCAGACGGGTCGGAGGCGTGCGATGGCCCGCCGAGGTCGCAAGGTGAGCAGGTGCCACAGCACATCGAACATGTACCATCGATTGACGAAGGTTAGGATCGCTCTCCCTCCAGGCTCAAGCACTCCTGCGATGGACGCAGCGGCGTTTTCCAGGTCGGCGGTGGTGTTCAGTGCACCAAAGAACACGATGGCGGTGTCCACCTTGGTGCCACCCATCATCTTCTGAGCGTCTTCGGCTGAGCCAAGCATTGGCCGAAGTTTGTCGTCTTCACGCGCCTCACTTTTCTCAGACACAATCCGATGAAACGTGGGCGTGACGTCCAATCCGTACACGGTCTCCACACCGGGCTGGTCGGCGAACCAGACCATGTCGAGGCCCGGACCGTAACCGACCTCCAGCACGTGTTTGGGCTCATAGGTCATGGTCACGTTGCGGAAGGCTTGCCTGAGTTGCTCAAGCACGTGATTTTGGCCTGCGCGCGCTTCGAAATCTTCCGCTTCAGCATCGTAGTATGCCGCGACCTCGTCGTGGTAGGCCGTCCCATTCACGGGGTTTCCCCCTGGAGAATGCGCGTCATTTGTTGTTCAATCCGCGTTCGATGGGCATTTTCGTGACCGAGGCAGCGGTCTCTGTCATAGGTGGTCTCGTTCGAGCGTGTGGTGGCACGCAACGCTCGAATCCGTCGTCCAGATTCCCAACGCTCAGCCCAGCGGCCTGCAAACGGGCTTCGCATCACGGCCCACCACCACGGCATGCCGCCACTCGGCGATGGCATGTCCAGAGGCTCGCGTACGGCGGCATTCGGTAGGTGCTCGCTGAACCATGCGTTGTGTGCAATCATTTCTTCGAAGACATGTTCGCCCTTGAGCGGACGCATCATGGCCAATTCACGGGCGGCGTATACCGAAGGCCGAAGGTCGAGGTTGTCGCGGCTCAGCACCATGTTCGGGCACATCCTGCCTCCTCCCGCGACGTTGTGTTGGAGGTAGATGGCGAGCGCGCGAACCCGCCACACATGGCCAGGCCGAGCAACGATGAGAAGGTCAACATCTCCGTCCGCGTCATTTACGCCTGCTGCGACGGATCCCGTGATGGCCAAGGCCTCAACGGTTGGCGAAGCCGCCAATTGGGCCAAGACCGAGCCAATTTCATGGAGGTGCAACGATGCGTTTGTTCGCCGATCTTCGTTCCAAGAACCGTCAAATGATGCTGACGTGAGGTGCCACTTTTCCTCGGTGCACACGGCGAAGGAGGAATCGTGGAGCGCCCGCTCGACCTCGGCTTCTGATGCCTTTTCAGAGATGTAACGGTGAACTTCCTCGACGCTCAAGGCGTGGTTGAACACCGCCGCCCACGCGAGCACGTCTCGGAGTGCGTCAAACATGTTCCCACCTCAACCTCAGGACGTACGTGGCATCGTCCGGGACGTCCATGGTGTTGGGACAATCCGCCGCACAAATCTCTGTCGCCGTGCTGTCCAGATCGATCAGGAAATCAACGACGCTGTTGGCGTTCCCTCCGTGGCGCCCTACGTCATACACGTCCATCCATGCCCATCCATCAGGTGCTGTGACGACGCTTCCTCCATCAACCAGCAAAGCATCCCCGACGTGGATTCTTGCTTCGGTGAAATCCAACTCAGCTGCGGCATCATGAGCGGCCATACGCTGTGCGTCAACGGCCCAAAGCACATGGTGATCGTTTCCTCTGGTGGTGTGGGTGACCGGGGTCATGGGGGCGCCAAGGAGCACCATTGCATCGTCCTCCCATGCGAACCGTGTGGCCATGCCTCCCGTGACCACATGCGTGGCAGACACCACTTCGATGGAGTCGTGGATTGGATCCAGAGATGGTCCGAACCTGTACGTTGGAACGCCGTACCGAAGTCCAAGGCTGATGTCATAGCCTGCAAGGACCACGGCGCTCTCTGGGATGGACGGTTCTAAGGCAGCATAATGTTCGATGAAGTCCCATCTCCAAGCCACCTTGCCAAGTTTGCTTTCACGCTCTTCAAGGGCCTCGCCCACGGTGGCTTGAATCTGCAGCCCACCGCACACCACGAGGAGGCTCAAGGCCAATGGGCGCCATGCAGGATGAGCGAACGGTCGCGGCAGTGAGGGGGGTTCATGCAGTCCTGCAATGCCGAGGCACACAAGGCCGGCAAGCCACGGCAGGTGGTATCGCGGCCAGCCAAAATCCAAGATGAACACAAAGAGGATCAGGCCAGGAAGGAGCAGACCAGCAACGGCCAATCCTCTGGGGGCTGCGTCCCTCGCCACCCACAACCCCAGCCCGAACACGAGTAGAATCTGGAAAAGGTGGAAGATCTCGAGGCCCATTTCATCAAAGGCTTGGGTTGAACTGTATGTGCCGACGTCTCCAGCAATGCTTGCCACGGCCCCAGTCATTTGTGGGCTGAGGCTCGCTGCGACGTGACCGTGATCCAAAAAATCGCTCAAAGCGAACGGAGCCAGAAGCACGGTCCAACCAAGCAAAACCCACCCTCCTCGCTTGATGGAGCGATGCCTGATGGCTACGATGATGGCCATGCAAGGACCAAGGTACAGGTATGGAAATTTGGCCAAGCCTACCGCAGCGAGGGTCAAGCCATGCCCTCTTCCGGTCCATGACGGGAGTGGCGTGTTGAGCGCCTTTTGCCCGAGCCGGAGCGCGAGCATGACCCCTCCCGTGGCCAACGCCTCGAGGTAGACGGTCCGACCCTGTTGCATCATGGAGGGGAGGCTGAGCACAAGGAGTGGTGCAAGGAGCGCCCATCGACCAGCACCCGCTTCTTCCGCAAGGCGTTGAGCCTGCCAACCACAGCCGATCAGAAGCATCAGAGGCACGGCATGGACGCGAGACACCGCTCCAGTCATCGCAAGTTCAACGGCTGCCAGGCCTGAGACCACTTTCGGCCTGAAGGCAAAGTCTCGGTCCATGTGGTACGGTTCCCAATCCCATCGTCCGAGGTAGCGGTTTGCGGTTTGGAGGTGGTCCGATTGGTCGGACAACATGGGTCCCATCCACGTCGGATCGGCGTATGACGTGATCATCACCAGCACGGGAACCCATGCCCAACGCGCGTCGTGAAGCGTCCACCTTCCGTCGTGAAGGAGAGAGGAAAGGAGGACAAGCGGAAGGCACAATGCGCCCAGAATGACCGGCCATATGGGAAGATGAAATTCTCCAAAAAACGCCACAGCGGTGCCCACAAACAGGAGCAATGGGAAGAAGGCTGAGGCCAACCTCGTCCCAGCATCACCGCTGACGCTGACCCCCCATGCAGGGGTCATGTCAGATTTTTGAGGGCCCACGCCGTTACTTTGTGGCTCTTGTTTTGGTTCTGTTGGCGTCATGGCCAGATGTCCAAGGTGGCCACGCGGTGCTTGACGATGCCGTGGTCCGCGCCACGGGTCAGCATGGCGTCGTTGCACGAAGGCTCGCTCGACATCGCCACGATGGTGGTGGGCCGGGCCATGCGACCTGCGTCAACCGCCTTGAGCACGGCATCGAGCACGTCCAATCCGGTGGTCGGGGGCATGAAATGGTCGAGGAGCAGAACATCAGGACGAACCCGCACAATGTGCTCGAGAGCATCCTCGCTGTTCCACCGTTGCTCGAACGAGAGGTCAGCCGTCTTGACCGAGCCAGAGATGAGCAGGGCCTCGATGTCCACGTGGTCTTCGAAGGCCAGAACGCGCATGCTCAGGCCCCTGGGATCTCCTGCTGCTCCCACCATGGCGGTGCGTCAAACCAGCGTTCGTCGTCCACTCCGCGCTCGATCAGCGGCAGGCTAAGCACGGAATCCGCGTTGTCGGCGATGCGCAAACCGATGGCCGCGCAAGGGCTTGGGAGGTAGTCCATGCCGTCCTCGGTCAACACGAGGCGCAGCGTGCTGCCCGCTGGAACCACGGTGTCGAGGGGATTGAACTCCATCAGCATCAGGTAGGTGGAAAGCGGTGCTGTGGTCTGAGCGTCCATGCCTCCGTCGCGGTAACGGATGTCCATCGTGGCGTGACCGAGGCGGAGGTCGTCGGCGTACATGGTCGCGAAGATCTGACCGCCCTGACAGGTGCGCGTGGTCGCGGTGATGTGCAGGGTCGGCATCCCTGAGATGTGGATGGTGTCGTTGAGCATGCCGAAATCAACGGTCACCGACTGTGTGGCGGTCACCAAACGCCCGTTGACCGCCGCTTCGTCGAAGCCCTTTGACCACCAAGTCATGTCCTCGGGCGGCCACGTGTCCTCGACGTGCCATCGCCCGTCTTGGGTTTGGATTTGCACGTGAGGCTCGGGTTCCTCGCCCTGGCCTTTGAGGAACCATTCGAACCAGGCATACAGCTCCACGGCCCAGTCCATGCGGCTCGTGTTGGGGTAGGCTTCGGCGCCGTAGCCGCTGCCGAGCTCACCGTGCCGGTCCGGTTGGTCGGGGTAATTGTGGGCCCACTGTCCCGCAATGGCGCGGGTGTGGATCCCTGCGTCCTTGAGCATCTGGTAGGTTGGGAAGGCGTGGTATGGATCGACGTTCCAATCCTGGAGCCCCCACACGAGGTAGACGCTGCCGTTGTAGTTCTCGAGCACGTCGGGAAGATGACGTCGCTCGTCCCAGTAATCGTTCCACTCCGCCCCGCCAAAGTCAGCGCCGGCCCACGTGGTGAGCGGATTCAGCGGGCCGATGGCGTCGTCTTGGCACATTCGCATGTCGTCGTCCGTTGCGTCCGCCGTGGCTCCCTCGTAGAGGGCGTCGTACAGCATGGCACGGCTTTCCGAGGAGCCGTTTCGGTAGAACATCTCCTGGACGCCGATGGATCCGGAAATCGGGACGATGGTTTTCAGGTGCTCCGAGGGGTTCTGCGCCGCCTCCCAATTCGTCGTGCCCGCGTAGGACTTGCCCATCAGGCCGACGTTGCCGTTGGACCAATTCTGCTCACCGAGCCACTGGACCACGGCCTGAATGCCGATTTGCTCGCCAAGGCCCTTGACGTCCTGGCAGTGGGTGGATTGTCCGGTGCCGAAGGTGGAGGCTTGGGCAAGGGCGTAACCGTGGGGCACGAAGGTGTCGTAGACCCACTTGCCCACACCGCCATCCGGCACGGTGTTCGGTGCACTGTCGTCCCCGACGATGCCTTCGCCGCCAAAGTCGTAGTAGGGATGAATGGTCATGATGACCGGGACGGTCGTGCCTTCCGGAACGTCAGGCAGCCAGAGCGCCACGTGCATGAGGTCTGGTCCGGGCGTCCCGAGGTCATCCTCGCTCGCCGGCAAATCGACCTCAACGAAATGCTCCGTGAACGGGAGCACATCGTAGGTGCCGTTGACCGGGAGTTGGGCCCGAAGGGTGTCCATGGGCAAATCCATGTCCGCCCGCTCGTTCAGGGGCGTGGCCCACCAAGGGGTCTCTTTCTCGGCCGTGACCTCGTTGTAGGTTTGCACGGTGGTGGAGACCAGAAGGCCGAACACGAAGAGGGCAAAGACGGCGCCGACACCGATACCAAGTTGCATCCGGCGTCGAGATTGGTTGAGTCCCTCCTTGTATTCGAAGGGAATCGGCACCACGTCAGGAAGGAGCTCAGCCTCGAGCACCTCATCCGACATGATGGTTGGACCAGACGTGCCCCTCATCAGCCTGACGCTTCGCGCACCGATGTTGCGTCATCCGCAGCGTCATGCTGGGCCGTGTGAACCG
>CEUV01073176.1_pt1 | contig 14384 bp, 12 predicted proteins | sample 356401 | NCBI WGS metagenome assembly CEUV01 (sample SAMEA2622710, study PRJEB7988) | marine metagenome | isolation source: saline water (ENVO:00002010), including
GCGCACGCGCGCGCGGCGTCGACATCGACGTCGCGAGACGCATGATTGGCGCGAGGCTCGAATTGACGCGACCCTCGAGAGAGTCTCGAGAGACGCGGGACGCGAAAATCGAGCCGTGGAGCGCGCGAGAGCGACGCGTGCGGGCACGGAGCGAAATGTATTCAACCATTCAACTCCTCACGAGCGAAGTATCGTTACAACAGTGCGTGAAGTCGGTCGACGGGGGAGAACCTCCCTTCTCGTCATCGCGGTGTGTTACGTTATTTTATTGCGCGCCGACGCGGTCGGCGCGGGCAATCGGCGCAGAGTCGATGACTCGACGCTCACATGTACACGAGGTACGCGCCAGCGAGAGACAAGGCGGCCATGAGAATCTCCGGGACGTAGTGCATCGGGTACTTGACGCTCAAGTTGTTCTTGAACAAGTTGAACTTGGCGTTCCAGGGGTACAAGATCCCGCACACGAACGACGTCGCCATCATCATCGTCGTCGCGGTGGTGGCGTCCATCTGTCTGGCGGCCCAGATCACCGCGGCCCACGCGCAACCGCTTCCGCGAATCCAAAACTGCGTCATTTGGTCCGCGGTGGCGTGGAAGTGATCCGTCACCATCTTCGCCGGAACGAGCAACATTTGCAGCGCGTACACGGTGTACACGAGGCAGGACGCCTGCACGTATTGCGCCTCGGTGAAGAGCTTCGCCGGCGGCGGCGCCGCGACAGTCTTCGCCGCGATCTGTGCGACCTCACGCGCGTGCGTTCTCGACGCCGTCTCCGGCGCCAATCGCGCGGCATTCACACCGCTCGCGCGCGCCACGATTAATTTCGACACCGATCGTCGAGTCGTCTTCGTCGTGCGCGCGGCGCGGGCGCGCGCGATGCCGACGCTGGAGGCTTGAATCGTAAACATTACGTGCGTGTGCGTCTTCGAGGTGAAGTGCGGTGGGACTTCCGTCGGTCGTCCGTCGGTCGCGCGTCGGATTGTGACGCATGTCGAGAATTAATTCCTCCGCTGACGCGGCATTGGGCGATTCGACGATTCGCGACGATCGACCGTCGCGCGACGTCGGTTGGTTCGCGATCGACGACGGGATGGGTTCGCGTGAATTTCGAGCGCGTTTTCGCGTCGCGCGAGGGACGCGAGCGACGCGAGAGAAGCGAGCGACGCGAGAGCGCACGATGCGGACATGGGAACGACTGAATCGCGGATCATGATTCGAGGTCGGAGGGGGACTGGGCCAGGGAAGAGACTGCGAGACGGCGAGACGCGGAGACGTTGGTACGAGACAGTTCTGGATGGAGGCTACGGTGACGACGAATCGCGCGTTATCGTGAAAGCGTCGATGACGGTGGTCTGGGCGCGCGCGCGCGCGCGGAACGCGGCGGCGTCGGCGCCGAGCCCGGGGACGACGCGGAGCGCGCACGAGCCGGCGCGCGCGGCGGCGTCTTCGGGGAAATCGCAGAGTAAGAGGCCGAATTTGTTGGCGTCGCGCGCGCGTTCGCACGTGGAATCAGTGCGTTGACACGATGTGCTGTAGACTTTGGCCCAAATGCCGCTGTCGGTGAGTTGGGCTTCGTTTTTGTAGCCGCCGATGCCGACGACGCACACGCCAGAGGTGCCGTCGTCGCCGGCGCGCAGGCGAATTGTATTCCTGTCCCAATCGGCGACTTGTAAATCTTGGCGAGTGTACCCGTACACCTTTGTACCGAAACGTTTCATCGTGTAAGAGCGGCTGTAGACGTGGGCGTGGCCGGTCACGATGAGCGCGCCGTGTTTGCGGCATATTTCGTAGGCGCCGAATCCGGTGGCGTCGCCCTTGTACGACGATTGAATGGCGTTTTGTGTCATGTGCCAGACGCACACTTTCCACGTGGCGTCGCTCGACGCCAGAGCGCGTTCCAAGAATTCGTAGTGCTCGGTGTTCGCGGATTCGCCCGGTTGTTCGGAACCGACGCTCGACAAAATGAACAGCGTGTTTCCAATCGTCATGGAAAAATCTTCGCCGTACGCGCCATACGTCTTCGCCCTTCGCGGAATCTGTCGCGAGAGAAGAGCTTGATATCCGCGGGGACCCGACCAAAGATTTTCTACGCCGTCCCATCCGTCGACGTCGTGATTCCCTTTCGTGGCGACGTACCCAACGCCTTGTCGAAACGCGTGCTCCGTCAAGAAACGCAGCCAACTCTCCGGACTCGAGACGTAATCGAGATCGCCCGCGTGCACGATGACGTCGGCTTTTGCCTCTCGCGCGAGCCTGAAGACATCTTTCGCGCGACTAAACTCGCCGCAGTACGAAGAATCGTACTTGGTGCACTCAACGCCATCAACCTTGTACGAAGGCGTGCGCACGTTGCCTCGGAAATCTGTCCAAACCGACCCGGGCTTTGAGTTCCCGATGCCGGTATCCGCCAAAAACGCGACTCGAAGCGCTGTACTCCGCTCACTGTGCGCCAAGAACAGGACGAGAGACAGAAGCGCTCGCATGGCGCGCGCGTGTGACGTCATAAAGTCTCGACTCTCGTCCGAGGTTCGTCTCGGAATCGACGTTTACGCCTTCTGGAATGAAAGAAATCTCGAAACCTTTGAACTTGTGCGATATCCAGTGCCGTCGAACGTGCGCGCGCGAATAAGCTCACTATCACTGTCGTCGTCCATGTCGTCGTCGAGATTTTTCTTGACAGCCTTCTTTCTGACTCTCGAGTGCACTCTGGCGAAGGAGTCTGGCGAAAGCGGCGCCGCCGCCGCGAGACGAGTCAACAACACCCCTTTCTCCCAAGGAACGAACTCCGTGTCGTTCATGTGCTCGAGAGACCACGGCGGGCACTGATCGAGACGACGCGCGCACTTACCACCGAGGAAATCCGGCACGTGGTCGTCGCCGCCCATTATTTGCGACAGTTTCGCCAGATTGCCGCCCTTCATCGCGCCTAGTATTCGCACCTTGGCGCGAACGCGCGCCGGTAAGAGCGCAGAAAACGTCGTCCACACGATGCGCGCACCCAGGGGCACGTTCACGATGTACGTACGATACAAAAACTCTGGAAAGTTTTTGTCAATCTGCTGCAACTCTTTAAAGATGTTGATATTTTTGCTCCCCACCAAACTCAAGCCCGCACCCTTCATGTCAATGACGTGAATAATTTTATCGCGCGCGATGACTCCATCGCGCTTCGCCATCTCCGGTAGCAGCGTCTTCACCATGTATCCTTGCATACGCAGTCGGTGCTGCAGGAGATCTTCCAAGGTGATGGACTCTAACAATTTATCCATGTTCACTGTGCCCAACCGTTCGACGTACACCGGGACGCCGAGCGGCGTGTTCGCCGTGTACCACCCTCCCTGATAACACTCGTACAGCGCCCGACGCTTCTTCTCCCCGAACGTCTCCCACGCTTTCATCGCCGGACGCAACTCATTCGCCGCGTGCCACGCCGCGCGCAGCCTCAAACTCTCCTCGGCGTCGTCCACATTGGCGCCGCTCGCCACAACCGCGCGCTCGTACACATCCCGCACGTCTCTTTCCCTATCTCCGCTATCACAGATCATGTCCTCGTGCAGCGTGCTCGCCGGTACCGCGCTCTCCACCGACCGCAGCGCCACCGTGTACCCCTCGAGCTGTTTTCCCATCTCCATCGCCGTCTGCAACTTGGCGCGTGCGAGCGCCGAGAGCTCGGCGCGCGAGCTCGACTTTTTCGAGCCTCCGCGCTTGGGCGTTCTTTTCATCGACGGACTTGGAGACACGCCCGACGGTTGACGCCGTATGCGCATCATCTCTTGACGAAACAGTTCGCGCTCGCGAAGCACGCTCGATGGCGTGCACGCGTGCACCGCGCGAGTCCACGCTCGGCGCGCCGCGTACCACGCGCACGCGAACGCCACCGCGGCGTAACTCAGCACCCTCGCGCGCATCGAGGGACTCGCGCGCAGGCCGAGACCGAGAGCCAGACACGTGAGAATGACTTTCGCGCACTTCTCCGCGCCGGTGACGTCGCGCGTCTCGGAACCGTCGGGAGAGGCGCCGAAGGTGCGCGAGGCGCGATCGGTCGAGCGCATCGTTCCGAACGACCATCGGAGCTCGAACGCCGTCGATGACGCGATGCAGACGCAGAGGACGACGAGAAACAACGCAACGCGCACGTTACGAGCGACGGTCGCCCGTCGGGCGCGCGCGCGGATCGACATGACCGCGCGGGCGTGTCCGGGAGGCGGGCGGACGGTTATTGGTATCTGGTTGACCGAGGCTCGGGAGCCGAGCGATACGGAGGGATGAGTCGATCGAGCTAGCGGCTGAAGTATTAAAAACGAATGGAAGGTGACGCGTTTGTATTACTTCTCGGCGGCGATCATGTCCTCGGAGACGCGGTGAATGCTATCGACGAGGTAGGCGACCTTTTCGACGTCCTCCTTGCCGCTCAAACCGGCGCCGAGGTTGGCAATGAGCTGCTGCGGACCGAAATCGGAGAGCATCTTCTTCACCTCGGATTCGATGCCCTCAAAGGAGGAACCGCCTTCCTTGTGAAGGAGGGTGGGGTCGAAGTTACCCTGGACGCCGGAGGTTTGGGTGCCTCGAGTTTTGGCGTCGTGGGCCAAGACGTCGCGCGCGACGACGCGGTCCATGGCGGTGTCGATGGTGATGATCTCGTAGCCGGCACGTTGGAGGGCGGCGATGCCGTAGGGAGCGTCACGAGCGAAGCCGAGCAACGGAATGTTCGGGTGGCGAGTCTTCATCTCCTTGGCGATCTTCTCCATGCACGGCATGGCGAACTCGTAAAAGCTGTCCTCGGTGATGTGCTCGCACATGGCTTCGAAAACTTGCACCATGTGCACGCCAGCCTTGACTTGCGCGTCGAGGTAATCAATGACGACGTCCGTCAAGATGTCCAACAACTTTTGAGCCTCTTTCGGATGCTCATTCAACCATTTCATGCCCACGTCGGTGTTTTTACGCGACGAGCCGCCCACCATGTAATACATGAGCGTCCACGGAGCCGCACTGAAACCAATCAACGGCACACCCAAATCCTCCTTTTCGATCTGTTCGTTGATCTCCTTGACGCTCGCGAGCACGTGTGACAACTTTTCGTTGACGTCGATCGATTCCGGCACTCTGGATATGTCCTCCGGTCCCTTCAACGGATTCGGCACCAAAATTCCCTTCCCGCCCGGCATCTCCACCTCGATGTTCAACGCCTCCGCGATGACCAAGATGTCGCTGAACAGGATCGCCGCGTCCAAGTTGTATCGTCGAATGGGTTGCATCGTCACCTCGGCCACGTCCTTGGGATCCGCCAAGAGTTCGAGAAAGTTTTTCCCCGTCGTCGCCTTGTACTCGTTGTACTCGGGCAGGTGTCTCCCAGCCTGTCTGAACAACCACACCGGCGTGCGCTCGACGCGCTCGCCTCTCGCCGCGCGAATCATGAGATCGTTCGCCGGAGATTCATTCGCCCTGGCGATGACAGTCGGGGCGCGTCTGGCGCGCCCGTGACGTCGCGCGGTCGCGTCTCGCGTCTCGCGCGCGGTCGATCGGTGCGGGGCGCTCGTCATCATCGTCGCCATGGCGTCTCGCGAAGAGTTCGAAATCGAGGTGCGACGCGAAGAGGCGAGAGAAAAAGGTCTCGCGGGCGTTCAGTGGCGCGCGCGGGAGCTCGTCGTCTCGCGAGACGGCGTGTGGCGACGCGGTACGTTTTATCCAGTCGCGCGACCAATCCGTCCCTGGAAAGTGCACCGATAAACAGTTCACACATAAGGTTACACAATCCCAAACTACTGTAAAATGAAGAATACAGTCACAGTATGGAGTATTGATAGCAAAACGAACGTCCACCCCGCCGCCGCCGCCGTCGGTCGCGCGCGCGCGTCCGCAGACGACGTCGACGCGCTCGAGGCGACGCGCGTCGAGCGTCACCGAGCGAGCGGACGAACGCACGTCCTCTCCACGCGCGGTCGACCGTCATGCCGGGTCCGAGCGCGCACGGACAGCGCAACAAGAAGCACAACAGCGGGAAGCATCAGAGCAAACACTCGTGGAAGCGACACAAGACGAGCGGCGATGCGGCGACGAACGCCATGTTCGGCGTGCGGGCGCGCGCCGGATTGAAGGTTGGACAAGGCTTGGGGAGTAAGCGCGAGCGAGCGCTCAGGGCAAAGCAGATTCGAGACGCGAACAGGGAAGCCATCATGGCGGAGCGGCGGTTCTCGAGGTCGACGCCGCGAGTGGTGGGCGTGTTGGCGTTCAACGAGACGGAACAGGGAATGGAGGATTTGAGAGATTATTTAGTAACGTTAGTGGAGAGCGTGCGCGGAGAAGGGGTCGAGGGGGAGGACGCTGGGAGTTTTGTAAAGGGATTGTTTGAGGATTTCGCGACGCCGAGGACGACGACGTGCGGGAGACATCGTCAGAGAATTTCGTTCCTGTTGATGAACCCGTCGAATAAGTTGGCGTCGTTGGAGACGCTGAAAGTGTGTGATTTGTTGATGGTGGTCTCGCCGGTGAGCGCGCACGAACCGAGCGAAGCGGTCGATCACTGTTTACCGACGCTCAAGGCGCTCGGTATTCCGCAAACTTTGCTCGCGCTTCGAGGATTGGACGACGTCAAGCAGAGTAAGAGACAAGAGGTCAAGAAGGCGATGCACAACATCATCACCAACGCGCTGCAAGTGCCCACCGAGCGCGTGAAAGCGCTTCCCGCGACTTCGCGCGCGGAATTTGCTGAAGTCGTTCGACAGACAGTTGAGATGAGAGGCGAGACGCCGAGATGGCGCCACCAAAGACCGTATATTCTCGCGCAACGTCGAGATGTGATTCCGAGTCCGTCGGATGAACGATTCGCGACCGTCGTGGTCGAGGGATACGTTCGCGCGGTGCCAGCGAACGCGAGTCAGCTCTGGCACCTGCCCGGCGTCGGTGACTTTCCGGTGACGAAAATAGAATCCATTCAAGAGCCTCTCGAGGCGCGCCTGAACGCCGGACGCCGTAATCTGGACCACACCATGGACGGTGACGAGGTTTTAATGACGTGGACGCGCGATCCCGAGATCGCTCAAGACGTTATGCGCGAAAATGAACCCGACGACACCGCCGGCGAGCAAACCTGGCCGACGGCGACGGAGCTCGAGGCGGCGGAGCTCGAGGCGATGCGCAAGTCCAGACCGGCCGGTATGAGCGCGTACCAAGCGTCGTGGCTCGCCCTGGACGACGACGACGAGGATGGCGACGAAGATGCGGAAGTTGGGGACGACGAGGACATGACGGACGCTCTCGGTGAAGATACGTTTGGCGCCGAGGCGGAGATGCGCGAGGGGGGTGCCGAAATCGAGGACGACGAGTCGGATGAGGAATGGGTCAATAACGGTGACGATGATGAAGACGACATGGATGAGGAAACTCGACGTAACATGCACATGGCCGAGCGAGATAGTAACAAGCGCGCGGCGTTGCAGGATGCGGAAAACGAGGATTTGAAGTTTCCAGACGAAATGGACACGCCCGCGCACATCGTCGCGAGAGACCGATTCGCCAAGTATCGTGGGCTCAAATCGTTCCGTTCCTCACCGTGGGATCCGAAGGAATCGCTTCCGTACGATTACTCGCGCGTGTTCGCGTTTGAAAATTTCAAGCGCGCGCACAAGCGCGCGTTACAGTTGCAAGAGGAGGATGCCGTCGCGGGCGCGCAAATTGGAACGTACGTGCGCGTCACCATCGACGGCGTGCCGCGAATCCCCGCAGTCGCCCTGTTCGAAGGAAGGGGTGGTTACGAGCCGCCAAACCCCGACATGTGTCCTCGCGGACCGGACGGGACGATCGGTTCGGGGGTCGGCCCGTCGTGGACGGGTTGGGTCGGAGGCGCGGGACCAGTGGTTCTCAGCGGTTTACTGCAATACGAGTCATGCCTTTCGCTGATGAACTATTGCGTCACCAAGTCGTCGTCCTACGACGCGCCGTTGAAGTCAAAGGATCCGCTCTGGTTCCACGTCGGTTTCCGTCGCGAACGCGCGGGGCCTCTGTACAACACGGACAACTTGGGCGAAAAGCACAAGCTCGAGCGCTTTTTGCGCGCGCGTTCGCCGACGATTGCGAGCGTGTACGGTCCCATCACGTACGGCCCGGCACCCGTGATTGGATTCAAAGAGTCCTTCGATCAAAACGGTATCAACACAGAGTTGTGTCTGAGCGGCAACGTGCGAGACGCGAATCCAGACAGAATCATTCTCAAGAGAGTCATTCTCAGCGGCATTCCGTTTCGCACGCACAAGCACAAGTGCGTGGCGAGATACATGTTCCATAATCCGAACGACATTCGCTGGTTCAGACCGTTGGAACTCTGGACCAAGTACGGTTTACGGGGTAAAATCGTCGAGCCCGTCGGCACGCACGGACGCATGAAGTGTATCTTCAACAACGTCATCCATCAACACGACACGATTTGCGCCACTCTCTACAAGAGAATTTACCCAAAGTTTCCGCCCGCCGAGCAACATCTTCATGTCGCGTCGTGAATCCCAACGCGCGTTCGCGATCGACCGATTCACGTAGCGAGGTTTATTAATTAATTAGCAGATGGGAATCCCGGCGTCGTCACGTCACATAACAATAACTCTACGGCTCGTCGGCGTCGGGGCTTCGCGACACGTCTCGCGTCTCGCGTCCCTCGACAATCATCGAGAGGATTAATCGTCATCCTTGAACTCGCGTCGATCGAGGTATCTCGCCGGTCGCAATTCTTCAATCTCCTCCACCGACATCTGTTCCCCAGTCGCCTTGAGCGTCGCTCTGTTCAGCTCGCGAATCTCCTCCAGGCGCTCCTTATCTCTCCGCTCCTGCCACACGAAGAAGATTGGAATCCCGAGTCCCGCCCCGAGTCCCGCCACCGCGGCGAGACCTGCGGTGACGGTCTCCGCGTCCAGCGCCGTCTGCGCGATCTCGACCGCACCGCGCGCTCTGAGCGTCGCCGCGCGCGCCGCGCCCGGACGATGCGCCCGAGGCGCGCGCGCGCGCGCGACGCGCGGGGACGACGCCGCGACGCTCCGCGCGTCCGCGCGCGCGGTGACGCGCATCGCGAGCGCGCACATCTCGTCACGACCGCTCGAACGTCTCGTTCGCGCCGAGGAGCTTCGCGCGCGCGAGCGATTGGGGCGTCGATCGACGTCACGGGCCCGTCCCGACGCGCGAGGGGACTCGATCGTGGGTCGTGAGTCGTGCGTCGTGATTGATCGACATGGCGCGCGCGAGCGCGATCGCGCGCACGATAGAGCTCGCGCGCGAGCGAGTGGTCGATGATGGGCCGCTTTTGGAGAAGTGTCGCGCGCGCGGTGGAGACGAGGCGTGGGGGAAGGAGGAGGTGAAGAGGATCAATGCGTTGGCCAAGTACTTTCTGGCGTGGTACCTCGGATGCATCTACGGCATCGCGGGGTTCTATGGATTCGGGTGGAGCGTCTGGGGGGCGTTCTTCATCAACGTCGGGACGTATTTTTTCCAAACGTCGTGGTTGTTGATCGATCTGGACGAGGTGGGGGAGTGGATGGAGTTTTTCATCGATTCGTTCGCGTCCTCGTACGTGTTGTTCGTTCTGATTTGGATCGGCGTGAGCGCGACGCTCGGGCGAACGCCCGCGGTGGTGCCCGCGCATTCGATACCTCGAGGGTTTTAGACGGCGCTCGCGACGAGCGAGGGCGATAGAAGACGCATGTAACGGAATATGTATACTTTCTAACAAAATTCTGACCGTTGAGGTGCGCGCGTCGCTTTTAGTTTTATACATGTGAGCCTGCGAGAGCTGCTGAATGTCTCATCAGGAGTGTATCGAAGGTGACTAATTACTCCTGCCCCGGCGGAGACCGAGGAGAAGTTCGCTCGCGTTCGAGAGCTCGGACATGCAGCTCTTCGAAATCGAGTAGTCCCCGGCGATTGACGGCGTCGCGCTCGCGAAACCATCCCGATTGATTCCCGAATGCTCTGTGCTCATGGGATTCATCGTGGCACGCATTCTGTTTTCGGATACGCGCGGTACCGGTCGCTTTGGCGACTCATCGGCGTGCGACTTGTGTTGCCCGGCGTTGTTTTGTGCCTCAGCTGCCGCCTCCACGACGCTCACTAGAGCGTACGCGCCGCGCGAAACGTTGAGAAATCTCGCATCTTGACTCAGTCGACTGTACACAGTGTTTGCCGGTGTCTTTCCAGCGAGTTTTACGAGTGATCGCTCTCTGATTGCACGAACCATCGCGCTCACTTGCAAACCCGCGGGGCCGGCGGTGAGCAACAGGTGGAAGCACGCTTCAGAGATGGACTTGAACGGACAGTCAGTCTCGTCAGAGGTGACCACGCCTTTGGTGGACTCTCCAACGAAAGACGCAACGGTGGCGCCCGCGATTGCGGTTGAGACGTTTCTGGAGGGTTGCTCGCTCGCGACGTTCTTGCAGCCGGTGAAACGTTGCGTGCTATCTCCTGCTTCGCTCACACTCGCCGCCGCGAGTTGCTTGTAGGCGGAATCCGGACCGGCGGTACCATTTTCCTGTGGCACACCTCTCGGCGACCACCGACCGTTGAGCGACAGTGTCCAACCTCTCCTGATCGACGCGCGTTTCGGTCGCGTCTTGTTCCACGTCTCGCGAATCCACGACTGACCGGTAGAATCTTGGAAGACGATCAAAGCCGTGTCCTTTTTCACACCAACCCCTGGGAAACACACCACAATCTTTCCTCTCGCGTCCGTGATCTGGGAGATGTAGCCTTCGCACCACCTGTTGTTGTAATGTACATCCACTTCCTCGTTCAGACGAAGCGACTGGTCCACCGCCAGAGTTTCAGTCGGCGGTCTCGGACGGATCGTGCTCGACAACAGAGTCGCCGGAAGTCGAATGACGTCGGCGTCCGCTTCGTGGCCACCCTCGGACTCAACGCCGAGCGTGACAGTGGTGCCGTCATTCTCGATGACCTTGGCACTCGCCCACGTCGCCCCGTGCGACTCGTGAGGTCGCGCTACTTCTACCATACACCCGGGCTCGTAGGCCAAGTTCACGTCCACGAGCTCAGACAGAGAACTCTTATCGCTCTCGCTCTCGTATGTCGTCGTCGTCAGCGCCGGTTTCACGTTCGCCGCCGCTTCGACGGCCAATGCGGCGACGTCCGACGCCGACTCTCTCTCTCGCTTGACGCCGCGCTTGGCGCACGCCTTCGCCTCCTCCTCTTCCAACGTTTCGGGTATCACGCTGTACGTCGCGCGTTTAATCAAAATAAACGTCGGATCTATTACGTCGCGCATCTCATTGTCAGTCTCTGCGTCTGTCATCGCGTTCTCCGTGTCTTTCCCGTCGCGTCGTCTTCGCGTCTCCTGCCCGCGCGCGTCCCCGCGATCGCGCGCGTCGCCTCTCCCTGCCCTCTCTCGCGCACCTTTCGACAACTGTCCGACGATGGTGTTCTGCGGCGTCGCTCCTCCCAACTTGACCCCCACCGATCGCTCTCGCACCGCTCGAGCGATCTCCTTCACCTGCGCGCGCGACTCGAACGCGTCAGTCTCCATACTGTGGCCTCGTTCCGCCAAGGACGACGGTCCGCGTTCCACATAAATCGCGACAACCACGGCTCGGCGCGCGTCGATCGTTCGCGAGCGCTGTCGCGACGACGCACCGTCAACCCGCGCGCGCCGGCGTCGAGGAGCGCGTCGTAGCACGCGCGCTTGATCGTGCCCTCCCGAAATCGCGTCGCCATCTCGCGCGCGATCACGGGTCGCGACGACTCCCTCGCCCGCCTCCGCGCGCCGACGCGCGTGGGAATTCTACGGCGGAGGGCGACCGCGCGGATGATGCGCGCGCGGATGCGTCTTTGAACGACCTCGAACGCTCGCGCGCGCGGGTTCGACGCTCGATCACCGTCGATCGATTGAGACTGAAAAAGTATCCGTCCACTCGCGCGACCGCGACCGCGTCCCCGCGCACGCAGCGTGCGCGTCGCGCGCGAATGAGTGCCGTTCGTCGAACGTGCGGATGGGATGGACGGTCGCCCAAAATGGGACTGATTCTCGAGTCACGACTCGTTGCACGAGAAATCTCACGCGCGAGCCACCCGCCCGAGCGCGGGTCGTCGACGATCGAGCCCGGGTCGTCGCGCGCGCGAGCGACGACGACGATCGAGCGCGTCGACGATCGAGCGCGACGTTTTGCTCGCGTCTCTCTCTCGCGTCGTCGTCGTCGTCGTCGTCGCGAGCGACGCGCGAGGCGATCGCGTCGAGATCGAGGCCCAATTCCGCCGCGTCGGACGCGCGTCGCGGGTGGGTTTAGGACGACCTCCGAGGTGGACGAATGATGATTGGTGGTTGAGACGAATGGGGCGCCAGACGCGCGGGGAAGACGCGCGCGCGAGAGACGAATACGAGACGCGCGGAAGAAAAAACTATTTCCACGCCGGCGCGTTCGCCGCCGCGTCGCGACGCGTCACCGGCGTTCGGTCCGTCGATGCGTCACCGGTCGAGCGATCGCGCGATTCGACCGATCGCGAGTCGTCGACCTCCCCCACTCGCGACGCCTCGGGAATGGACGGTCGCGCGCGTGGACGAGCATTCGCGACGACGCGCGCGCGACGACGACGCGCGACGACGCGACGCGCGACGCGACGCGCGATAACAAAATTAAATCACACCGATCGCGTCGTCTCGCGCGTCATCGCGCGTCGCGTTCGTCGCCGTTCGACCGATCCATCCATCCATCCATCCGCGCGCATTCGCGCGCGACCTCGCCGGCGGTCGTCCGGCCCGCCCGCACGACGGTTGATATTCCACGTGCAGACTGCGCGTCACACGCGCGCGTGAAGTCGATCGACACCCACGTCAGGCCCGGTGGGTCACCATCCCACTATTTTGACGATGTAAAGTGGTATTTATTTCGAGTCGATAACACAGTGTCTCGCATCAACGATCCTCGTCTCTGGACGTTCTATACGATGGTCGACCCCGTACACGACACAGAGCGTCACGGCGCGCCCGCCCCGGATCGCTCGCGCGCGCGCTCGATCGATCGATCGATCGTTCGATCGATCGCAATCGTATCGCGGCAGACTATGTCGCACGCCGCGAGCGGAGTGATGTCGCAGAGCGCCCTGCGAGGGGCGTTCGCGAACGTAAAGGTACGCGAGCGAGCGAACGCGCGAACGCGCGAACGCGACGCGACGGCGCGACGGCCATCGATCGGGCGATTGATTGTTTGATTTCGATGGATCGAATGGGCTGGATGATCGCGCATCGAACGGGCGGTGCGACGCGCGCGGGATGTGTTCGTGAGGATCGCGCGCGGGAGAGGATGCGCGGTGGTGACGATCGAGGCGCGGGTCGAGGCGCGCGATCGCGCGGACGCGTGGATGTCGGCGTGGGGTGGTCGATCGGAGGAGGCTTCATTTTTGGAATTGGGACGCTCGATCGAAGACTGACGACGTCTTTTCGACGATAGGTTTCCGCGAAGAAACGCTCGAACGCTTCTAGGAGAGGCGTCCGTGCGACGACTCGTGCCGCGAAGGATGAGTCCGATGAGCCGGCGGAGGAGAGCGTGTTGCAGCGCATGAGCGCCGCGGGCGTGATGGCGTTCTCCGTGCTCTCGGGCGTGGAGGGGGCGATCGAGCCGGCCAACGCGGCGCAGATGGCGACCGAAGTCGTGCAAGTCGCCGCCGTGGGCGATGAAGTCGACCCGGTCGAAGATCCGGATGCGAAAGCTGAAGCGCCGGAGCGCGTCAAGGTGAGCACGCCGAGCTCTTTCGACAACTTTTGGGCGACCAAGGCGCAAACCAAGACGCCTGCCGAGGCGAAGAAGGCCGACGCCGAACCGGCCGCCGCGCCGAACGCGGCTAAGGATTACCTCAGCGAACTTAAGAGTTCTAACAGTCTTTCGAGCATGGATTACGAAGCGATCACCGGTGAAACGGACGATTACTTTCCGTACCGTTACGATAGGGGCATCGACGAGTCGCGAATAATCGATCTCGACAACGACGACGACGTGAAGCGTAGTCCGAAGGGGACGAAGAAGCGCCGTTCGACCGATGGTGCCGCCGTGAGCTTCAAGGTGCCGAGCTTCGGTGCCCCGAACTTCGAAGCCCCGAGCTTCGAAGCCCCGAGCTTCCAAGTTCCGAGCTTTAACATTCCGAGCTTCAACGTCCCTGTGCCGGCGCCGGCGGAGCCCAAGGCGGAGCCGGAACCCAAGGCTGAACCGGAGCCGGTCGTCGCGGTGAAGGCTGAACCGAAGGAAGAAAAGGCTGCCGCCGCTAAGGCTCAGCGTGAAGCCGCCGCCGCCGAGCGCAAAGCCGCCGCCGCCGCCAAGAAGGCTGAGGCTCAAGCCAAGAGTGCCGCTGCAAAGGCCGAGCGCGAAGCCGCCGCCGCCGCCAAGAAGGCCGAGCGCGAAGCCGCC
>CEUV01013332.1_pt1 | contig 14286 bp, 7 predicted proteins | sample 356401 | NCBI WGS metagenome assembly CEUV01 (sample SAMEA2622710, study PRJEB7988) | marine metagenome | isolation source: saline water (ENVO:00002010), including
TCAAAAGATGACGCGTCTCTCGATCCACCTTGGCGTTCCCGCGCGCGCGTCGACGTCGTCGTCGTCACCGTCGTCGTCACCGTCGTTCGCGCGCGGTCGCGTCGACGCCATCATCGGTCGAGGGCGACGTCATCAACATTCGCGTCATTCGCCTCATCATCGCGCGCGCGCGTTCGGCGACGCGGGTCCCGGTGCCTTCTTCCGCTCCGATAAGACGGAGATCAATCGCCTCGAGTACGTCGTCGAGACGGAGCGTCGCCACGCGCGCGAACACGCCGAGGCGCGACGCGTCGCCGAGAATGCGCTCGGGGAGGTTGAGAGCTCTCGGGACATGTACAAGAGGCGTCTGGAGGCGTCGGAGAGGGAGGCGTTCGCGCTGGAGAAGGCGCTGGAGGAGAAGACGAGAGGGGTGGAGACGGCCATGGCGATCGCTCGACGACAGATCGCGTATCAAGAGGAGAGGTACGAGGCGCTCGTGAAGGAATACGAGGCGCTGAAGGCGCGTTCGGGCGAGACGTGACGCGAAGGAAAAGGAGAGAGGGAACGGCGCGTCGCGGCGTGCGGTTGTATTAAAATAAAATGTGCGCGCGTGAGGTGGGTGGGTAGGGTATTGATGGAGTCATCTCTTCGTTCATCGCGGTGATGCCGCGTCGTCTTCGTCGGCCCATCGCGCGGGGACGAGAATGTCGTCCTGGCGAAGCGTGCCGACGATGCGACCCTGTTCGTCGACAATGGCGATGAGGGCGGCGGAATCTCGCACGCATATCATCGCGACGTCGCCGACGGTGGTATCGTCGAGCGGGAGGCGTTCGGGAGCGGCGCTCATGACTTGGCCGATAGTGACGGAGCTCTCGACGTCGCTGTCGGCGCGACGAAACGTGCCCACGGGAATGCCGGTGTCGTCATCGATGACGACGGCTTTGAGATTATTCCCGAGTGACTCGAGCGCATCTTGGACGGAATCGCTTCGACGAACGATGTCGCCTCGACGCAAGCACTCGCCCACGTCTGGAAGCACGGAATCGACGGGTTCGCTCGGCTCGACGCCGTTCTTAAAGAGCAACGGATCGACGTTGCCGTCGGTGACAGCGTTCGCCCACCCGCCGCGAGGCGGCGGCGCGGGCGATGCGCCGATGCCCTGTTCGTCGAACTCGTCGAACGACCACGCGCCGTCGAGTAAATCGAGCGCCTGCGTGACGCTCCACACGTCTGGTTTTTCCCATCGACACAGCGAACCGTTGTGGTTGAGAATCAAATCGCCGTCAAAGGTTTCCAACGTGCCGTCCTCGTTCACGTCCTCCTCGTCGAACGATTCGCCCGCGCCGTCGTCGCCGCGCACGTTGAGCTCGCACTCGAGAACTTCCTGAACGAAGAGCGCGACGAGCACTCCCGACGAGCGCTCTCTGAAAACCTTGGCCGCGGTGGCTTCGCTTCCATTTTGCACGCGGAAAATAGCGGCGCGAGCGCCCTCGACGTTACCCGCCGCGGCGCACGCTTCAGCTTCGAACATGTCGCACTCGGCGGCGATTTCCGGCGTCTTATTCTTGGCGCGCAATTTTTCACTCAGCCGTCTCAATCCGTCCACGTCGGCGTTCGAGGCGAGCAATCGCATGGCGGTGAAGTACACGCTCGGACTGATGTACATCTTCTTCATGTACCCAAAGTCTAAAGCCTCCAAAGCCGTGTCGATGTCCCCGTACGCGACGAACGCGTTCACAAAGGCACCGACGACGATGCCGTCCTGCTTGACGCGGCGCGCGATGAAGCGCGACCACAGTTCCTTGACGACGTCGACGCCGCCGGCGAATTCCCCACCCGCAATCTCTCTCGCCGCCGCCGTCTCCGCGATGAGGGTGGTCGTGTACGAGATTTCGTTCGGACGCATTTTGTGACTCTGCATCCTATCCATCTTTCTAAGGAGCGCTCGACACCAATCCGGTCGTCCCGCCTTGGCGCACGCCGAGATGGTGATGTTGTACGTCACCCTCGTCGGTTCCACGCCAGCCCTGGACATCTCCGGTAACACGTTCAGACACGACAACGCGTCTTGGCTTCGCGCGCACGCCTTGACGAGCGCGTTCCAAAGGTACTCGTCCTCGTTAAACGTGTCGCCGCCCTTTACGCGCCCCTCCCACGTGGAGATGCGCTTCATGAATTGGCGCGTTCTTCGCACGTCGCCGTTTGTCGCGCACGCGTCGAGCGCGGCAAAGAGCATGCGCGTCGTCGCCGTACGTTTCGGGTACCACTCGGTGCCCATGTCATCGCGTCTCTTGTACTTTGGCACGTCCTCCTTGGCCCACCTCCACGACCCTCGCAAGATGATGTTGCCTCGCCTGCCGACGCCGAATTTCCCATCCTTCGGCCCGCGACCCTTTTCCCACTGTTCGAGCAAACCGAGCGCCTCGGTGAGACGACCCTGTCTCGCGTATCCGAGCATGAGCGTGCTGTACGCCGGCGCGCCCGCGCCGCACTCATCGACGCCGTCGAGTTTCATCAACAGTTTATGCGCCGTGTCCAAATCGTTACACTTGACGCACGCCCCGACGACGGCGCCGATGGTGATCTTTCTCCCGTTCGGCGTCGTCGGAATCTTCGATGCGTCCAAGAGCGCGAAGACATCACCCAACCGTCTCGCGTCACCCAATTCCTTGATCCTCTTCGTCAGCGCTTTCCCGTACAGCGGTCTCGGCGTCCCTCGTCGTCGTCGTCGTCGTCGTCTCGTCGTCGCGTCCTCGTCTCCGACGACGTCCTCCTTCCCTTCCGTCTCGACGCCACGCGACGCCTCCATCATCACCGCAGACGACGCCACCATCATCACCTCTCGCATCTCATCGTCCAACCTCGTCCCCGTGCTCCCCCACTCCTCTCCCGCGCGCGTCGCCGTCCCGCCCCCGCGTCCCGTCGCCCCCCCCGCGCCCCCGTCCTCCCACTCATCCATCGTCTCCCCGGTCGTCGTGAGATGTTCCCACCCATCGCTCTCGTACGCCTCGTACCGTCCGGACGCCTCTGACCCTCCCACGTGCGACGCCAACTCTCCTCGCGTCGTCGTCGCGTCTTCGCCGCCCTCGTCGCCTCCGCGACGTCCCCGCCTCGCTCGCGCCCGCGTCCACCCCCCCGCGCGTCCCGTCGACGTCGAACACGTCGATCGCGTCGATGCACCTCGCGAACATCGTCGCGTCGTCACCGTCGTCGTCGTCATCGCCCGCATATCGTCTTCAATCGATCAATCAAATCACGCGCCCACACGATGAATGAATGAATGAATGAATCGTCCCCGCGCGCGACCACCGTCCGAGCGTCCCGCGCGTCCGTCCCCCTCGCGCGGTCACCCGTCTCGCGCCCTCCGCTCTCGACCTCCTCCTCGCGCTCGTCGACCTCCTCGTCGACGACTGCGAACGTCGACGTCGTCCGACCGCCGCGCGCTATCTATCCACGCGTCCGATCGATATTCATACTCCATAGAGAAGAGACTCAGATGTCCATGTCACGTCTATGTATATGTGCACACACCATAGTGTACGGGAATTAAGGCGATCTGCGTGTACAAAAGAAGGACACGCCGAGAGGTCGCGATGTCGCGCGATGTGTGAGACGTCAGACGTCGCGCGGTCGCGCGGTCGTTCGCGATGGGTGACGACTCTCAGACGCACCCGCGAGACGATGGATCGACGGACGATCCGTCGACGTGGTGGGGACGATTGATGCCGACGTCCGAGGATGCGATTCGCGCGAGACACGTCGATCGCGCGGCGCGCGCGCGCGACGACGGCGGACGCGCGCGAGGGGAGAGCGCGCTCGAGGCGAAGACGCGGGGGGGTGGGATCATGCTTCGAATGCGATCGAGCGTCGTGGGGAGGATCGTGATGAATAAGGAGGGAACGGCGCGCGCGAAGACGCAACCGGCGGATATCGCGTTGGACGCGGCGAGCGGTGCGCGCGAGGCGAGGCGAGGCGAGGCGAGGCGAGTCGACGGGACGGGACGGGATGGGATGGGATGGGATGGGATGGGATGGGATGACTCCGTTCGTATACGTTCTTTTTGTTTTTTTTTTGATGTCGTTCGTTCGTGTTCTCGAAGGATGGATTGACTGACCGAACGCGTCGAATCTCGATTCGAATCGATTCGATTCGAATAGTGAGCGCCAAGCACGCGGTGGTGACGTGCGAGGTGAAGGACGCCGAGGCGTCGCCTCCCGAGTTGGAGGTGAAGATCGTGGATCTGTCCAGGAACGGGGTGACGCTGAACGGGGTGAAATTGAAAAAGGATGAATACGTCGCGTTGAAGGACGGGGACGTGGTGACGCTGCCGTTTCACTTGGAGTATAGGTTTGAACTTAACCCGGAGGGAACGCCGCCGCGATCGACGCGCGCGCTGTTGAACGGCGCGCCGACGCCGTTACAGTTGAAAAAACGGTCGCCGGGGGCGAGCGTCGGGGACGGACGCGAGGATGGGTCGAACTCGAAGCGCGCGCGAGGCGTCGACGGCGCCGACGCCGAGGCGCTGCGCGAGGCGAACCAGGCGAACGAGACGCTGCGTCGACGCGTGGAGGAATTGGAAAAGGCGCTCGAGGCTGAGGCGGTCGACGAACGACGGAAACAGAGCGACGAGACGAACGACGCGGAAGTCGTCGACGAATTGGAGCGAAAGCTCGCGTCGGCGGAGGAACGCGCCGTCAAGGCGGAGAACGAACTCGACGAGGCGAAGCGCGTGGTGGAAAACGCCGCCGCCGCGACGAAAGAGTTGGAGACGAAACTCGCCGAGACGACCGCGTCCAAGGCGACGCTCGAGACCTCGCTCGAGGTAGCCGAGGCGCGACGCGTGGAAGAGATTGAGATGCTGAAGAGCGAACACGCGAGCGTCGTCGAATCGCTACACGCGCGCGTGGCGGACGTCGTCGCCGAGACGGCGCCGCTCAAAGAATCGCTCGCGCACGCCAAGGCGCAACTCGAAAAGAACGGACACGTCGTTCGCGAATCGCACGAATTGGCAAAGCAACTGTTCGATAAGCTCGGTGAATCCGTGCGCGCGACGGCGAGCGTCTCTTTCGGCGACGACGGCGACGACGACGAGACGACGCGCGAAAAGACGCCCCAAGCAGACGCGACCGCCGACGACGGCGAGCGTCCATCGGGCGACGCGGCGGACGACCGCAACGACGAGATGGACCAAGGAAACACCGACGCAGACGAGACCACGCCGGGAGGCAAGGCGGGCGGAGACGCGGCGTCGCCGCCTCTGCGCTCCATCAGCAACTCTCTGCTGCCGGAATCGGAATCAAACAAACGACGAGGCGCTCGCGACAGCGAGGGCGTCATCCCCATGAATGTACTCGAAGACTAGACGCGAACGACCGACGCGACGCGACCGTATGGATGGAACACTAAATCAACGAACGCTGTTTTATACGTCTCATCGATCGCGTCCCCGCGCGTCGCGCGTCCCCGCTCGAGGCGCGTCCCCAGTCTCCACTCGTCGTCGCGCGCGTCCGTTCGTGAGCGTGACTTCACCCGCGGACGCCCGGTGGACGGACGCGAATCGGTCGGTCGTCGCGCGGTCTGCGCCATGCTCTCCGCCCCGGCCCGCGCGCGCGTCGCGTTCGCGCACCGCGCGCGGGTCGTCTCAAAAAGTAACCGCCACCGCCGCCGCGCGTTCGTCCCCGTACCTCGCGCGAGGGGCGACGACGGCGATCGACCGGACGTCGCCGTGCTCGGAGGCGGTGCCGCGGGACTCACCGCGGCGTATTTCGCGGCGACTCGCGGCGCCGAGGTGACGGTGTTTGAACGAACGTCCGAGCCCGGGAAGAAGATTTTAATGTCCGGCGGCGCCAGGTGTAACGTGCTCCCGGCGAGCGCGAGCGCGGGAGATTTCGTGACGGAATCCGCGGCGAGGAGGCTCAAAGCCGTGTTGGCGTCGTGGAGCGTGGATCGGTGTAAGGAGTGGTTGGAGGAGGACGTGGGATTGGCGCTCGGCGTCGAGCGGGAGACGAACAAGTATTTTCCGCTGAGTAATTCATCGAAAGAGGTGCGAGATAAGCTCGTGAGCGCGTGCGAAAGAGCGGGGGTGAAGTTTAAGTTTGAGACCTCGGTCGATGGTCTCGCGCGATCTGGGGACGAGGACGCGTGCGAGTGGACGCTTCGAGTGCGAGGATCGGCGGACGTGCGCGCGAAAACCGTCGTTCTGGCGATGGGAGGTATGAGTTTTCCGGCAGTGGGAACCGACGGCACGGGATACGCCATCGCGAGGCGCGATCTCGGTCACGCCCTCAACGAGCCATATCCGGCGCTCGTGCCTCTGACCGGACCGCACCCGGGGGGCGAAGCTATGCCGGGCGTGTCCACGCAGGTTGAGCTCAAGGTGACGGAGTCAAAGTCTGGCGGCGGAGGCGGAGGGAAAAAGAAGGCTGCGCGGGCGACGCGCAAGGGATTTTTATTCACGCACCGCGGATTTTCGGGACCGAGCATTTTAGATCTCAGTCATCACTTGGTGCGTCCTCTGGTGCGCGCGAACAACGCCAAGGGCGGGAGCACCCAAGACGAAAACTTCGACGATCCGACGGACGCGTCGCCGAAAATGATGGTCAACTGGAGCGGCATCAACCGCGAGGAGTGGCAGGAGCGCCTGACGGCGCCACCGGGCAGAGCTCTTGTCTTGAGTCGACTCCGCGAAGCGCTCCCGAGCAGACTAGCCGACGCCCTCGTCGCGGAATCCGGCATCGATTCGAGATGCAAAATAGCCGAGCTCAAAAAGGATGATCGTCTCAAGCTCTTGAAAGTGTTGACCGAGTACGAAATCGCTGTCAAGGGTCATCAAGGTTATCGCAAGGCTGAGGTCACGGGAGGGGGAGTCGCGCTGGATGAATTAAACACCGCCTCGATGGAATCGCTCAAGGCGCCGGGAATATTTTTTTGCGGCGAGGTGTGCGACGTGTTCGGTCGAATCGGTGGATTCAACTTTCTTTGGGCGTGGTGCAGCGGACGTCTCGCCGGCCAAAGCGCGGCTCGCAAAGTTTTAGAGGCTGAAGGGTGAGAGAAGCACTATCAGTGAGAGAAGCACTATCAGATACAGTAGCATTTTACAACAATTTACAGATCCAACAATTTGATTATTGATTATGAAACGCTCGGCGGGATGAATTGCCAAGGTCTCAACATCATCGTACTCACCGGGTTAGGTTCACATTGTACAGGCGTAGACAGGAACAGCGGAATCGGTTGCACCGTCGAGTGCGACGGCGATACGCGAATTTTAGCAGCTTGACTGAGGTTGAAGATTTCTCCCTCCACGAAGACGCGACTCCATCGGACGTTTCCGCGTTCCACCGCGAGGTTGTACGCGTTCGAACTGAGTCTGCACCCCAAGATGTCGACATTCGCACCACCGGAGATGCAGATGCCATCGTTCGCGTTGGAGGCTACGTCGCAACCCTCCACGACGCAGTTGATTTCGCCGGAATTGTCCTCGTCGCTGTGTTCAGAGTCCAAATCCATGAGAAATGCTGAAAACTCCTCCTCGACGTCGAGCTCTTCGTCAAACTCATTGTACTGCGCGGGCAAATAACCGCGAATACCGTGTCTCTGGGAAATATCGATGCCGTTGAACGCGTTCCCGCGCACTTCCGAGTTTCGAATCGTTCCGTGACCGCACATTGCGATGCCGACGCTTCCGTTATTGGCGATGATGGAGCTCGTAATATCTGCGAAGGATGAAACACCGACGGAAATCCCAGCGCCCATGTTGTTTGCGATGAGATTGTCGCTGATCAAACCATATGCTCTGTCAAATAAGACGACGGCGTGCGCGTATCCGTTCACGATGCGGTTATTCGCGATGCACACCTTGCCCGAAAGCGCCGTGACGGCGGCAAACAAGCGATCGTATCCGAACGACGATGGAACACCCTCCATCTGACCGTTTTCATCATCCTTTGACATCGCCGCCGTGATTCGACATGCCGACAGAGAGCTCTCAGACATTGTCAGAAAACTCGTAAGAAAGGAGTGAATGTTGCACGCGTGCACGTGCGCCACGGCGTTGCGCGCCGGCGCGACCACCCCTTCACCCGCGCTCACGATATCGCAACTATCGAGACGTAATTTAGAGCCATCGGAGATGTACACACACGCTTGATGACCGTCGCCCGATAAACTTCCACGCTTGGTGGCGCTGCGTCTGAAGCACGTGACATTGGTGACGATGGAGAAGAGCTTGTCGTCGCGGTGCGACCAAGACGTGGTTCTGATCGACGGACATTCATTGCTCACGATGAGAATATCTTCTCGTTTACCCACGCCTAAGATTTCCACACCGCAAGGGACGGTGAGCGGACCGTCGTACGTGCCCGGTCCAAGCTCCAAGACGTCGCCCGCCGACATGGTGTTTAGCACTCTCTGCAACGCGCGCGCTTGCATCGACTTCTCATCGGACGCGCTCACGACGCGAACGACGCGTTTACTCGTGGAGTTTCGCTTCATTTGACGCGTGGCGTATCGTTCCTTGTACACGGCTCGCCAACCTTCACCTCCCCGGTACGCGTCTGGTCGTTCCGTCTCATTTCTGAAGTTGGATTCAAACGGCAATTTCGCGCTCTTCGCCCAAGTCTGCGCCGGTCTCCACCGCCATCTCGACTCGTACAGCCCTTTCCATAAACAATCATCCATCGTCGCCTCTCGCATCGCTCGACACGTCCGCGCGAGCGCCTCGACGCCCGTGGTATCCAGAAACTCGCAAACCTTCAACAGACAGTCTCGCGGCAATCGGTCCAACGCCGCCGCCGCCGCCGCCGTCACCATCGTCTCGCGCGTCGCCTCTCTCACCCTCGCATCGTCACCGCGCGCACTCTCCAACGTCGTCTTCCGACCGCGCTGTCTTCGCCACTCGTGCCCGTTCGCTCGTCCTCGCCTCGCCCGTCTCGTCCTTCGCGCGCGTCCCTCGGCGCGTTCGCCGTCGGGAAACCGTCCCGGCGACCCCACCGGACTCTCATACGTCTCCCCGCTCACGCGCTCGCCCCTCGGTCGATACCTCACGCGTATCCCTCGTCCCTCGACCCCCACCCGGTCCCGCGTCCGCGCGCGATTCCCTCGCGCGCGCGCGCATTCTCGCTCATCCGACGTGTCCCCGTCGTCATTCCCATCCATTCGCGCGCACGTCCGCCGCATCGCGCCCGACCCTCGCGCGCGGTCCTCCGAGTCACCCACGGACGCGCACAAAATCCCCGCGCGTCTTCCCTGCACCTCCTCGTCTCTCGATCGACGACGTCGTCGCCGTCGACGCGTCGACGCGTCGAGCAATCCGAACCGGTGCCGCGCGCGCCCGTGGGGGTGCATACGTCCACGACACTGTTTGCCCATACACGAATCCATACATGATGGGCTTCACGAGCCCACACTATGCATGCATCCCGGCGCCCCGCGATGATGATGATGCCGCGCGTCCCCGCGACGGATCGAATCGATCGAGACGCGGTGCGCGAGAGACGTCGACGCGCGCGCGAAGACGAGGATACGACGACCGAGGTGGTCGCGATCGTCGTCTCCGACAAGGAAGAGATCGCCGCGTCATGTGCGGCATCTTCGCGTACAGCAACCACAACTGCCCGAAGAGTCAAAAGGAGATCGTCGAGAAACTCCTCACGGGACTGCGACGATTGGAGTATCGAGGGTACGATTCGGCGGGATTGGCGATCGACGATGGGAGCGATGCGTCGCACACGGAGGCGAAGGTGTTTCGACAGACGGGGAAGATCGCCAACCTGGAGGCGCTGTTGAGGGAGAGTGAAAGGGATTTACATCCAGAGGTTGTGTTTGAGTCGCACTGCGGCGTCGCGCACACGAGATGGGCGACGCACGGTCCGCCGGCGCCGAAGAATTCGCACCCGCACACGAGCGATGGTGGAAATGACTTTTTGGTCGTGCACAATGGGATCATCACGAATCATCAGGCGTTGAGAGAGACGTTGACGAGGAAGGGATACGTGTTCGAGAGCGACACGGATACCGAAGTCATTCCAAAGTTGACAAAGTATTTGTACGATAAGTTTCACGAAAAGTGCACGTTCAGGCAGCTCGTGATGGAGGTGTGCAGACAGTTGCAGGGAGCGTACGCGCTGGCGTTCAAGTCGAAGCACTACCCGGGTGAATTGGTGGCGGCGAAGCGGGGCTCTCCGTTGATTTTGGGCATCGCCGAGGGTCCGCATCCGGGCGAACAGCACGCGTTGGTGACGAGCGAAGGTTTCGTGCCGCCGTCCAAACGCGCGAAACGAACCTCCATTGAATTCTATTTCGCTTCGGACGCCTCAGCCATGGTTGAACACACCAAGCGCGTGTTACACCTCGAAGACGACGACGTCGCGCACATTCGCAACGGCGCGTATGGCATCTATCGCATGGAGAAGATTCACTCCGAAGGGGACGATTCGCCGAGCTTGGCGTACGCGCCGACGGTGAAGTCGGCGGAAGTCGAGCGCACGATCGAGACGCTGACGATGGAGGTTGAACAAATCATGAAGGGTAACTACGATCACTTTATGAAGAAGGAGATTCACGAGCAACCGGACGCCATTAAACAGACGATGCGCGGTCGCGTCGTCTTCGACCCGGACGGAACGACGGTGCAGCGCGTTTTCTTGGGGGGTATGGTAGATTATTTGGGCACGATTCGACGTTCGAGACGCATCATTTTGTGCGGGTGCGGAACGAGTTACCACAGCGCCATCGCCGTGCGTCAACTCATGGAGGAACTCACCGAGTTGCCGGTGACGTTGGAGCTCGCGTCCGACGTCCTCGATCGACAGTGTCCATTCTTCCGCGACGATTCCATCATCTTCATCTCTCAATCCGGTGAGACCGCGGACACGCTGCGCGCGTTGGAGTACGCCAAGTCCAAGGGTGCGCTCTGCATCGGTATCGTCAACGTTGTCGGTTCCGCAATCTCTCGCGCCACCGACTGCGGTTTGCACATCAACGCCGGCGCCGAAATCGGCGTCGCCTCCACCAAGGCGTACACGTGTCAAATCACCTCGCTGATTCTCCTCGCCCTGGCGCTCAGCGAAGACTCTCGCTCTCGCGCCGATCGTCGCATGGACATCATGCGCGGCGTTGCCAAGCTTCCGGAGACGATGCGTCGCGCGCTCGAGCTCGACGACAAGATGAAGAAACTCGCGCAATCGCTCGTCGACGAAAACTCCCTCTTGCTCTTCGGAAGAGGATACAACTACGCCACCGCCCTCGAGGGCGCGCTCAAGGTGAAGGAAGTCGCTCTGTTGCACTCCGAGGGTATCCTCGCTGGGGAGATGAAGCACGGTCCGCTGGCGCTTGTCGACGAAACCTTGCCCCTCGTCGTCATCGCCACGCGCGACTCTTCGTTCACCAAGCAAAAATCCGTCATCGAGCAGCTTCGCGCCAGAGACGCCAGGTGCATCCTCATCGTCGGCGAGGACGACGACAGTCTCGATAAATACGCGGCGAGCGATGAGATGCTCATCAAGGTTCCCGAGATGTGCGATTGCTTGCAACCGTTGATCAACATCATCCCGTTGCAGTTGTTGAGTTACCACCTCACCGTCTTGCGCGGGCACAATGTCGACCAACCGAGAAATCTCGCAAAGTCCGTCACAGTGGAGTAGGGCGACGGTCGATTCGCGTTCAGATGAGTAATACTTTGTTAATATCACCGCGCACACATTCTTTTCCTTCCGTCCATCCGGGTCGCGTTCATTTCGCTTCTCACCGCGGGCGAGCGCTCGCGCTCGCCGACGTCTTCCGAGCTCGGAGCGCGAATCGACGCGCGCGTCACACCTTCGCACGCGCGTCGGGCGGTGAGACGGGGATGTCGGGATTCTGGCGACCCGGGGCGTCGACTCCCGACGCCGGTCGACCGACGACGCTGCTGAGCGCCGACGTCGACGCCGACGACGGCGCCGGGCCGAGTTGCATTCACTTTGAGCGCAATCCGAAAGCGTCGCTCGCGGCGCGACGTCGCGCGCTTCCCATCGCCGCGCACCGAGACGAGGTGCTGTATTGCGTACAGCGTCATCAGACGACGGTGGTGGTCGGGCACACGGGGTGCGGGAAGACGACGCAGATTCCGCAGTTTCTTCGGGACGGAGGATGGTGTCGAGGCGGACGAGCGGTGGCGGTGACGCAGCCGAGACGCGTGGCGGCGCAGACGGTTGCACAGCGCGTCGCGGAGGAGGTTGGGTGCGTGTTAGGGGACGTTGTAGGGTACGCGATACGATTCGAGGACGTGTGCACGCCGGGGAAGACGGAAATTAAGTTTTGTACGGATGGCGCGTTGCTGCGAGAACTCGCCGAGGATCCGCTGTTGACGAAATATTCCGTCGTCATGGTGGACGAGGCGCACGAACGCACGCTCGCGACGGATCTGTTGTTGGGACTCTTGAAAAAGGTGCAACGCGCGCGACGCGATTTGCGTTTGATCGTGTCGAGCGCGACAATTCAGGCGGAATCGTTTGCGGAGTTTTTCGACGCGAGCGCCGCGGACGCCGCCGACGGGAAAGGCGGCGACGAGCCTTCGAGGAAACCAGTCATCATGTCCGTCGAAGGGCGAGCACATAGCGTGTTGATGCATTATTTAGACGAGCCGACGGGCGATTACGTGCGAACGGCGGTGGAGACGGTGTTGGAAGTGCATCGCAGCGAAGGTCCGGGCGACATACTCGTCTTTCTCACGGGCGAAGAAGAGATCGACGACGCGGTGAATTTGCTCGAAGAAGAGGCTCGAGAGATGCGAAAAGATTCTCATAGATATGCGAGCGCTGGATTAGATTTAGTGGTGTGTCCGCTGTATGCGGGATTGAATCCCGCTGCGCAACTCGAGGCGTTTCGACCTCCGAGAAGAGGCACGAGAAAGGTTGTCGTGGCGACGAATGTCGCGGAAACCTCTGTCACGATCGAGGGCATCGTGTACGTCGTGGACTCGTGTTTCGCGAAACAAAAGGCGTACGACCCAGAGCGAGGCATGGAAAGTTTGTACGTGGCGCCTTCGAGCAAGGCGAGCGCGAATCAACGCGCGGGTCGCGCGGGTCGCGTTCGTCCGGGCAAGTGCTTCCGATTGTGCACCGAATTAGATTTCCGCGCCTTGGCTGACGTCACCGCGCCCGAGATAGTTCGTAGCGATCTGGCGAGCACGGTGTTGCAGATCAAAGCGATGGGCATCGATAACATCATGAATTTCGAGTGGATTTCGCCGCCGCCGGCGTCGAACATGATCAAGGCGCTCGAACTCTTGTACGCGCTCAGAGCCTTAGACGACGACGCAAAACTCACGAACCCGCTCGGCATTCACTTGGCGGAGCTTCCGGTGGAACCACAATTAGGAAAAATGCTCTTGGTGAGCGGCGAGATGGGGTGCGTGCGCGAGGCGCTCACGGTGGCGGCGTATATGCAGGTGCGTTCGCTGTGGGTGACGCACCGCGGTCAAAAGAAACGTTTAGATGAAATGCGTCAACGTTTCGCCGTGGAAGAGGGCGACGCGATCATGATGCTGAACATTCACGACGCGTACCGCGACGCGAGAAACCAGTCGAAATTCGCCAACAACAACATGCTCAATAATCGCGCGCTCTTGCGCGCCGGCGACGTTCGCGCGCAGTTAAAGCGCCATCTCGACCGGCTCGGGGTCATCACGAACTCATCCTGCGGCGAAGACACGATACCGATTCGTCGAGCCATAGCCGCTGGCTTTTTCGCCAACGCCGCCGCGTTGGCTCCGTACGGCGGCGGCGCCGACGGTTCCGTCTTCAACTCTCTTCGCGCCTCGAGCGCTCGCGCTCGCGCCCGAGAGCTTCGCGTGCACCCGAGCTCCGCCATCTTCAATTCTCGTCCCACCTGCGTCGTGTACTGCTCCGCCGTGCGCACGGACAGAGAGTACATGCGCGACGTCACCGTCGTCGAGGCGGATTGGCTTCGCGAGCTCGCGCCGCACTTTTACCGCGCCGCGCCCGCGCGCGCCTAGCGCCTCGCAGCGCGCACGCGCCCATCATCACACCACGCACCGCAGCGCGCAGACCAACGTTGTGTACACACACGCATCGATCGATCGATATTATCGCGTCGACCCGTCCCGTCGACGTTCGCGCGCGCGTCCATTCGTCTTCCCAAACGAAACGCGCGCGCGCGCGCGCGCCTCCACCTTCACCACCACTCCTCGCGCTCCCGAACCCAACCCAACCAAAAAGAACAGGCGACGTTTCGCCGCGTCGCGCGCCGTCTCTCCCGCGTCCCCGCTCTCGCGCGCTCCCCGCTCGCCGCTCGCGGCGGCCGGTGTGC
>CEUV01006764.1_pt1 | contig 14246 bp, 10 predicted proteins | sample 356401 | NCBI WGS metagenome assembly CEUV01 (sample SAMEA2622710, study PRJEB7988) | marine metagenome | isolation source: saline water (ENVO:00002010), including
CACCCACCACCACCGATGGCGGCGTGCGCGCGCCGTCGACGTCGGCAGAATCGCGCGCGTTCGTCGTCGAGACGACGAGAGGAGACGCACGCGAGCGACCGAGAGAGACACACGCGTCACGCGCAGACGATCCGATCCATCATGGACGGTGCGAACGACGCCGGTGCGACGAACGCGTCGAGATTATACGTCGGTAACATCCCTTGGAGCACCACGGTGGAGGATCTTCGCGATCTCTTCGCCGATTGCGGGGGCGTTCGAGACGTGGACATTCCCACGGGGCGTCAGGGTCGAAGCCGTGGGTACGGGATCGTGGAGTTTGCCACGGAGGCCGACGCGCTCGCGGCGGTGAGTCGCATGGACGGTACGTGGGGCGCGGAAGCGTCGGATCGCGGGATCTCGCGGGATCGCGGATCGCGGATCGTCGGCGCGCGGCGGCGCGAGACGGTAATGAATGACGTCGATGACTGTTTGTGAATTGCGTGCGTGATTGGTGACTGACGAGAGTGATCGAACGTCGATGCGTGACGCAGGTACCCCGCTCGGTGATCGCACGATCACGGTTCGTGAGGATAAGGCGCCGACCAAGTCGGCGGGCGGAGGGAAAAAGTTCAACTCGACGGTGCTCGGCGAATCCCCGGCCGGGGGCGACGGCTGTCGATGCTTCTTCGGGAACCTCGCGTGGGAGACCACGGAGGAGACGCTCACGTCTCACGCGGCGACGTTCGGTATGACTGTCGTGCAGTGTGAAGTCGCTCGTCAGAGCGGTGGTCGCTCCAAGGGCTGGGCGTTGGTTGATTTCGCCACGCCGGAGGAGGCGCAAAACGCGATCGAACAAATGCACAACTCGGAGATTCAAGGCCGATCCATCATCGTGCGCGTCGAGCGTCCGGGCGCGGGTCAAAAGAGCGCGCGCGTTGAGACTCGTCCGGAGAACTCGAGCGGTTTGCAAATTGTCGTTCGTAACTTGCCGTGGACGACGACGAGCGAGGACCTTCGTCAAGTGTTCCAACAAGTCGGCAACGTCGTCAACGCCGTCGCCGTGTGCCACGCCGATACGGGCCGCTCCAAGGGTTGGGGTACCGTGCTCTTCGAGACCCGTGAGCAAGCGCAAGCGGCGATCCAAGGTTTCAACGGCGTCGAGTTGGAGCACCGACCGATGCAAATCAAGATCGATCGTTACGACTAAGCGATCGTTTTACTTTTTCGTAAAGTAGAGCGAGCGAAGACAAGTTTTTGAAAGAAGAAAGAAAGAAAGAAAGAAAGAAAGAAAGAAAGAAAGAAAAGCATCACGGTATCTGTTAAAGAGCGAGAAATTACAACGTACGGCCAAAGACATGGGCAGCGTGGTATGGAGTAGAGAAGAGAAGAAGAAGATGACTTGAGAGGAGAGTGAGCAAAGTAAAACAACCACCGTTTAGTTGAGTCGAGAACGCGTTTGAGAGAGCGCGTTTCGAAGGCAAAGCGAGGCGCGGATGGGTCACCGCCTTAAAACGTCAGCGAATCGTCTGTTTCACAAGCGAACATAGTTTGTTGAATTCTACGTATCACTGAATCATAATTACAATCAATCAATCAATCAATCCCAGTCGCTATCCCTACTGAAACTACGACGCTCCCCGTCTCGTCGCGAACGCTTGGAGGCGTCGTCGCGGTCGCCTCCGCCCTCGCGACGCTTGCGCTCCTTTTCTTGTTCCCGTCGAAACACCTTGGCGATAAATTTGACGAAAATCTCGCGCGCTTCCTCGCGAGGCGCGTTCTTCCACGCCTCGTCGTGTCGATACAGCTTTTCCGCCTTTTCCCACGTCGTGTCGCCGAATAATTCTCGCGCCTTGTACCCGTCTCGCAATAAATCCTCAAAGTCGTCCAACTTATTTTCGATGTCCTCCTCGATGTCGTCGATCAAGTCCTCGAACAACTCGCGTGGACGAGATCCCTCGACGTTTTCGCACATGTCCGCGTACGTCGGATCTCGCCGCACGCGCGGGTAGAAGGATTTCCACGACATTCTGGGCGCGATGACGCCGTCCTCTCGATACTCCTCGAGCTTGGCGACGAACGCGTCGCGATTCTTGCGTTCACGTCTCGTGCGCATCTTGCGCTCTCGAATGAATTTTGCGTCCTCTTCGCGATCGAGTTCGCGAATCACCTCTTCGAAGGCTTCCAATCTATCCAGCGGCTCGCACTGGACGCATCGCGCGTCATCCTTGACGACGTCGTAAATTTTTCTCCACAAGGTATCCGCCGCGACGCCGGCATCCATCAAACAATCCTTGAACGCCACCATGCGCTTCTTTCGCGTCTCTTGACGCTCGCGTTGTTCTCTGATTCGCAAATCTCGAGTGAAATCTTCAAACATCTCCGAGCGCTCGCGTCGATCCGTCACCGCGCGCCACCGAGGATCGTCTCGCAACCGTTCCTCGAGATCGCCGTCATGTTGCAGTCTCGAGCTCGACGTCAGTCCCAAGCTCTCCCTTCTCTCCTCGAGCATCGCTTTAAACGCCTCGCGAGCCTTCTTCTCCGCCATTCTCTTCGCCTCGCGCTCGATCTTCGCCCGCGCCATTTGATACTCGTTCAGACACTGCTTCCTTTCCCCGGTGGTGCGCAACGCGGAGAATCGCGCGTCCGACTTGGTTCGAAGCGTCACCTCGTCCCACTTCGTCGACGCTCGCACGCCGTGTTCGGCGAGCATCTTCTTAAACGCACTCTTCGCCTCCTCGATCGACCCGGCGCGTCCCGCGCTTCCCGTCTCCGCCGCGCGTCCCGCGTCCTCCCTCTCCGCCGTCTCCGTCGCCCGCTCCCCCGATCGACGTCCCTCCGCCCTTCGCACCGCCTCCCACACCGCCAAAATCTCCTTCGGCGTCTCCCAAGTCGTCTCTCCCGTGACATCGTGCGCCCAATACGTCCTCGCCGTCCCGCTCGCGTCCGCAGCCGCCGAGAACCGTCGCCAGCGCGTCGACGCCTCGGCGCGCTCCGTCGCGCTCATCAACGCCTCCGGCTTCTCGTACGTGCTCTCTCGCGTTCGAGAGTTGTGATAATACGTCCGTCCATCCGGCGCCTCGTGCGTCTCCCACTCCCCGCTCGCGCTCGCGTCCGCGCCGCCCGTCGTCGTCGTCCCTCGACGATCGTCCCCGAGTCCGCGCCCATCGCCCTCGCGCGTCATCCAGTGCGGAAGCGCGGACGCGCGACCTCGTCCGAGACCCGACATGCGCGTCTCCACCCCTTGGTCCCTCGCGCGCGCGCGCGCGACGTCGCGCGCGGCGTCACAAAGTGTGGGCGCGCGCGACGATCGATGTCGGTCGGCGGCGAACGCGATCGCGATGATGATCCCTCTCGCGCGTCCACCGCGCGAGTCCTTCGTTACAAGCCGTCTACGGAGTCACGCCTCCTCGTCTTCCTCTTCCTCGTCGTCCTCCTCCTCCTCGTCGTCGCCCTCACCGTCGTCGACGCCCACGCGCGCGTTCAATCGCGCCATGCACTTCGCTTTACTCTCCACCACCGCGCGCTCGAGCCCGTTCGCGACGTCGACGTCGACGTCGACGGCATCCACGATCGCGTCTTCGCCGCGCGTCTCCACGCGAGACGTCACCGCGGGCGTCATGGTGCGCCGTCGACGTCGGTTCATTCATCCATCGACGTCAAAAAATCAATCGGCACACGCTCTCGCGCGCGTCGTCATGGTGCGCCCGCGCGCGCTCACCGCTCCGCTCGACGCCGACGACGGCGACGACGGTGAGGACGCGCTGGACGTCCCCGGATCGACGCGATGCGTCCTCGTCGGTCCGTCGACGTGCGGGAAGACGACCATGTTGCTTCGAATGTGCGCGCGGTTCGCGCGCGCGCATCCTCGCGCGCGCGTGCTGTACGTCGCGGAGCGCGGCGCGATGGATCGCGCGAGGATACACGCGTCGCGGGCGGAGCTCTCGAGCGAGGACGCGCGGGCGCTGGAGCGGATAGGGATCAAGTACGCGCGAGACGACGGGGACGTGCGCGCGTTGGCGTGTTTTCGACACGCGGCGCCGGCGAGCGAACAGCCGCGATTGGTCGTCGTGGACGATCTGGGGAGCATGATCGGACGGGGAGGAGGAGATCGAGTGTCGAGGGAGATCGCGTACGCGAGGACGCTTGCGGCGCTGCACGAGAGCGCGCGGGACGACGAGACGGGGGAGTCGCGGGCGGTGGTGGTGAGCGAACGCACGGACGGGGACACGGGGGCGGTGCCGATGCAGTACGTGTACTCGAAGTGGTTCGGGGAAGTGTTGCAGGTGCACGCGGTGGGAGAGGGGACGTGGGATCTCGTGAGCGCGAGGGATGGGGAGACGGTGAGGTATTCGACGAGTCGGGCGAGCGACGGTTGAGACGACTGAGAACGCGAAACGAGACGATGGCAGAGATAGCGATAGGAATAGCGATAGCGATGAAAACGTGAGATGATGATAATGCGCGTACGCGTGAATGTGGTTCGTGTACGCCTAGGGTGCTATGCGTCGCTACAACTGTTCTAAATAAATGCTCGCGCTCGCGACGCGTTCACGTCGTGAGTTCAATGCGCACGGGCGCGCGTTTGGGCTTACCGCTCTTGCTCGTCTGTTTGTGATAGCTACTGCTCCACGTCCCACCGTCCCTGGCGTAGTAGTCCATCGGATAGGGCGTGTTTTCTTCGCCCGGGGCGACACCTTGTTTCAACCACCAAGGCTCTGCGTTATCGAGAGCCACCTCAGCCTCGTAGGGCGTGAGCACCGGTCGCTCGAACTCCTCGCCCCAATCGATGGAGAGACGCGGACACGCGATCTGCACGAAGGCGTCCAGGCCCTTCAGGGACGCCATTTTGGCCGGATTCATCTCGCTAATCAAAAACACGACGTACTCGCGACCCTTCACGCGCATCAGGGACATCAAGTGTTCCAAAATGGCGGGATTTCCCTGGCGACCGAGCGTGCCCAAGACGATGCCGAACGATCTCGCGTCTTTGGCGCGCTCGACCATGCTCTTACGCACCGTACGCATCTCTTTATGGGCGTACTCTTCGCGAGTCAGAATGCGTTGGTACGGGTCGTACCTATACGCGGGCACCGTCGGATTCGCAATCATGATCGCCTCGAGATGGAATCGTCCATCCGCGACGAACACGATCGCGTCTTTGTCCTTGGCGTCCTCGATCACCGGCGCGGTGCATCCGAGGACTTCACCCGGAGACAGAGGTTTCGCCTGGGGCACGGCGAGCGACGGGTACTTTTCCGCCAACCGAGTCCTCGTTTCCTGAATCGCGCTCGCAAACTGAATTGTCCCCGCTAAGATTAAGCTCGAACCCGGCTTAAAATTGTGTTCCACGCACGCGCATAGGTGTCCGACGTCAAAGGAAATGTCCACGAAGACGTACAAACACTTCATCCTCGTGACGTCCACGGGCACCAGACACGAGTGTCCGTAGTGCACCAAGAAATCGCACCCCAACGACTCCGCCGTGTAATCGTCCACGCAACACGCCCCGTACGTGACGTCTCCGAGGATCACCACGTCTCGAACGCCCGCGAAGGTTTGAAATATATCCGCCAGCGTCGTCGCGTACAGCAACAAACCTTCGGGGAACTGCAGCGCCAGCGTCTTCACGTTCGCCTGTCGAAGTCTCCACACCGTCTTCTTCACCTCAAAGTCGTAATTCTCCGGTAAAACCTTCATCGCCGTCGTGAGTTCGACGTCGTTGGCGATCTCATCGGGTATCTGCGCGCGAAGAGGTCTCGTCAGCTCGAATGGTTCTCTCGGTGTCCCCGGAGCGCCGGCGGGGACGGGACGGACGCGCGCGAGGTCGAGTTCGAGTTGGAGTTCGAGGGCGCGAGTCTCACCTGGTTGCGCACGAAACGGCGCACCGGCGGTGCGGGCCGCGATTCGTCCAGCGCGGACGACGTCGACGGGGTCTGGTCGGTCATGGTCTGAGGCCGACGGCTGCGCGCAAAGCTGGAAAGTGGAAAGAATGCGTACGTTTCTATATTGAATGAACGGCTAATCAATGCGCTAAATCTTCATCTCTTGACGGCGCGCGCGCGCTCCAAGAGTTGATCTAAGCTAACGGGCATCCAGTCTCCACCGATGGAGGCTCGAATGGACTCGCGAGCGGCGTCGACGACGACGTTGACGCCGCCGAACGAGTACACGGCTAAACCGTCGTGTCGACGGCCGGAGGCATTGGGAATGAAGTCTATTTCGTGCGAGTTTGCGAAGTCTTCGATCGCTTCCTTGAGCGTCATCGTGCTCTCGTCCGTCGGATGCGCGGGTTGACGCTCCTTCGCCTTGGGCGCGGCGGGCTGTGGGGCGGCAACGCCGGGCATGACGACGCCCTCGCCCGTGGCGGCTTGATTCATCATGTCCAGGGCGACGTTCAGCTGCGCGCGCATGCGCTCGTGACTGAGAAGCTCTTCGGAAAAGACCGTCTTCCATCCCATGTACCACTGGGCGACTTCGTCCAAGTCGACGTTGCTCGACGTGAGCCACGTGTGCAACGCCGCGTGCCACTTGCGGAAAAAGTGTTGCTCGAGCATCGTGATGAACGCGCCGGGGCCGAGCATGGTCTCCCACTTCAAGACTGACTTGAGTGAATCCAAGATTTGATTGGATGGATCGATTTGAAGCATCGCCAGGGCTTCTTCGAGCTTCGGCGTGATGCAACGCCGCATGAGCGACGACCAGTCCTTGGGCTCAAACACCTGCTTCCACGGTTTCAAAAGCGTCAGAGCGCTCTCGTCGGTCGCCTCCCACATCGTCAGAGCCACCGTGAACTTTTGACGAATGGAGGGATACAAATCCTTGAGGTTCTTGTGAAGGAGGGGTAACCACGGATGGAACCACACGTGGAGCGCGACGTGCTCCTTCGTCGGTTCCCACTCGCCGACGCGGCGTTGAAGCCTCGGTAGGACCAACGCGTGAGTGACTTCGCGACTCAGGGCTTCAGGTATAACGCCGGACCAAGCCTCGACAAAATCCAAAATCTCAGTCGCCTCCGTCGGATCCCATTTCGACGTGATGGCGGGCCGAAGTCTCGCGAGCATCGGATCGCGGAGCAAGTCTTCGTAAGAATCTTCGTCAAACACCGCCTGATACTCATCGGGAACGAATTCAGGCGACAGTAACGATCGCCAGACTTTCAATTCTTCTAATCCACGCGTCGGATCGCTCATTGGATCCCAATCCTTGTACATGGAGCGGACGTATGGCGTCGCGTGTGAGAGCGCCAAGCGATTGAGACGGTGTCCGTAATATTCCTTGGGAAATTGTTTGACGACTTCCATCCACGACTTGGTGAGCGTACCGAATTCCTCGGTCGTACCACACGATTGTGCGGCGGCATTGCACTTCTCGACGAGCGCCAGCGCGCTCTTCACGCGCGCAGCGAGCTCATCGTGCGCGGCGGCTTGCTTGGACAAGCGCACCTTTTCGCGACGCAAGATTTCCAGAGTATCTTTTTCGGTTCGAATCTTGCCGTCGAGCTTCGTTATATCGCTCTCGGCCAAGTCGACGACGAGTTTCAAATTGTGTTGAAGCTCTGGAAGCATCAGATCTTCCTCCTCCGTTCGCGCGACGGATTTGTGGAGCTCACCAGCCTTGACGACGGTGGCGTGCGCCCCTCGCATGTCGATTATGTTAAGCCTCTCCAACGTCTGCGCCGGGGAGCCATTCTCTTGTTCCTCCGCTAAAACCTCCTCCGCCGTTTTGTATTCACGCTTCTGACGACGCAACTCGTTTCGCTTCTTCCACATCGATTGCTCTCGCGCCTTTTTCTCCTTTTCTCGCGCCTTGGTCGCCTCGTCGAGATCCATCTCGTCTGCGCTATCCTCTTCGTCCTCGTCTCCGCGCTTCGTCGTGCGCGTGGGGTCGTTGACGTTCTCCTTAAAGTTGTTGAAACCCATGCCCATGTTTCTGGGTCGAAGCTGAGTCTCCAGTGCGCGAGAGATGCCGCTCGCGCCCTTACCCAAACCTTCGCCCTTCTTGTAACCCATCTTTTGCAACAGTTTCATCCCGATCCCCTTGGTGTGTTTCTCGAACGAACCGACGTCCTCCGCTCCGGCTCGTCTCCCTCCACCTTCCCTTCGAGAACTCGTGCCCGCGAACGCGCGCTCGTTCTCTCTGTTCCTCGCCCGAGCCGCCTTTTCTTCCGCCTTGCGTTTCTCCGCCGCCTTCTTACGTTCCTCTTCGGCCATTCGCTTACGCTCCGCAGCGCCGGCGACGAGTCTACGCGTCGTGAAAAACAAATAGCGTTCACTCGTCAGTCTTCTCTCCCCCGCGTCGTTCGCTCGTTCGCGCGCGTCATCGTCTTCATCGTCTCGCGCGCACCTCTGTCCAAACGACGAGGGCAACAAGTCGTCGTCGTCATCCTCGTCGTCGTCTTCCTCGTCGTCTCGCGCCTCGGGTTCCGAATCCATCGATCGACCATCGTCTTCATCGCCTCCCACGCCGCGCACGGCGTCGTCTCCCGTCATCGTCGCGCCCTTGGCGAACCCGGCGTACGAGCCGCCGCCGCCGCCGCCGCCGCCGCCGCCGCTCGCCTTCGTCCCGCTCGCCGGCGCGAATCCCAACCCACTCCCGCTCGCCGCTCGAAACGCCACCGGTTTCGACGACGACGCCCCGACGCCCCCTCGCGACGACCCGAGCCCGCCCCGTCCACCGTACGCGTCGTCATCGTCGTCGTCCCCGCCTCGTCCTCTTCCACCCACCTCCGTCATGTCCTCGAGAAATGACCCGTAAATCGCCTCCTCGCGCGACCGTTTCCGCCGTGCGCCGCGCATAAAATCCTCCCCCGAATCCGACGCATCGTCTCCGTCGTCCGAGGAGGACATCTCGGACGCGTCGTCGTCGCGAGACGGCCACGAAGTGCGGGACGTTGAAGTCATTTTTCCCTTCACGAAGATCGTCGAGTTGACCGCATTCATCGCCTCTCGCGTCGTCCGCGTCGTTCGCATCGACGCGCGCGCGCGAACGGAGAATCACATGAGTTTCACCGCGCGATGCGCGGACGCGCGGGTCTTCGCGCTCGGCGCTCGCGTCGCCGCGCGCGGTGGTCGACGGGACGGAATGCGTCGCCGATCGACGCGATTCGCCCCGAGGACGCGCGCGCCGGGCGTCGCGACGTGCGCGATGCGGCCGTACACGGTGCGCAAGGGAGATACTCTGGAATCCATCGCCTCCAAGCGCTCGATGCGCGTCGAGGACGTGAAAAAGTACAACAAGAGTCTCGGGGGCGAGGAGGCGCTCGCGCCGGGGACGACCATTCTTCTCCCGTCGGAAAAGTTGAGCAAGAGAGATCAACAGATCATCGATGGGATCAAGGGGGTGAACGAACCTCGCGTGTATCCGTGTCGAGGCGGGGAGACGCTCGAGGACATCATCAATCCGAGAAAAATTTCCAAGAGCGAGGTCGAGCGATTGAATCCCAAGTTGGGCGCGTTAAAGGCGGGGACGAAGGTTTTGCTTCCTCCGGGTAAGTACACCGTGCGCGAGAAGGAGATGTTGCAAGGGTGCGGCATCTTACCCGTCGAAACGTTGAATCCGCTCGCGTTATTGGGGTCACCCTTGGCGAGAAACGCGCTCGGGGCGATGATCGGCGTCGGCGCGTACGCCATGTACTTCGCCGCGTGTCGCCGGTACCAGGACCACGGGACCAAACTCTGGGGCAACGATCGCGTCGAGATCAACGACGATTAGCCGCGAAATGCGTCCATCGGTCTCCGACGCGTCGTTCGCGTCGTCGTTCGGTGTGTAATTAAAGCCTCATCATTGTTCAACGAATCCTTCCCCGACGTGCTCGCCCGCGTGAGCTCGAGCTCGAGCGCGCGGGCCGCCGCCGCCCCGGAATGGGGCGCGTCCTCATTTCGCGCGCGCGTCGCGTCCGAACGACCGGACGGGCGACGGGTCGGACGGAATGGCGTCGCTCGATGAGAGCGCCATCAAACTGCGCGAACTCAACGGCGTCAAGGTGTACGAGGTGTCCGCGGCGCGCGCCGCCCCGGAGTGGGCGAAACTGGAAAAGTCCAAGCGCAAACTTCGGAAAAACGTCGAGTATCAGCGACGGATCGAGCTCGTGCAGGATTTAAACTTTAACACGTCGAGTTCGAGGTGTAAGGTGACGAGCGATGGGCAGTACTTGATCGTGAGCGGGTTGCATCCGCCGCAGGTGAAGTGTTACGACCTGAGCCAACTGAGCATGAAGTGGTGTCGACACCTGGACGCGGAGATTGTCGATTTCACGTGCCTGAGCGATGATTACTCGAAATTGGCCTTCATATGCGCCGATCGGTCCATCCGGTTTCACGCCAAGTTTGGAAGTTACTATCAGACGCGAACGCCGAAACAAGGGCGGGACGTGTGTTACTCGGATTGGACGGGGGACCTGTGCGTGGTGGGGAGCTCCAACGAGGTTTGGAGGTTAAATTTAGAGCAAGGACGGTTTTTACAACCGTTGGAGAGTCGATGCGATGAATTGAATGTGTGTGGAATCTCTCCGACGCACGGTTTGTTCGCCGCGGGGTCGGCGGACGGGGAGTTGGAGTGTTTTGATTTGCGCGCGAGGACGTCGCGCGGGGCGATTCAGTGCTCGGAGCGAGGCGAGGGAGGGATCACGTCGCTTCGTTTCGACCCGAACGGGTTGCAGATGGCGGTCGGGAACGAGGAAGGCATCATACGATTGTACGACCTTCGAAGCTCTCGACCGCTTCGCGTGAAGGATCAGATGAACGGGCTTCCGATTTTAGATTTAAAGTATCACACGTCGGTGGATGGCTCTCGCCGAGTGGTGTCCACGGATAAGAAGATTCTCAAGATTTGGGACGAACGCACGGGGGATCCGTACACGTCGATCGAACCAGGATACGAGATCAACGATTTGTGCATGTGGGATAAGACCGGTCTGATGATGATGGCGATGGATCACACGCAGATGAGCGTCTTTTTCACGCCCTCTCTCGGCGCCGCGCCCAAGTGGTGCTCGTTCCTCGAAAACCTCACCGAGGAGATGGAGGAGCAAACGCAAGAGACCTTGTACGACGATTACAGATTTGTCACCAAGGAGGAGTTGGAGAAGCTCCACTTGACGCACTTGATCGGTACGAAGATGCTCAGAGCGTACATGCACGGTTATTTCATGGACAATCGCCTGTACGGCAAGGCGAAGGCCATCGCCGAACCTTTCTCTTACGACGATTTCAAGAAGAAGAAGGTCAAGGAGAAGCTCGAAGAGGAACGCCAGAGCAGAATCACCGTCAAGAAGAAGGCTCCCAAGGTCAACGCGATGCTTGCCGCGCGTTTGGGTGCGGCAGAGGAAGAAGGCGTGGAGAACGTGGACGAGGATGGCGACGACGTCGGCACAGTCGCCCCGGGCGGCAGTTTACTCGAAGACGATCGTTTCGCCGCCATGTTCAAAGACGAACGATTCGCAATCAACGAAGACGACGAAACATTCAAGATGCTTCACCCGAATGCGCCCAAGATGGATAAGAGTGCACGCAAAGAAATGCTCGAGGACCACTTTGAGTTGGTCGAAGACGAGGAAGCCGCCGGCGACGACGAACCCAACGAGCCGAAGATGTATGCCGCGAAGGATGAATTCCACGCCACCGCCTTCAAGGATGGCCGCGAGACCAAGGCTGACTTGTCGCTGAAGGAGAGAGCGAAACTCGAAAAGGCTCGGGAGAAGACGAAGCAGGCGCGCGTGACGGGTAACCGAGAAGCTTTCTTCGACGCGTCCGAGCCGAAGAGCAAATCCATGAAACGATTGGGTAAGGCTCGCACGTCGGATGAGTACGGCGACGAGGAAGGTCTCACTGCGGAAGACGCCTGGAAGGAGCAAGCCAAGGGACACTCTCGAGGTAAACGACGAGGCATGGACTCCGTCCTCGGTAAGATGCAACCGAACAAGGGCGGAGCGCCGAGAAGAAAGCGATAGATAGAAAGCGATAGAAGAACGTGATGATAGAAATACAATGTACAACCGAGAACTAAGCGATCAAACCGCGACTCTTCGCCAGACGCTCGAGTATGTCAATCTTACGCTTGATTTCTTCGGACGTCTCCGCCTTGCCCTGCGAGACAACCTCCTCGGCTTTGGGCTCCGCAGTGGCGGGCCGCGCGGGACGTTCTTGACGAATCACTTGAGCCAAAGCGTGCGCGTTTGCGTTCGTCATCGAGGTTCCAGTGTTTGAATACGTCTGTGCTCTCGCATCGACCGCGTGCGACGCAGGTTTCGGCTTGATGGTGACTCGTCCGAACGCCGCCGCTCGATCTCTGACGTTGGAGGGCGAAGACGTGTACTCAATCTCTGCCTGTGCGCGTTGCGGTTGGGATGGCGGTGATTGCGGCTGCGGCTGGGGTGGGGGTTGTTGATGCGCCTGCACCACCGGTTGTGGCGGCGGCTGCTGGTACTGCGCCGGCTGCTGGGGTGGTGGTTGGTACTGCTGTTGTTGCGGCTGCTGGTACTGCTGCGCCGGCTGCTGGGGTGGCGGTTGGTACTGTTGCGCTGGCTGCTGGTACTGCTGCGCCGGCTGCTGGGGTGGCGGTTGGAACTGTTGCACTGGCTGAGGCGGTGGTGGCGATTGGTACTGTTGCCTCGGGGGCGACGGAGGTTGGTACTGCGCTTGCTGCGGCGGAGCGTACGCTTGCTGCTGCGGCGACGCCGGAGTTTTCCTGTCATCCGGTCGCAGCGTGTGCTCCTCAGCCGCACGTTCGTGCTCAGCGATGCGACGTTGAATGTCTTCCAATTCCGAAACTCGTCTGTGAGCTTCTATGGATGTCTCCGCGTTGTCGAGCGGGAGCATGGAGATGAACTGACTCTCCGCATCGAGTTGGTTTTGAGCCGCCACGTACGCCACTCGCTTCGCTTCCGCGGCGGCGTATTCTGCCTCTCGAACCGCCTGATTTGCAGCCTCGGCTTGAGACATTTGTTGAAGAGCGCTCTCTGCCGATAGCCTCGCGGCTTCGGCTTGCTGTTGACGAGCGAGCGCCTCCGCCGCCGCCACCTCTGCGCGAATCCTCGCATCTCTCTCGAGCTCCAATAACCGCGATCGCGCCTCATCAACCTCTTGTTGCGTCACCCCGCGCGGTCTCTCATCACCTCCCGCTCGCCCGCGCCAACCGCCAGCCATCCAACGCTCTCGCTCGCCAGTGTTGGGATCGACGGCGCGGTCGTACCGCGGCGCCGGTTCGTAAATCTGATACTTCGGCGACGCGTGCATCGGCGCGTGCTGATGCGACGTCGCCGGTGGCACCGACGGAGCGTTCGTATCGTGAAAATATTCCTTCCGCATCCCCGGCGCCTCCAATCCACCCGCTCTCGGTTGCGTCGCCAGCGTCGGCGTCGTCACCAAGAGCGGCTGCGCGCGACTCGCCGCCTCCGCCACCGTCGTCGCCCCCACCGCCGCCACTCCGGCCACCGCGCTCGCCGCCGCGGACTCCACCCTCTTTTCAACCTCTCCCCTCGCCTCCGACCCATCCTCCACCGTCGGTCGCGCCAACACCCTCGGCGGTTCCGGCGCCGCGCCCTCCACGCCGACGACGCGCGCCAACCACTTCCCGACGGTGATCATCTCCCCCTTCACCAACACATCCTTCCCCATCGGCAGCGCCGTTCGATCCATCACCTCTCCCCTCACCTCCAACAGCACCACCGGCATCCCCGCCGGTTGTACGACGACGCCCTCGACCATCTTCCCTCGTCCGCCGCCCTCGAGCTTTTCGCACGCGTGACACGTCCATCGCCTCTCCCCCCTCCCCGCGCTCGCCTTCGTCGCGTTCGTCGCGCGCATCGCCTGCATCGCACTCATCGCACTCGTCGTCGCGTCGTTCGTCATCGCGTTCGTCGACGCCACCGCGCTCGCCCCTCGCGCGAACGCGTGTGCCACCGCCCCTCGCGCCGCGTCCGCGCACTCCCCCGCGCGCGCGCGCACCGCATCGCACGTCCGTTTCGCCTCGTACGCCCGTCGCACGTCCTCCGTCGTCGTCGTCCCGAGCGCGTCGAACATCACGCCCGCGCGTCGCCCGCGCGTCGTCGCGCAATCATTCCACCGCATCCAATCCATGCGCTCATCGCATCCACGCGTGCGTGCGCGCGCGCGTCGTCGAGACATCGGGGTGATCGCTTGAATAGAAGTGTACTATGTAATTGTATTACAATGTATTTTTATATATTTGAATACACTTTAATATATATTAAATATGATGTATGCGAACGATAAAAAGTTACTTCAGCATGAGATGTAGCCACGCCC
>CEUV01128063.1_pt1 | contig 14156 bp, 7 predicted proteins | sample 356401 | NCBI WGS metagenome assembly CEUV01 (sample SAMEA2622710, study PRJEB7988) | marine metagenome | isolation source: saline water (ENVO:00002010), including
CCGTCCATCTGCGCAGCACCCGTGATCATGTTCTTCACGTAGTCGGCATGACCGGGGCAGTCCACATGCGCGTAGTGACGGTTCTCCGTCTCGTATTCAACATGCGCTGTCGCAATCGTAATACCGCGCTCACGCTCCTCCGGAGCCTTGTCGATATCAGCGTAATCCGTGAAGTCGGCCCCGCCGCTCTCCGCCAAGACCTTCGTAATCGCCGCCGTCAACGACGTCTTGCCGTGGTCAACATGACCAATCGTGCCAACGTTGCAATGCGGCTTGTTACGTTCAAACTTCTCTTTCGCCATGCGTCTTAACCCTTGCGTGTAAATTCTTGGTAGTAGGTGATCAGGCCAGGCTCTCACGGACTTCGTCTGCGACGCCCTGAGGTACCTGCTCGTAGTGGTCGAAATGCATCGTAAACTGCGCGCGGCCCTGGCTCATGGAACGCAGGTTGTTCACGTAACCAAACATGTTCGCCAGCGGCACCATCGCATTCAGCACGCGCGCGTTGCCGCGCGTATCCATGCCGGACACGTTACCGCGACGGCTGTTTAAGTCGCCGATGATGTCGCCCATATATTCTTCTGGCGTCACGACCTCGACCCGCATGACCGGCTCCAACAACTTCGGGCCCGCCTTGGCCACACCCTCGCGGAAAGCCGCACGCGACGCAATTTCGAAAGCCATTACGGAGGAGTCGACATCATGGCTGTCGCCATCAGTCAGCGTCATCTTAATGTCGGTCATCGGGAATCCGGCCAGCACGCCGGTCATCGACGCACCCATCAGGCCCTTTTCAACGCCCGGAATGTATTCCTTCGGCACGTTGCCCCCAACGACGGTGGATTCGAACTCGATCCCGGAACCAGGTTCTAGTGGCTCGAAAGTCAGCTTAATACGCGCGAACTGACCGGAACCACCAGTCTGCTTTTTATGGGTGTAGTCGGTGTTGATGGTCTGCGAGATCGTCTCACGATAGGCTACCTGCGGCGCGCCCACATTGGCTTCGACCTTGAATTCCCGCTTCATCCGGTCGACCAGAATTTCGAGATGCAGCTCGCCCATGCCGCTGATGATTGTCTGGCCGCTTTCTTCGTCCGACGCGACCCGAAAAGAGGGATCTTCCTGTGCGAGACGCGACAGCGCGACACCCATTTTTTCCTGATCGCCCGCCGTCTTCGGCTCCACCGCGACCTCAATAACCGGATCGGGGAATTCCATTCGCTCCAGGATCACCGGATGTGCCGCATCGGAGAGCGTATCACCCGTGGTGACGTTCTTAAGACCCGCGAGCGCGACGATATCGCCAGCATAGGCTTCCTTGATTTCCTCACGCGAATTCGCATGCATCAACAGCATACGGCCGACGCGTTCGCGGTTGCTCTTCACCGTGTTCATCATGCCGTCGCCGGCATTCAGCACGCCGGAATACAAGCGCACGAACGTGAGAGTGCCGACGAACGGGTCGGTCATGATCTTGAAGGCGAGCGCGGAGAACGGCTCGTCGTCTTTGTTCGAGCGCGTGATTTCGGTTTCGCCGTCTTCGGCAACACCCTTGATGGCGGCGACGTCGGTCGGGGCCGGCATGAAATCGACCACTGCATCAAGCAGCGGCTGAACGCCCTTGTTCTTAAACGCGGTACCGTTAAGGACCGGCACGATGGCGTTGGAGAGCGTGCCCGCGCGGATACATTTCTTGAGAACTTCTTCCGACGGCTCAGTGCCTTCCTCCAGGTAGGCCTCCATCGCGTCGTCATCGAATTCGACAGCGGCTTCGATCAGGCGGCTGCGGTAGTCCGCAGCCTGATCGGCAAATTCGGCTGGGATATCCTGGAGTTCGAATTCAGCGCCGAGGTTTTCGTCTTTCCAGACAATCGCCTGGTTTTTCACTAGGTCGATCACACCGAGGTACTCGGCTTCCGCCCCGAGCGGCAACTGCATAACGACGGGCGTCGCACCAAGGCGATCGACGATCATGTCGACGCAGCGATAAAAATCCGCACCCGTGCGATCCATCTTGTTGACGAAGCAGATTCGCGGCACACCGTATTTGTCGGCCTGGCGCCACACGGTTTCGGACTGCGGCTCCACACCAGCGACGGAGTCGAAAACCGCCACTGCGCCATCGAGTACACGTAGCGAACGTTCTACCTCAATCGTGAAATCCACATGGCCGGGGGTGTCGATGATGTTGATGCGGTGGTCGTTCCATTCGCACGTCGTCGCCGCAGACGTGATCGTGATCCCGCGCTCCTGCTCCTGCTCCATCCAGTCCATGGTGGCGGTGCCCTCATGAACTTCGCCGATCTTGTAAGACCGGCCAGTGTAGTAAAGGATACGCTCGGTCGTCGTCGTTTTACCGGCGTCGATATGAGCCATGATACCGATATTGCGGTATCTGTCGATGGACGTTTTGCGGGGCATTGCGGTGTTCCTGATCTCTACGCAAGTATGGTTCTTGGGTTACCAGCGATAGTGCGAAAACGCCTTATTGGCGTCCGCCATGCGATGGGTGTCTTCACGCTTTTTGACGGCGGTGCCGCGATTCTCGGCAGCGTCCTGAAGTTCGCTGCAAAGACGGTCTGCCATCGTGTTTTCGTGACGGTTACGCGATGCCTCGATGATCCAGCGGATAGCCAGCGCCTGACGCCGGTCCGGCCGGACTTCAACCGGAACCTGATAGGTCGCGCCGCCAACGCGACGAGAACGGACTTCAACGGTCGGCTTCACGTTTTCCAGCGCATCATGAAAAACCTTTACAGGATCTTGCCCGGACCGTTTCGCAATCGTATCCAGCGCGCCGTAGACGATCTGTTCTGCCACGGACTTCTTGCCGTGATACATGATGTTGTTAATGAACTTCGTCAGAACGATATCACCGAACTTGGCGTCGGGAAGTACTTCCCGTTTTTCTGCTGCGCGTCTACGAGGCATCCAAGAAGCTCCCCTTACTTCGGCCGTTTGGCGCCGTATTTCGAACGGCGCTGGCGGCGGTCGGAAACACCCTGGGTGTCGAGGGTGCCGCGAATGATGTGATAGCGAACGCCCGGCAAATCCTTCACGCGGCCGCCGCGGATCATCACGACGGAATGTTCCTGCAGGTTATGGCCTTCGCCCGGGATATAGCTGGTCACTTCGAATCCATTCGTCAGCCGGACGCGGGCGACTTTTCGCAGCGCCGAGTTCGGCTTCTTCGGTGTCGTCGTGTAAACCCGGGTGCAGACGCCACGCTTCTGCGGGCATGCTTCCATCGCGGGGACCTTATTGCGCGCAGGCTTTGACTTGCGCGGCTTGCGGATCAATTGATTAATCGTCGGCACGCCGTCCGTTCCTCAAATTTCAGCGCGCGAGTGTCTAAATCGTCATGCCGATCACATACGAGAAGCAAGATGCATGATCGGAGTGGCCGATTTACGACTCACGCAGGTTGTATTCAGTTTGTCCCCGAACGCTTGCCCGGCTAAGCCGGACTTCTCCCGAAGAGGCGCGGAATATAGTGGCGGTCTTTCACCCCGTCAACCAGGTTTTTCAGCCTATTTTTCGGTTATTTGCTGCCCAACGTAACCTGTTTCGTCGGTCGGATTGCTGCGCCGCACAATATCCAAGGAAACCGACCCTTATTCTGCTGGTTCCGCCGCTTCTTCGCTCTCCTCGGACGGCGATGGCAGGGCCGCCTCCTCCGGCTGGGAAAGTTCGGCGATTTCACGGTCCCGATCGGCAGCGATACCGCGCATTTTGTTCATAAATGCACCCGTACCGGCAGGGATCAGACGTCCCACGATGACGTTTTCCTTCAGACCGATCAGACTGTCGACCTTACCGGAAACGGCTGCCTCGGTGAGTACCCGGGTCGTTTCCTGGAACGAAGCGGCAGAAATGAAAGACTGGGTCTGCAGCGATGCCTTGGTAATCCCTTGGAGAACGGGGAGCGCCTCGGCCGGCTTGAGACCCTCCTCCGAGGCCTTTTCGTTCACGGCATCGTATTCCAACCGGTCGATCAGCTCGCCGGACAGGAACGTGGTCTCGCCGGGATCGGTAATTTCGACCTTCTGCAGCATCTGGCGGGCAATCACCTCGATATGCTTATCGTTGATTTTCACGCCTTGCAGCCGATAGACCTCTTGGATTTCGTTGATCAGGTAATTGGCCAACGCCTCGACGCCCATGACTCGCAGGATGTCGTGCGGAACCGGGTTTCCGTCCATCAGCGCATCGCCCCGTTCGACTATATCGCCGTCCTGAACCGCAACCGGCTTACCCTTGGGCAAAAGATATTCGACTGGATCCCCATCTTTATCTTGCGGATGAACGAAAAGGCGGCGCTTGTTCTTGTAGTCATTGCCAAATTCGACCCTTCCCGCAGTATCGGTAATAATCGCAAAATCTTTGGGTTTCCGGGCTTCAAAAAGCTCGGCGACACGCGGCAGACCACCAGTAATATCACGGGTTTTCGATCCTTCGAGCGGAATACGCGCAAGCACGTCGCCGGCATGGACGCGCTGGCCGGCTTCGACCGACAGAATCGCGTCGACCGATAGGAAGTAGCGAGCTTCCGCTCCGGACTCCAACGTTATGACCTCTCCCTTGCTGTCACGCAGGGTGATCCTGGGACGCAGATCCGCGCCCTTCGGCTGCTGTTTCCACTCGATAACGGTCTTGTACGACAAACCGGTAGCTTCGTCGGTGATATCCCGCATCGAAACGCCGTCGACCAGGTCCATATAGTTGGCCGTGCCTTCTTTTTCCGAGATGATCGGACGGGTGTAGGGATCCCATTCGGCGAGGCGGTCGCCACGCTCCACGGTATCGCCATCGTCCTTCAGCAACCTGGAACCATAGGGCACGCGGTAGGATGCGCGTTCGCGCCCTTGCTCATCGACCAGCACAATTTCCGTATTGCGCGCCATCACAACCGGCATCTTCTTACGGTCGATCACCACGTTGCGGTTGTTGATCTTCACCCTAGCATCGAAGGACGCTTCGACGCTCGACTGCTCTGCGCCGCGCTGCGCGGCACCGCCAATATGGAATGTCCGCATCGTAAGCTGCGTGCCAGGTTCGCCGATAGACTGAGCGGCAATAATACCAACAGCTTCGCCCATGTTGACCGGCGTTCCCCGTGCAAGATCTCGGCCGTAACAGGCCGCGCAAACGCCACCCTTGGTCTCGCAGGTAAGCACGGATCGGATCATGAGCGATTCTACTTCCGCTTCGTCGATCTTCTCGGCCAGGGCTTCGTCGATCAGCGTGCCTTTCTTGGCCAGCGTGTCTCCGGAGACTGGATCAATGATGTCTTCTGCCACAGTCCTGCCGAGCACACGCTCGGACAGCGGTTCAAGTACGTCGCCACCTTCGATCATGGGGACGACTGTCAGCGCATTCTTTGTACCGCAATCTTCCTCAATCACGGTGCAATCCTGTGCTACATCGACCAGGCGCCGTGTCAGATAGCCGGAGTTTGCCGTTTTCAAGGCCGTATCGGCGAGGCCTTTACGAGCGCCGTGCGAGGAATTGAAGTATTCCAGCACGGTCAGGCCCTCCTTGAAATTCGACATGATCGGCGTCTCGATGATTTCGCCGGACGGTTTGGCCATAAGACCGCGCATGCCTGCCAGCTGTTTCATCTGGGCGGCGGAACCACGCGCACCGGAATGCGCCATCATGTAGACCGAGTTGACCGGTTTGCCCGGCTCGACCCTTTCCAGACCTTCCATCATCGCGTCGGCAACGTTGTCCGTGCACTGCGACCAGGCGTCCACGACCTTGTTGTATTTTTCGCCTTGGGTGATGAGGCCGTCTTGGTATTGCTTTTCATACTCCTTGACCTGATCCTGAGTTACGTTGACCAGCTTTTCCTTTTCCGGCGGTATAAGCAGATCGTCTTTGCCAAACGAAATACCGGCCCGACAGGCGTATGAGAAACCGAGACCCATCATCCGGTCGGCGAAGATCACCGTATCCTTCTGACCGCAATGGCGATAAACCAAATCGATGACGTCTTGAACGTCCTTCTTGGTTAGAACTTTGTTGAGCACGTCGACAGGAACAGCCGCGCTTTTAGGGAGTATGTGCATGATGAACATACGGCCGGGCGTGGTTTCGATCCGCCGGATAACCTCGTTGCCTTCCTCGTCGACGGTATTGACGCGGACCAGAACTTTTGAATGCAACGTGATGATGCCTGCGTCGAGCGCCTGCTCAACCTCGCCGGTCGTCCCGAAAGCCATTCCCTCGCCCGGTTCACCCTCGCGCTCTAGACTGAGGTAGTAAAGGCCGAGAACGATATCCTGCGACGGCACGATAATCGGCTTGCCGTTAGCGGGGCTGAGAATGTTGTTCGTCGACATCATAAGCACGCGCGCTTCAAGCTGGGCCTCCAGCGACAGCGGCACGTGTACCGCCATCTGATCGCCGTCAAAGTCAGCGTTAAACGCGGTACAGACCAGCGGATGCAACTGAACGGCCTTGCCTTCAACCAGCACCGGTTCGAACGCTTGGATACCCAGGCGATGCAGTGTGGGTGCCCGGTTCAGCATTACTGGATGTTCGCGGATCACCTCTTCTAGGATATCCCATACCTCGGGCCGTTCCTTCTCGACCATCCTTTTGGCAGCCTTGATCGTATTCGCCATACCGTAGAGTTCGAGCTTCGAATAGATGAACGGTTTGAACAATTCCAGCGCCATCTTTTTCGGCAGACCGCACTGGTGCAGTTTCAGTTCCGGGCCTACCACGATGACCGACCGGCCGGAATAGTCGACGCGCTTGCCGAGCAGATTCTGACGGAACCGGCCCTGCTTGCCCTTTAGCATGTCGCTGAGGGATTTCAGCGGGCGTTTGTTAGCGCCGGTGATCGTGCGGCCACGTCGGCCGTTATCAAACAGGGCGTCGACCGCTTCCTGCAGCATGCGCTTTTCATTCCGTACGATGATGTCGGGCGCGCGCAATTCGATAAGTCGTTTCAGGCGGTTGTTCCGGTTGATGACCCGGCGATAGAGATCGTTCAGATCCGAGGTCGCGAACCGGCCGCCGTCCAGAGGTACCAGGGGACGCAGCTCCGGCGGAATAACCGGGATGACTTCGAGGATCATCCATTCCGGACGCGCGCCGGACTCGAGAAAGGACTCCACGAGCTTCAGACGCTTTACGTATTTCTTACGCTTGGCCTCAGAGCCGGTTTCCTTCATATCGATACGGAGTTCTTCGCGCTCTTCCTCAAGGTCGATCTCGCCCAGCATCTTTTTTAGGGCTTCGGCACCGATCATCGCCTCGAAGGCGTCCTCGCCATATTCGTCCTGCGCGTCGATAAAACCTTCCTCTGAGAGGAGCTGGCCCTCTTCCAGCGGCGACAGTCCCGGTTCGGTGACGATGTAGTTTTCGAAATACAGAACCCGTTCAACATCCTTAAGCGTCATGTCGAGCAGCAGAGCGATCCGGCTCGGCAGCGATTTCAGAAACCAGATATGGGCAACTGGAGAGGCAAGCTCGATATGGCCCATCCGTTCGCGCCGGACCTTGGACAGCGTAACCTCGACACCGCATTTCTCGCAGATGATGCCCCGGTACTTCATCCGTTTGTACTTGCCGCACAGGCATTCGTAATCCTTGATCGGCCCGAAAATCCGGGCACAGAACAGGCCGTCGCGTTCGGGTTTGAAGGTCCGGTAATTGATGGTCTCCGGCTTCTTGATTTCACCGTAGGACCACGAACGGATGCGTTCGGGGCTCGCGATCGAAATCTGGATCTGGTCGAAGCTCTGAGCCGTGCTGACCTGGCCGAAGATGTTCATCAATTCATTCATTTGCCGTCTCCTGGCATTTATGGCCTCCGCGAAAGCGCGATGGCCGGTACTAGTTCAAAGTCGCGTAGCTGTTCCCGAATTCCCGCCAATCAGGATTCCTGATTCAGCTCCACGTTGAGGCAGAGCGATTTCAGTTCTTTCACTAAGACGTTGAAGGATTCTGGAATCCCCGCCTCGAAGGTATCGTCGCCGCGCACAATCGCTTCGTACACCTTAGTCCGGCCGGACACGTCGTCCGACTTGACGGTCAGCATTTCCTGCAGAGTATAGGCAGCACCGTAGGCTTCTAGCGCCCATACCTCCATTTCGCCGAAACGCTGACCGCCGAACTGCGCCTTGCCGCCCAGCGGCTGCTGTGTGACCAGACTATAAGGGCCGATGGACCGCGCGTGGATCTTGTCGTCCACAAGATGGTGCAGCTTCATCATGTAGATGTAACCGACCGTCACCGAGCGGGCGAACTGTTCACCGGTACGACCGTCAAACAGGTTGACCTGGCCGGAAGATTCCAGCCCCGCCTGTTCGAGTAACTCCACGATGTCTTCCTCGTGGGCTCCGTCGAACACCGGGGTCGCCATCGGCACGCCCGGACGCAGGTTCTCGGCAAGTTCGATTACCTGATTTTCGTCAAGCGCAGTAATATCCTCGTTGAAGGTCTCCTTTCCGTAGATTTCCTTCATCTCATTTTGCAGTTGCGCGATCTTGCCTTCGCGGACTGCCTTGTCGAGCATGTCGCCGATCTTTTTACCGAGACCGGCTGACGCCCATCCGAGATGGGTTTCGAGAATCTGTCCCACGTTCATGCGTGACGGCACACCTAGCGGATTCAGCACGATATCGACGTTCGTGCCGTCCTCGAGGTAGGGCATGTCTTCAAGCGGTGCAATCTTGGAGATCACGCCCTTGTTGCCATGTCGGCCGGCCATCTTATCGCCGGGCTGAAGCTTGCGCTTAACAGCCACGAAGACCTTGACCATCTTCATGACACCCGGAGGCAGTTCGTCGCCGCCCTGAAGTTTTTCGACCTTGTTTTCGAAACGGTCCTGGAGACGCTTCTCGCTTTCCTGGAACTGCTTCCGCAGCGCCTCAACGTTCTCCATGATCTTTTCGTTCTTAACCGTAACCTGTGCCAGTTGGCGCGCGGTCAGATCATTGAGAATCGCCTGGGTCACGCGCGAGCCTTCGCTCACCTGCTTCGGCCCCGAGACTATGGTCTGGTTGGCCAGCATATCCTTTAGACGGGCCGAGAACGACCGTTCCAAAATTACGAGCTCGTCATCGCGGTCCTTGGCGAGTCGTTCGATCTCCTCGCGCTCGATCGCCATCGCGCGTTCGTCCTTGTCGACACCTCGGCGGGAGAAGACCCGCACCTCGACGACCGTACCAGCAACTCCGGGCGGCAGTTTCAACGAGGTATCGCGAACGTCGGAGGCTTTTTCACCGAAGATGGCGCGCAGGAGTTTTTCTTCAGGCGTCATCGGGCTTTCGCCTTTCGGCGTCACCTTGCCGATCAGGATATCGCCGGGGTTCACCTCAGCACCGATATAGACGATACCGGCTTCGTCGAGGTTTTTAAGCGCCTCTTCACCGACATTCGGGATATCGCGGGTGATTTCCTCTTGGCCCAACTTGGTGTCGCGGGCCATGATCTCGAATTCCTCGATGTGTATCGAGGTGAACACGTCGTCACGGACGATGCGTTCAGAGATTAGGATTGAATCCTCAAAGTTATAGCCGTTCCACGGCATGAAAGCTACGAGCACGTTGCGGCCTAGCGCCAGCTCGCCGAGTTCCGTCGACGGGCCGTCGGCGATGATATCGCCGCTCTCGACCTGGTCTCCCACCTTCACCAACGGACGCTGGTTAATGCAGGTGTTCTGGTTCGACCGCTGGAACTTCCTCAGGTTGTAGATATCGACACCCGGCGCAGACAACGATGTTTCGTCGGTCGCCCGGATAACAATACGCGTCGCGTCCACTTGGTCGACCACGCCGGGACGTCTGGCGGTAATCGCCGCCCCGGATCCGCGGGCAACCGCTTCTTCCATACCTGTCCCGACAAGCGGAGCTTCGGCACGGACTAACGGCACCGCCTGACGCGACATGTTCGACCCCATTAGCGCGCGGTTCGCATCGTCGTTTTCAAGGAACGGTATTAGCGCGGCGGCGACCGAGACAAGCTGTTTTGGTGAAACATCGATCATGTCAATGGTGTCGGGGCGCGCCATGATGAACTCGCCACCCTGACGGCAACTTACGAGCTCTTCTTCGAATTTACCGTTCTTGTCGAGCGGCGCATTCGCCTGGGCGATCGTGAACTGACCTTCCTCGATCGCCGAATTATAGACGACCTCCTCAGTCACGCGGCCGTTCTCAACTTTTCGGTAAGGCGTTTCGATGAAGCCGTACTGGTTGACCCGCGCATAGGTGGCGAGCGAATTGATAAGGCCGATATTAGGGCCCTCCGGGGTCTCGATCGGACAGATGCGGCCGTAATGCGTCGGATGAACGTCGCGGACTTCGAAACCGGCGCGTTCGCGCGTCAGTCCACCCGGACCAAGTGCCGACAGACGCCGCTTGTGTGTGATCTCGCTGAGCGGGTTGGTCTGGTCCATGAACTGCGAAAGCTGCGACGAACCGAAAAACTCTCGCACCGCGGCCGCAGCCGGTTTCGCATTGATCAGATCGTGCGGCATAACGGAATCCAGATCGATCGAGCTCATCCGTTCGCGAATGGCGCGTTCCATCCGCAACAAACCGATCCGATACTGATTTTCCATCAGCTCGCCGACAGAGCGGACACGCCGATTGCCGAGATGATCGATATCGTCAATCTCGCCGCGGCCGTCTTTAAGGCCAACCAGCGTTTTGACGACGGCAAGTATGTCCTCGCGCCGCAGCACACGGAGCGTGTCTTCGCCTTCCACGTCGAGACGCGCGTTCATCTTGACTCGGCCGACGGCGGAAAGATCGTAGCGTTCGGCATCGAAAAACAGGCTCTGAAACATGGCTTCCGCGGTTTCCAGCGTCGGCGGCTCACCCGGACGCATCACGCGGTAGATATCCATCAGCGCTTCTTCGCGCGACCGGTTTTTGTCAATGACAAGCGTGTTGCGGATGTAAGGGCCGATATTGTTGTGATCGATCGCCAGCGTTCCGAAAGATTTCACGCCCGCTTCGCCAAGGGTGATGAGAATTTCTTCATCGATCTCGTCGCCGGCCTCAACATAGATTTCGCCGGTAGCCTCGTTGATGATATCCTCGGCAAAGTAACGGCCGTAGAGCTCGTCATCATGGACCAGAATGTCTGTCAAGCCCCCTTCCTCGAGCCTGCGGCAGACACGGGGCGAGAGCTTGTCCCCGGCCTCGGCGACGACGTCGCCCGTTTTCGCGTTCACCAAATCGTGTGTCAGCTTGATGCCACGCATAGTTTCTATGTCGAAGGCGGTTTTCCAGCCTTCTTTCGAGCGGGTGAAAGCGATCTTGTCATAGAAATAACTCAGGATGTCTTCGATGCTCATGCCGACAGCCTGTTCGGGCGGCAACTGGCCACCCTCCTCAGCGAATTCGACCCGCTTTTGCGCCGTCGCATCTGAGTCGAGAGCCATCAGCAGCGTCGTGACCGGCAGCTTGCGACGACGGTCGATGCGGACGTGCACGATGTCCTTGGCATCGAACTCGAAATCGAGCCAGGAGCCACGATAGGGAATAACCCGGGCTGCAAACAAGAACTTGCCGGACGAGTGCGACTTACCCTTGTCATGATCGAAGAACACTCCGGGCGATCGGTGCATCTGCGAGACGATCACGCGTTCCGTGCCATTCACGACGAAGGTGCCCATATTCGTCATCAGGGGCATGTCGCCCATATAGACGTCCTGCTCCTTGATGTCGCGAACCGATCGCGCGCCGGTCTCCTCGTCGACATCAAAAACGACCAGGCGCAGCGTAACCTTCAGCGGGGCGGCGAAGGTGATATCGCGCTGCTGGCACTCCTCGACATCGTACTTGGGCTGCTCAAATTCGTAGGAAACAAATTCGAGCGTACCGCGCTCGGAAAAGTCGCTAATCGGAAAAACCGACTTGAAGACTTCCTGCAGACCGCTGTTGTTTCGATCCTCGACCTGCGTGTGGATCTGCAGGAAGGCGTCATAGGAACTTTTCTGTACCTCGATCAGATTGGGCATCGGCGCGACTGCCCGAATGCGTCCGAAATCTTTACGAATGCGCTTACGTTCTGTAAACGACTTTGCCATGGCGACCTCTCACGAATCCAATATTGGCCCGCGCCGCAGCGCAGGCGGAAAAATTTGAACGAACGGCACCGCGCCGCGCCGAAGCGCGGGCGGTAACGGTCCGGTAGTCGTTGCTGTGCGGGCGCGAAGCGTCATTACTTGACTTCGACCGACGCCCCCGCTTCTTCCAGCTTTCCTTTGATTTCGTCGGCTTCTTCTTTGCCAACTCCTTCCTTGACCGGCTGAGGCGCACCTTCGACCAGGTCCTTTGCTTCTTTCAGGCCAAGACCGGTGATTGCGCGCACTTCCTTAATGACATTGATTTTCTTGTCACCGGCACCAGCAAGAATGACATCGAAATCATCCTTGTCTTCAGCCGCGGCGCCACCGGCGTCCGCACCACCCGCTGCCGCAACGGCAACAGGTGCGGCGGCCGAAACGCCCCATTTTTCTTCGAGCATCTTCGATAGTTCAGCCGCCTCGAGGACGGTAAGGTTAGACAGATCGTCAGCGATCTGTTCGAGATTTGCAGCCATTTCGTATTTCTCCTTAGGCTTGAACTAGTTAACTGGTTATCGGCTCAGGCGGCCTCGCCCTGCTCGGCACGTGCCGAAATGACGCGCGCAAGCTGGCTCGCTGGTGCTTGGGTCACACCTGCGATCCGGGTGGCCGGTGTCTGGATCATGCCGACAAGCTTGCCACGCAGTTCGTCAAGCGAAGGTAGCTTGGCGAGCGCCGTGACGGCCGACACATCCAGGGCCTGTTCGTCGAGACCGCCGCCCAGGACAACGAACTTGTCGTTGTCATCGGCAAACTTGACCGCAACGCGCGCGGCCGCGACCGGGTCGTCGGAATAGGCGATCCCCGTCGGCCCCTTGAACAGGTCGCTCAAATGCTCGAACTTCGTGCCTTTGAGCGCGAGACGTGTGAGCCGATTTTTGGTCACTTTGAAGCTGGCGCCCGCATTCCGCATTTCCCGGCGTAACTCCGTCGATTGCGCGACCGACAAGCCGTTCTGGCTGGTCACGACAACGAGAGTTGCCCCCGAAAAAGCTTCATTAAACGAAGCGACCAGTTCTTCTTTCTGCGTCCGGTCCACTCAGTCGTCTCCACTTTTCTGGAACAGGACGCCATCTTGGCAGCCTGGTTCCGGTTGCGTCTGGATCCGTAGCAAACCACGAACCCGGTTCGCCTGTCCCAGAAGTTCAAGCCATAATCCGCAAACGTCATGTCTGCGGAAAATTGCCCGTTCTCCCGTCTGTGCAGGCGGTTAAGCCATTACCCGGTTGCAACATTCCTGTTGCGCGCGGACCTGCAGTCTCGGACAGGTCGGAACCGTCATACCGCATCATAGCGGATCACACGGTTCCTGTTCACAGCCCCGCAGGGCTGCGCATTCCATTTAGCCTTGGCCGGCCCGCTCCAGAAGCGGTCCGATGTCCAGCTTAATCCCCGGCCCCATCGTAGAGGAGACGGAAATTTTCTTGATATACGTGCCTTTCGCACCCGAGGGCTTCGCCTTATTCACGGCATCCACCAACGAACAGATGTTTTCGGCGATGTCGCCTTCGGAAAAGCTCGCTTTACCGACACCAACATGGATAATCCCGGCCTTTTCGACCCGGTATTCCACCTGGCCGCCCTTTGCGTCCTGAACCGCCCTCGCGACATCAGGGGTAACCGTGCCGAGTTTCGGGTTCGGCATCAGCCCCTTGGGACCGAGAACTTTACCAAGTTTGCCGACCACCGGCATCATGTCAGGCGTGGCGATCACGCGTTCGAAATCAATTTCGCCCCTTTCAACCTTCTCGGCCAGATCGTCCGCACCGACGACATCGGCGCCTGCCACCTGGGCCTCGTCAGCCTTGTCGCCCTTAGCGAACACGGCAACACGCACGGCCTTGCCGGTGCCCTTGGGCAGCGAGACGACGCCGCGGACCATCTGGTCCGAATGCCGCGGATCGACACCCAGGTTCATCGAGATCTCGATGGTTTCGTCGAACTTCGCCTTGGCGTTGTCTTTAAGCAACTTCACTGCAGCGTCGAGTTCGTAGACGGTATCGCGGTCGACCTGCTCGTAAGAGCCTTTGATACGTTTCCCTCTGCCAGCCATAGCTCTACC
>CEUV01027287.1_pt1 | contig 14153 bp, 13 predicted proteins | sample 356401 | NCBI WGS metagenome assembly CEUV01 (sample SAMEA2622710, study PRJEB7988) | marine metagenome | isolation source: saline water (ENVO:00002010), including
GAAACACCAACCCTTGCTGGGTGTTTGACAGGGTTCAGACTCACAAGATTCAGAATAACTTCTCTTGCTTTGTGCACTCATGCGCAACATCATCGGTTGCGATGAAGCAAATGCCACAGTGCGAGGTGACAACCTGACATTTCGTACACCAGAGCCACACAAGGTGCATCAGCCTTGGCGTTGGTTCCCATGGAATGTACTCATGACAGCGCTTGCAACTGGTCTTGATCATGAAATCACATCACTTCGTCTGAGGATTATCAAGGGGCCGGGGCCCGAAGGCCCCGGCTGATTGGGAATTGGTGAACGGCTGGCCGGCCGCGTAGTAGCCCAATCACTTGCCCAAAAGGTCCTGAACAACATCACCCTTACTCGTTCAGGCCCCATAATCATTCACCAGGTGGAGAGTCCGAGACACTTATCACAACACAAGCAGTATGCGTAGGTGTAACCGTTGTCGTGTTCTTTCTTGTATTGTTTCCAATGTTCGCAGTAACCAGAATCCGGGTCTTGATGCTCAGCGAGGGTAATCTCACATTCGTCGAAGTCGTAGCCGCATACGCCGCATTCACCGCTAGGTTGGCTGGTGTCTTGCGGACCGTGAAGGGTCTCATGTCGAGAACAGCCACCGCAGCATGCGCCGCAGAGTGAATACTCGCAGTCGTTCGCGGCTGGGTTGGTGCAGTAATGGAATTTGCAGGTTGCCATACGATCACCAGTTCTCCCGAGGACCACGGTTGTCGTTTCCTCCAGCTTCCATTCCATCACCGCACGTGCTGCAGTAGGTGTCTCCAACCCAACAGACGTAGCCATCACCAAAACAGTCCTCACACAAGCATCCACAATTCGAGCATCGATACTCGCAGTCATACGGGAGCTTGCGCTCACAACAGTAGCCGTTGCACGTGGTGCACTCGCACTCGTGCAGGAGGCATTCACAGATGTCGCAACATTCCTCGGAAGGATGCCGTTCGCAACCAGGGCAACAGCCACCGCAACGGCCGTATGAGCAGTCCCGGGCAGCGGGATTGCCGCACAGGCAGTTCATTCGACCACCTCCGAAAGGGGCCCGAACTCAACGTTCGAGACAAGGCTTTCGCAGGCGGGCTTGGGGTGTACCCGAGGGTACGCAATGCATGGTTCGTATTCCATTTTTTGATACGATCATGGTGAGTTATCATGCACCCCGTTTCCAAGGTTCGGGGTGCGGGGCCGGTGCTCAATTCCGTTCCCAAAAACGGCAAGATGAATCATCTTGCGCCCCAAACTGTTGCCCTTGGACAGGGAGCGGGGCCTAAGTGCTCAACAGGTTGAGCACATAGCGATGTGCGGTATCAACGCTCGATCAAACGAATGTGATACCGCACTTCGGTACACGCATGGACTGTTAAACAGCGCCATTGCGACATCCGAGGTATTCTCTCTATTCGTCTTTCGACTTCAGAGAAGCAACAAGGGATTCCCAGTGTTGCTTACATTCTTGGATAGATCTCGCTTCCAATACTACCAGACAGGTCGTTGCCTGCCCGAAGGTTGTGATGAGCCTCCAGGCGCGTCTGCAGGTTTCCGTCTGACCCGATGTAGATAAACTTCTTCATCTTCCAGAGGTCATGGACGAGCAAGTGCAACGGTTCTTTGAAGAGGCCATTCCCACTCCGGCTCTCGGTGGTGCATGCATGTATTGTGAAGAGCCATTTTCGTGGAAGTCATGCGAGCATTTTGGAACAAAAATAGTGAAAAAACCAAAACCACAAGCATGGAAAAAAATCCCCAATCACCTTGGAGAATACAGAAATCAATTTTTGGACACCATTCTCGATGGATACGAACCATTGGAAATAGGTGGTGAGCGCTTCGTCCATATTTCCATCTCTCGCCACATGGCAGGTAGAGATGCTAACCCAAGTAAATCAAAGAAAATGTTTGGTTTTTACTTGGAAGAAATGGAGGAACGCCACATACCTTCGATACCGCTTTTTCCAATATTTATGGATCTCGGAAATCTCGAATCCTTGGGAGAACATGTGTTCCTATTTTTGTCTAGTCTTCTTGAAAAATTGGGGTCAAATAATCCACAAACGAATATCATAGTAGCGTTTGGCTCATCGAGTACTGCAGCTGTCGCTTTTCAAACAGCATACTTCCATTTTGCAAAAGCAAAGAACCCGGGTTGGAGATTCTTTCAATTAATTATTGACTCCGAGAGAACTATATCTGGCGAGAGTCGTCCAGGCTATCACTTACATCCAGATCCAAACATGTTATTCCAACATGAACGGGCCGAATTTGGAATTTTAAAGAAACAACTTGAGGAAACCAGGGCGAAGTTGAGAATGATTCATGAAATCAGCGATTTAGATAGCGGTATTCGAGAATCGGAATGATTCAATTTCTCTCCAACTTTTCAATGACATCCATATCCCATTCGCCTTGATGGTCTCTGATGTGTCGCATCCAGCGAAGAAGTCTCTTGCCGTCAATCTGGTGAATGGAGAGGTTGTACTCCTTGAGAAATTCGTCAAACTTCAGGCACACGAGCTCAACATCGACGTAGGCCACGCCTTCCTTGCTCATGATCAACCGCTCGTCTTCGGACAACCAGCCCCAGGCTTCCCTAGAATCGTAGTTCCTCACGTCGAGGCGCCGTGCTGATGCCTCAGGCTTTGGAATGCCTTTCTCGGCCGGCATCAGCAACCACCTCCGAGTTCGTTGTCAAGAATTGTCAAGGCCATCTCATATCGCTGGGCGCGGATGAGGGAAGCTAAAGCGACGAGAATTTCCTGGTGCTGTGAAGCAGGGACGACTCCCCAGCGTGTGAACACAATGGCGAGTCAACCTTTTCTCATGCGTTTCCGGCCTTTTCGACTTCAGCCCAGTCGCGCATGAAGCCTTCCAGCCCGCGGTCGGTCAGCGGATGGCTCATGAGTTGACGGAACGTTTTGGCAGGCATGGTGGCCGTGTGAGCGCCCAGTTGGATGCACTGAAGCACGTGGGTGGGATGGCGAACAGAGGCTGCCAGCACCTTGGTGTCGAGGTCGTAGTTGGCCCAGGTGTTCATGATCTCGGCGATGAGTTCCATGCCGTCGTGGCCGGTGTCGTCGATGCGTCCAATGAACGGGGAAACGTAGGTGGCCCCTGCTTTGGCGGCCATGAGGGCTTGGGAGGCGGAGAAGATGAGGGTCACGTTGGTGTCAATGCCGTCTTCGGTCAGGATCTTCGTGGCAGCCAGGCCTTCAGGCGTGCAGGGGATCTTGATGATGACATTGTCAGGCAGTTCTGCCTTGAGGGCTCGGCCTTGTTCCACCATGCCGGCGGTGTCCATGGCTGTAACTTCGGCTGAGATGGGGCCGGAGCAGATGCCGGCGATTTCTCGAACGACTTCCTTGAAATCACGACCGGATTTCTTGATGAGCGAGGGGTTGGTGGTCACACCATCAAGAATGCCCCAGGCGGCGATTTCTCTGATTTCGTCAACGTCAGCAGTGTCGAGGAAGAATTCCATGGTGGTCGTTCAATGAAGAGGTTCTATGAACTCTCCCCTGCGTGGAGAAACGCCGATGTTCACTTACGTGCAATGGCCCGCTTGGCTGCTTCTGCGATGTAGGGGGCGGAAATTTGCATGACCTCAAGCATCTCATCAGCTTGACCCGATTCACCAAACCGATCTTGAACACCCACGCGCTCCAACGGTGCGAAAGTGTTGGCCGTCAAGTGTTCAGCGACGGCTCCTCCGAGTCCACCGATGACGTTGTGGTCTTCTGCGGTGACGATAGCGCCACAGCTGCTGACCAATCGATCGATGAGTTCACCGTCGAGTGGCTTTAGCGTGTGCATGTCAACCACGGTCGCGTTGATGCCCTCAGCGGCCAATGCAGCAGCCGCTTCAAGGGATTGTGACACCATAACGCCACAGGCAATGATGGCCACGTCTGAACCTTCCTGAAGGACAATGCCCTTGCCGATTTTGATCTCGTCCACGCGTCCTTCGTAAAGCACCGGCGTCTTGTTTCGTGCGGTTCGCGTGTAGGAGGGCGAGCCGCTGCTGGCCAGCTGCATGGTCAACACCTTGGTGGACACCACGTCGCTGGGGTGCATGACGATCACGTTCGGTAGGGTCCGGTAAATGGCCAAGTCTTCAATGGACTGCGCCGAGGAACCGTCGGTGCCCGTGTGAGTACCACCGTGGCTGCCGCAGACGTGAACGGCCAAGTTAGGCCGGGCTACGCCGTTTCGCATCTGCTCGAAGGCACGCTCGGTGAAGATAGCAAAGGTGCTGGCAAACGGAATGTAGCCAGAAGCAGCGAGACCTGCACCAACGAGGAGCATGTTTTGCTCTCCGATACCGCATGAGACCGTGCGCTCGGGGTGTGCCTTTCGAAAGTGAAGTGATTTGGTGGACTTGCCCAAATCGGCTTCCAGGACCACGACCTTGGGGTTGCTGGCCAGTTCCAGCAGCGCTTCACCGTAACCGTCTCGAGTAGCAGCCATCTTGGTCATGCGACCACCTCGCCAAGTTCAGCCATGGCCTGAGCGTATTGCTCGTCGTTCGGGGCGGCACCGTGGAAGGCTGGGTTGTCGGCCATGAAGGAAACTCCGTGGCCTTTCACCGTGTGTGCAATGAGAATGGAGGGTCCGTCGTTGGTGGATGAAAGGAAGTTCATGCCGTCGACGACTTCGTCCATGTTGTGGCCGTCAATTTCCTTCACGTTCCAACCAAACGCTTTCCACTTGGCAGGAATATCAAACATGCGCATCTGTTCCTCACAGAAATCGTCGTTTTGGATTCGATTTCGGTCCAAAATCACGTTGAGGTTGCCCAACTCGTGGTGAGCCGCCGCCATGGCCGCTTCCCACACGCTACCTTCTTGGATTTCGCCGTCGCCAAGCATCACATACACTTGGCGCTCGCTGTTGGCCAATCGACCGGCGATGGCCGAACCCATCCCGAAGGACAGCCCCATCCCGAGCGAACCTGCTGAAAAGTCAACGCCTGGACACCACTTCATGTCCACGTGGCCCTGACAAATGCCGCCCAGCACCCGGTACGATGCAAGGTCATCCACGGTGATGAAGCCCATTTCAGCCAAGATGGCGTACATGCCAGGTGAGGCGTGACCCTTCGACAGGATGAACCGGTCTCGGTCTTCCCAATCGGGGTCGTCGGGGCGCACGCGGAGCGTGGTTTTGTACAGCCCCACCAGCAGGTCAATCTCGGAAAGCGATCCGCCGGGGTGGCCCGCTTGGGCCCGGTGAACCATGTTCACGATGTGGACTCGACATTTCCTCGCAAGTTCTCGCAGTTCGTCTGTGTTGCTCATGGTCTCACCAGCAAACATCAGCCTGCGAGGATGGCCTTTGATGGTTGTGCAAGCCTCGTTTCTCCAAATGGAGCGCTACTCCTGCTTTTTGGGTGCGAGGGCATCGAGGGTGTTCCGCACCGCTTCGGCCGTGATCATCACGGTATCGCCAGCGAGACTTCCGCCTTTCGGCAAGGCTCGTGAAGCAAGCCAAATGAACACGCCAACGAACCAGGCAAAGAAGGCCAGCGAGAGCATGTCATTGAGGGTTGAGACGCTAAGGAGTTCGGGGAGGTCAATCTTGGCGACGATGAGGACGGCGATGAAGACGCCCATGATGGACTCTCCAGCGATGAACCCCGCGCCGATGAGGACCCCTCGACTTTCAACTTCTTTGGCCGCTTCAATGGCAAGCTCTGATGGTTCCTTTCGAAGAACACCGTCGACACGGAGGTGAGCGCTCCTGAGCATCACATGAGAAATGATGCCGCCCACCATGATGGGAACGGACAAGCCGAGCGGGAGGTAAATGCCAATGGCGACGCTCATGACAGGCATTTGGAGTCGAATCAAGGCGACAGCGATGGCAGCACCGAGCACCACCATCTGGATGTTTAAATCACCACCAAACGCCCCTTGAACAATGGCACCGATGAGTTCAGCCTGTGGTGCAAAGAGGGCTTTCGAACACGTTGGGTCGCTTGGGAGCGGGTTCATTTGACACGCCGTTTGTGAAATTCGGAACGCGTCATGAAGCAACGACAAAACCGGCCCGATGACAACAGCACCGGTGAGTACGCCAATGATTTCAGCCACTTGTTGCCGCTTGGGTGTGGCGCCCAGCATGTGACCGGTCTTCAGGTCCTGCATGACGTCGCCAGCGATGGCGGCGCTCGATGCGACGATGGCGGCGATGAGCAGCGTGGCAAACATGAGGTCTTGCTTGGCCATGCCCAGCATCAAATCACCAATGATGTAGACGAGCCCAACCGTGAACAGGAGGGTGGCGATGGTCATACCCGACACCGGAGAGTTGGAGGAGCCTACCACACCGGCGATGTAACCGGCCACGGCGGCAAAGAAGAACGCAACAAAGGCAAGGAAGAGTGCGCCGGCGATGGCGAGAACGAGCGATTCCATGGCCCACCAGTAGAAGAAGAAGGTCAGGACGACAAGAACAGCACAGACCTTGAAGACACGGTTCATCGGAATGTCTTGCTCTGTACGAAGGAGAACGCCTGCTTGATCATCGTTCTTCACAAAGGCCTTTGAAAGTCCCGTGATGATGGTCTTCCGCATGCTCCACAAAGTGTAGATGCCGCCCACCACCATGGCGCCAACACCCACGTACCTTACTTGCGTCGACCAAATCGTGTAAAATCCGTCAACAAGGGAACCATCGACGGGCCAACCGTAAATCAGTCCATACATGGGAACAAGCAGGCCAAAGCCCAAGACACCACCGAAGAAGATGAACGAGGCAATGCGGATGCCGACGATATAGCCCACAGAGAGCAGCGCTACCGAGAGGTCCATCCCTGCATAGAGGCGAGTAGAAACGAACGAAACGGCGCCTTCAACGGTGTGGTGCGTGATCTCGAAACCCTTCACCATCAAACCGTACAGTCCACCGATGCCGAGGGCGTAGAGAATGGCAAGCGCACCATCACCGCCTTCCTCGCCGGCCACCAGAACTTCTCGGCAGGCCACGCCTTCGGGGTAAGGAAGGGCCTCCTCGACAATGAACAACCGACGCAAGGCAATGGTGAACATGGTGCCTAACAGGCCTCCCAACGTGGCGATGATGAGTGTCTCCATCCACTGAATGCTCGTCCAAATACTCATCACCAACAGCGCAGGTACGGTGAAGATGACTCCTGCAGCGAGGGATTCACCTGCGGAGGCCATGGTTTGGACGGCGTTGTTCTCAAGGATGGAGACGTCTTTGAACATGGTACGGAGGATGATCATCGACATGACTGCCGCGGGTATACTCGCTGAAACCGTCATCCCTGCATAGAGGCCGAGGTAGGCGTTGGCCGCTGTCATCAGGACGCCGAGAACGATGCCAACGATGATAACACGCGTGGTGAGTTCCAGCGGTGATTCATGAGCGGGAATGTAGGGTTCCTGTGTCCCGCTCATGCCCGTTCCAATCCTTTCCAGTAGGTATAGCCTACGATGGAGGGTTGTGTACCTTGACCAAGTTATGCAGGAGGGATTCTTCCCGCCATAATAATAACCGTTCTAACTCACCGAACAACCATCTCAATGTTTTATTGGGGGGTGAATTGACCGTGGATGAGCACTGGCACAACCTTTCAATCGCCGACAGTCTCGTCGCACAACAATCCTCAGAGCACGGAATCAGTGTGGATGAGGTCATTGCCAGAAGGACCCGTTTTGGCGAAAACAAATTGGACGAAGCGGAGAAAACCTCTGCGATCCTGCGCTTCCTTTCTCAGTACAACGACCCACTCAATTACCTCTTGATGGGCGCTGCATTGATTGCCCTTCTGATCAATCCTGACCATCCCGGTGATGCGATCTTCATCTTCATTGTGTTAACCGCTAACGCATTCTTCGGTTTTTGGCAGGAAAATCAGGCAGAGCAAGCCATGGATTCGCTCAAACAAATGTCGATCTCAAACTGCGTGGTCATACGCGGTGACTTTGAGAGCGAAGTGCCGACTTCAGACTTGGTGCCAGGTGACGTCGTCCGCTTGGAAGCAGGCCTCAACGTACCAGCAGATGTCCGGATGATTTGGTCCCAACAATGCAAAATCGATGAATCGGCCTTGACCGGTGAATCCCTCACCATCAGAAAATTGACCGAAGCCTTGCCTGCGGCAACACTCCTCGCTGACCGAAACAACATGGCCTTCATGGGTACGACGGTGTCCTCGGGTCGCGGCCTTGGTTTGGTCGTCGCCACGGGAATGAAAACGGAACTTGGAAAGATTGCCAGCAACATCGCTGACGCTCAAACGCCAAAAACTCCATTGGAGCTCAAATTGGAGAGCCTCGGAAAATTCCTTGGATTCATCGCGCTCATTGTTGCCATTCTCCTGGTTTCGCTGAATCTCGTTGTCTCGTACGGAAAACCTGGCGTGGACCTAAGGGAAGTCGTCGTCCAACAGTTCATCGTCGCCATCGCCATCTTTGTGGCCATTGTCCCCGAAGGCCTTCCCATCATTTTGGTGATCACGCTCTCCCTTGGCATGCGAAACATGGCGCGGCACAAGGCCATCATCCGTCGCATGAAAGCGGTTGAAACACTCGGCTCAACCACCGTCATTTGTTCGGACAAAACGGGAACACTGACCAAGAATCAAATGACAGTCCGTCAAATCCAAACATTGGAACAAACGTTTGACGTGACCGGAGAAGGGTTCGAGCCCAATGGTGCATTGGTGCGGAACGGTGTTGAGTTGAGCGATGATGATCTCAAATCCCGCCAGGCAGACCTCGGTTTCAGGCTGCTCGGAGCTTGTTTGACCCTCTGCCACAACTCAACCATCGTGAAGGCGGACGGCCACTGGCAAGCCATCGGCGACCCAACGGATTCTGCCTGTGCTGTGGCCGGTTGGAAAGTCAACGGTGACGTTAAGAAATTCTCACATCGCCACCCGCGTCTGAACGAGTTCTTCTTTGATTCTGTCCGCAAGCGAATGAGTGTCGTGCACGAGTACGAGGGTGAAGAGTGGATCTTTGCCAAAGGAAGTGCGGGAGGATTCAAGGACATCGCCACCACCAAAATTGTGGACAATGAATACGTCCCCTTGTCCGACGTGGACCGGCAGCAAATTTCTCAGATGAACGATGACATGGGTTCCCAAGCGATGCGCGTGATTGCGCTGCTTGCACGGAAAGTCAAGGAAGGTGAGGACATTGAAGACATTCATTCCATTGAATCCGATTTGGTCTTCCTCGGGCTCATTGGCATCATGGATCCTCCACGACCCGAAGTGAAGGCCGCCATCGAGACGTGTCAGCGAGCCGGTATCAAGGTCAAGATGATCACCGGCGACCAACAAATGACGGCCGCCGCTATCGGTGCAGAACTCAACATTTCGTCTGCTTCGGGTATGGCGCTTGATGGGATGGAACTCGCTGGCTTAAGCGACGAGGAACTTGTAGCAGCCACCGGCGAGGTTGCGATTTATTCTCGTGTTACGCCGGACCAAAAAATGAGAATTGTCTCTTCGCTCCAGCAACAGGGCGAGATTGTTGCCATGACGGGAGATGGTGTCAACGACGCCCCAGCCCTTTCGGGCGCTAATATTGGCATCGCCATGGGCATCGCTGGTACTGACGTGGCCAAGGACGCAGCCGACATGGTTCTTCAAGATGACAACTTTGCCAACATCGTCCACGCCGTGGAAGAAGGTCGGAAAATTTACCAGAACATTCGCAACTTTGTCCGCTATCAGGTATCGACCAACGTGGCGGCCGTCTCGCTGCTCGTGTTGGCAACCTTGTTCTTTGGGCCCGAAGCGCTCCCCCTAACAGCCACCCAAATTCTGGTGATTAACATCCTCATGGATGGTCCACCCGCCGTCGCGTTGGGTGTTGAGAAGAAACACGGGAATGTCATGGAGCGACCACCGCGTCCGGTTGATGAGGGCCTCCCCAATGGCCGAGATATCTCACTTATCTTCTACCTCGGTGCCGTCATGGTCATTGGAACGTTGATGGTGTTCTGGCTGGGCGGTGGCGCACTGGCCGGAGCAGAACCTTGCACGCTGCGAACCACGGAGACAAGCACAACGGCCTTTGACATGGAGGCATGTTTGGCTGGCGACCAAGCTGCCGTTGACGATTGGCAAGCATACGCTGACGATCACTTCAAGCATGCACAAACCATGACCTTCGCCGTCTTCATCGTCTATCAGTTGTTCAATGTGATGAACTGCAGGTCAAACGAAGAGAGTGTTTTCGAGTTGGGTCTGTTCTCTAATCCGGCCATCAACTACGCCCTGTTGATCTCTTCGGGACTGTTGCTGTTCTTCGTGCAATTGGCCGAGATGACCATTCCCGTCATCGGCATTGAGGTGGGATCGTTGCTGCGAACCAATCCACTCTCCCAAAACGACTGGTTGGTGGTGGTTCTCATCGCCTCCAGTGTCTTCATCATCGAAGAGTTCCGAAAATTCATCGTCAAGTCTGGCATATTTGCCATTCGACAGCCTTGATGGTGTGAAGCACATCTTCTTGAGGTGAACATTCGAGGGTCTGTCATGGAGGCCGTGTTGAGCCCTGCTCCACTCGCAGGAGAACACCACGACTGGGCACATCGGTTGGAATCTTCCCTGGACCAGCGGCAATGGTCGTCTGCGTTGAAACCCATCGTATCGAAGTTGGCAGCCAACCGCCCGCTGACGGTTGAGGATGGCCTTGTCTTGTATCAACACCCGGACTTGAATGAAGTGGGAGCATTGGCCGATGTGGTTCGTCAAGCACGCTTTGATTCCAAGGCGTTTTTCAATTCCAATGTCCACATCAACCAAACCAACATTTGCGTTCTCGCCTGCCGGTTTTGTGCTTTTCGTCGTGGCCCTAAAGCCAAGGACGCCTACGCCATGTCCGTCGATGATTACCTTGCGGATTTGGCGACCTACGCCCACGCCGTAGACGAAGTCCATTCCGTCGGTGGCCTCCATCCCGAATGGGGCGTTGAACACTATGAAACACTCTTCCAGCGCGTAGCAGCCGAACACCCTCACATCTCCATCAAGGCGTTGACCGCCGTTGAAATCAAACACTTGGGCCAACGCTCGTCCATCTCGACCAAAGAGGTGCTCAAGCGCCTCAAGGACGCCGGGTTAACGTCCCTTCCAGGCGGCGGGGCCGAAATCCTTGACGATGATGTGCGTGCAGTGATTTGCAACGGGAAGGAAAGTTCAGAAGAATACCTTCGAATCCACCGTGAAGCTCACGAGGTGGGACTTCCATCCAACTGCACCATGCTGTTTGGTACGATTGAAACCCTTGAACAGCGCCTTCAACACATGATTTCGCTTCGAGAACTCAACGATCAAACCCAGGGCTTCCAATGTTTTGTTCCCTACCCGTTCCTTCCCGATGACACCCGTTTGCCCGAAGCCCAACTTGCCAGTGGTTCAGAGGTCCTTCGGACCATTGCTGTCTCCCGCTTGATGCTGAACAACATCCCGCACATCAAAGCCTACAGAATGAACATTGGCGACCATGTTGCAGAACTGGCCTTGCAGTTCGGAGCCGATGACATTGACGGCACCGTTCAGAAAGAATCCATCATGCACCTTGCAGGTTCAACAGCACCGCTGGACCACGACCGTGCGAAGTTAGCACGTTTGATTTACGATGCTGGTTGTGAACCGGTCCAACGCAACACGATTTACACCGAGTTCAAGGCCTACACACCACCGCCGGTACAACCCCGCCGTCGCCTGCAGATGGCGTCTGATTGAGGAATGAAGATGGCCGCAACATGGACCTCAACGCTCGGGCGTGTGGCCTTCATCAATTGCGACCCACTCTATCATGCACTTCCGAGTCATTGGAACGTACTGGCTGCTCCACCTTCGTGGCTTACGGGCCATGTGCTTCGGAGGGATTGCATTTTGGCGCCCATTCCTGCAGCAGACTATGCAAAACATCAGGATGAGCTCGTGTTGCTCCCAGACATTGGTATCGGAAGCCAGGGCGAAGTTGGGAGCGTTCTGTTGTTTGGCGCTGTTCCCATCGAATCCATGGAAACCATTGCGCTGCCGACTGATTCAGCTACGTCCGTAGCGTTGCTGAAGCATCTCTTGGCCAAGCGAGGTCACGCTATGTCCTATGTATCGACGGGCCCAGACTACGAATCGATGATGGCGATGGCGGATGGCGCCTTGCTCATCGGCGACCGAGCGCTCGAGGCTGCCCGAGAGTTCCCGGAGATGGTTCAAATGGACCTCGGCGAGGCATGGATGGAGGACGAGGGCCTCCCGATGATTTTTGGCGTCTTTGTCGCACGTGCTGACACCCCACCTGCATTGGTGCGTGAGGCTCATGCCGTCCTTCTTGAGAACCTCATCCAATTCGAAGACAATCATGGGAAGCGAGAACAAGTGATCGAATGGTCCATGGAAAAATCGGGATTGACCCATGATCGCCTTGATCGCTATTACGGTGAAGTATTCAACCGCCTCAATCAGCACCATCTCGACGGCCTCTTCAGGTTTCTTTCTCAAGCGTGCGGGATGATCGAAAATCCTCGATTTGCATGGGCGGCTGACGCCGTTGTATGAGATTTCAAACGGATGGTTCTTGAAGGGCACACAGGTGGACGAATCATGGTTGAACTTCCATTGGACGAAGACGGCAACAAAATCGTGCGCATTGGCCACAGCCCGGACCCGGATGATGCGTTTATGTTCCACGCTATGACCACCAATGCCTTCCCGACACCAGGCTACAATTTCGTGCACGAACTCCAAGACATCGAAACACTGAACCACCGCGCGATGAACCAGGATCTGGAAGTTTCAGCCGTCTCCATACACGCTTACCCCGACATCGCCGACCACTATGCTCTCATGAACTGCGGTGCCTCGATGGGCGAAGGCTACGGCCCGATGATTGTGTGCAAGGATGGCGTTTCTGAAGAAGAAGCCCGAACCAGTGTGATCGCCGTCCCTGGCCTGAAGACCAGTGCCTACCTCGGCCTGCGGCTCGCTTGGGGTGATTGTGAAGTCGCCGTCGTTCCGTTTGATGAAATCATTCCTCGAATCCTCGATGGCACCTACCTCAGCGGCCTCATCATTCACGAAGGTCAACTCACCTATGTTGACCATGACCTCAACGTCCTCATCGACCTTGGCAAATGGTGGAATGCGCGAACAAACAACTGGCCCATGCCACTCGGGGGGAACGTCGTTCGCCGAGATCTTGGCGAGGATGTCATGCAGGACATCACCAAATACACCAAAATGAGCATCGAGTATGCGCTTGCATCGCCAGATGAAGCCCTCGAATTCGCCAAGGCCTGGGGTCGTGGAATTGACGATGATACCAACCGTGAATTCGTCGGCATGTACGTCAACGACCGAACCATCGACTACAAGGATGAAGGACGTGCATCCATCCGCCAATTCATCTCCGAAGGTCAAGCTATTGGACTCATTCGAGAAGATTTTGACACCGACGCCATGCGTTTTATCGGTGAACCCTGAGGCCTGCTCATGAACGCAGAGGGCCGTATCCCCAAAGTGAGTCAATACGGCTCGGTTGATCCTGCGCCTCCCTCTCAAGAGACCGTGGTTGCCGATCTCACGGCACGCTTGTGCGACGAATCCTTGCCAATGTTCCAACGCATGCGGGCCGTCTTTGCTTTGAGGAATCAACGGACAGATGCTGCTTGTCTTGCCCTGTGCCAAGGCTTCAGCAGCGATAGTGCCCTCCTTCGACACGAAATAGCCTACGTGCTCGGTCAGATGCAAAACACCGTGGCGCTCCCAACGCTCATTGAACGACTTGAGGACGGAGGTGAACATGTCATGGTTCGCCATGAAGCAGCCGAGGCGATGGGTGCGATCGGCGACCGCTCCGTGATTCCTTCCCTCGAAAAATTCAGTCAAGACCCTCTGCCTGAAGTGGCTGAATCGTGCATTGTAGCACTCGATCTCCTTGCATGGGTTGATGGCGCAGAATTCCACGACACCGAATGTTAGTGTCCCTCAAGTTCAAAGACCAGACCGCCTACCCAACAACAGGAAGGAGCCTCATGCCTCACGATCACATTCAATTGGCCCAAGCCCCAAACGGCGAACTTGGTCCACGATGTCACAACTGTGGCATCCGCTTGACATTCGGCAACGCGATGGTGGTCAA
>CEUV01076617.1_pt1 | contig 14132 bp, 10 predicted proteins | sample 356401 | NCBI WGS metagenome assembly CEUV01 (sample SAMEA2622710, study PRJEB7988) | marine metagenome | isolation source: saline water (ENVO:00002010), including
CCGTTGACATTTCTGTAATGCGAGTACCCGTCGCCCGAGAGTTTTGCGCCGCAGGTCCAGCACATGAAGCAGCCACACGTACACGTCATCTTGTTGCATCCCTCGGTTTTTTCTATGCCCTGACGACAGTCTGGACACGTTCGACCGTTGCGAGCGACGTACGCCGCGGCCGAGGCGTCGGCCATCTCTTCTCTGAATGTACGTAAAGCCTCCTCGGACATTTGGGAGTCGCCGCGCGCGCGTCCCTCCAGAACGGCGAGTCGCTGCGCGGGGCTCAAACACGGTTCCGATCTCGCGTGCCACGCCGATCGACACAGTCCACAAAAGGTGTACAGACACCCGGGACATCTGCCACAGTGGTCCTCGTCCTCGATGGTCGGATGTTCGCATCGAGGGCAATACACTAAATCTTGCATCGCGTCGAGCGCCTTCGACAACGCGATTGCTTCAAACTTTGCGAATTCTTCGTCGTCTAAAACCTCTCGTAACGTCTGCGGATCCATCGAGGAAGAACAGTCGGGATGGGGACACACGAGTTCGTTGACGGTGCCCTCTCGAACGTGCACTCGCGCCATGCGCGTGACGCAGTCCACGCAAAAGCGATGCCCGCAACTCGCCGAGACGCGACGCATTTCGGCGCCTCTCACGTCGTCGGCGAAACACGTCCCGCAAACGTTATCCTCGCTCGCTAAAAATTCTCGTCGGCGTCCGATGGCATCCGCGCGCAATATAGAAAACTCAGCCTCTCTCGCGTCTCGCGCCGTCGCGATTCCGCGCGGGTCCAACTCGAATCCGTCGCCGGCCCACCCCGATGCCTTCTTGGACAGATTTAAGACGCCGTCCGCGTTTACGAGCGTCTCCTCCATCGCGGAATTTTTCAACCACTCGGTCCAATCGTACACGATGGGTTCGCCGATAGCGCCGCTTGCCCGCGAGGCGTCCCACATGTCGTCCAATCTCGCGCAAAGCGCGCTCAGATGACTATTCGACAACCAGTCGCACGTCAAGACAAACGCGGGCGCGTCTCTCGTCGGATATTTTTCCGGCAGAATAAATTCCAAAAAAATCCGTGGCATCCATCTCGCGCGAATTCTCGTTCGTTCGTCATCGCACGCGTCCTCTCGAGCCGTCTCCACGACCCACTCGCCCGAAGACGACGGCGCCAACTCGATCTCCAACTCGAGTCGAAATCTCCTCGTCCTCGTCGTCTCGTCCTCGTCGTCGTACAGCGTGCCATCTCGAGCCGCCTCCGCGTCTTCTCCTCTCGCGCGCTCGTCAAAAATACTCGTCAGGATCGTGATCTCATCTCTCTGTGCCCGTCTCGCGTCCTCGGCGTCGGCATCGCTCCACGTCTCGTCGCGTCCCGGGTCTCGTCGTAATTGGGACACCAATCGAATCTCCGACTCCCCGACGCGCTCTTCGTCCTCGTCGCCGTCCTCGTCGCTCGACATCGCTCGATCACGCCCGTTTCTCTCCCTTTCGCGGTCGATGGACGATCATCGCCGCGCCGACGATGAAAACGGAGAGACAGACGACGCCCGCGCCCAGATGGGCCGACAGCGCCACCGCGAGCTCGGGACGGGGAAAGAGGGCGAGCGCGGGGTGGCCGTCGTCCACGAGCGGGACGACGAGGAGCCAGAGGGTGTAGTAGACGAAGGCGAGCGTGAGCGCGGCGAGAGCGAGGGCGCCGAAGGTTCGGTCACGCATGGGAGGGGGGGATCGAATGGGGCGCTCGTCGCGGAGCGCGATTCGATACACCGAATTACGCGGATGGTGCGTGGACGCGATGGCGCCAGCGATCGATGTATTCTCATGAAGAATTGGGTTTGGTGGGCGTTCGGAGCGTGCGCTCGCGGAAGTAGGCGCGATCGTCGTCGGAAAGATCGTCGTCTTCGTCGTCTTCGGCGTCTTCGGCTTTGGCGTCCTCCGCCGGACCTTCGTCGCCGTCGATGTCGCCGAGATTGAGACCGGCGTAGACTTTGGCTTGACACTCGCGTGCGCTTTTACCCGGTACGTAACTCGCCACCTCGGTCCAAAAGTTTTTACGACCGAGATCGACGCGCACCTGCGCGTTTTGTAACGCCTCGAGCTGTTCGTCCGACCACGCGTTTGGATCCTTGCGAGGACGACCCACCGGACGTTTTTCGATCGTGTCCGGATCGTCGATGGAACCTCGCGCGCACTGATCGCGCGACCCATCGCTGTGTCTTCTGATGAGCTTGTTTCTCGAGCCCGGCTTCGGTCCTGGTTTACGCTTGCGCTCGCCGTTGAGTTTTAACTTGACGCTGAGACGTTGACCATCCTCGTCGTACTCTTCGCGTTCGTCGTACGCTTCGTAGGTCGGCTTGTGCGCCTTCGCGGCTTTTCGTAGCTCGAACGCTTCGGCGGCGGCCGTTTTGGGACGATTGTGGCTCACGCACTCGTAGCAAAACCATTCATTCTCCGGGACTTTATCCAGTCTGGGAACGAGACAGTGCGTGTGATACCCTCGATCACAACCGTCACACAGAAGCATTCTGTCCTCGCCGTCGACTCGTCCGCACGCCACGCACGCGGTCTTCTCTTCTTCAACGTGAATATGATCGTATTTCGGTGATCGTATCCTCAATTTGTTCGGCTTGTCGTCGTACTCGCGATCGCTCGCCCTGTTCGGTTTGACTCGCTCCGCGGTGTCGGGATCGATTTTGGCTATGGATCGACGGACGTAGTCCGAAAGATGCACGTTCGGCGGCCCGTCTGGAATGACGAGCATGCTTTTCGGCGGACGCCCGCGTCCGCGCTTGACGCCTGGAGGTAACACTGGAATCGGAATGCCCGCGGCGATCATGGCGGCTTTCTTCGCCGCTGCCGCGCCGGGCTTGGGTCCGGGCTTTCCCTTGCGAGAACCGCTCGCTCGCTGCGCGTTGCCACCTCGAGGACGACCGACGGGACGCGCTCCTTGTCTAATTCTATCCATGGCGCGCTGCGCGTTCGCATTGCCTCGTCGATAGTCTCCGCCGTCCTCGTCCTCGTCCTCGCCGAAAGCTTCGTACTCTTCCTCTGACGTCGGCGGCGTGTACTGTTTCGCATTCTTCGGCGGTCTCCCCGGCCCGCGTTTCGACGGTTGAGACCGCTCGCGCCTTCCGTTCGCGGCGTCGCTCGATGACGCCCAGAACGCGCCCGGCGCGCGCAACGCTCGACCAGAGCGAGACGCCGATCCCGGACCTCCCGCGTCGCTTCCCGGACTCGCGGGCATCCTCCGAGCGGCGGCGATGAGCGCCTCCGCCTCCGTCGCGCTCGCGCGCGCTCGCGCGCGCTTTCTCTTCTCCTCTAACGCGTACGCATCCTCCGGTTCGGCGCTCTTCTGCGTCTTGCTTCGTTTTCGCGAGTGCTTCCCGCGAGGCGTCGGCGACGCCTCCAACGACATCAATCTCTGCGCGAATCCCCGCACGGGCGACGGTGGTCCGTCCAAGTCCGCGTTCACCTCGTTCGGCGAAAGGTACCCGGCGTTGTAATCCACCGTCTCTCGAACGACACCGACGGCGTTTCGAGTTCCCGCCAATTCCGTCGGGTGTCGCGCCAACCGTCGATTCTCGGCGTACTCTCTCGTCTTCTCATCCACGCGCGCGCGACGCCCATCGCCCGCCCTCGCCGTCTCATCTCGACGCTCGTGCGGATTTTCCCATCCCGTCACCACCGTGGGCGCTCGCGCTCGAGAGAACACCATCCCGCTCGCCGCCGCGTCTCCGTTCGCAGCCGCGCCTCGAGACGCGCCCTTCGAGCCGCCCTCCCTCGTCCCACCGCCTCCCTCGCCCCCACCGACCGCGCGTCGCAGGATCAAATCATCCAGCGTCAACCCCGCGCTCGCGTTCGCGCGCGCACCGCCTCGCGTCGACGCGTCCCCGCCGCCTCTCGCCGCCGCCTCGTCCGCCGCCGCGCCCGTCGTTCTCGCCGCCGCGCGAAGCAACACGACGCGAGGATCTGGCGCCGTCTTCATCGCGTCCGATCGATCGAGACCGTTCCCGTCGCCGTCTTCGTCACCCTCGAGCGCGAACGAACGGTACGAACGAGACGCGACGCGACGCGATCGGTTCGGTTTGGATTTCAAAAAAATCAAATCGAATCAAATCGCGCGCCCTCGTCCCGCGCGCGCCCTCGTCCTCGCTCGACGGGCCGTCCCCGTCGACGCGCGAGACGATGCGTCGCGCGCGACGCCTCACGGATCCTTTTTTCGCGCGCGACGCCCGCCGTCGTCGTCTGACGCGTCATCCATCTCGTCTCGTCTCGTCTCGTCAGATTCCGCCTCGCGTCGTCGTCCACGACCGCGCGATGCCGACCTCGTCGTCGTCCGACGATCGCACCGCCGTTTTCGTTCGAGGTGTCGCCCTCGGCGCGTGCGTCGGCGCGTGCGTCGTCACCCTCGCGCGTTCGTCCCGATTGTCATCATTTCTCGTGGGACCGCGCGGGACGTCGTCGTCGTCTCGACGCCGACGCGACGCCGCGCGACGGGATAAAGAGGCGTACATCGATCGACTCGGTCTCGTGCCTCATCCCGAGGGCGGGTTCTTCGTCGAGACCTACCGCACGGGACGCGCGCCCATGTCGAGCCGAGGGAAGACGGCGACGGACGCCGACGCCGACGACGCGACGACGACGACGAATCGACGCACCGAGACCGGGGACGACGGGACGAGGAATCACATGACGAGCATTTATTACATGCTCACGAGAGAGAGCGATCATCAGTGGTGGGCGCTGAATGAGAGCGATCACGTGCACTATCACCACGCGGGCGGGGCGGTGACGTATCACCTGGCGCGCGCGGACGGGACGTACGAACGAAAGACGCTCGGACCGGACGTCGAGCGAGGACAGACGCCGCAGTTGGTGGTGAAGGGAGGGACGTATAAGGCGGCGGTGTTGGAGCGAGGCGCGGAGTTTGCCATCATCGGTGAGGGCGTGAGTCCGGGGTTCGATTTTCGAGATTTTAAATTCGTGTCGGCGAGCGAATTGGCGAGACGCAACGCGGCGTGTTACGACGACACGTCGAGTCTGGTGAAACCGCAACCGGAAGATACTTTCGATCATTATTACGCACCGACGCCGCCGCAGGAATATTTCACGCCTCCGGGGAGCGGAAACGGGGTTTCGCGCGCGCCTCGATGATTTTTGTTTTTTAAAAAACAAAACCGAAACGAAGACACGAGCTCGTCCACGCATCGCGCGTCCTCCTCGTCGCGACTCGACGCGACGACGACGCGTGCGAACGCGATGCCACACCCTCCGTCTCGATCGAACGTTCGCGCGCGCGCGCGTCAGAGTTCTAAAGCGCCATCCTTCATCGCCTCGAGGAGCTGTTCCTGCCACTGCTTCATCTCATCCGCCGTCGCCTCGCGACCGTTTCTCGCCTTGAATTCGTCGCACAGTTGACGCATGATCTCATCCACGTCGAGTCCCGGGGCGTTTCGGTCGTTCTCGCGCGGCGTCGTCTCGTTCGCGGACATGACGACGATGTGTGGCGTCAGAGCGCGGCGTCCGTCGCTCGTCATGTCCCTCTCCGCCGCGGTGGACGACGTCGCGCAGGCGCTTCGCGCGAATAAGCTGCGAGCGATCGGGGCTTTTTGGCTCGTCGGCCTCGGCGCCGCGTTCGCGATGCAGACGAGAGGCTCGACGCGGCGCGCGGTGAGCGTGAAACTCATTCACTCGAGAATATACGCGCAGGCGGCGACGCTGAGCGCGCTCGGGTTCGCGGCGGGGACGGAGATGTGGGAGTCCGCGGTGGAGGGTGAGGCGCGTTCGTCGACGGCGAACGATCCGCATCGGTACAGAGGGGCGACGGGACGACGGGAGGGGTAGAGGGGGAGAGCGGGAGAGCGCGCGGCGGCGGGACGAAGACGAAGGCGTCGACGCGAGCGTGGTCGAGGGCGCGAATGAATGCGTTGTAATTGATTGTGATAGCGGTAGATTTTTATGATTTGATTTCCGCGCGTCTTATCCTCGACGCTCGCGAAGACGCGCCGAGACGGCGCCGTCGGCGTCGTACTCTCGAACGACGCGTTTGGCGTACTCCGGGACGTGTTCGGCCGCTCGTTCTTTACCCCACACGCGATTGACGTAGATCCAGTTTCGAATGGTGTGGTAATCGAGCGAATACATGCCGAATTCTTTACCCTTGGGACCGAATTTCGTGAGAAACCACGCGATGATTGTTCCAACAAAAATCGGCGCCGGTTTCTCCGGACCGCGACCGAGCTTGGCCTCGTCGTCCGCGACGACGGTTTGCATGACGAACGCGCGTCTATCGCCACTGGACATGGACGGGGTGATGTCCAGATCGTCTCGAATTAAATCCACCATTTCTCGCCCGCGCGCGTTGCGAACCGTCACGTACTGCGGATGTTTATCCATCGGCGTGTCCAGGTACGGCACCCCCATGTACCCCACCGTGACGTCCGCCAGACCGTTGACGTAATCAAAACACGAGTAACACGACGGTGCGATGACGTCCACCAAATCATTCGCCGGTAACGAAAAGTACGGCACCTTTTCGTACCATCCGCCGGCGTGCTTGAGATGCACTTGATAATCTTGCATGAATTCGTAGTGCACCACCGTGTCCGGATCCTCGCTCGCGGCGTTGACAAACTTATTAAACCCCTCTCGCTTCCCATTGTCCGTGCAATTCGTGCCGAGGACGTACAACGCGTCCAAACCTAAATACGGTTCTACCGCTCGCAAAGCACTCACGGCGCACCCGACGCCGACGAAGAGAATCTTCTTCAATCCTCTCGCCTCCACCTCCGCCAAGACGCTCAGATTCGGCGACAGACTCGGTTTCACACCTCGAGCGCTCATGATTTCCTCCGTCGTCGTCGCCAATATCGGTCTCGGCGCTCGCGGATCATCCGGCTGTCCCGCCACGCACACGACGCCCTCCACCGCGCCCGTCTCCAACATCTTCACCGCGACGGACGTCACGATCCCCGTCCACTGCGCGCCCGTCACCGGACGCTTTTTCGCGGCGTAAAACACCTCCTCGCACACGCCCAGACGATCCTCATCGTCGGGAGACGGTCGTCTCGAGCGTCCGTGGACTCGCGGCTCGAGCGTCTCTATCCGGGACATGCCGTCGCCGAGAAACGCGCACGCCTCCTTGACGTGTTCGATGTGACGGGTGTCGCACAGACCGCACTCGCTGCAGTGCTCTTTGGCGGGATAGACGCTCCCTTCGGCGATGGGTCGGGCGGCGTTCGCGCGCGCGGCGACCGAACGCGGCGTTGATTTCGATGATTTCGATGATTTCGATGATGAAGACGACGACGCCGAACACGACGACGCGCGCGCGATGGAGACGGAGACGGAGACGGAGACGGACGGAGTCATCGTTTCGGTGCCTCGTCGCGCGCGCGCGGCGTCGACGAACGCGCGGTGGTGTGTGGAGACGGGCGGGACGGGACGGTTTGGATATGCGTCGGATTTCACGACTGACGACGGGGACGAAAACGTCGAAAACGGATGGATCACTTCGTGGCGCTACGGATGGTGTGCGACGTCGTCTCGCGCGACGTCTCTGCGGACGGACCGAGACGAGTCGATTTTACTTGGCCAAGCGAGGCGTCGTCGACGCGTCGCCGTCGCCGTCGACGCCGCGCGGACGTCCGCCGCCCGACGCGCCCGCGTCCGCCGCGCGCGTCAATTCCTCCGCGAACGCCCTCGCCGCGCTCCCGAACGCGTCCGCGAGAAACCCACCGGTGGTATCGCCTCCCTCTCGATTCGCGAGCGAGACGTCCGCGCGGTCGCCCACGAACGCGCGCGCCGCTCGCTCGAAAAATTTCGCCGCGTCGTCGTCCATTCCTCGAAACGGCCATCCATCGCCGAACGAAGCCGACGACGACGTCCACGACGACGACGACGTCCACGACGATGACGCGCCGAACGCCCCGTTCGGTCCACCGTCGTCTCGAAACGTCTCCGTCGTTCGCTCCGTCTCTTCCTCGGGTCTGGAAACGCGCGTCAGTCAGTCCACACGCGCGCGAGAGACGATTCGTGACGATTCGAGACGATTCGAGCGCGTATTTTTCCATCCTCGTTCGCACCTTCCCGGACACGCGCGACGCACGACGCGCTCTCGTTCGCACACGCGTCGCCCGTCCCCGCCCTCGGTCTCGGGCACCGAACGACACCTCGTGCGCTCGGACGTCCACGTCGCGCACCGCGCGTCGTCGAGGCGAGTCGCGAGGTCGTCCTCGGCGCGCGGTGCGTCGTCGTCGCGATCGTCGTTCGGTGGCATCGTCGAGTCGCCGCGAAGTGGCGTCGTCGAGTCGAGTCGACGCGACGTCGGGACGCGGGACGGGAAAACTTTCGGGACGCGCGAGTATTCGCTCGCCGTCGAGCGGGGGGCGGTGATGGACGATCGTCCGTGACGCCTACATGTCTATCTGTTCGTTTTCTTGGCGCGTTGAAGAATTCTATCGGCGATGGCGTCGTCCATCGGCGTCGGGTCGGCGGCGCGCTCGACGCACGCCGAGCGCAACTCGGCGAGCGCGGCGTCGATGCGGCGTCGCTCGCGTCCGTCCGAGGTGAACTGTGCGACGGGCATGAACGGCGCCAGGGCGTGTTCGGCAAAGTACCGCACGTCGAGCGCGATCTGCTGAAACGCAAACTTTGTGGGAAAGGTTTGACACCGCACGCACTCGACGTAGGATTTCACCGCGCGCTCGACGATGGCGCGCGCGACGGAGGTTTGCGTCGCCGACACGCGACCGTCGTCGTCCTCGGCGGCGTCTTCGGCGGCGTCGCCGACGTCGAGAATTTGCGCGCACTCGCGCTCGACGATGGATAACCGATCGGCGACGTAATCGGCGAGCGGACGAACGTCTCGAGGTTCGCGAGTCTTGGCCCAATCCGCGGCTGTGAGAGATTTCCGAATCATGAAGCCGATGCTCTGCGCGCTCTGTTCGACATACCATCGGAGTAAGACGTCGCGCGCGGACGCGCACATGACGCGAGCGTCGTCGAGTCCACCGTCATCGCTCGCGGCGGTGGAGGCTGGAAAGGTGGCGGCCAGCGCGTCGACGACGTGCGGCGTCGCCGACTCGCCGAGAAACGCGCACAGACGCGCGCAGACGAGGATGAAACTCGACGGCGGTGGAGAGAGTTCGGCGGATTCGCGGGCCTCTTTCGCGGCGACAGCGAGCGGAGTGGCTAGCGGCGTCGGTTCGGGCGCCGGCTGGGGCGCGATGGGACAACCGGCGATGAGCCGAGACGCGAGCGCGTGCGTCAGACTCAAAAAGCGTCCTCGAACCGACTGCGCGAATTCGTCTCGCCATCCGGAGAGTAATATCGGTCGTTCGTCCACGAGGGCGCGAACGTCCGTGAGTATGGTCTGTACGCTCGTGAGTAACGCATCCGAGGTGGCGATGAAGCGCTGTAAGAGAGATTTATTCGTCGATCCGTCGCCGTCGTCCGCCGCCGCCGCCGCCGAACGCTCGGAGACGCGCCTCGCCTCCTCTCGCGTGGCGTCGATTTCTCGCACCAAGGCGCGCTCGAGACGAAGGAACGCGGCATCCGTGCGGCCTCGAACCGCGCGTTCGATCGTTTCCACCGCTCGATCGCCCAGAGACGCCTCGGGAACGGCGCGGTGCGCGCTCGCGAGATCCGCCGCCATGGCGCCCATGGCGGACATCAACCGTCTCGGATCGAGGAGCACGCGCTCGTCCCGCGCCTCCTCCTTCCCCTCATCCTCCTCCTCCTCGGAGACGCACTTCTCGCGAATCAACGCGAAATACTCCCCGAACGCATCCTTGGTGAAACGGACGAGCGACGAGCGCGCGCCGTCGACGTCGGCGAAGAGTTTTCCAAACGCGTCGAGCGTGTCGGAGAATTCGGCGAGGTAGTCTCGATCGAGCGCGACGACGAATTCGTGCACGTCGCTCGAGATCTTCGACGCTCGCGCTCGACCCAGCGCATTCCCGAGTTTCGCCAGTCTCGAGGCGAGGAAATCGTCCACGAGTTCATCCTGAGACACCCGAAGCGCGGCTAAGAGTTCCACGCACGCGTCGTCCGACAATCCAAACGCATCCATCGTCTCCGTCGTCTCCTCCCCACCCTCCTCCCCGATCGCGCTCACCCTCGCCCGCGCTTTCAATCGATCCACGATCACCTCCATCGCCGCGTCGCACCGCCGTTTCGCCCGCGCGAACGTCTCCGAGCGCGCCTCCGCGTCGTCGTTTCCCGTCGCCTCCAACGCCTCCCTCGCCTCCACGTACTCCCCCACCACCGCTCTCGCCTCCTCCCCTCGCACCTCCCCCTTAACCACCGATTCCAACCCCGGGGCCGCGCGCAAACCCGCGCTCAATCGTCCAATCAACCCTCTGACCCCTCGCAACCGCTCCGCCGCGTCCCGTCTCGCCGATAACCGCGCGCTCGTCCTCTCGCTCAACGCTCTCGCCACTCTCACTCGCTCGCGCAGCGCATCGCACGTCCCTCGCATCTTTTCGCTCGCTCCTCGCAAATCCCGCACGGCGCTCGCCGCGCGCACGAATTTCCCATAATTATCGTACACGAGCATCTGCGCGCGACTGTCGACGTCGCGAGACGACCGAGAGAGTCGCGCGTAGGCGTCTCGAAGCGCCTCGGCGTCGCCCCTTCGCGACAAGTCGTCCACGAAGGCGCGCGCGGAGAAACCCGGGGAATCGAGATCGATCGAGGACGCGGACGAGGCGCGGGACGTCGACGGCGCCGCGCGGTCGACGAATCCGTCGTCGTGGATGCGTTCGCCGTGATGACGACGATGACGCACCGTGGACGCGTCCGCGTCGACGGAATCGTCACCGTCGTAGTATGAACTCAACAGAGACGTCACGCGTCTCGCGCGCGCGCGGTCTGGGGTGGACATGCGTCGACGCGCGCGCGCGAGGCGGTGTGAGGAGAGAATGCGAGATGGACTCGTGGATTCGCGATCGACGACACTTCTCGCGCGCGCGCGGGGTCCATCGTCGATTCGAGCGCGCGAGGAGGGAGGGTCGTGTGTTTTCGATCGAGTCATGGCGTCGAACGCGCGCGGGACGTCCCCGAACGCGACGCAATCGTCGTTCGCGAGAGATTGGGAATCGTTCGCGCGGGAGGCTGGGACGCAGTTGGAGACGCTGACGACGCAGGGCGTCGCTCTGGCGCGAAGTGCGTCGGCGGCGGCGCAGACGTCGACGCAATCGTTCGCGCGTTCGGCGTCGGAGACGATGGCGCACACGACGCAGGCGCTGGGATCGCTGAACGCGGAGCGCGTGGCGTGGTTTTTGGCGTTGAGCGCGACGTCGGCGTTCATGTACGCGCTGGCCTTCTTTCTGGGTCTTCCCACGCTCGTCCTGGCGCCGGCGAAGTTTGGTTTGTGTTTTTCATTCGGAAGCGTGGCGTCGGTGTGCGCGGTGGGGGCGTTGCGAGGCGCTGGGGCGCAGTTGAAGCACATGACGAGCGAGGAGCGGTTACCGGCGTCGGCGGCGATGACGGCGACGACGATGATGACGCTGCACGCGGCGGTATTGAAGCATTCGTACGTGATGACGGTATTTTGGAGTGTGTTACAGACGGTGTCGGTCGGGTATTACCAGGTGAGTTACTTTCCGTACGGGGCGCAGGGATTTCGAGCGGTGGCGAGCGCGTCGTGGCAAATCGTACAGCCGGCGTGCGGCGGATGTCTACGCGCGATGGGGTACGCGGCGTCGTCCTCGTCCTCGTCCTCGTCGTCTAGGAGCGGTGGTTCGAGCGCGTTACCCGTGTGACGTCGTTCGCGCGTGAATGTAATCGCGATGCGTCGCGCGTGGTCTTCTCGTCTTCTCACCCGGACGTCTGCGACCGAAATCTCGCCAAGACGACGCCGACGGTGAGCACGAAGGAGGCACACGTCAACATTTTTAATCGAGCCTCGGCGTCCTCTCTGGAGCGCAGGGCGAGCGCACCGTTCGATGATTCTACGTCGCCGCGTCTCATGCGCACGAGATACTCGGCGCACGCGCGATGACCATCCTTGAGCCCCTCTCGCGCGACGGCGAGCGTGCGCTCGGTGTAGGCGCACCCGTGCTCGATGAGCCATTGTAAGAAGAAGACGTCGCCGTTCCGCGACGCCGCGACGCAAAATTTCTCCGTCCACATAAACTGTCGGTGGTTCTGTAAAACCTCCAGGACGCCGATGTGACCACCGTTCACGGCGAGTAATCCGCATCGCTTGACCTCGGCGCTCGTCAACTCGACGCCGTACGCCAGGATGAATTTTAAACAGTTTACGTGTCCGCGCTCGGACGCGCGCATCGCCATCTCGCCGTTCAACTCGACGCCGTTTTCGTGCGCGTATCGAAGCGCGAGGAGCTGACCGCCCTCCGCCGCGCGCAGCGCCGCCTGTGCGTCCACGCGACCGCGGAAAAAGTTTTGAAGAATGTGCATGCGGCCGTGAAACGCCGCCTCGGCGCAACTCGCCGAATCTAGACCTCCGTTTTCCCGCTCCTGAAGAAAGAAAATCATCGCAAAGTTTTGCACGCGCATGGCGGCGACTGTGCACTCGGACGTCAGGTGACAACCAGCCTCGAGCGTCATCTTCAAAGCTTCGAGATTTCCGAGTTCACACGCGACGAGCGGGAGTTCGTCGCCGTGACCTCGACGCACGGCGTCTTCGACGACGCGGCGCACTTCGTCGTGGCCCATCTTGCTGTCGGGGCGAAACGCCTCCATGATTACCGTGAAGCGCTTAATGTCTCGACTCATCGTCGTCCGCAGAACGACGCGATGTGACATCCCGAGCTTGACTCCTAAAATAGACGCGGCGCCGTCGCGAGCGTTGTTACACCTCGACAAATCTGAATTCGTGAAATGGACACGCCTTTTGAAGCATGGCAACGACGATGGCGCGCGCGTCGAACTCCTCGTCGCTCGATTCGCTCAACATCTTGACATTTATGCGCTGTGAACCGTCTTTGGCGTCGCGTTTACACGTGATGCGACCGGTGGCGCGGACGTGGGCGACGGCGCGCGCGCCCTCGCCGACTTTTTCCACCTCGGCGACGACGTCGTCGCGAATTTTTGAAACCTCGGCCGGAGCAGCGCGAATGACGACCGGCGCTTGACCCTCTCTCGCTAATAACACCTCGCACATGACGAAGTGTAACGCCTGGGACTCAGCGACGTCGTCTCGAAAGGCAAAGGCGTCGCCGTTCTCGTCGTCGCCGCTCGATAATTCGCACTCTGTGAAAAACGAACCCTCCATCACCGTCGTCACGAGACGATCGTCGCATCGACGACGTCGGTAGGACATTTTCTCTTCCACCCAGTTCTGTATAAGCACGCGCGCGAGGGCGTGTTCGCCTGGAAGCGCGATCTCACCGAAAGGAATGGGCTCCGCCGACTCGACGCCTCGAGGATCCGGTCGAGCGCGTTCTGGAGAAATTCGACTCGCCAAGTAATCCACGTGAAACCATCTCGCATCGGCGAGCTCTCCGTCCAAAGTATTCGTCTCCGGTGGCATTTTCAACGGACCGAGACGATCGGGGACGACGGCGGCGCGGAATCCCATCATCAATTGATTCGGAAACGGCCACGGTTGACTGGCGACGTATTCGACGCCGGCGGGATCGACGACGACCGACGCCTCCTCGAACGCCTCCCTCGCCACGCATCCCTCCAGACTCTCGCTCCCTTCGACGAAACCGGCGATGAGGGAGTAAAAGTTTTTGGGCCAGCGTTTGTTTCGCCCCAATAACAAATAATTCCCGCACGTGATGAGCGCCAAACACGCCGACATGAGTTCGGGATACGAACTCTCGCCGCACGCCTCGCACATCGCCTTTCGACCACCCCTGACGATTTTCGGTCCCTCTCGCCCACAATTTCGACAAAACTTTTGTTTCCCTCGCCAACGAATCATTCCGGCGCCCGCGGCGACGATCGCCGCGTCCTCGGCGTCGAACGCCGCGCGCGCCGTCGTCGTCTTGACGTCTCGAAACGTCCCTCCCTCGAACACCTCTCGCACATTTCCACCGCGTTCCACGTCGACGACGAACACGGGACGATCACCTCTCGAACGATCGCGTCCGACGTACGCCAATCCACCGTCTCGTCCATCGAAATCGACCCCTCCCGCCGCGTCCGCCGCCTCGCGCGCGCGCGCG
>CEUV01004229.1_pt1 | contig 14128 bp, 5 predicted proteins | sample 356401 | NCBI WGS metagenome assembly CEUV01 (sample SAMEA2622710, study PRJEB7988) | marine metagenome | isolation source: saline water (ENVO:00002010), including
GTGGATGAAGGACTGCACGCAGGCAAAGGTGTAGACGGACCCAACGACCAGCATGATGAGTTGGGCATACGTGGAGCCGCCCATGTCGCCTTGCATGAGGCTCGAGATGCCCATGAGGCCGCCGAGGGCGCAGATGAGACCGAAAGTGACCGCGATGTGCATGAGCAACTTCCTGCGCTCCGGCATCCGTCCCGCCATGATGCCGAGAAGCACGAGGGGCAGTCCGATAAAGCCCGGAATCAGGGCCGTCATGCTCTCCATGCCCGTGCCGAGGTAGAAGCCCACGCCCTCGAGGACAAGAGCGCCACCCACGATTTGGGTGAGTTGCGGGATTTCGAAGCCAAGGAAGGTGTAGGGTTGTTCCATGGTGGCCCTTGGTCGCGGTGGTATTTCATCACCGCGCCGCCGCCTGCTTCGGCGGGTGCTTCATGTGGAGGTGCATCCTGTGCGGCGTGTGGGCCAGCGGCAACGTTCGGAGGCGGCGCTTCTCGCCGTGCTCTTGCTCGGGGTGCTGGCCACGCCAGGAAGCATCGGTGCGCAAGAGGATTGGCGCTCGACGGAACTGGACCCTTCGGTGTGGGACGACGGCCCTGAACTGGAGGGCTCGCCCATGGACTACTCGTACGCTGGGAATCCGGTGTTGGTGATCGACGTCGACTACCAACCCGGCCACTTCCAAAGCAACGAGCAGGGCCAAATCATCATCGAGATGTTCCCAATGTGGGCGCCGATCACGGTTGAAAACATGATCCAGCACGTGGAGGATGACCTGTACGACGGCATTTTCTTCCACCGTGTCATCGACGATTTCGTCACCCAAGCCGGTGACCCGACCTGCACCACCGTCGGCGTGTATCCTGCCACCTTCCTTTCATGCGGCAGCGGCGGAACGGGCGAGACCATCCCGCTTGAGCACGACGTCAACCTCAGTCACGTGGACGGGGCCATCGGCATGGCGCGAAGCCAAGATCCTGACTCCGCCGATTCGCAGTGGTACATCGCTGAAACCGAAGCCCACGGCCTCGACCCTGAGAACCGCGACGACGAGGGCTACGCCACCTTTGGCGTCGTTCGGGACGGCATGAGCCACGTGCGCGCCATCGCGGAGGTGCCGACCAGCGACGAGCCCACCGGGACCGGCGTTCAGAACCCCTTTGCCTCCGCCGGTCGCCCGTTGTATGAGGTTCACATCAGCAGCGTGCGCATGCTTGGCGTCATCGCCGAGGAGCATGCCACAGGCCAACTCGAGGAACCGGTCAGCCAAGAAAGCCGCTCTGGGCTTGGCGCGTTGAGCTTATGGAACATCTATTTCCTTGGCGGAATCATTGTTTTCTTGTGTGGAGGCTACTGGAGCGGGAGCATCTGGAGCGTGTTCGCCCCATCCACGGGCAAGCCTGGTTCGCTGACCAACCCAAAGCACACGCCCATCCCTGCGGTCTTGTTGCCTCCGCTCGCATCCGATGCAGAGCAAGACTCAGATGCCTCTTGAGACGTGCACGTCAAGCACGACATGCCGAATCCTTGGAGCGTACCATTTGACGCGCTCAAGATGCCCGATGCTTCCGCCAAGGCGAACAGCGGTTTCTTCCGCCCAGGCCTCAATGCGTTCCTCTTCGACGTTCATGTGAACGTGCAGCCACCCGCCACCCGGTTTGAGGCAGCGAACGGCGTCCTCCCATGCGTGCTCCGAGGTAGGGAGCAAGCCCAGCACGACGCGGTCTGCAACACCCTGGAGGGCCGGGAGCGTGGTGCGGTTGTCGCCCACGTGTTGTGTGAGCCGATGTTCGACGCCGTTTGCTTGCGCACCCTTGAGCAGCCAAGCGGCTGCATCGGGATTGATGTCGCACGCATGGACGTGTTCGGCTCCTCCACGAACCAACATTGGGAGGGTGTAGTAGCCGATGCCGGAGAAGGCGTCGACCACCGTCTCACCGCGCAGGTCAAGGTTCCCCATCCGGTGACGTTCCGTCACGTTCCCTGAGGAATACATCTGTTGCGTGGCATCGAACCGAAAGACGACGCCGTGGTCGGTCACCTCCACGTCCCCGCTTGCACCGAGCAGCATCGTGGCGTTTGAACTGCGGATCACGTCGGCAGCAATGTGCGCTTGCTGGCCCAGCCGTTCAGCGCGTAATGCGGCTGCAACCTCAGCCCACGGGGGCTGCTCGCTTGCCCTGAGGGCTTCCTTCCACATCGGTGAGGCGAAGGCATCGTTTGGCAGGAGGACGAGGTCGTTGAGGCGTTCCCAGCGCTTGGGCAGGTCGTTGAGGAGGCCCTCTCGCTTCTCACGATCAGCGGGAACGTGGGTCAACAGCCAACCCTCCACGGCCTCGCGAAGCCGATGATGAGGATCGATGGGAGGCGGGGCTGCCGACCACGTTTCTGGCGCGACGTCAATGCGCTCACCGCCCACGTCTGCAGGCAGGAAAACCCCCTCATGCACGGGCCACACGAGGTGGCCGCCATCGACGACGGGGCGCCACGCGCGGTCCAGGCATCCAGCCGCGTCCAGCGACGCGCGGACGCGCTCCGCGTCGGCACGGGGAACGCGAACGCCAGAGGACGGCGCGCCGTTGCCCATGCGTCCTGATGGAGGAACGCTCTTCAAGGAGTCAGGTACGTTTTGAGGCATGGGACGTCCACGCACCGCGGTTTGGAGCCTGCTTCTGGCCATGCTCCTGTTGCAATCCATGGCCCCTTTTGTGGCGGCCACGGGCATGTCCACCTGCAGCAACCTCGGCGAGACCTGCGACACGTATGACGGGACCCAAGACGGCACGCCTGAGCAGCAGGAGTGGATCGAAGGCCAGTATCACTTCGAGATGCAGGACACCTCCACCATTCAGATGGAATTGACGTGGATGGTGCGTGAGTTCGACCGCTCAGCGCTCGGTTTTGACGACGGTATCCTTGCCGCTTCGCTGGCCTCCGACGGACTCCAAGACAACGACGGAGCCCCGGCCGATTTGATCCGCAGTTTCCTCGACGAAGAAACCGCAGGACCAGGCTCCAACACCGTGGGTGAAGAGCTGATGGCTTCGGTCAACGCCTCGGTGAATTCACTCTTGACCCAGGGCTTCGGCACCGTGGCCGACATGACCACCGACTTCACCAACACCTTCAGTGCGGAGGGACAAACCACGGCCTGCACCACCAACGCGGCCATCGACGCTCAGTCGGAAGGCTCAGGTTCCAACAACGTGTTTGAGCCCCCGATTTGTTTCGGCACCCAGGCCACTGTGACCCTTGACGTGGCGAAATTCAACCTCGCCGGAGGCGCCGAACTGAACGTGGAGCGGGCCTACCAAGGTCTCCTCGTCATGGGCAGCGAAATCCGTACGGATTTCGCCATCTTCGCGGAGCCCGGCCACCGTTCGACCTTCCTGATTGAACCTCCAGCCTTCGCTGATGTTCGTGCGGTGGACGCCAACGGCACCCGTGTCGTGATGGGGGATCATTTCGCCGGCGAGTGGACGGTGGACCACACACAAGCCGCGGAAGGGGACACGAGCATCTCGCAAACCACGTCCTTGACCATGGGCTTCAGGAACACGTCAGAAACCACGATGGTGACCGTCGCTGAAGGCGACCCCGGATTCACCCTCGACGTCACGCTGGACCTGTCGGACGAGCGAAACGCCGTCCTCGACATGCGCGCCAGCCTGCATTACCTTGAGACCGCGTTGCTCGAGGAATGGGGCATCCAAGTCGTTCAGTTCAGTGAACTGGCCGATGTGCCGTTGCTGACGGCTGATGGGCTTCGTTTGGCCCACCACAACGGCTTGGTTGATCTGAACCTCTTCACCGATGCCTTCCCTGTGGACGACATCATCACGGGTGTGACCGACGGCATTCCGGGCATCGACTTGACGATGAGCGAACTGGCGTGGGTTGGTGACACCGTGGACGAAGGCGTCGACGGCCCATCGGGCGGCCTGAACTACACCCACGGTGACGGGTGCACCGAAACCGGCGTGACCGGTGTGCACCAGCACTACTGCCTGACCGGCCCCGCAGCGATGGGCTATGATCACCCTGTGGTGCTGCGCACGGTCAGCGATCCCGTCAACCTCCGCTTCCTCGACCTCTTGTCGGCCAACATCGATGACCCGACGGTCAACGATTTCCTCACCACCGTGCAGGACGATGACCTGCGGCGCATCATGGAAGCGGGGTTTGCCGCTTCGTTGAACCCGCCCGACGACGTGCTGAATTCCATCGTCCCTGAGCAACTCGGCGGCACCGACCTGCAGGTCACCGTGGTGCTGCCAAGTTGGGTCGTCACCGAATCCGGTGATGATCGCATTTCGCTGACCCTGCGCGCCAACGGCAGCAACGAGGTCGACATTTCCGTGCGGGGCCCAGAGCCTTGGCAGTGGGACCACGAGATCAAGGACGGCGAGCAGGTGCTCTGCGCCGCCACACAGCGCACCTGCGTGCTGAGCAGCGTTGAGCTCGATTTCGAGACCTTCGACCTCCACGAGTGGCGGCAGGCCGTGTCCGTCGAGTTCGGGCTTGAGGTGCGCGTGGACATGCATCGTTTGGCCTTCCTCGAGAACATCACCAGTCCCGACGACCCCGTGCACGTCCAATTCGAGGTGATTCCATCCGACCTGTTGCGCTTGGCCGTTGACGTCTCGAGCAGCATGGACGATCCCTTGGCCCTGGAGGAGCCCATCACCATCCCTTGCGACGATTTCGATTGGGACTACGAGGTCTGCGACCAATCCTTGCCGCTCGAGGCCACGGAAGAAGGCCTCACGTCCTTTGTCAGCGGAGCCGGAGAGATGCTCACCGGCCTCATCCAAGCGGGCGTAAAGGGCTTGGAAGACGTCGATCCAGAAGAGGCGGGCATCGCCTTCTCCAACGTGGACATGGACGCCTTTGAGGTGCAGTTCGCCCTCTCTGGTATCGGTGCGCCGGGCGCCGTGGTGTCCGACGCTGAACCCGTGTCCTTCTCGGTGTCGATCCCCAAGGTCCGCATTGAGTTGGGCTTGACCACAGGCATCTGGCCCTTGGTCAACGAAGGCGCAGATCCTGAGTTCCAAATCATCAGCGAGTCGGCGACCGCCCTGACCGCACCCGTGATGGACCCCATGGCCGCCTTCATGGAAGGCTTTGCTCGCTCGCTTGCGGGCGGCTTTGTCAACTCGAACGGCCTCAGTTTCCCGCCTCCTGAGGAGGACCCGCTTCCGGTGTCCACCGGCGAAGTTGACACCACCGTTGCCGAGGAGTTTGACCTCACGCTAAGCGGTCCAATGACCGTCACCCTACCCAAGGGGCTCAAGGTCAGTGGGACCTCGTCTGAGAACCTCTTGACCATCACCGAGGTCGATGGCCGAGACGAGATCACCTACATGCTGCCGCACGGTGAACTGGACGACGACCTCGAGTTGCGCTTCGAGATCGGGTGGGCCTACATCTGGCGGCAAATCTGGGTTTACCCCACCACCTTCCTCATCATCCTCAGTCTGATGTTCATTGGATGGCGTCGGCGACGACGTCGCCGGAAGGCCCGAAAGGCTGCCCTGAAGGCCGCGGCCAGCGGAGCAGCGGCACAAAAGCTGGCGATGAGCGACGCGGCCTTCGCGGGCTATGCGGGCGTCAACAGCCTCGGCATGATGGTGGGCGACGTGGACGACCTCGGTCCGATGCCGGATTACCTGGACGATGACGGGCGCTTCACCTGATCACGTCGTGCTTCCGTGAAGGCGCTCATGCAGGCGCTCTGCCAGCGCTTTTCCGATGCCAGGGACCGTTTGCAAATCGGCAAGGCTGGCGTGCTCGATGCCTTTCCGACCGCCAAAATGGCGGAGGAGGGCCTGCATTTTCTTTGCACCGAGGCCCTCAACGGATTCCAGCGGGTCCTCCATCGTGCTTCGTCCACGACGCTTGCGATGGAAGCGGTTGACGAAGCGGTGCGCTTCGTCCCGAGCATGCACCAACACGCGTCCGTTACGGTCGAGGACGATGGGGTCGTGCCCCTCGCGAAACACGGTTTCCTCGCGTTTTGCCAACGCAGCGACCTCAAAGCGGCCCCACACTTTCGCTTCCTCCAAGGTACGCTTGATGGCGTCAAGGTGCGTTTGCCCGCCGTCGAGCAACAACAGGTCGGGCCATTCGTCTTGGCGCTTGAGCCAGCGTTGCACGACTTCTTGCATCATGCGAAGATCGTCCATGGCGTCGCCCTTGACCGTGTAGGTGCGGTACTCCTTCTTGGCCGGTCGGCCGTTGCGAAGCACGACACTCGCGCCCACCCGTTCCTCACCTTGCAGTTGCGCCATGTCGAAACAGACGACGTGGTCCAAACGGTCCAGGCCAAGCAGGACGGCACCGTCGTCTGCAGCGCGTTGCTCTAAACTGCCTGAGCCACGACGTGCCAGCCGTCCCACTTGCACCTCCGCGTTTTGGTCTGCCAGGCGGCGAAGCGTGGCCAAATCGCCGCGCATGGGCACCCTGCAATCCACCTTCGCGCCTCGGCGCTCCTCGAGCCATGCTTCGACGCCATCGAGCAGGGGCACGGGCGTGAGCAGCAGACGTGGTGGGCGCCGCGCTTCGTAGTGGTCCGCCACGAAGGCAGAGACGGTTTCACCCAAGTCGCCTCGGTGCACCATCGGCCAGACGTCCTGCGCTTGGACGATGCCCTCGTCGGCGTGAAGCACGACCACCGCGGCGAGGTCACCTTGGACGGCCACACCGATGGCGTCGCTGTCCCGGTACAAACGGCTGGACACCACGTGCTGGGAAATCACTTCCCGAACGGCGCGAATGCGGTCGCGGACCACCGCAGCGTGTTCGTAGGCGTGCGCGTCTGCGGCTTGATCCATCTCCAGCGCAAGTTCCTCGAGGAGTTCGGTCGCCTGTCCGTTGAGGATCTTGCGGGCCGTCTCGACCCGTTCGAGGTAGCCTTCCGCATCGATGCATGGCCCGGCGCAAAGGCCGATGTGCATGGCCAAGCAGCCCTGAGGAAGCAATTCTTTGCAATCGCGAATGCCGAGGTTCCTCCGGAGCAATTGCATGACCTGTTTGGCCGCGGCAGGATTTGGGAAGGGGCCCCATTTTTGGGCGCCTTTTGGTGGATGCCGCGTGTACATGATTCGCGGCAAGGCTTCGCCGGTGAGCACGAGGTACGGGAAGGATTTGTCGTCCTTGAGCAGGGAGTTGAACCTCGGCCGATGTTCGCGGATCAGCTGACGCTCGAGCACGAGGGCTTCCTGCGGCGTCGGCGTGACGATGCATTCGATGTCGTCTGCCCGCGCGACGAGTTCGGGAATCATGGCCCTGTCCGGGGTTGAGGCAAAGTAGGCCCGGACCCGGTCCGAGAGCCGCGTGGCTTTACCGACGTAGAGCACACGACCTTGCGAGGTCTTGAACAGGTAGACACCGGGGCGTGCCGGCAGGTCCACACGGCTGGCATCAACGGGCACGTCAGCCCCCCCGGATGGCGTGCGCCTCATCCACGAGGGCCCTGGCGGCAAGGGTCGAGCCCGCGTGCCGGTGCATGGCGGCCGCGTGGAGGAGTTTCGCACGGCGTGAGGCGTCGGTGGCAAGCCGAGCAAGGCAGGTGGCGTGTCGTGCACGAAGGCGACGCGTGCCGATGTCCTCTGCGGCCGGAAGGTGTACTTTCGCAGCCGTGTCCGTCGCGTTGTCGTGGCCTTCGAGGACCATGCGTTCCAGCAGAGACATCCTCAGGGCATCGGCTCGGAGGTCGCGGCGTTCACCGAGGTGTTCCTCAAGTCCAGCGAGAAGCGTCGCGTCGACGGCGTCGCTCGCAATCGCGTGCCGCCATCGCAGGTCCGTCATGTCCCTGCTGGGGAGGGCGCCCGTCGAATCCACATCGGCCAACAGGTCGGTCGCTTCGTCAAGGCGCCCGTCGATCACGAGCAAACTGAACCGAAGCAGTGCTTTGGCCACAACGGCCGTTCGTCGCATCTCCAGAGGCAAAGTCGCCGGATCAATCGCTTGAACCATGTCCATGACCTCAGGGACGTCCATGTGTTGTCCGGGCAAGCGGTCTTCGATGCGTGCGGTGATCATGGCCATCCGCGGACGCAGGGATGCGCTGGTTCGGATGGCGTCCATCAGCAACGCTTCGGCCTCCTCGCTCCGTCCTTCAAGGCGCAGCACGGCGGCCAGTGCGGTTGCGTCGGGGGCATTCATCTCATCGAGGTATGCTCTTGCCCGGTCGACGTGGCCACGGCGGACCGCGACTTCTGCGGCGACGCCCAACAGGCCTTCACGTTCGTGTTCCTGAACATGTTGAAGCGCATCCGAGATCAGGGCGCTGAGCCTTCCCAGCCCATCGGAGGTGGCGGCCATCACGGCGCCAGCTGCATCATCCATTCCGCCCTCACCGGCCAGCACGCGGTGATGCATGAGCATCAACGGAGCGAGGGGGCTGGTGCTGTTGGACCAATGGTCAGCGCCGGCTCGGGCCGCGCGCTGAATGGCCGCTTCACCCATGGTCTCCAACACGACGTGTCGGACGAGGGCGTGCACCTGCAACCCTCCCGTGGTCCACCACAACAAGAGCGCACGCTCGTCAAGGTCCGCCACGGCTTCTGCCTGCTCCAAGTCATCCCCGGGGACGGCAAAGGGAAGGAGAGCCAATGCCTCGACCGCTCCACGTTCATCCTTGGACAAGTCAGCCAGAACAGCGTTCGTCACGAAAGCCTCGATGCCTTCGCCTTCTTCGGGCAACGTCATCCCGGGGCGGTGCAACTGGAGGGCGAGAGGATGACCGCCAAGGCGAGCAAGGATGGCCTCGGCGTTGTCGACGTCACCGAGGATGTGTTTTGCTGCCTCATCGTCCAGCGGGTCCAGCACCTCACGGTGCATGGATTCCGGCGATTCGAGGGGAGCGCGGCCCACGATGAGCCACGATGGCCCTTCGTCTGAACCAGCGGCTGCCTTCCAAATCATTGGAGCATGCATCGCGTGCATGTGTTCGCATCCGTCGAGGACCATGAGGTCATTGGAGGAGCAGCCCTCCAACCATCCTGCTGCGGAGGCATCGTCACCAAAAGTGGTGGATCCGTTCAACACCGAGGCCAGATCGCTCAATGCAGCATAAGCGTCCACGTTCGCCCACCGTACATCGCCACCGTTGGCACACCATGCTTCGGCCACGCAACGCGCCACGGTGGATTTTCCAACGCCTGCCAAGCCGGTCAAAGCAGCAGCCTTGTGCTCTTCGAGCAGGCGTTGGATGGCCGCCACGTCTGAGGCTCGACCGAAGGCGGGTCCGGCGGGCGCATGGTGGCCAATCCATTGGCCTGCAATGGCGGGTTGTTCCTCCAGCGGTTCCAAGGCATCGAGGGCGCGGCGACCTTCTTCGGTCAGGTGGTGGACGCTTCTGCGCCTTCGGCCACCACCGATGACGTGGGCGTTTCGTACGGTCACCAAACCGCTCTCGACGAGGTGGTTCAACGGCACGTGGAGGGCTGAACGCACGAGGCCCAAGCCTTCCGCCATGCCGGGCAGGCTCAGTTCCCTTGGCACGTCCCAAGCCTCACGCAGACCGTCGGCAAATGGACCCAACCAGCGGAGGATCCTGGCTTGCGCCTCGGGCAGCACGAGTGGAGGTGGCTCCCGTCGCTCAAGTCCGTTTCGCTGCTCCCGCGTCCGCTCACATCGGTGGGCAAGGTTGAACAGGCAACGTCAGCGGTTCCCAAACGATGCAGCGGTTCCCCTCAATTCTCCGCAGCATCGTCTTGGTCGCGTTGATGCTCACCGCCGTGGCTTCGCCGATGGCCCTTCCTGGGCCATCGGACCTCTCGCCCATGACCGCTGAACAGGCCACAAGCGGGCGTGCTCAGACGACGTGGAGCGGCACGGTGTTGCTCTCCAGCACCACCACCGTCGCGGTCAGCGACGAACTGGTCATCGCCGCGTGCACCACCGTCCAACTCGGCGCCGGCGTGCGCTTGGTGGTTGACGGCCGCCTGACGGTCCAAGGTACCGCGACCTGCCCGGTCGTCTTCGAAGCCGCTGGATCGGTGGACCACGAAGGCATCCAATTCAACGCGTCGTCCTTCGGACGCGGATCGCGCGTGGACAACCTCACCATGCTGGATTCGGTGTATGGCATCACGATGTTTGGTGGCGATGCGCGCTTCCACAACCTCACCATCGAAGCGCCCGACCGCGTGGGCATCGACCTGTTTGGCGCCACGCCCGTGTTCGAGGACCTGATCATCAATGACGCCGGCCAGAACGCCTTCCAAACGGACTGGCGCTTTGGGTTGGGGCTCTCGGTCGGTTCGGGGTCGGCTCCCGTCGTGAAGCGAGCGACCTTCAGCGGCGTTACGACACGTGGACTGAACATCTGGGGCGGTTCCGGAGGCGTCTTCCAAGACATCAGCATGGACAACATCACGGGCTCTTCGTGGGCCTATGTCGCTGGGGTCTGGGTGGAGGACAGCGTCCCCTTGCTCCAACGGATGAGCATCGATCGAGCAGACACTGGACTGGTCGTCCGCCACGTGGACGACAGCCTCCGGACCAGGGCGGTCGTCAAGGACCTCGACGTGAGCAACAGCATGTACCGCGGTGTGCTCATCGACAAAGAGAACCGCACGAACTACACGAATTACGAGTCGGCCGACATCACCGGATTGACGGTCACCGGCACCGGTGGGCCCGGCGCCAAAACGCCGAACATTGCCGAAGCTGCGGTCGAGATCAACGCCACCGGCGCGTGGTTGGAGGACGTGCTCATCGACGGGTGCACCAACGTTGGCCTTCGCATGTACTTCACCGACGCTTCCACGACGGTTCGAAACATGACGGTCAAGGACGCCGGTGATGCAGGAGCAGGAGCAGGGGCGCACGCCTCTGGCGTGGCGGTCCGCTCGTCGTACTTCGCGCCGACCTTCGACGGACTCTCGGTGACCGGTTCGCCAGGGTCTGGCGTTCACGCCTCCGGCGGAGGTTCAATGCAAGGCCACACGTGGAACCTCAGCGGCAACACCGAATACGGACTTCGGGTCGATATGGCCGAGGTGATCGTCGACGGTGTGCTGCTGGACGGGAACGGCTTTGCGGGCGCGTTCATCGAGGACGGTCGGAGCGTGGAATTGAGCAACCTCACCGCGTCCAACAACGGACAGAGCGGCATCCTCCCCGGCCAACAGGCCGGCCTTCACTACCTCCGCTCCAATGACGTTGAGTCCAATTCTGGTGACGTTCGTTGCCTTCACTGCGACGTGCGAGGCAACGCAGGACATGCGCTGTTCATCGAGGACTCTGTGGACCTCTGGATTGAGGATTTGCTCGTCGAAGACGTCGCTCCAGCCACCGTGCCCATTTCCGTGGACAACAGCAACCTGAACTTTGGCCAGCTCGGTGGCCGTTTCCGTTTCATGAACGCCACCGTGTGGGCCAACGCTACGGACGGAAGCGGTGCCGCTTTGCCTGCGGTCGATGTACAGTCGGCGGACGGTGCCTTCGAAGGCTTGGACCTGCATGGCGTGCATGCGGGTGTGGTCTGGAACGCTGACGTGCCCGGTCAGCGCGTGTCCTACCTGCACGACACGACCCTCGACGATGCGGGCTGTTTGGACCTCAGCGATCAGAAGTTGCTCCGTATTGACCGGCTTGACATCACGGGGTGCATGGACGCCCTCACGCTCAGCAATTCGGACGTCAACGTCACAGCGACCGACCTGACGGCCTTGGCCATCAACGGGGCCTCCATCGATTTGACCGACGGCTCAACGCTCCATCTCTCAAACAGCCCTGTCTCTCCCTTCACAAGCGTCAGCATCGACGCCACGAGCATGATTGAGGAAGCGTGGCCGGTGGAGGTTTGGGTGCGCAACCTCGTTGGAAACGGCGTCCCCTTCGCTTCGGTCGACCTTTCGTTTACGGCGGTCGCCCCCGCACGTACCCTCACGACCAACTTCGACGGGCACATGGTGCTCGAGGATGCCATTGCTCGCGTGGTCGACACAAACGGTGCTTCCGCATACGGGAACCTCAACGTCACCTGCACCTATGGGGGCGTCTCCACCAGCGTTGAGGTGCTCTTTGACGATGCCACCACGGTGTATTGCGACCTCCCCTTGTCGAATCAAGCGCCGATCGTGAACTGGACGTCACCGGAGGATGAAACCACCTTCCCGTCCAACGGTGAGGTGTTGTTCGATGCAAGCACGTCGTGGGACATGGACAACGACCCGTTGACCTTCAAATGGACGAGCACCATCGATGGAGACCTGTTTGCGAGTTGCACCGGTTCCGGACTTCCAGGGGAACGCACTCCGCAGGAGGGAGCGCCGTTTACGGTGAACAGCGATGACGACCCCTATGGCTGCACGCTGAGCGACGGGGTCCACCAGATCAGCGTACAAGTCTGCGATCCCACGCATTGCGTGATCCGGAGCAGGATCATTGAACTGGTCAATCTGGGTCCAGTGCTCTCCTTGGCGTTTGAACCAAACCTCAACCCATGGAGTGAATTGGTGATGCCACAAACCGGCACGGTGACCGTCAACACCACGGGCACGGTCGATCCCGAAGGCGATGTTGTCTATTGCGGCCTTGAATTCGATGGATACAGCGGGCCACTTCCTTCGCTGGATGCCACGAATCCATGCGCGGAAGAACTCGTCTGGACCTTCAACCACGTGCTCGATGACACACCTCCGACCTTCCAGATGATCGTCATCGCGTGGGATGAACTTGGCAACAACGCCACCTATCCTGTTCCCGTCATCCTGTACAACGAGGTGCCTGAGCCGGTGTTCACGGTTGAGCGGGACAGCAACGCCTCCTCGTCCATGGTCACCTTGGACGCCTCGACGGTCACCGACCCGGAAGGCAATGTGCTCACCTACACTTGGACCTCCAGCGTTGATGGGGTGCTCGCTGAAGGTGACGGACCTGCGTTCAGCACGTGGACCGGCTGGCTCAGCCGCGGTGTCCACACCCTGACCCTGACCGTCAACGACGACCGCCCAGAACACGTCGGCTCGGCCCGCTCCACCAGCATGCTCCTGACCGTGGACGACAGCGTTCCCCGTGCGGTCATTGCCTCGCCCGCGGACGGTGATGTGGTCGAAAGTGCGGACCTGCTCAGCTTCAGTGCGGAAGGCTCGGGCGATTGGGACGCCTCGTGCAGCACCTTCCCCACGAACATGTCGTGGTGGTGTCTGCCCGGTCAGCCGGCCGGTGGCTCGCAGTACCTCAACGTGGTCTGGTCCAGCGACCTTGACGGCCGCCTGACGCCCGAAGGCGTGGACTGGCTGTTGTTTGACGCGCGCTTGAGCGCGGGAAACCACACCATTACGCTCTCCGTCGACGATGGGCTGCACGAACCGGTGGAGGTCAGCGTGCAGGTCGAGGTGCTCACCTCTGCTCCTGTGCTCGACGTGACCCTGCCTGAGCCTGGGCACAGCCAGTCGTCTTCGCTCCCGCTGGTGCTTGATGCACGCGCTTCCTTTGACGCGGACGGAGACGCATTCACCATGTCGGTCAGCGTGGACGACGACGTGTTCCTTGACGGCGTAGATGCCTCCATCTTGCACCAGATTTGGCTGCCTTCCGGGTCACACGACGTGACCTTCACGTTGGAAGACAGCACTGGAGCGGTCCGAACAGGCGTCGTACCGGTGGTGATGGACCCCTCGCCGCCGACCGCCTTGATCGCCGCACCTGATGATTTGACCTCCTTTGCACCGGGGGCAGAGGTGATGCTGGTCGACGGGTCGGTCGATCGTGACGGTGATTTGGTCGACCGAGCCTGGCGCCTGTGGACCGGTGAAAGTTTTGAGGTCATCAGTTCCAACGCGAACCACTCGTTGTGGCTTCCACCCGGAACACACCACCTCTCAGTGTACGTTGCAGACGCACGCGGGTCGTGGGATGAGGACCACGTGAACATCACCGTCCAGTCGAGCCTCCCTCGCTTTGTTGCTGAGAGTTTGGTCGTGACACCGAACGACGTGGTCCTCGGGGAGCGCACCACCTTGCGCATCTCTGCTGAGCTGGAGGACGCCGACGGGACGACCGATGATGTGCAAGCGACGGTGACCCTGGGCGACCAGTCATGGACGCTGAACCTGTCCGACGACCTTGGTAATGGCGTCTGGGAAGGCAGCATCGAGGTGGTCTTCGACGATCTTGG
>CEUV01017282.1_pt1 | contig 14121 bp, 10 predicted proteins | sample 356401 | NCBI WGS metagenome assembly CEUV01 (sample SAMEA2622710, study PRJEB7988) | marine metagenome | isolation source: saline water (ENVO:00002010), including
CATTAATAAAATAGCAAGTTTGCGAAACGCTCGTGGAGGAAACTTACCGAATGTAAGTTTGGCTGCACAGCGTTGTGAACAGTTTGGAGCGGACGGTATCACAGTGCACCCAAGACCTGACGAGCGACACATAACTTACCATGACGTAGAGATATTGAAACCTTTGGTGCGAACAGAGTTTAATGTGGAGGGTTACCCTTCGGAGCGCTTTATGGACTTGGTATTAGCTATCAAGCCACATCAGGTTACTTTGGTGCCAGACCCTCCTGGTGTGTTGACTTCTAACGCTGGATGGGATACTGTGGGACAGAAGGGTTTGCTGCAAGAGGTTATCGGCGCGCTAAAAGAAGTTGGTATCCGAACTTCTATATTTGTTGATACGAACTTGCTGCATGTGGAGGGTGCTTTAGCTTGTAATACAGATAGGGTAGAACTATATACAGAGAGCTATGCTAAAGGATATGCAAATGATAGGGAAAAGGCAGTAATTCCTTTTGTAACCGCTGGTAAGCTTGCTGGAGAACTTGGCTTAGGACTGAATGCTGGACATGATTTGAACTTAAATAACTTATCCTTTTTTGTAGAGCAGGTTCCTGATTTACTAGAAGTATCTATAGGACATGCGCTCATATCAGATGCCTTGTACTTAGGTTTGGAGAATACAATACAGTTATATAAACGCCAATTATAGTGAAACTTTTTTCAAGAATAATGGGAGAAGGGCAACCAATAATCATTGTACATGGTCTGTTTGGTATGTCGGATAATTGGCAGAGTTTAGGTAAGAAATTTGCTGATTTTTATGAGGTACATTTAGTTGATCAAAGAAACCATGGAAGATCGCCACATAGTGCGGTTTTTAATTACGAGGTATTAGCTAATGATTTGTTGAATTATATAAAAAATCATAAGTTAAAAAATGTGATTTTAATGGGGCACTCTTTGGGAGGAAAAACAGCAATGCAGCTAGCAGTGAAGCATCCCGATTTAGTTCAGAAATTGATAATAGTTGATATTTCTCCAAAAGCTTATCCAGTTCATCATGACAAGATTATTGAAGCTTTACAAAGTTTAGACTTTGATGACCTAAAGAGTCGTGGTGAGGCTGATATAAAATTGGCAGAATATATCGATGACGCTAGTGTTAGACAGTTTTTACTGAAGAGCTTGTATTGGGTAGAGAAAGAGCAATTAGCTTTTCGTTTTAACCTAAAAGCAATAGCTGATCATATAACAGAGGTAGGAAAAGTATTGGCTGATAAGATGGTATATAAGGGTCCTAGCTTATTTATAGATGGTGCTTCTTCTGCTTACATTGTGGATGAGGATGAGGATTTAATATTGGAGCATTTTCCTGAAGCTGAGATTGTGACTATTGCTGATGCAGGACATTGGGTACATGCAGAACAGCCTAAACGTTTTTTTGATGAGGTATTGCATTTTTGTATCTCAGATTAGACAAACAAATAGAAAATAAAAGCCCCGCATTTACGAGGCTTTCTTTATTATTGTAATTGGAGTTGTTTTTTTACTGTTCCGTTATTGTAAATATAGAATTGTACTTCTCCTTTTTTGGCTGTTGTTTTACGACCTAGTGCATCAGTAATATACAAAAGTTTTCCTTTGCCTTGCTGATTATTTTCTTCTAGCTGACTACTTGTAGGTGCTAGTTCGTTATATCGTTCAATAAATTCTTGATAGTATTGGTTGGCAATGTTTTGGTTGTAGTAAAAAACAGTGTTTTCGTCATTACTATTTTCTGCAGCTGCCGACCAATTATGTGAGCCAGTAATCACCAATGGGTCAGAAGAAGCCAAAGCTTGATCGATAATAGCATATTTATGGTGCATAATATGTTGCACTCCAGTATGCGAGCGCACATCTATTCCTGCATCGATAAGATATTGGTATTCAGATCCGGTGGTATTTATCTGTTCTATAATACCTTGTACTGTTATACCATTATCGTGCAAATTTTCTAATGCCCATCCTAAATCGTTTTGTGTAAATACGAGTAATGCAAAATTGAGTTCATCATCGGATGTTTGAAACGCATCAATTAACTTGTAAGTTGTGTTGTCTGAGGGAGAAAAATATACTTCCATGGCGTCGCCATTCACTAAAAATTGGTGAGGTGTGTTGTCTGTTTTATTAGATCCAAAAAGCGCATTATTAGCATTTGGCTGCAAGGAGTCCGATCCCCACATTTCGTTGAACTCCAGTTCGTAAGTTCGAGCGATAGATTGGTCTTGTATTAATAGTAGGTTGTTGTAATCGTCAAAAAGTTGTCCGTTTGTCCAATTAGTAGCCCCCGTAATTACCCAAGAACTATCGGTTACATCGGCATCAATCACCACGAATTTATTATGCATTATTCCAGAACCTCCTTGTTTTTCTAATACATGTATATTGGTGTCTAGGTCGCCAAGTGCTAGAGTAGTTGTAGATCCACATGTGAGATATCTTACAGTTACACCTCTATTATAAGCATCGTTAATGGCAGTTGTGATAAGCGCGTCTGAATGGTTATAAATTGCAATATCAAGAGTGTGTTTGGCTTTGTCGATATACGCTTTGATGGTGTCGTTCATGGTGGTACCAATGTTGTGTGCATTTTGCATGATAGCTACACTATGATCAACTGAATTATTGAAATATACATGCACAATACCACTGGAGTTAGATACAGTTGCAAATACGCCTATTGCAGAAAAAGCAGTATCTGTTCCGTTGACAGAAAACGCTTGTGCATAGTAGATAGTGCCTGGCGACAGTCCAGAAAGGCTTAAACTATGGCTGCTTGTAGATGCACTATTGCTTATTGTGTCTATTTCTAAACTCGAGCTTAGTCCATAAGCAATGTTGGAACTTCCCGTATTGTCTGTTGTCCAGCTAATATCGAAACCATTATTACTGAGATTACTTTGTGTTAAAGCAGAGGTCATGTTGATGCCACCACTGAAAACAATATCGTTTGCATCACGTGGTAATAGTTGGTATCCACCAATACCTGATGGAGCATATTGTGATGCAATTCCGATAAGCGTTATTGGAGCTGAAGGAATAAGCGTTCCAATTAAAGGATGCCCGTTTCTCAAATATAGAATACCATTTTCTCCATTGGCGGAAAAACTGTGTGTCCCTTGTGTGAAATTACTTCCCCCATTACTTATTAAAACATTGTCTATTTGCACTAGTTCAGATTCTGTGTTTTCATCTATTTGTAACGGTGTAATTATTTGTGGATTAATGCTGTATCCTGTTCCATGATTAGTAAAGTTATTTACTGGTTGTATTTCTAGTAATCCGTTATAATCAATAAGTTCACCAGTCAAAGTAATACTGTCTCCACGTAATGTTCCAACAAGATTGCTAGGGTCATAGGCAGCTATTGCGGCAGTTGCATCTTCGATATATCGAATGGGACCTAGTTCATCACCATTAGTTATGATTCCGCTAATAGTGACTGAACTTCCAATTGTTTGTGCTCTTGCTGTGGCAATGCTTTGTGCTTGAACACTTGTTACACAAATTGATAGTAATATTAGATATATAGATTTCATTTCTAAAAGTTTAATTTGATTGATGCGTTATATCTTCTGCCCATTCCTACAAACACTCCAGCAGATGTAGCATCGAAGTTTTCGGTGTTACCAGCAATGTACTGATCGTTGTTTTGAGCATCGGAAATGTATGTTTTGTCGAACAAGTTCAGCACACTTAAATTGAACCGTAAAGCCATTTTTCTGTTAATTGGAAGTTTAAACCCTGCGTATAAGTTGTATAGATTATAAGATGGTATCATCCAAGATTCTGTTCTTGCGGTTGCTCCAGTTAAAGATATAGGGTCGAAGTCGGCATAATGATTATCGTAGTAAGATCTTCTAATTTTTACCCAAGCATTTTTAGAGATTTCCCAGCGAATACTCATAGCAAACTGTGTTTGTGCAGCATCTCCTACATGCACTCCTCGTGCATCGAATGCAACTACTTCTTGATTTCCATTGTCGTTTATTACAGGCATTCCTTCATCATCATAAAAACGAGCAGTATCTTTTGATGTCCAAGTCCAATCACCAATAGAACTCATCCATTCAATTGTAATAGGTTTTAGTTTGAACGCCCAGTCGAGCTCTAGCCCCTTGTGTAGCGCATCCATTCCATTGATGTTTGCTTTGTAAGGCATATCGTCAATAATTACTGTAACCCCTCCGTTGACTGGTTTGTTTCTCCAAATGGTGTTGTAAGCATTGGCGTTTAAAGAGAAATGAGTAGAACGATAGGCATACCCAGCTTCAAGCGCTTTTACAAATTCGTTTTGGATATCTCGAAAAAGTTGATTGTTATAGTCGAAAACATTACCAAATTTTGGGGCTTTAGAAATATAGCCTGCATTTACAAAAACATTGTGATAGTCGTTGATGTTGTAATTAGCACCTGTTTTAAAGGTCCATCCGTGAAACTTTTGCCATTCGCTTTGAGCGTGTTTAGCTTCTGAGGAGTTTTGTGTGTAAGTCAAGCCATTATGAAATATTGTATCTTCTACCATTACTTTGTTTGCCCCTACGATATTTCCGTTTTCATCATAAATGATTTCAGTACTTACAGAAGTTCCTAAAGCTTCATTATAAGTGGTGTCCGCTAAAACTAAATCTTTCTTCTTGAAATAATCAATGCGCTTATACATTGATGTTGCTTCAGAAACATTTAGAAATAAGCTAAATTTGTCATCTGCATATTCTAATTGTCCAAAACCACCATACCATTTCACTAACCCATCATAATTGTAGCTGATTTTATTTCCTACTGTTTTAATCAAAGATGTTTGTGTTTTGTTGGCATCATCGATGAAATAATCCCCGCCTAACAAATCGTAGACTTCCTGATAGTGTTCTCCTTTGTAAGAGCGCGCATCTAATCCTCCTGAAATTGTTGTGTGTTGAGATAAACTATAATTAACGGTAGAAAGTAAGCCATACCAATAGTGATTATTAAACGAGCTTTTAAGTATGGTTGTAGATTTGTGCAAATCGGAACTGTAAAGAGGGTCTATCATCCCCATATTTTCGTCATAGATAGGTTGAAGGTTTAGCTGACCCTCGTTATCGTAATTGGAGGTTTGTCCGTCTAAGCGAGTGCCGCCTCCATTACCAATAGAAGCATAAGCAATATTTGAAATATGTAATTTATCGTTTACAACCCAAAAATCACGTAAAGAAAATTGTGGTTTATGATAATAGTTTTTGCGTGTGTTTAGTGCTGTTCTTTGTCCTTGAATAGTGTCTCCATTTTCGTTTAGGCTCCATCGGTTGAGCCATCCCCAATGTCTATTGTATTGCCTTCCTTTATCCATTAAGGGTTGCCCAGTTGTGTCCGCACCAACACTTAATGCAAAGTCACTATCAAAGGTGCTAATACTACTTTTGTAACTCCTTTGTCCATGTTCTTGAGGGGCACCCATTGCAGATAGACTGATGATATGTTTTCCAATACTCTTTTGCAGTTTTGCATAGTAGAAATAACCTTTTGTGAAATTTTGATCGACCCATCCATTACCTTCTTTATATGAGCCGGCAAGAGTCAATCCCCATCCAGTTTTACTTTTACCTGTATTTAGACCAAATGAAGTATTGAGGTATCCGTTAGGTCCAATACTTTGCTTCAACATCCCACCAGATTTGTTGCTAATACCTTTTGTAATGATATTCATGGTTCCACCAATTGAAGGTATAGCTATTTTAGAAGCTCCAAGGCCTCTTTGTACTTGGGTGTTGCTTGTTACAGAACTCAATCCAAACCAATTAGACCAATACACCCATCCATTTTCCATGTCATTAACAGGTATTCCATCAATCATTACTGCAATATTTCGTTGGTTGAAACCACGAATATTGATCCTTGCATCTCCATCTCCTCCACCTTGCTGAGTGGCGTAAACACCTGGTGTAGAATTAAGCAGCATGGGTATATCTTGTCCTGCCAATTCTTCTTCTATTTTCTTTGCTGGAATCGTAGAAAAGGCAACCGGTGTTTTTCTGTCGATTGCCACATCTGCAACTACTTCCACTTCGCTTAAGGTTGTTGTTTTAAGACTTATGTTTAGTTCAGTATCTCTGTCAATCCGAATCTCTTTTTGATAAGTTTGATACCCCACATATGAAGCAGTAATAGTATATAACCCCTTTTTTAAGCTTAACTCAAAGTATCCGTCATAGTTGCTTACTGTTCCTTCTCCATCAGCATGTAAAATAGTAGCGCCAATTAAAGTTTCTCCCGTGTTTAAATCACTGATTTTTCCACTAAGTATATTCTGTGCCTGAGTAGTATAACTTAAAAATAGTATGCAGAAAAGAGATACGTATCGCATAAATAGAACTCTAAAAACGACAATTTCCTTTGGCGTTTATTGTTATTGTATAATTAGTTTTTCTTCCCATACTCCATCCTTATTATTAATTTGTATGAAGTAGGTACCACTGCTTAATTGTTGAGTATTGATAGTTACGATATTTTGTTCACTTTTAAAATTTCTAACGATTTGTCCCATCATATTTATTAAGCTGATAGTTCCTAATGGTTGATTGGCTTGTAAAATTAGGATGTTGTTATTATTAATTGGATTTGGATATAAGCTAATTTTTTTTGTTTGTTCTGAAGCAGATGCAGAGTTATAGCAATCACAAGTATGTGTGCCTAGTTCTGTAAAAGTATTTTGTGCTAGTGTGTCCCATTCAGCAGTTGGATCAAATAGAATAGGGCTAGTAGAGACACCTTTCTTTACACTAGCCTTTCTGATGAGTGTGTGGTCTCTAGTCCACCAGTCGCCACCATTAGCATCAGTAAACCCAGCTGATGCATCATCTGTCCAAGCATAACCTGGGTCTTCTCCAATTTTTCCGAATATATCTACTGCATTTCCATTCTTTCTCAATGCTAATGCATCATCTCCGTTAAATACCATTACTCTGCAGCCATTTGTTCCAGAGTTATAGTCTGTAGAATAAAATTCAGAGTTTGCGAATGTGTTTCCAATATTCAATAAATCAGCAAATAAGATTGTATCATATCCCGTTCCGTTGGGATCTTGCCTGTCTAATAGTGCGATAAAAGTCCCGTAGGCAGGAACAGTTCCTGTTAAAGGTTGTACATATTGAATATCTGATTCAATTGATTCCCCTGCACCATTAGAGTATCTTACTAAATCGTAAGTTCCATTTAAGTTGATGTCGGTGTCTGTTGGGTTATAAATTTCCAAAGCCTTGTTGTTATGGCTTCCTTCAACATATTCAGAAATGAATAATTCAGTACAATCTTGTGCATTAGCTAATAATGCTAGCATAATTATTGGAAGAAAAATGATTTTTCGCATTGCGTGTAGTTTTTAGTTATACTCCACAAACTTACTATTTTATCTTTTATATTTGGGTTTGTCAATTGTGAATTGAAATGAAGAAAATCAACACCTTCGAAGAATACCAAAAGGAATATGCAAGAAGCTTAGCGACACCCGAACTTTTTTGGGCAGGGAAAGCTAATAGTTTTTACTGGTATAAGAAGTGGGATAATGTTTTGAATTGGGATTTTAACGAGCCAAATGTTAAATGGTTTGAAGGCGGTAAGCTAAACATAACCGAAAATTGTTTAGACAGGCATCTCAAGAAAAGAGGGGATAAAACAGCAATTACTTGGGTGCCAAATGATCCAAATGAAGTGAGTAGGCACTTGTCTTACAAGGAGCTGCATCGAGAAGTATGTAAGTTTTCTAATGTTTTACGTTCTAATGGGGCAAAAAAAGGAGATCGTATATGTTTATATATGCCTATGGTGCCAGAATTGGCTATTGCTGTTTTAGCCTGTGCACGTATAGGCGCTATACATTCGGTGGTGTTTGCAGGATTCTCAGCTCAATCATTAGCTGATAGAATTAATGATGCTTCCTGTAATATTGTAATAACAGCAGACGGTGCTTTTAGAGGAGTAAAAACAATAGGACTAAAGGCCATTGTTGATGAAGGGTTGCAACGGTGTAACACTGTGAAAAAAGTAATTGTTTTAAAACGTACTAAAGAGGAGGTTTTTATGCAGGATGGAAGAGATGTTTGGTGGCATGAAGAAATGACCTCAATTAGTGACATTCGACCAGCTGAAGTGATGAACTCTGAAGATACTTTATTTATATTATATACCTCAGGATCCACAGGAAAGCCAAAAGGTGTAGTACACACTACAGCTGGTTATATGGTATATGCCGAGTACTCATTTCGTAATGTGTTTCAATATGAAGATGGAGATGTGTATTGGTGCACGGCTGATATAGGTTGGATTACGGGGCATTCCTATATTATTTATGGGCCTCTACTTGCAGGAGCAACTACTATGATGTTTGAAGGCGTTCCAAGCTATCCTGATGCCGGTCGTTTTTGGGATATTGTAGATAGATTTCAAGTAAATATATTTTACACTGCACCGACAGCTATTCGTGCTTTACAAGCCAAGGGATTAGATTTTGTAAAACCTTACAAGCTTGACTCATTAAAGGTATTGGGGACTGTTGGAGAGCCTATCAATGAAGAGGCGTGGCAATGGTATCATGTACATATTGGAAAAGAAAAATGTCCTATAGTGGATACTTGGTGGCAGACTGAAACCGGTGGAATCATGATTTCACCATTAGCAGGTATTACGGAGTTAAAACCAACCTATGCTACTTTGCCTTTGCCAGGAATACAACCTTGTTTGGTGGATGCTGATGGACAGGAGATAGAAGGCAATGATGTAAGTGGAAACTTATGTATTAAGTATCCCTGGCCTTCCATGATACGCACTACCTATGGTGATCATGAACGATGCCGACAAGTATATTTCTCTGCTTATCAAGATAAATATTTTACCGGTGATGGCTGCCGAAGAGATGAAAATGGATTTTATCGAATTACTGGTAGAGTCGATGATGTGATCAATGTTTCTGGACATCGAATAGGTACCGCAGAGGTCGAAGACGCAATTAATACCTACGAAAAAGTTGTAGAGTCTGCTGTAGTTGGCTATCCTCATAGAATCAAAGGACAAGGGATTTATGCTTTTGTTATCTGTGATGGTAAAGTGAAAAATGAAAAAGAGTTACAAGCAGCTATTCTTACACAGGTAACTCAAGTAATTGGGCCCATAGCTAAACCAGACAAAATACAAGTGGTAAGCGGGTTGCCTAAAACAAGATCAGGTAAAATTATGAGGAGAATTTTAAGAAAAATAGCTTCTGGAGAATCTGATAATCTTGGTGATGTAAGTACATTATTAGAACCTTCCGTAGTAGATAAAATAAAACAAGGAGCTATTAAGTAAAGGCCACTGCAATTCCTTACTTTTGTAATCAATAAAGAATAATGTCAGATAGCTTAATCATAATTCCTACTTACAATGAAAAAGAAAACATTGAGCGTATCTTACGCAAGGTATTTTTCTTAGAAAAAGCTTTTCATGTATTAATTGTTGATGACGGCTCCCCGGACGGAACTGCTGATATTGTCAAAGGTCTTCAAAAAGAATTTCAAGGATTACATATTGAAGAGCGAACAGGCAAACTAGGCTTAGGTACGGCTTACATCCACGGATTTAAATGGGCACTTGAAAGAAATTATAAGTTCGTTTTTGAGATGGACGCTGATTTTTCTCACGACCCTAATGACCTAACCAGATTGTATATTGCCTGTGTAGAAGGTGCAGATGTAGCAATAGGTTCTCGTTATGTGAATGGTGTTAACATTGTTAATTGGCCAATGAGTCGATTACTTATGTCTTATTTTGCATCTAAATATGTAAAGTTTGTTACAGGGCTTCCTATTCATGATTCTACTGCTGGATACAAGTGTTACCGAAGAGAAGTCTTGGAAAATATCAATTTTGACAAGATTCAGTTTGTGGGTTATGCTTTCCAAATAGAGATGAAATTTAAAGCATGGAAATATGGCTTTAATGTAGTTGAGGTTCCGGTGATTTTTACAGATCGAACCGAAGGAATATCTAAGATGAGTTCGGATATCTTTTTTGAAGCTTTTATTGGAGTAATTCAGATGAAAGTAAGAAGTTGGTTTAGAACTTTTGAACGTAAATCGAATGACAACAACACTCATTAAAAACGCAACCATTGTTAATGAAGGAAAGATTTTTCAATCAGATGTATTCATTCAAAATGGTATAATTCAAGAAATTTCAGAAAACATAGACAGCGCTGCAGAACAAGTAATTGATGCAAGCGGTAAGCACCTTATCCCTGGTGTAATAGATGATCAAGTACATTTTAGGGAACCTGGGTTAACGCATAAAGCAGAAATTTATACAGAAGCTAAAGCAGCAATTGCAGGAGGCATTACTTCTTTTATGGAGATGCCTAATACGAAGCCACAATCTTTAACACAGGAATTGTTAGAAGAAAAGTTCCAAAGAGCTTCGGAAGTGTCCTTAGCAAACTACACCTTCTTTATGGGAGCCTCTAATGACAATCTAGAAGAGGTGTTAAAAACAGACCCAAAAACAGTTGGAGCTGTAAAGATTTTCATGGGTTCTTCCACTGGTAATATGTTAGTAGATAATCGTTCAGTATTGGAAGAAATTTTTGCTAAATCACCAATGTTGATAGCGGTGCACTGTGAGGATGAAGCAACAATACAAGCAAATACAGATTTGTATAAAGCACAATTTGGTGAGGATATTCCAATAGAATGCCATCCTAAAATTAGAAGTGTAGAAGCATGTTTCAAATCTTCAAGCATGGCAATAGAGCTAGCTAAAAAACACAATACACGACTGCATGTTTTTCATCTTTCTACGGCCAAAGAAATGGAGCTATTTGATAACAAAATACCATTAGCTGAAAAACGTATTACAGCAGAAGTCTGCATTCATCATCTGTGGTTTGAAGAGAGTAAGTATGCTGAAAAAGGAACCCATATTAAGTGGAACCCTGCAGTAAAATCAGAAACTGACAGAGCTGCTGTATTTCAAGCACTGCTAGATGATAGAATAGATGTGATAGCAACGGATCATGCTCCACATACTTTAGAAGAAAAAGACAATACTTACTTCAAAGCACCCTCCGGAGGTCCGTTAGTACAACATGCCCTTCCAGCTATGTTGGAGTTTTACCATCAAGGAAAAATAACCTTAGAAAAGTTGGTAGAAAAAATGAGTCATGCACCAGCTGTTTGCTTTCAAATTGAGAATAGAGGGTTCATTCGTGAAAATTTTGCTGCAGATTTAGTCTTAGTTGATTTATATAATCCTTGGGAAGTGAGTAAAGAAAATGTGCTGTATAAATGTGGTTGGTCACCTTTTGAAGGTACTACATTCCAATCTTCAGTAACACATACCTGGGTAAACGGTCATTTAGCGTATGCTAACGGTGTGTTTGATGAAAGCCAAAAAGGACAAAGACTACAGTTTGATAGATAATAAAAAAGGCATCCTAATGAATGCCTTTATAGTTTTTAAAGATGTGTTTTTCTTAGTGCTCGTGAGCGTTTTCCTCGCCATCAGCTTGATCATGATTATGACCTTCACCCTCACCATGGTCATGTGAGTGGGTGCTATCACTTTCGGAAGATGAACATTCTTGTTTAACTTCGTCAGAAGAACAACATTCTTTTTTACCTTCATCAGAAGAGCAACATTCTTTTTTAGTTTCAGTCGTACATTCAGAGGAAGAATCTTGTGTCTCTCCAACACAAGCGACTAAGCCCATCAATGCAACTGCAAATACAAATAATAACTTTTTCATTATTTTTAGTTTTAAATTCGAATTTAGTTGCTAAGATAAACTATTCTTTTTACATAAATAATTTTAGCTTTGTTTTCATGAGGAATGCAGTAATTATGAGTGTTTTTTTGTTGGCCTGCAGTAGTCCATCAATTAATGAAATGCCAAACAAGGTGCTGTCACCAACAGAAATGACATCCATAATTACTGATGTTCATTTATTAAAAGGAAAGATATCTGTTTGGAGAAAAACTCAGGCTGTAAGTCAACTGCAAGAAGATTCTTTGTTTCAGCTCTTATATGAAAAGCATAACACCAGCGAGGCAATTTTAGATAGTAGCTTAACCTATTATACTTTACAAGAATCAGAGTTGTTAGAGCAAATTTATACAGAAGTTATAGAGATTTTGAAAAAGCAAGAGGCAGATTTAGGCAACTAGATTTCTTTCAAAAACCATTCACTGTATTTTTTTATACTTTCTCTAATAGGTGTATGTGTGAAACCAAAATCACTCAATTTTTTATTAGAGTAAGCCATTTTAGCCATGGCTTGATTAGCTGTTTCTTTTGTTATGAGAGGTGTTTTTCCAGTAAAAAAACATCGAATACCTTCCAGTCTCCAAACGATTTCTTTAAGTAAAGGTGTAACTTTAATATTAGCTTTTGGCTTATCTAAATCTTCAGCAATCCAATCAAAAACAGTTCGAAATAGGAGATTTTCACTATTAACAATGTAACGCTCATTTATCACTTCACTATCCATTAAATTAATAAGCGATTTTGATACATCTACTACATCTACATAACCTGTTCCACCCGAACTAAAATATTTTAATCCTTCCCAAACTTTTTGAAAAATTTTAGCACTTCCTCTATTCCAATCACCAGGTCCTAAAATAACCGATGGATTTATAATCACTGCAGGAAGTCCTTCTTGGATTCCGCGCCATACCTCTTGTTCAGAAAGGTATTTACTAATAGCATAATTAGAATTTTTTGCATTTGGTTTCCAATAATTTTCTTCCGTTACTTCATCATTATCTTCATAGCGACTAAGAGCTGCAATAGAACTGACATATCCTAGTTTTTTAATGTTCTGACTCAATGCTACATTAACTACATTACTAGTTCCTTGTACATTAATTTCTAACATTTTCTTTACATCTTTTGTTGTAAATGAAACAAGTGCCGCTGCGTGATAAACTCTTTCGCAGCCTTGCATGGCTAGTTCTAAAGAAGGGATGTCTTGCACATCACCATCAATCCATTCTATATGCTTTAATAAATCAGATTGCTCATAATAATTGAATACTTTTTCAGTAATGCTTAAGTGACTACTTTTACGCTTTAAAGCTCTAACTTTCTTTTCTTTTTCCAGTAAATGAAGCAACAAATGCGCTCCAACCATTCCTGTTCCTCCGGTAACTAAAATCATAAAAACAAAGGTACCGAAAAAATGTGCCTTGAAAAATCACATTACTTATATTTGTCTCAAATATTCATCGTATGAATTTTGTAGAAGAATTGAAATGGAGAGGCATGATTCATGATATTATGCCTGGTACGCAAGAGCAATTTGCAAAAGAGATGACATCGGCCTATATTGGTTTTGATCCTACTGCCGATTCGCTTCACATTGGTTCTTTGGTACAAATCATGATTTTGGTACACTTGCAAAAAGCGGGTCATAAACCGGTTGCTTTAGTTGGAGGTGCTACTGGAATGGTGGGTGATCCTTCTGGAAAATCAAAAGAGCGTAACCTTTTGGATGAAGAAACTTTGAATCATAATCTAAAGTGCATGCAAGCTCAGCTGGAAAAATTTTTAGATTTTGATTGTGGTGAAAACTCAGCAGAAGTAGTGAATAATTTCGATTGGTTTAAAGAATTCTCATTTCTAGATTTTATTCGAGATGTAGGCAAACACATGTCTGTGAATTATATGATGGCAAAAGACTCTGTAAAAAGCCGATTAGAAACAGGGATGAGCTTTACTGAATTTTCCTATCAATTGGTTCAGGGCTACGATTTTTACTGGCTTTGGAAAAACAAAAACTGCATGGTTCAATTAGGTGGATCAGACCAGTGGGGAAACATAGTTACGGGGACAGAGCTAATTAGAAGAAAAGGTGGTGGGCAGGCCTTTGCTGTAACAACTCCATTAATTAAAAAAGCTGATGGAGGTAAGTTTGGCAAAACAGAAGAAGGCAATGTTTGGTTAGATAAGACCAAAACTTCACCTTACAAATTTTATCAGTTTTGGTTAAATTCTTCTGATGAAGATGCTAAAAATTATATCAGGATATTTACTTTGAAATCACAGGAAGAAATCAATGCGATTATTACAGAGCATGAGCAAGCACCACATTT
>CEUV01077429.1_pt1 | contig 14115 bp, 10 predicted proteins | sample 356401 | NCBI WGS metagenome assembly CEUV01 (sample SAMEA2622710, study PRJEB7988) | marine metagenome | isolation source: saline water (ENVO:00002010), including
GGCTGCTCCGTTCCCGGCCTGACCTGATTCCCCAGTTATTCATTTCCCGTTTCCTTCCGGATACGGTTCATGACACCCGGGTCATGTGGGGGCGAGACATCAACGTCCGCGTGTAGGAACCATAAAGCCGCTCTCGCCGCTCCAAGGCGTTCAGCCCACCATAAAGACGATTTGTGGTACAGGGTACGCCTAGCTCCCCACCTATCCCAGTAACCCGTTTATTGATTGGTATTTTAACAGAACGGTTTAATTCATTATTCTTCATACTTGGAAGGACATGATGTTTTGATAATCTCAGCTTCAAAGATATATTGGGAATTTACCTGCTTTAATACGCCCTTAGCATAGACTGTTCTGTTGTCGTCAAGGCCATTTGAGACCGAAGCATCTAGAAAGTCAACTAAGATTTCATAATCTAGACCATGTAGTACGAACGTCATGGTTGTATTATCAATGGTCCCATCTTTTACTTCACCTCTTATCGCAAACTCTTCACCAACAAAGCCACTTGGGCTTTCCATTACTTCGTCAACTGTTCGTGTCGGTTCCGGTGATTGTAGAATAACTGCACCAAGGATGATTAGAGTAAGTAAACCACCGGTGATAAGCAGTCTGGTTCTGCGCGTGAACATTTACTCATTCTCCTTATGCCACAATCCTATTGCATCTTCTATTCGGTCTAATCCGTGTTGGCGCAATTTAGTCTCAAGACCACTTACGACAGCCTTTGCTAAACTCGGACCTTCAAAAACAAAACCACTGTATGCTTGAAGTAAACTGGCACCGGCCGTAATTTTCTCCCAAGCGTCATTAGCATTCATTATTCCACCAACTCCAACAATAGGAAATTGTCCGTTTGTGTATTGGTAAATGTGCCTTATGAATTGCGTTGACATATCTTTTACCGGCTGTCCACTCATTCCACCAGTTTCTTGTAACTTCTCATCACTTTCTAGTTCATTTGGCCTAGATATTGTGGTATTTGTTGCCACAATTCCAGCACATCCTGATTCCATAGCGACAGTTGTTACTCGCTCAAGTTGTTCAAAAGACATATCAGGTGCAACTTTGACCAAGATTGGTTTTGCTGAAGAACCTATTTCTTTGGCTTTTTGAGAATTAATTTTCACGCATTCCAGTATAATTTTCCTTAATTCTTCCTCACCTTGCAGGTCTCTCAAATTTGGAGTGTTTGGAGATGAAACATTGACAACGAAAACATCTGTGTAATCCCACAGCCTTCCTAAAGTCGTTGAGTAATCAGTATGAGCATTCTGGTTATCGGTTAGCTTAGATTTGCCAAGATTAAGCCAAATTGGGATTTTAGGCTTGCCAAAGCGTTCGAAATGATTTTGCAATCGAACCTGCATGTTTTCTGAGCCGGGATTATTAAATCCCATTCGGTTAACAAGAGCCTTGTGTTTCGAGGATCTAAACATCCTTGGTTTAGGATTGCCAGTCTGTTCTAGCATTGTCACCCCACCAATTTCTGCGAAAGATAGTCCAATAGCATCCCAACCATTGATTGCTTCACCTTTTTTATCCATGCCTGCTGCTAAACCAAACGGATGTTGATAGACATCACCAAATAGCGGCACCTCCAATTTTTTCCTTGTTTTGTATACTGCGGATAGGAATACTCTAGTTAGCCTATTGTTTGAGAATAATCTAAGCATTCTAACCGAGCGTGTATGCGCTTTTTCTGAATCTTGAAACACTAACATGGGCCTGACTAAGGTGCGATAAACCAGCCCCATGATTGGCTCTCAGCGACGGCATCATTCAAGACTTACCCTTCATTGGCCTAATTATGCAGATGATTCACCCTATGTGGCCAGTGGTCAGGGAATCTGCAAGAAGGGTCGTTCGATTAGAGCGCATAGTTATCGTTGCAGGCAGTGAATACTCAGACCAAATAAGGGATTTGGCTGACAAGATAAGCGAACATTTACCGCAACGGGCAACATTCCCAGAACATACTGTAACTGACGAAGACGATATTTGGCTATATGATGCCAGTGATGGAAACAGTGAGCCAGTAGCGTATCTCGGCATGATAGAGCCGTCTTTAGATGTATGTTGGATAGAAATGGCGGCAAAACCTGCGTTTGATGCACTAATCGAATCCTGTCTCCAACTTTTGTCCGCCGGATATCCAGGGTGTATTGGATGTGATGATACAATTCAAGAAGGAAGATGGAATGAAGAAAATTTCAGAATCAAACGTAGGAAAAATGAGCAATAAATTTTTGTCTTTTTTTTACTAGATACTATAGTATCTAGATTTTTTTTGCTCTACGATAGGGTTCAAGTATCGCCGCCGGTGGCAGGTTAAACATGGCAGTTGTCGTCATCGCTGAGAAACCAAGTGTGGCCGAAGACATTGCGAAGGTATTGGGAGTTGCCAAAAAAACCGATACACACTGGGAATCTGACGATTTAGTGATTACTTGGGCCGTCGGACATTTGTTGGAACTAAAAAAACCAGAAGAATATGATGACAGGCTAAAGGATTGGCGCAAGAGTGTAGAAATGCTGCCTTTCATACCTGAGAAATTCGAACTAAAGCCAAATAGCGGTCGTGGAAATAATCGAAAACAACTAACTGCAATAAAAAAATTGATTTCGGGCAAAAATTGTACCGAGATTGTTAACGCTTGTGATGCCGCAAGAGAGGGTGAACTTATTTTCCAAAGGATCGTTGAATTCGCTAAAACAAAGGCGCCGATGAGTAGGATGTGGCTACAATCTATGACACACGAATCAATTATGAAAGCCTATGAGGAAAGAGAAGATTCAACACACTTTGCAAAATTACGCGACGCAGCGATAAGCAGAGCAGAAGCCGATTGGATTATTGGTATGAACGGTTCAAGAATTGCTTCGACTTTTTTGAGGACCGGAAGGAATGATGGGACATCTATGTCATTGGGCAGGGTGCAAACTGCGACCTTAGCGTTAATTGTTGACAAAGAATTAGAAATTTTAGGACACAAAGCAGAACCATTTTGGGAATTAGAAGCCGATTTCAAATCAGGAGACTGTGAATGGACAGCTAGATGGGAGCGTCGTAACAATATCGAAGATAAAGAAAATCCTCTCACCAAAGCGCACAGAATCACTGATGAACAAGAGCGCAAGGAAATAGAAGCAGTATTATCTTCAACCGGTGATTTTACCACCAAACAAGAACACCGCGATGCTAAAGAAAATCCACCACTCAACTTTGATTTAACCTCACTGCAACGAGAAGCAAATAGTATGTGGTCTTGGACTTCAAGGCGAACTCTATCTGTCGCTCAAGAATTATATGACACGCATAAACTAACCACATATCCTAGAACCGACTCACGCTTTTTACCAGAGGACATGATAGAGACCATCGGGAAAACCATTGCTCAATTAGGTGCTCAAGAAAAAATGAATCCACACAGCACTCGCCTGAAAGAAAACGGTTTGTCCAACGTAAAACGAAACTTCAATGACAGTAAAGTGTCTGACCATTACGCGATAATTCCAACAGGAAAACTTCCCCAAGGCAATTTAAGCCCCGATGCAGCAAAACTCTATGATTTAATTTGTCGACAATTCTTAGCGTCGTTCCACCCTATTGCAATATGGGATGTTCAAACGAGGACTGCAACGAAAGCAAATCAAGATTTTAAGAAAGAGGTACGGATTTTGAAGGAATCGGGATGGCGAGAAGTGAAACCAAAATCTAATGCAATTCCGGAACTATGGAATACACTCCCCTCAAATCCGAGCCCCACTCAAATTTTAGCGCATAGATTCAAAGAAGAACTAACTAAACCAACAAATCGCTTGAAAGAAGCAAAGTTGTTGTCTTTGATGGAGAACGCTGGCAGGAGCATCGATGACGATGAAATGGCTGAAGCAATGAAAGGAAAAGGGCTAGGAACACCTGCTACTCGAGCCGATACTATTGAGAAGTTAATTTCAAGGAACTTCATCCAAAGAGCACGTTCTGGTAGTCTAAGAGCGACTGCAGGTGGAATCAAACTCATTGAATTACTTCGAGCAATACCTGTGGAATGGATTACCTCGCCTGAACTAACAGGTGACATGGAAGCAAAATTATCCTCAGTTCAAAATGGTGAATTCTCAAGAGAACAATACATGAAAATAATTTACGACAAGGCAGAAGAGATGGTTGATAGAATTAAGAATCATGATCGTGCCGAATTATTCAACGAGCACGAAACGATAGGGTGCTGTCCAAAATGTGACGATAATTTAACTGAAACTGTGTTATCTTACATCTGTCCTAGCAATAAGGGCAAAGATTCAGGGTGTGATTTTGTATTTTGGAAAAATACCAGTGGCAGGTGGTTCGATAGATTTACTGCCAAGAGATTGTTAGAATCACGAGAAATATCGGATTTACACGGATTTTTCAACAGAAATGGCGAACCATATGTTGCCAGTGTGAAAATGACGGATACAGGATTAGTAGAATTTGTAGGTGGAGGTGAGTCGACTTCTTCTGTTGACGACGATGAGTTATGTCAATGTCCAACATGCGACACAGGAACCATTAGAGTAAACTCAACAATGTATGCATGTGATGAGCAGGATTGTAAATTTAGAGGAGTTTCTCAGGAAATGTGCAAGCGTAAAATAACGCCTGAAGAAGCAAAATCAATACTTTTGGAAGGCAAATCAGGCCTTTTAGACGACTTCACTTCAAAGAAAGGCAGACCATTTAGTGCTTACTTGAAATTAGACGGCAATCGAATCAAATTTGAATTTCCTCCGAGAAAGGCTGCAGCTGGCGCCAAAAAGTTCCCGGTTACTCCTGGTGTAGTCGCAATTTGTCCGAAAACAAAAGAAGAAATTGTCGAAACTGAAACCTTTTACCAACCCGCCAATGATGGTACAGACTGTAAAATACAAATCGCTCGTGAAATGTCTGCTCGTGAAATACTTAGAGACGAGGCTAAATTGCTTATCGAAAAGGGCGAAATCGGTCCTTTCGATGATTTTGTATCAAAAAAATCTGGCAAAAATTTTACGGCTATACTGTACTTGAAGAAAAATCAGTCGGTAGGTTATAAATTTGCAAAAAAGTAATGTTGGTTAATGAATAGTCACATAACAATAATACCAAAGTCGGGTGAGAGACGCACATGGACGAGTTGCGATATTCTCATGATTGGGATGTCGTCATAGTCGGTGCTGGCCCTGTAGGAGGGCACACCGCTGATTTACTCGCAAAACGTGGACATAGAGTTTTACTCCTCGAGGAGCACAATGAAATTGGTAGGCCATTCCAGTGTGCAGGATTGGTTACGCCTAATGCCATGCACCAAGTTGGCCTGTATGAGACTATACTGGAAGAAATTGATGGTGCCCTTATCCATGGCCCATCGGGAACATTAGTACCGGTAGGAACAGGTGGAACCGTGCGAACTTATGTTGTGTGCCGTAAATTATTCGACGAAGCTGTAGTGAAACAATCAATGGAATCCGGCGCTACTCTCTGGCTCAACTCAAAACCCAAACAGGCCGAGGTACATTCAGAGGGAGTAATACTGACTGTTGTTACCGATTCAAAGGAAGTCAACATTTCTACTAAATTGTTGATTGGTTGTGATGGAGCACATTCGTGGACGCGTAGATATTTTAGAATGGGGCGACCAAAAGAGCTTATGGTTGGATTCCAAACCGAAGTAGTCGGTTACCAATACAGAAAGCGTTGGCTTGAGATGTATTCTGGTTCTGAAATTGCCCCCGGATTTTTTGCTTGGGTCATACCTTCAGGCAATGACAGTTGCCGTATTGGTTTATGGTCAACTGCTGACCGATTAGACGGTAAAAGTATTGAAGAATGTTATCATAATTTACTCAATCATCCATTGTGGAAAGATAGATTCAGCAATATTCGGGAAACTGCAAGATATTGTGGGCCTGTGCCTAGTGGCATGGTTAGGAAAGCCTACAAAAACCGAGTGTTGCTTATAGGCGATGCAGCAGGGATGGCAAAACCAACTACCGGAGGTGGAATAGGCCCCGGTTTTGAACAGATAAACGGAATAGTCGATAATTTATCCAACGCAATAGCAGAAAATACCCTCAGTGAAGAAAAATTGAAATCTATAGCAAAAGGACACTTTGAGAAAATGCGTAAGGAACAAAGTCGAGCACGCTCACTGAGAAATTTATTGGTCAGCGATTGCGAAGATGGAGAGTTAGACAAACACTTTGAACAGTTTGCTAAACCGGAGGTTATTGAACTGATCAATGAAGTTGGAGACATTGAGAAGCCTGTGCCACTTGGAATGGCTCTGTTGAGAAAGGTTCCTGCATTCCGCAAATTGGCATTAAAGGCTGGAATGAAGTTGCTATTCAGTTAGGGTGAAACAATGGGGAAACTTATCTTAGAAGAGAGAGTAAAGTATCCACCGTTCGAGAGTTACAGATTCAAACCTGAATTACTTCCGATTGCAATAGGTAAATCGGAAATTGCTGATGGAATCTCGCAGGAAGAAGCATATGAAACCATTAGAAATCTACCGCCGCCGTTTAGAATTGGTAACAAATCATCGTGGCTGGTTGAAAGAAGATATACATATGAAAGTAAGACACTAAAACTGGATGAAGATCATGCACAAGAAATGCTGGAATCTGTGCCAAGAGATTCAATTGTTTACAAACAACGAACTGGATGGTACTTAACGCCTAACGTGGTCCACAAGCATGCTCGAAGAATTATGAATTTCTCCGTATCCGTACTACTAATCGCCCTTTCTTATTTATTCTTAGAGCCGGTATTAAGCTCATGGGGCATCCCAAGTATCGGTACTGGAAGAGTGAGATTTGGATTACTTGACTATCCAGTTCTTGCTGTAGTTGTAGTACCTATTTTATTCGTTCCAATATTTATGAGAGTGGCTGCGAATTTCTCAGATCTACTAAAACAAAAAAGGTTCTTGACTTCTCAACCCATGGAACCAAAAATAAATTTTCACAGCGACACCACCTCTGGAGAAGATTTAGTAGTAAACATCGAATTCCCCGAAACCAAAGAGAATTGGCAAGGCATGTCAGTATTGTGGCGTGTAGGAGTACTACCGCCACGTAGAGATGCACTAATGGAATCTCTTGGTAGAGAACAAAATGCTCAACCTGCACCGGGTTTGACTACTGAATTACCACATCATTGGTCGGTTGATTTGGATGATGGAACCGGAGGTGGTGAAGATTCACCAATGCAGACTACTGATGTCAAGGGTGGATTATTCCTCAAACCTATGCGCATAATGCAGCAATCAGAGATAGTTGAGTTAACTGGGAAGAAAACAACTATACCGGCTCCTATTGGTAACTGGCCAGGAACTATCTTTTCACCACTTATCAGAGTGCACTGGGAAATGTTAGTGATAATTCATCGAGAGAATCTCCCCGAATTACTATGGGTGCAGCCCTTGAAAGTAAAGCACCCCGCATTATTTTGTACTACTGAAGCAGTAGTAAATTCAGGACGTACTGAAACTAATCACCCATTATCGGTTAGTTGATGGTTAATACTGCTGTGGAATTGGTGCGGCTAATTCTTTTAATGAACCTGCAAAGATTTCCGTATTAAGCAAATTGTAATCACTATCACGTTTTACTGGATTGAAACCTGCCCTAATAATGGTATTTTGTAATTCTATTTCCGAGGCGGAAATTTTACTGGTACCAGAAGCAGACACAACGTTCTCTTCCATCATGGTAGAACCTGCATCATTAGCACCAGAGAGCAGCGCCATCTGTGCAACTCCCAATCCCATTGTTGGCCAAGATGCTTGAATACTGCTAATATTGTCAAAGAATAAGCGGGATATTGCGATATGACGGATATATTCTGTTGGTCCAGCACCCAAAACATGTTTGTTTTGTCCACGATTTCGACGGCCAAATGTGTTTGATTCTAATTGGACTGGCCAAGCAATAAAGGATGTGAAACCCTTGCCGTATTGTTCAAGTGATGAATCCTGTAAATCTCTAATTCTGGCCATGTGTTCTACACGTTGGCGAAGCGTTTCTCCAAAGCCAAATACGTTGGTAGCACTGGTAGTAAGTCCGAGTGATTGTGCCTCCTCCATTACTCTCAACCAATTATCTGGGCTACCTTTTTTGGGCGAAACATCACTTCTGACATCTTCAACCAACATCTCTGCACCGCCGCCAGGAAGACCATGTAACCCTGCTGCTTTCAATTGAGATAAGACCTCTAAAGTGCTCATGCCAGAAACGTCTGCAATACCTTCAATCTCAATAGGACTGAAACAATCAAGTTGAATTTCTGGATGGTGCTTTACTAAGTATGTAATCAAGTCGATGTACCAAGAAAACTCTAACTCTGGATTAACTCCACCTTGCATTAATATTCGAGAACCACCGATATGTTCTAACTCTGTAACTCTATCTGAGATCTCTTGAAAAGACTGAGTATAGGTTTCATCATGTCCCGGTGGTCGATAAAATGAACAAAACTGGCAATTGATTGTACATACATTGGTGTAATTGACGTTTCGATCAACCAAGTAAGTAACATTGCCATTGGGATGAAATTTTGAGCGACGGGTATCGGCGGCAATCATCAAATCATGTAACGGAGCATTCTCATATAGTTCAGCTGCATCTTCTATCGAAAGTCGAAAATCTGCTGATTTTTCAATAGTCCAGCCGTGCTGTCGCTGGAGAATTGATTGCCAAGTCAAATTTATCACCTATGACTTGTTACCTACTATTGATTCTATATCAGTAATTGTTTTTGGACACTTGCTTGTAAGTACGACTGGCCCCTTATCTGACACGAGGATATCGTCCTCAATTCTAATTCCTATATTGGCATATTTTTCAGGACACTGTACATCAGGTCGCCAAGCACCAAAGTACAAACCTGGCTCAATTGTTAAACACATACCTTTCTCCAAAAGTCTAGGTTTGCCATCAGGGAGATAAACACCCACATCATGCACATCCAAACCAATCCAGTGACTAGTATTGTGCATGTACCAATCCTTTAATTGTCCATTTTCAGAGTCTAGGGCCTGTTCTAGAGTTTGGTTGATGATTCCTAATTCTATCAGACCCTGTGCAAGAACTCTCTTTGCAGCCTCATGAGGGGCAGTATATGGTCTACCGACAACACATTCGGCTATTGCAGCGTTCTGTGCGTCAAGCACGATTTGATAGATTGCTTTCTGGGGTTCTGTGAATTTACCATTGTTGGGCCATGACCTTGTAATGTCCGCTGCATAGCCACGGAATTCAGCACCCGCATCGATTAATACCACTTCACCATCTAGACATTTATCCTCATTTTCTTTGTAATGTAAGATGGTAGCATTCTCGCCACTACCAACGATTGAGGGATATGACCAACCTGATGTTCCAGCATAACGAAAGAATCCTTCTATTAGAGATTGCAATTGATTCTCAGTAGCACCCTCACCACCGCCGTGACGCATGGCGGCTATATGGGCAAGACTTGAAACATCGGAAGCGAACTGCATCTGAGCAATCTCTGCATCGGACTTTATGAGTCTCATTTCGGCGATTCTATTGCTTGGATCTTCTACTGAAATTGGACCGGTACCAAGTCTTTGTCTCGCTCTATCGCGTCGCTTGATTGACTCAACAACCAGGTTATCAACAGTTGATTTCACTCCCATTCTGTGTAATATCCTCGAGGAACCTGAAACCATATTACCCAACTTTTCATTGATATCATCAATAGAATGAGCGAAGTCGACTGGCCAATCAGCTAGGGCTCCTTCAATCCCTGGGCGTCTGCCTTCCCAAATTTCTTTGAGGGTATCCTTTGGTTGAACGAATATGTGTGATTGCCAATCACCATTTTTGTTAACCGCACAAAATACCGCATCAGGTTCTGTCCACCCTGATAGGTAAAGCAGATTGCTCTGAGTTCGGTAGGGGTGATGAACATCGTTTGAGTGAATTGTTTCATTGGCTGAGCAAAGAATCAATAAATCATCATCGTTAAGGGATTTGTAGAGAGATTTTTGTCTTGCTCTATATTCCTCATTAGAGATTGGGTCTGGCATCTTCCCCAACTGTGCGAACATCTCTGCAAACATGATACTCCCAGTAGTTTTGACTTATTCAAACCTTGTCAAGTTTATTTGCCCCATTTTGGCAGATTGAAGGAGTTGTTTTCACCCCTAGAGCGGAAGATGAGAACAGTTGAAAGTATGATAATCAAAATCACAGAAGATAATAAAATGTAATTGATAGTATGTTCATCGTGCTGGTTTTGGGAAGCAATTTCTATATTCAATTCTAATTCTGTATAATCCCCGTCGTCATCGGACACTAGCAAAACTACCTTGTGGTGACCGGATATGTTCAATTGATCTTTAGTCAAATTTTTACCGACGTGAATTATCTCTCCATCAAGTAACCAAGTAAATGTAAGTTCATCAACATCGTTATTTGTATCAGTTGAGTAACTTGCATCAAAAAACCATGATTCATCATTGTTAACCTGATATGCACCTTCATAACCAAGAGTCTCTGAAAAAGAGGTTTGTAGAGATATTACTGGTGGTATATTGATAACTTCGACTCGGTGAATTTCCGTAGTAAAATATCCAACCGAGTCAATGGCTAAAACTGTAATATCCCAAATTCCTGATTCATTGAATTGGACACTGATACTAGTGTCAGACACATACTCTGCATTACCGACCCCTCTAACAATCCCATTAGGCTCGCTAATAGTCCAAGTAACTGCGATAAGTGAACTGTCATAACCATCATCAACGTTGGCTGAGTAGACGTGAGTACTCATTTCTTCAACCTCTAAAGCCCCCCTAATATCTACTACAGGTGGGTTAGTGTCAAATGTCAATATTTTATGATCAATATTAGAATATCTTAGAAATGAATCCCGTAGGAACACTTCAAACTGATAAATTCCATCATCGACATTTAGGTTGGTTTGATTGAATTCTAAGACAAAAAATCCTGCTTCATCGATACTGTGATTTAGCGAAACCTGGAAAGATTCAGACACGCAAGAATTACCACTATACTTACACACATTTGCTCTAAAGGAATATGCATCAAAATTTTCAGTAATGATAACCTCATTATTTGTTGGTGCAATCACATCATACTGAAGGTATTTCGTTTGACTATCGTCACCATATTGGTACGATGGGACATGGGATATAACTGAAAAATGTGAAGTTTGTCCCACAAAAATTACTATGCTTTGGGGCAGCAAGTCAGGATAATCTGGCGATGAAATAGAAAATAGACAGGTACAATTCAGTTGGTTAACTGGAATAGATAACTCCCACCTGTAAACATCGTCGGTAATTTCCACGTTTGTGAAGGTACTAGAACTCATAATAGAATTGCTAAACGGATAAATGTCGTTTATCGACTCAATGTAATCTATTGCCCATACTAACTCTGAAGCTTGCAGGTTTGATTGACCTGAGATGTTGATATAATCCTCAAACAACTCTCCTCCTGCAGTTTCTATTGAGACTGATGGTGTTATAGATTGTTCATTATCTGTGGCTACACCATTAGGTAAACCAGTGATAGAAATAAACAAAATCACGACCAAAATAGTCGCAACCCTGCTTGCCATGTTAATTTCTCGCATACAATACTCAAGAAGTTTCTCATTTATTGTGCTCATTCACTGAATGGGTCACACAATTCACCTTGACCCGGGAAACTGGTCGGATTGCGCGGATTTGTGTCCCACTTGTATTCACAATAATTGACATGGCCATCACCATCGGTGTCGAACATACGATCCGCTGCATCATATGGATCAAAGTCAAAGTGATACTCCCATCCTGTAGCCATACCGTCATCATCATGGTCTTGGAAGTAAACTTCTGGGCCATCATTCCATTTATCACCATCTGTATCATTAGATACTGGGTTCGTATTATTCTGCATCTCTTCAAAATTAGTGTAATTAGCTAAGTTCTGATAGAATTGTGCGCCATCTGGAGTATCGGGGTCAATATGGCAATCTGAAAACGAAGAATCATTGTAACTTGGGCAGTACCGTTTTATCAGCCCAGTACGGTTTAGTCCATCCTCATCAGGGTCTTCTTGACCATCCTCAATACCATCTAGGTCGCTGTCAATCATTGATGGGTCAAGAATACCTCTAGAACCAAATGCCGATAGTGATTCGTTGTCAATTAAGCCAGATTCGATAGCATATTGTGAATATTTTACTTCCCAGCCATCAAACAACATGTCACCATCTGAATCTTTGTCGACAGGATTAGTGTTCCACTTATCAGGTGCCTCAGCGCCATTTAGCAGCGAATCGTTATCGATATCATAAACCGCATCTGGGAGTTGCGCAACAGCATTGGCTGCGGAAGGGTCTAGGGCCCACCGTCCGTTACAGTCGCACAGTGGATTATTTGGAACGCTAAACCCGCTTAGGTTCATTTCATAAATTTCGAATTGCTTTTCTTGAACAAAACCACCTAATGTGTTGATCCATAAGTATCCGCCCGGACTCTTGGCACAGTTATTATTTTGTGAAGGTACACAGTTGGGAATCTCCCATGAACTGGTTGCTACCCAGAGGCTGTGAGAGTTGGTATTGTCCTCTTCAGATTCCACTTGCATCTCCCAACCGTCAAGCATACCATCGCCGTCTGTATCATTAACTAGAGGATGAGTAGCTTCTTGGAATGGTCGAGGTATGTACAGTACTTCATTACCGTCTTTCAACCCGTCACCATCCGTGTCAGAGTTGTTAGCATGGGTCAAAAATCCATCTTTACCGACAATTACCTCTTCACCATCTTCTAAACCATCATTATCTGTATCAAAAGCGCAAGGACTGGTTGTATACGCTTCTCCGCCACCGAGTGGCCATTGCAGAGTGCCGCCACCACCAGTCGCTTCGAATTGGTCGTCTAAGCCATCACCGTCAGTGTCGGGGTTTGATGCGTTGGAACCAGAATCGCACAGCGAAGAATATTCAACAAAGTCGGAAAGACCATCAGAATCAGTGTCCGGTAGGCCCGGGTCTGATACTACAAGAGTGATTTCAACACCTCGATTGACAACCAAAATTTCCCAGCCAAATACTTCTATACCGTCGATTAAACCGTCGTTATCGGTATCTGCATCCATTGGATCTGTTGAGCGACCGATGATTAGGTTAGGTTCGCCATTTTCATCATATGGTTCATTATTCTTGAATTTGGCTTCATATTCGTCCTCGTTGGTAAATCGCTCATTGTCTTCAACAACGACAAACCATACGGTGTCTCTTGAAGAGATAACTTGGTCAACTGAAACATACATCTGATAAATTGTTCCTGACGAGGGTGCTTTGATATTAACAGGTTCTGTTTGGCCACCTGCCTTGGTATATTCCGCACGTACAACGGTTTCACCTTCGGCAACTGTTTCACCTATTGTTTTCTTCACTTGGGTTACTCTTGTGTTGAACACTAGTTCATCATACACTGCGGAACCATCTCCATCTCGATCCCACCCGTCCATGTCTGGGTCATCATCACCGTTACTACTATCTCTTGGATTCAATCCATTGTTGGTTTCCCAACCATCTGGCATACCGTCTAGGTCAGTATCTTCTAACCATGGAGAGGTAAAATTCTCAGCACCGAACATAAGGGCAGAGCCATACTCTTCCAAATTATTGAGTCCATCATCATCCCAATCGAAAAACCCGTCTGAAGGGTCACTTGGGTCCAATACATTTGTTGAATCAAGTCGGTTTAGATTTAGCGCATTAACAACATTTTCCGATGGGAATATTGAGTAGCAATATTCGTAACCATCGGGCATACCATCGCCATCAGAATCCCAATCTGATGGACCATTCAGCAAGCCATCATTGTCATCATCAAGGTAGAACCATGAGGTATTTTTATTCATAAATGGTGCATTAAATGGGAAAGTTTGGGAGTTATCATCGCGGATGGGCTCATTACAATTTCGATATACTGGTTCGTTATTACGGTCTATACCTTGGGTAAGGCCAATTGCTCGATAAAGTTGTAATTGGACGCGCGAAATCTCTTCAGCATCTGATAATAGGTCACCGTCTGAGTCCTCTTG
>CEUV01053152.1_pt1 | contig 14082 bp, 7 predicted proteins | sample 356401 | NCBI WGS metagenome assembly CEUV01 (sample SAMEA2622710, study PRJEB7988) | marine metagenome | isolation source: saline water (ENVO:00002010), including
CGGGGATAATCCAAATGGAACAACCCCTGATATCTGGATTCTAGACTCCTCACAATGGTTCGATACCGACGGGGACGGATATGGTGACAATGAATTCGGAACACGTGGTGACTCATGTCCAAACGAAGAAGGTTACAGCACAAAAGATGTCTATGGATGCCTTGATTCAGATTCGGATGGATGGTCCAATTTGGGTGATGCATTCCCTCAAACAGCCTCTCAGTTCTCAGATAGAGACGGCGATGGCTGGGGTGACAATCAATCAGAAGGTGCAGAGTTAGTCGACCTATTCCCATCAGACGGGACTCAATGGAACGATACTGACGGTGATGGACATGGTGACAACAAGTACGGAACCGAAGGAGACTGGTTCCCTAACGACCCAGATAGATGGGCAGATACCGATAGGGATGGAGTTGCGGACGAAGACGATGCATTCGTCAATGATGCAACTCAATCATCTGACAGAGACGGAGATTTGTGGGGTGATGACCCTCTTGGAAACAGAGCAGATGAATTCCCAGATGACCCCACAGAATGGAAGGATACCGATGGTGATGGGGTAGGAAATAACGCAGATGCATTCCCATTCGACCCTACTCAAACCACAGATAGAGACGGTGACGGCTACGGTGACAACCCACTGGGTGCAGGCGCAGATGTCTTCCCAGACAATCCGACGCAATGGGAAGACAATGACGAAGATGGACTTGGGGACAACCAATTAGGAACCGAAGCAGACCCGTTCTTGAGTGACTTTGACAACGACGGTTACAACGACAGTATTGACGTTCTTCCAAAGTTATATTCTCCTGGAGATTTAGACAACGACGGTTACCTAGACGATGTAGACTGGGCTCCATCCGACCCGAGAGAGTGGTCTGATTTCGATGGTGATGGTAAAGGTGACAATGAAGATCCAGACGATGACAATGATGGATATGCAGACACTGACGAGTTGAGACAAAAGACGGACCCATTCGACGCTTCTTCAGTTCCAATAGAGAGCTTTGAAATCGTAATACCGGGGACAAATGTTGGTCTGGGCGCATGGGATTTGATTGGTATATTCGGAGGTGTTCCTCTATTCGCATGGATTGGCTTTGGATTTGTAACCAGAAACAAGCGATGTCAGAAATACGAGGTACTTCTGAAAGAATGCAGGTCTCGAGAAGAACTAGAGCAAGTTGCTCTAAGGTGGGAATACAGCCTAATGCTCCGTATGCTAGGCCCACATCAAGGAATTAGATTGGAGAGACTAAGGTCTGAATTAGACGATGTGTTTGAGAAGCACGAGATGATGTTTGAGGTCACCGGAGAAGATCAAACTGCATATGTTGAGAAGGAGATTCCTGAAATTCAGCATACAGTTGAACAATCCGGAGTCGCTGCGGCACAAACCCAAGATTATCACCAACAAATTGTCGAGAGTAACAATTATCCCGCACAAACTGTAGTGACTGAAAACCAACCAGTTGCAGTGGAACAATCTGTTGATGAACCTGTTCAAAATATAGCGCCTTCTCATCCTGAGAGTACCCTTCAAGGCACTGACGGTGGAGATGGATACGAATGGTTGACATACAACAACTCGAATTATTACCGATTATCGAATTCTGGTTCAGAATGGACTCTTTGGCAAGGCTAATGATAACTCATGTTGAAATGTAAGTTCGTTTTCGATAAGTTATGCGTGGTTTCTCACAGCGTGCTACAGACATCCAGCCAACAGGCGTCAGAAAGATGTTTGATATGGCTGGCGATGACGTCATTTCGTTTGGATTAGGCGAGCCTGATTTTCAGCCACCAAAAGTTGCAATCGATGCAATGTATCAAGCGATGAAAGATGGTCATAACAAATACACAACCACTGCAGGTCTGCCCTCACTACGAAAGAAGATCGCAGAAACTTGGCATTCTAGGTGTCCCGGTCTAGATGAGTCCAATGTTTGCATGACGATGAGCGGTACAAACGCATTGCTGAACATCTTTGCATCCTTGGTGAATCCTGGAGATAATGTTCTGTTGCCTGAGCCATACTTCCCTTTGTATGGACCAGATGTAGGCTTGTGGGGTGGAGAACCGAAGTTCTACGAGTGTCTATTTGCGAATGAATTCGTCCCTACAATCGACCACCTAGAATCATTGGTAGATGAAAACACGGTTGCCATCTTGTATAATTTTCCATCAAATCCAACCGGGGCAACAATCACCGTTGAACAGAGGGATGAGTTACTAGCATTTGCACAAAAACACGATCTATGGATAATCACAGACGAGGTTTACGACAGAATTGTCTTTGATAGTGAACACGTATCATTCGTAGGCTGTGACGATGAGAGGGTGATTCTAATCAACTCATTCTCGAAGACATACGCAATGACTGGTTGGAGAATTGGATACATCCTTTCTGCCAACAAAGAAGCTATGTCTCAGATGATTAAGGTCCAATATTATATTACAGCCTGTTCAAATGATGCGATGCAATATGCTGTTCTAACCGCAATAAATGAAGCGGATGATTATCCTGATGAGATGTGTGCAGAATTCAAGGCGAGGAGAGATTTAATCTGTACAAGATTGAATGCAATGCCAGGTGTCGAGTGTCATGTTCCCGAAGGAGCGTTCTACGTTTTCCCTAAGGTTGACGTCCCGGGAATGAATAGTCAAGAAGTTGCTATGGAACTCCTTAAGGGTGGAGTACTCTGTTCTCCAGGTAGTGCATTCGGCCCGTCCGGTGAAGGTCACCTAAGATTCGCTTACACGATATCAAGAGAGGACATATCTCTGGGTATGGACAAGACGGAACAAGTGTTGAAGAGATTGCGCGGCGATTGATATGTGGGCGGAATTTTTCGAGTTCTTTTCAGGGGCTGCGCTAGCATACCTGATAACTAGAATCCCGTTTCTAACCTTCCCAAGAGTGAAATCTTGGAATGAACAATTTCCACCTCATCCAGAGCCAATTTATGTTGACGGTCACTTGATTCAAAGAGTCCTGCACATGAGGATATTCTATTGGTTAGCGCTCGTCTTTGCAATTATTCCACTTACATTTGGTTGGGTAAGTTTAGGGCATGGTTCTGCACTATTCGGATTCGGATTGTGGACAGTAGCAGGTTGGCTAGTCTTGTCCCGTGTGACTGCATTCATCGCAGGAGAAGAAGCACCTGCAACAAAACAGATGGCAATGCGTCTTCAGAACGTAAAGAACATTTCAGAATCTGAGGATTCATGCTGTCCATTTGCACAGCCGATGTGGGAAATAACCTCTGTCAGATGCAAATCCTGTGGAAAAGTACTGTTGAATGAACCACGACCTGACCTAGGAAGGCCAAGAAGCGATGGTTGGATTATGGGATTCATTCGCCTGTTAGTTTCTGATGGCAGGCCAATTATGTCTTCAGATGAAGAAGAATGATCAATCGAACATTGATCCAAATCCTTCGAACTCTGAAGTGTCTTCAGTCGCCGTTTGTTGAACGTATTGAATTGGTTCATTTTGGGTTGGCTCACTATCAACGAAAGAGAATGCTTCATCAGTCGCAGATACAGCATCCATTCCACTGTTCATTGCTTGAGGAGCAGCATTTGCGGCTGCGATGGCTGAACTTCCAGCGGTTTGTGCCTTTGCTGCAACACCCGATGCAGCAGCTGCAGCAACTCCAATGCCAACACCAACCGCTGCTCCAGCAACGACCCCCACGGTCCTTCCTATCGTGACTATTGCGCCCCCATCACCCTCTTCTTCAGGAGTTTTGATTTCAACTTCATTACCTAAGCGCATCCATTCAGGAGGTGTGCCGGATCCACCGCCAAGACATGCGAGGGTTGTGAATGCGGCCAGTGGCATAACCGCTAGCGCGGTCAGTAAATCCAAGAAAGAAGCTTCAGGGACACTTCCAATGTTTAGAATGTCCTCCATGAATGATTGTTCAAGGTGAAGCGTGTTTGTGACGTCAGCTCCTACCCATGAAAGTACGATTACGCTGGCTAGCCTACCCATCAGCCACAATACTAGTACAGGTGCTAGCCACGATAATTTAGTCATCGAGATTAACCACCTTCGAGTAAATGCTGCAATTGTGATGTGTTTCCTCGCAAATTTGGGAAACACTCTCATGACCATAATCAAAACCACGAGGTAACATGCTAGAGCAACTTCTAGACGTCTATTTGGCCTAATCCACTCATCGGGAATGAAAATAACAAACCCGAGAGGAATAACCACTAACATTAACTGGAAAGGTATTGCGAGTAATACTAGTCCTCCGTGTGTTGAAAGCAAGGAATGTCTTTTCTGAATTCTGTCGCTTACCATAACCGTTAGTTTTGCATGAGGGGAATTTGCATGATTTCTTCTAGAATTTCTCAGAGTAGCGGCGTCTCTTCTAGCTCTTGTGAGCCCCATCGCTGCTTTCCATCCACCTTTCTCTACTATCCATACTGGAGTGAATCCTCCAAAAATTAGAGCGAGGAGTAAAGCAATCATACCATAAGCGAGTGATGCTGCAACAATCCACGGGATCATTTCTGATTGGAATGACATTGTGAAATTTTCAGATGCCATTTCGAATTCCAACAGGTATGTGATTGAGAAAGCAGCCATTGGTGTAAGGAAAATCTGACAGAAAACCAGCCCTGTCAACCAGAGCCTAGCCGCTAAGGGCCCTTTGTCAGAGTATTCACTCACGTTGTATCCCAAACCTTTGCTTTCTCAAAGGTTACCCCTAATCCAAGACAAAAAATGGCGATTGTAAGAGTTGCTGATTCTTTCCAAGCACGGTGTCCCCTACGGGGACATGTGAAGGGGACATTCATATGCGGGTTAATTGTCGCATGCTTGTTGATGAACATGCGCAAGTCGATACCATTGTTTTTGGTTACCTTACTTTTGGTTCAGTCACTGATGTCGATTACAGTGCAGAACGTCGAAGCGACCATGGGTCGTGGTGGCGCAAACGACGATTATTCTGTCACTGAAATTTCCGCAAATTCAACATCTGCTAGCCATTGGATTCAGCCAGATGGTACTTCGGTACTATACGTTACCAAGGGCGACATAGTAGACATCAGTGTGGAAATCAAGCGTGGTGGTTCTTCCCTTCAGGGAGCAAACGCAACTGTGATGGTCGAAATGGTCCACCCAATTGGTTTTGTAATGAATTCGACATCTTGGCAAACAACTCCACTTCTAGGTAGCCAATCATACACCGATTCATTCCAATGGGAAGCGTTCGTTGCTCACTCTCACCTAAACGTGAGCACTAACGAACTCTCCGGTGGAGTAATTATTCGTGCTACTGTAATGAACCCATCCGATGATCGAAATGACAACGATGTCATGGAAATGGAATTGCCCGTAGCCCTATCACGTGATGACATGGATGCAGAGGGAGACCCTCGTGACCAAGCACTACCAGCTGCTTCAATTCCGACTTTCTATGGTGGAGAATATCCACTTGACGGTAGTGATGCAACCGGTATCGGAATTTGGCAAGAAGACAACTCAGTCTCAGCGGTTGGTAACGCAAATTGGAGGCACTCCAATGAAGGTTCTGACTATCCATCAGCGTCAAGAAGCAGACTCGTGTTTGCATTCAGAGGAGCAAACAGCAACTGTGGGTACGGGGCATCACTAGATGGTGGACTTTCACAGCAATACATCCAGTGGATGTGTAAAATGCAACTAAACTCAGCAGGATTAGTATCAGCACAGATGCATGTTCAAACATGGGGGCAGATGGGTGCAGGAGATTTCGTCGCTCTTGAGTTGTGGAGAGGCAATGGCGTTCCTGAAATGACACTTTCACACAACTTTGCAAACGATTTGCCTAGCACAACTCCCGGTCAGTGGAGTAACGTTTCCTGGGACCCAACTGACCAGTTAGGTGGTCACTCTTGGTCATATGGTATTCTATTCCAATCCGATGGTTCTGGAGCGTCAAGTGGAATGCACGTTGATGATTTCGTCGTGTTCGCAATCGAAAAGGTGGATGAGTTCACAATCGATGTTGATTGTGACAACCCAACCGGTGGATACACCACTCCACCAAACAACATTCTCTCAATGTATTGTGTTGTGACTAACAATGGTTACCAGTCTGCTCAGGTGCGAATCAAGTCAAATGTTTCTAATGCATCATGGATGAACCCAAGTTTGCCAATGATCAGAATCGACAGCGCAAACCCAACACAGCACGGTGTCGATGTTATAATTCCTCCAATCCCTGCTGGAAACACAACAGAGATGTGGATTAATCTCTCAATCCCAGCAGGTTCTGATGTCCAGCAACAGGTTTGGCAAGTTTGGTGGGAGGACGCAGGTGGAACCCAACTTGGGGAGATGGGTAGGGTTACTGCCGATCTGGCAGTTACAGAGCAATACGGTGTACAACTCTCTTCAACTGCACCTCTTATAGCAGGAAGCGTTCTTCCAGGTGAATCGATGAGTGTTCCATTCAAGCTGCAAAATGCAGGTAACAGAGAAGCAGGTTACACCATTACTTCCAATTTCCAAGGTGAGGGGTGGGTTGCATACGTGACAGATGAGAATCACAGCATAGTTCAGATGCCAATACCACTTGCTAAGGGTGAATCTGTGAATCTGTTGCTAAATGTAACATCACCTGACAGAGCGTTACCTGGCGAAGTGCCGTTCTCAATGAGGGCCGTATGTCCATCTTGTGGTGGTTCACTATTCGGAACGGATGTAATCTCTAAAAGAATAGAGGTTCCTCAACTAACAGTTTTGGAAATGGTTGCAGAAGAATTAGAAATTATGGCTCCAGCAAATGGTAACTCGAGAACTGTATTCATCGATTTGTTTAACCTAGGTAATTACGAAGAAAATTACACTTTGGATCTGGTACAATCTAATTGGAAGTTAGAAGCTTACTTGTCGACTGATGTAACTCCAATTCTAGACGCTTGGGATGGAGAGACAACAATTGCATTGAATTTACCAATGCCAGTTGGATTAGCACCCGGTCTTTACACGGCTAGAGTCACTGCAACTAGTGTTGAAGACCCTACGGTTTCAAAGCAGATAACCATTAACGTAGAAGTTGAAGATACATCTGCTGTTTCCGTTTCAGACGAAGATGCAGACCAATCATTCCTCCCAGGTGGGGATTCTCAATCCATGAGATTCATGGTTACCAATGATGGTAACCAAGAGGATAGATTCTCCATGAGTCTAAACCTACCAGACGGCATGAATGCAGAATTCGAACAATTAGTAGATGGAAACCTGACCCCAACTCTTGCTCCAGGTGAGAGTTACAACCTAACTGTGAAATTCTCCTTCGATGAAGATGTTAATGGCCGTCTGACAATGTTAGTGATCGCTACAAGTGTAAACGACCCTACCGTTTCAAGCAGTGGAAAGTCAACCTACAGCGTTGGTTCTCAGAATTATCTGAGAATCATTTCAACCGAATCTACAATTATCGATGAGGCTGGTGTTTACGAGGTAATCGTAACCGTTAGGAATCAGTACGATGAAGGTCAATCTGTTACAATGGATTGGGACCAAGGAGATACCAGAAACTGGTACAGGGCTTCAATCAAGTCAAGCGACAGAGACTTCTGGTTAGAGGTTGAAGGAAACAGGCAAGTTACAGTCGTATTCGAGGTTCAAGAATCGAGTCTACAAAATCTAGAGGAAGATTTCATTGAATCATCCATAAAGATCTGGGCAATATCGAATTCTGTTGAAGACGCAGCCTCCCTCGAATTACCTGTCACACTCAAGAAAACAGTTGGAGATTCGGAATCCGCATCCTCTGACTCTGAGTCAATCGACTGGGTCGGAATCGGAATTTGGGTGGTCGGTGGTGCAATCATCGTCACTCTACTTGGTGTTTTATTGATGGTCCTCAATAGCGAAGAGGAAGATGAAACCCAAGATTGGGCTGAGGGTGGCTACGAGGATAACCTAACCGCTACTTATGGCGCGGTTGCTGCTGCTCCAAACATTGGTTCAATGGAAAAGACTGTTCCAGATATAGCACCTCCTGCAGGACCAGCACCTGCTCCTATCGTTCAAGCAGGGCCCCCGGTTCCGGCAGAAGGCCTTCCTGAGGGATGGAATATGGAGCAATGGAACCACTACGGTCAGCAGTGGCTGGACAACAACCGATGATTTCCAATTGCGATGGGTTGAAGTTAGGCTGCCCATGGGATGGGTTGCTGAGGTATCCATATGTATGGAAATGGACAAGCACCTATCTTCATTCTGAAAGAAGGTGTACAGAGAACTAGAGGACGCAGTGCACAGTCAAACAATATCGCTGCAGCGAAAGCAGTAGCTGATGCGGTAAGAAGTACATTGGGTCCAAAAGGTATGGACAAAATGCTAGTTGACAGCATGGGCGACGTTGTAATCACCAATGATGGTGCAACCATCCTCAAAGAGATGGACATCGAACACCCTGCAGCAAAGATGATCATTGAGGTTGCTAAAACCCAAGAGCAGCATTGCTATGATGGAACTACATCTGCTGTGGTATTATCTGGTGAATTGTTGAAGCGGTCAGAGGACCTAATCGAGCAAAACGTTCACCCAACTGTAATTTGTGAGGGATTCAGGCTTGCTGCTGAAAAGGCAGTTGGATGCCTAGAATCTCATGGCATCTCAACCGAAAACGATGACTCGGTATTGATGGAGGTTGCAAAAACTTCTCTGACCGGTAAGTCAGCAGGTGCAGTCAAATCTTTCCTTGCAGATATTTGCGTCCGTGCTGTAAATTCAGTGGGCACAATCGAAGACGGTGAAAGGCTGGTTGACCTATCTGATATCAAGGTCGAAAAGCGCCAAGGTGGCTCTATCAAAGACAGCACTCTTGTCGACGGAATCATCCTTGACAAGGAACGTGTACATGCAGGTATGCCGCGCTCTGTATCTGGTGCAAAGGTTGCTCTAATCAATAGCGCAATTGAGGTGAAGAAGACTGAAGTTGACGCAAAGATTCAGATTACAGACCCATCTATGCTAGCATCCTTCTTAGAAGAAGAAGAGAATTACATCAAGGGTCTAGTCGAAAAAATACAAGCTAGTGGTGCAAATGTAATCATCTGTCAGAAAGGTATCGATGACCTCGCTCAGCACTACATGTCCAAAGCGGGCATCTTCGCAATTCGAAGGGCAAAGAAGAGCGACATGGAAGCATTGTCCAAAGCAACCGGTGGAAGGGTCGTCACAAACATTGACGACTTGACCGGAGATGACTTGGGACAAGCAGCAAAAGTCGAAGAAAGAAAGATCGGCGAGTCAGACATGACATTCATCACCGGATGCCCTGAGGCAAAGTCTGTCTCAGTGCTACTTCGTGGTGGAACAGAGCACGTAGTTGACGAAATCAGGCGTGCATTCGATGACGCAGTTGGCGTTGTATCCGTTGCATGGGAAGATGGAGCAGTACTGACCGGTGGTGGAAGTGTACTTGCTGCACTCTCCCGTGAACTACGCACTTATGCCGAGTCCGTGGGTGGAAGAGAACAGATGGCAATCGAGGCGTTTGCGAGCGCTCTAGAGATTATTCCAAGAACCCTTGCTGAGAACGCTGGATTGGACCCAGTTAACACAATTATAGAATTAAGAAAGTCTCATGCAGACGGTAAAGGATTCTCTGGAATCAACGTTGAAGACGGTGGCGTCATGGACATGCGTGAAGCAAATGTCCTCGAGCCTCAGAGAGTTGTCGAACAGGCTATTCAATCTGCAACTGAAACTGCAATCATGATTTTGAGAATCGATGATGTCATTTCATCCAAGGGTGTATCTGGTGAAGATATGATGGGTGGAATGGACGATTTCCACATGTGATTTTTGTTATTTTATTCGCTTGAGATATTCTCTCCCTTTAGGGAGAGGCACGAACCTCTAAAGACTACGCCTTAGTGGCACAGATTGCTCAGCGAGAGCATTGGGTGATGTCATGGCAACCGTCGCTAAGGTATGGATTGAGGAAGACTGTATCACGTGTGATGCATGCCAGGATATTTTGCCAGAGGTTTTCGAGGTCACCGATGATACAAGCCAGATCAAGGCAGAGGTCAGAGAGGACGGTTCTTTCGACCGCAACACTGGCTTTTCGGCCATCAAAGCAGAATTCCGCTCAGAGTTTTCTGAACTTATCGAAGAAGCAGCAGATGCTTGTCCAGTTGAGATTATCAAATTCGAATACGAAGCAGGTGCAGCAGCGGAAGTAGAAGAGGTTGCACCGGCTGCAGAAGAAGCGGTAGCACCAGCCGCAGTTGCTGCAGTTGCAGGGGCTGATGACGGGGTCCTAGCACCTGTCATGTCTGGAGACAGAAGTCTTGCAATCTTCTTTGGGTCACAGACCGGTAACGCTGCTGGACTGGCAGAGAAGACTGCAAAGATGGCTGTGAACTATGGCCTTGAACCAACAGTAATCGACATGGATGGCTATAACCCGGCTGACTTCTCTGCACACAAGAGAGTCCTGATCATCACATCTACATGGGGAGAAGGAGAAATGCCTGACAACGCAGACGCTCTCTGGAATGCTACAGTAGCAAGTAATCCACCACTTTCTAACACACACTTTTCAGTTTGTGCAATCGGAGACACATCTTACGATGAGTTCTGTAAGGCCGGTTTGGATTGGGATGAGAAATTCAAGGCATTGGGTGCAACTTGTATTGAAGATATCAAGCTGTGCGACGTTGATTTCGAACCGCCATGGCTTGAATGGGCTCCTCTAGCACTGTCCAAGATTGCATGTGTTGATTCTTCAGGAACATTCCACGAAGACCTGCTTGAAGCAATGATTGCTTACGGTGCAGGTGATGAAGAAGAAGCAGATGTAGGAGACTTCACACCAGGAAAGGTTGAGCAAGACATAATCTCAATCACAATGCGCATCTTCAGATACAATCCCGCTCTAGCAGAGTCGGGTTATGATACAGTAGCAGTTGCCCTGCCTGGCCACGCATCAATTGAAGATGCACTTGTGGCAGTCAAGAGAGAAGTCGATGGTTCACTCACTTTCAGAAGCGGCTCGATTGCTGGTCAAGACCCGCTAACAGGTGTCAAGGCAAATGGTAGAATCCTGCCTGCAGATACTACCAGAATTTGCGATTTGGTATCAGATGGAGATACTCTATCCATAGAGCCAATTCCTGGATATGATGTAATCAAAGACCTGATGGTTTCCTATGACAGATATGATTCAGAGCGTGCTAATTCCAAGCCATGGCTAGAAGCAGATCCACGTCAAGGTGAGAAGTTAATCTCGGGGGCGGCAATGGGTGTAATGACCTCTGCTGATGCTACAATGCTACACACTCTTGCAGACGTTGGCTCACTACAATTAGTCAATTCAATGTCAGATACTTATGACGTAGATGACGAATACGCTGGGCCAGGAATCGCTCTACAAAGATGGGTTAGAACTCAAGACCCACGCTCAGGTGCAAAGCACGTCAAGAAGATGTTTGAGTTGATGCAGCGTAAGGGTGGCGTTTGGGATGAAGCAGACATTTCTTCAATTCAAAGACACGGAATTGATGGGTCGCAGGCTGCTGATGCACTGTATGAAGCAAGAGCGCGCCTACTTGCAGAGTACAAGTTTACTGGCAGAAGTGGACGACTCGTCAAGAACTATTCTCGCTCTGTTAAGATGTCAGGAAACGTCAACGAAACTACACTATACCGCTCAGTTCTAGGACCACTAGGTCTTGGTTCAAACATCATGAACGGTGTTTCATTGCGAATGATGCTTGGATTCACTCGAAACGGTGGGCCAATTATGCGTGGATTCCAAGGTATGCTTGTACCTCCTGCTGGAATTGGTAAGATTCCAAACATGTTCAACGGCAAGGTAGCAAATCACCACGAGGTAGTTGCAATCTTCAATGAATTAGATTCAAGATTCTGAGGTGATTTTGTGGTAAAGTATTCTTATTATCCCGGAAACGTTGCTCGTCAATCTTCTTTTGAAGTTGAAGACACAATCCAACCACTATGTAAAACTCTAGGAATTAAACTAGTAGAGATTGTTGGATACAACAGCGATGGTGGCAACATCATAAAACAAGGAAACAAGGATCTACAACTTGCCCTAAATGCAAGAAACATCGCACTCGCAGAGAAAAATGGACATCCCATCATTACTGCTTGCGCATCTGCACAAGGTATTCTGCACGATGCTCTCGAAACATTCCGTACCGACCCTATAGCACTAGCAAGCGCCAACACAGTTCTTTCCAAGACATCTGGTATGACAGCTACTGCTGATGAAATTACAACCAACCACCTACTTCACGTGTTGGTTGATGAGATTGGATTGGATAAAGTCGAGGATGCTGTGATTAATCCTCTGAACATGGATGTAGCATGTTACTATGGTCCACACATGCAGAAGAAAGGAGCTTGTGGCGGAGACGATCCTTGGAATCCAACATACATGGAGCAACTGATCAAAGCACTAGGCGGCCGTCCAGTAGAATACAAATCAAAAACATCTAGTGTAGGAAATCCTTCTTTGCTATCTCTGGGTGACTCAGTCATGAAGATGACTGCAAGGGTACTGAATGACGCAAAAAGAGCTGGTGCACAATTAATTGTCAGCGCTTGCACATTGTCTCATGCCAACCTTGACTCCTACCAAGGTAAAGCAGGTAGGGTTGCAAATATGGACACAAACATTCCTGCAGTAAATCTAACTGAAATTATCGCGTTTGCGCTGGGCCATTTCCCAGACAGATTTGCACAATTGAAAACTCGTGCAATGATAATCGGTTCTTGATTAACCGTGCAAAAATCTGAACAAGTCTTTTGCTTGTATTGAGGAGACTCCATCTATTGAAGTAAGTTCATGCTCACTAAGGTGGCAAAGGCCCATTATGTCACCCGCAGCTTCCATAATTTTCGCTGCGGTGACCGGCCCAATTCCTGGTAACTCTGCAAGGATGTTTACTCGTTTAGTGACGACTTCCTGATCCCATTTTCTAGAGAGTTTTCCTTCGTTTTCCTCACCGCTAATTATTGCCAATATCTCCTCAGATGCAGCCTTTATTGCTGAATTTTCTGGCTCGACATGACTTCTTCTTGAACTAGCTATCAATAGATCTAGTATTCTCGCTTCCCTTTTCGCAGCAACCGAAACAAATCTTGCTGTTTGCTCAGGTGACCCGGTCATTATTACAGGTAGGCCTAGGTCTAGTGTTATCCAAGCCATGGCTCCCTGCACTGCATTTGGATGAAGTCTCTCAGTTTCTAACGATTCTACGATTAGTAGCGGCTTTTGCGCAGCATCTCTCAATTTCCTAGCTTGATTTACTAGTCGCCCATCAATTATTGAGTCTACTAGGTCTCTAGCGGTTTTACGTTCGATTAGAATGCGGTCAGAGATTCTAATGTCCCCGACAGGTAATGATTCGATTTTGATTTCATGACCTCTTAATTTCAACATTGAGGGAAGGGTAGAGTTGCCTTCCCTGTGGTCAACCGTGATGGTGCACTGATTCTCGTTTTCCAGGCTGTGTGCCAGAGCTTCGGCTTTTGCAGCCTCAGACGCATTTGCTTCAACTTCTCTTGAGGAAGTGATTGTACCATCTAATACAGGCTTCCACCAGTTTTGTTCAGTGGGCTTCTGGTTAGCTGAGAAATCTGCAAGGGATTTTTGATTTCTAGGTCTGTTTGACAAAGTAACTTTCTGTTGTTTTTCCTTTTTTGTAATTTCTTGCGGTTTTGGAACAATTTCCTTTTTTCGAAATAGCCTCTTTTCCTCTGAGTCAATGAATGAATCAACACTCTTTCCACCGACTTTGAATTCCTTCAAAACGTCTGATTTAGGAGCCGCTCTTTTTGGTAATCTCGATTGCTTTTGTAAAGATTCTAATGTTCTATACATCGATTGCTCACGCTTCATTGCCGCCTGTTGAACATATTCGTCACGAGTCCCTTTTGCTATGAGGATATGAACGTCTCCATCTCTTTGTCTAGCTGTTCTTCCACGTCTTTGGATTGCCCTAATTGCACTGGGTACTGGCTCGTAAAGGATTACACTGTCTGCGGCGGGAACGTCTAGTCCTTCTTCTCCGACACTCGTA
>CEUV01035014.1_pt1 | contig 14068 bp, 8 predicted proteins | sample 356401 | NCBI WGS metagenome assembly CEUV01 (sample SAMEA2622710, study PRJEB7988) | marine metagenome | isolation source: saline water (ENVO:00002010), including
ACTCGGCATTGACAATTCTTGCGTCGGCATTATTATGTCCAAAAGGATAGTAAATAAAAATTTTAGGACATACGAAAAATTATCACATCCAGCGTTCTTACACTCACTCAGTGACAACACTGGAAGATTTTCTAACAAACCATGGTATTTGCAGATAGTTTCCCGGTACGAGCACTCACCTCTCCGAACCGTCGAATCAACGAGGGCAAGGACGCGAGGTTTCGGGATGACACATGAAGCCCGAATAGGACATCTTGATACGCGTCTCGTGGCTGATGGTAGCGCTCCCGTCGCCCTCAATGACCACAGTCACATCACCGAACGGGACGTCCTCGGCGACGAAGCCTTCCCAGGTTACCGAATCCCCGTAGTCCACGGTTGCTGAGTGGTTCAGCAGCATGGCACCGTCGGGTCCGTAGATCGACCAGGTCACGTCAACCGGGTCAAACTGCAGATCGGCGACGTTGGAAACGGTTGACTCGATCACGATGGCCCGTGGTGGCCCAAGGCTGGCCTCGTGGGGCCCGTCCACGTAGAGTTCTGCGAATTCGGTTTCTCGGTTTTCCTCGAATACAAACCACGCCGAGCGGATGAAGGGCGCGAAATCGTCCAGCGAGTTGTTGGGCTGGTCGAAGCCATGCCAGTACACCGACCCCGTGTTCAGCACCATGCCAAAGCGGAGGTCGAAGGCCCCGTAGCCCTGAGGCGTGTAGAGCAGGTTTTGCGAGGTGTTGGCGTCCACCACCTGGGCCGGCGAGCCATCGTTGGGTGCCAGCCAGAAGTGGTCAACCCACACCTCGGGGTTGTAGGATTCGGTGTCTGAAAAGTCGATGTCGAGCTCGTGAACCGTGGTTGAGGTGGTCTCGTTGTTTGCGTTTTTGACGTATTCGTTGGCCATCTCCCAATTGTCCAGACCGTAGGTCAACCAAAACTGGTCGGTATCAAAAAAAATGTCATCAGGAAAATCGTCGGGCGTCATCAGGCACCCGGACATGGGCATCAGGAGGACCACCAGCAAGACCAGCGCCTTCTGCATGGTTGGGGAACGTGAGGGCTGAATTTCAAGGTTGTTCCGACAAATTCATCCATCCAAGACAGAAGAAGCCACGGTCAGCAATTTTCTATAGAACAATATCAAACGCCATAGGTAATGGTATGCTCGAGGCACATCTTCCACATTTCTCGGCCCGTCTCGCTTTCGTAGGCGTCAAAGAACAAACAGCCGTTGTGGAAGGCCCAGAAACTGCGCGCAGGGTTGGAAGAAGGGTCCGGTGTTGTGTAGTTCGGATCGTCGTAGGCGATGTCAGCCACGACCCAAGTCGAACCATCAGCCGGGTCGTGGGCCCACAATTCGCGGCCCGTGCTGTGTGTGGACGCGTCGAAATACACCACGCCGCTCAGGCCGACCATCATGTTCTGGCCGGGGTTGCTGCCGTCCGCGCCCGGAACAATATCAGCTGCCCTGAAGGCCTGGCCAGTCTCACTGTCAAACGCCCACAGTTCCGCTCCACCAGCACTGTCCTGGGCTTGGAAGAACGCCATATTGCCCACCACGGTCTCGTGCGTGCCTTCACCAGCGTTGGTTCCGGTGTGCTGCATTACGCGCCAGGTGGTGCCGTTGGACGTGTCATGGGCCCACAGGCTGTCGTCGGCCGTGTCAAAGAGCAAAGTGTTGCCCACCACGAGCGACATGTGTTCGCCGGGGTTGCTGCCGACTTGACCCAGTTCTAAATCAGCGACCAACCATGAGGTATGGTTGAGCAGGTTGTACGCCATGAGTTCCCGCCCAAGTGGCGTGAGCGCGTCAAAATACAGCGTGTCGCCAATGAGATGGTCCATGTAATTCCCGGGATGGGTGTTGGGGTCTGTGCCAAAGGCTGCGACCTTCCACGTGGTGCCGTTGGATTGGTTGTGAGCCCAAAGGTCGTGGACGTTACCGACGTCTCGAGCGGTGAAGTAGAGCACATCGTTGTGGATGAAGTGCATGTACCAGCCGGGGTTGGCCGAACTGCCCATGTGGATGTCTTGGACGAGCCACGAGTTTTGGGTGAGGGTGTTGTAGGCCCAAAGTTCGGTGGCGTATTGCTGTGTGAAGGCTGAGAAATACAGCGTATCACCGTACATGATTTCGATGTCATCGCCCGGGTTGCTTCCACTTGGAGACGGCTGGTCCATCCCGAGGTTGGCGGCCATCCACGTGGTGCCCGTGGTGTGATCGTGCGCCCATAATTCAGTCCCGTTGTCGTCGGTGTAAGCCCCAAAGAACAATTGCGTACCGTGCTGAACGGCAAGCAAATAGCCGGGGAAACTGCCCTGAGCCCCCTGACGGATGTCGGCCACCATCCACATCTCGTCGGTGGTGGTGTTGTAGCCCCAGAGTTCGTAGCCGTGGACACCGTCATCCGCTGCGAAGTACAAGGTGTCCTCAATGCTGATGCGCATGCCCTGGTAGGCCACGGGTTTGCTCCCCGTCGTCCCCGGTCGTGCATCGTTGACGAAGCCGACCCGCTGGTCACTGCAGTAGGTGGTCTGGTCGTCAATTTCACCGGATTCCAAAACACCGTTTCCGGCGGTTCCTCCGTTGTCACCGTTGTCCAAACCGAAGGCCATGAGTCGGCCGCCCGCTGGACAACCGTCGGATTTACTGAGACGGATGGAATCGCTGAGCATCATGCCAGCTGTGCCACCGCTAGAGCCACTGCTGCCTGAACTCCCGTCGCTTCCGTCGTCGCCATCTTGGCCGTCTGCACCGTTGCACACGTAGACGGTTTCGTCAATCTCATCGATGGAGAGGTAAGCGTCGCTGTCGTCATCGATGCCGACGTGGAGTCCGACGCCACCATCGACGCAAAACTCACCGGGGTATTCGATGAATGTCTGAATCAGGGTGGTCTTGCCGTCCACACCGTCCGTTCCGTTGCTACCGTCGGCGCCATCAGCACCGGCGATGCCGGCAACACCATCGGTTCCGTTCAACCCGTCCACGCCATCGAGACCGTCGGCGCCGTCTTGGCCCGGGAGGCCCTGCGCCCCTGTCTCCCCGGGAGCACCGTCGTTTCCATCAACGCCGTCGCTGATGCATCCAGCCAACGGCATGAGCGCAACGAGGAGGGCGAGAAGCACCGCAGCGGTTCGGTTCATGACGGGGCTAACCTTTGCGCGATGATAACGGTGCCTCCTTTCAATTGGAGTCCCATATCCGAGCCGTTTGAGGAACGGGCCTCAAACAACCGGTGCTTCAGTGGACCATTCTGCTGTGGGTTTGTGCCAGTCCCGCAACTGATCGGTCTCAAGTCGGAGTTGAAGGCGCTCACCAGGTTGCAACTCCACGGTATCAAAAACAAAGTCAACCACCTTCTCGTTGCTTCGAAAGGTGTCATCAAACAGCACGGATTCTTCCACCACATCACCGCCGCTCAGGCGTTGCAGCATCACACGGACGTGGCACTCTTGGAGCGGGTTGCGCAGTGAGCACGACTCGCTGCTGCCGTCGTGTTCCACCTTCACGTAACCACCGATGGAGGATTGTCCTTCGTGTTCGGAGAGGACGATCACGGTGTCCTTGGCGGTGGGGGCACACACACACTCCATGTTGTCGACCTCAGCTTGTGAAACCAGATGGACCACGACGATGAGTTGAACCTCTTCAATGGCTCCGTCAAGGAGTTCTGTCACTCGCACGGTGTAGTAGCCAGGCTCGGTAAAACTGTGGTTCGTGAGAGCCCCCGTGGCGGTTGATCCATCACCAAAATCCCAGGTGATGAGTCCGCCACGATCAATGGCTGTGAAGAAAAACTCGTGGTGGATGTGTTCGATGAGGACCTCCTCGTCATTGTCGCCTTCGTCAACTTCAACCAAGATGTATTGATTCGTCCCGATGGGCGAGTCGACGCTGGCGGTAAAAGCCTCGCCTTCTGGACCAAAAAGACCAGACCCTGGAGCGAACAAGGCGGCACCAGCACCAAGCCCGACGAGGAAGACAGCGAGCAGACCAACAGCAAGCAGTTGGGGGGAGGTCAAGGCCCCGTCGTGTTGAGCAACGATGCCATCGTCAGCCGCCATGTGGAAAAAATCACTTCACCGAGTACAAAAGAACTTGCTCAACGCCCTACCTCAAACCAACGGTGGCAGTTGAAGTGCATTTGACAGGGCTCAACAACCACTGGAAGAGTATTCAAACTCCGGGCATCTCCGTAAGGCATGGTCAATCACCAGCGTTGGGCGACGGTGTTGGTCACGCTGGTCATGGTGGCGGTTTCGTGGTCCCCGTTCCTCATGTCTGATGAGACTCGCCTCAATGAGGAGAACACCATTACGGCGCAACATACCGAGGAAGTGGTGGACAACTTTGCCACCTCCAACGGGTTCAGCCATACCAACCTCACGCAATCGCCTGCATCGGGCCTGACCGAACTCAAGCGGCCCCCCGTTTCGTGGACGGCCACGTCCGGCATCGGCCTCACACAGATGCGAACGGGCGCGTGCTCGGCATACTTACCGGCCACCGAAGAGGTGTTTCTCATCGGCGGCCGCATTGACGTTGACCCCTCCCAAACGGGCGATGAGGCCAACACCAAAACCGTGGAAATCTTTGATGTCGTCAACAAAACCTGGACCCCCGCCGTTGAGCAACTCCAGGAGACCCAGCAGTACCACAAGTGCACCGTTGTCGGCGACACCATCTACGCCATCGGTGACCACCACCCCTATTCCTCGCCCGCTGTCGAAGCCACCGGATTGGTTCAGGTCTACGACGCCACGGATGGCAACTGGAGCTACGGGACCAGCATGCCAGGCAATCAGTCGGTTGGACTCGCCGGTGTGACCAGCCTCAACGGTATGGTCTACGTTGCCGGAGGTGTATCCGCCAAGGACCGGTCCGACTCCACCGACCGTCTGCTTCGCTACGACCCCGTCAACGATTCATGGACCCAAATGGCGGACATGAATAACCAGCGCCACTCCTTCGAACTCGTTGCCTTCCGTGGCAAGCTCATTGCCTACGGCGGCGTGGCCGTCTTCTTCGACCCGACTGCCAACACCACGGTTGAAGAAGAGACCAACCTGACCGAAGCCTACGACCCGGTCACCGATTCGTGGACGCAACTTCCCAACGCTACGCACAAATTCTCCGCCTACGCCGCCGCCGTCTTCAATGACGAGATCATCATCCACGGTGGATACGAATCATCCGGATGGAGCGGTTCTTCCAACGACAAAACCTACGGCTACGACCCGTTCACCAACACCTGGAATACCTACGCGACGCTGCCCATCGGCCTCTACGACTCCACGCTCGCCCTCGCCAACGACACGCTGGTCTACGCTTCGGGCGATACGAGCAACAACCGGTTTAGCACGTGGAGCATTCAATACCTTGCAGAAAACGAGTACCATGTGAACCCCACCTCACACGACGGGCTTCTGACTTCATCCATCTACGACCTTCGACCGTCCGCCGAAGGCGCCGCAAGTCTGTTGTGGCTCCGATTTTCCGCCATTGAACCCAGCGGCACCGACCTTGGCTTGCAGTACCGTACAGCCGACTCCATGCAGAACATCGCCTCGGCGGCATGGCTTCCGACCACCGTCCCGGTCAACACCTACCTCGAGCCAGGGAACCAGTCGCTGATGGATGTCCTCGAGGACACTCCGTTCCTCCAATACCGTGTGAAATATGCCACTACGAGGCTGATGGAATGGGTGACGCCGACGCTGGTCAACGTCTCCATTGGCGCTGACTCAGCGGCGTTTGAAACGTCGCCGCCATCGACCATGCAGCCGACATCGGCTCCCGTTAGTGTGCTCACGCATCATCACGCCACCACCCAAGACGGTACCTATGTGCTGGCGCTTCACCCGACCGATGCGTCCGGGAGTTTTGATGCAGGTTCGGACTGGTTGACCCTCACGTGGGACACGACCACCGCTTCGTTGACCGTTGACGACCCCTCCACCCTGTTGTTCAACCAGCAAGCCACTGCCACGGTTGGACCGATGACAGATGAAGGACAAACGGTGAACTGGACGTTTTCCCTCGGGGGCACCTTGCCCACCGACCATCTGAAATTCATGACCAGCACGCACGCCGAGCGAAACGCGTCGTACCTCCACGACGACATCACGAGCATCGATCGTTCCGTGAGCGTGGTGTTGCAGAACGTGACGGCCGATGCGTCCAGCCAGGGTGATGATACAGTCGAAGCCGGTGAAGTTCTGCCCGGAAACACGGCGTTGAACTTGACCATCGACCACCGATTCACGAACAGCGGCCTGCGTTTGCTGGGCGGTACGATTCAATGCCGTATTCACATGGACCTCCACACCTTTGACGACGACGCCTTCGGAGAACGCATCTGGTCCAACCAAAGTTCGGCATGGTTTGACCTTCCCGCCGGCCAGGTGGAATACGCTCTGCTCAACGTCCCGGAATCCTTGTCGGGTGAACTCCGTCTTTGGATTGAAGCTCGAACCAGCGAGGACTGGGACCTTGTGGTGGACAGCACGCCGCTTGAGTTTGTCCTCAACGGCGAGGGCCCGACCCTCCTTGACGTCAGTCCAGACCTTGATGCCTACACCAACGAAGAGGTGTACAGGACGGTCTCGTTCCAGTTCCACGACGTTGGCGGCTTCACCAACGAAACGCTGTTTGCGTATTCGTGGCTGGAGGCTCGAGATGACGGTACCAACGGCGGGTTGGCCGACGGTGTGCCGCAGCGTGTTGAATACCAGCCGTCGTTGTTTTACACCCACCAAAACGGGAACCTGTGGACCGTGAACATCACGGTGAACGACACCGTGAACGGCGACCACCAATGGGGGCGTGTGTTGTTGGAAGGCACCGACGTTGCAGGGTTCAGTGTCCCCGCTACGACCGCCGAAGAAGGTCATGCGCGTTGGGAATCTCGTACACCGACCAAAGGTGAACTCGTCTCCTTTGAGCCGACCACCAACCTGCTCTCGGACAGTATGATGCGATTCGAACCGTCTCAAACGGTTGGCTGGCGCGTCGCCGTCACCGACGCCAACGGCCTGAGCGATTTGACCGAGCTCCGCCTTGAGGTGGGCAACGATGACCGATTGGGCGTCAAGTACACCACGGTTGACGGAACATGTGCTTCCCTGGATGAACGACTGCTGTTGCTGCCGAGCGGGTGTGAAGTCACGCAGGAAGCCGGCATCCTCACCGTGGCGTTCACGGCCACCGTCCAATGGAGCCTCACCATGAGCGGTCTGGCCGCCGGCGAAATTGATGTGATCGTCCGTGATTACGATGGAACGCATCGGGAATCCTTCACCGAGGCATGGGTCTTGGAGCGTGAGATGGCCATCGATGTCAATCAACTCCGGGACACCACCGGTGAAGTTCAGCAAAACATTGTGGCGGGCGCCGTCTTGATGGGTGGCGACAGCATCAACCTGACCGCCAGCGTGTCCCACCGGACCAGTGCCACGCCGTATTCCGGCGACCTTCGCCTCCGCTGGGACGGCTTGCTGCAGGGCGAGCCGTGGCGAGGCGGCGAGACCGTGACCCTCGTGGACGGGATGCTGTCCACATCCATCCCCACACCAGAAGCATCCGGCCTGGTCCAAGACATGACCTTGATGCTGTGGGACCCGCTCGAAACTGAGCTCCTCAGTGTCTACGACATGCCCGTGTTCCAACTGGACTTTGACGCACCCGAACTCCTGCCCTCGGCCATCACCGACACCATCTCAAGGTACAAACTCGAGGAAGTTGAAATCGGTGTCAACATCGCTGAAGGTCAAGCATGGTCGAGCGACGTGAAACTCACCTGCCAAATTCGTTCCCTCGCACAATCCTGGGAGCCCGTCAGCCTTGTTCGAAACTCGACGACGGTCTTCGACGGGAAGACCATGTTCAGTTTCATGTTCGATTTCAGTGAACTGGGCGACCCTTCCCAACTGTCGCAGCAGGCCGACCTCAATTGCTGGGCCGAAGGGGCGGATGATTCGGGGTGGGACCTGGTGTCCTCCACCGGAAATTCAGAACTCGATCCGTGGCTTGAAGCACCGCTCAACAACATTGGGCCTGACCTCGCATTGGAAAACGTAGAACTCACTGGTGATCTCGAGGCCGGCGAGAACATCCGCCTGTCCTTCTTCGTGGTGAACGGTGGAGAACAACTGCCCACGCCTTTCAACGCCACCATCGAATTGGTTCAGGGCGATGAGCGCACGATGGTGGGACGTTCGGTGTTTTATTCCATGGACGCCAACACAGCGAAGTCCGTCAAGCGTTCTTTTACCGCACCCGAAGGCGACTGGACCCTCGAAATCACCGTTGACAAGGAAGGCTTGGTGTGGGAAATCGATGAGACCAACAACGTGTGGTCTACGAATGTCACCGGTTCATCCGGTGGATTCGGTGCCGTCGCCATGACGCTGGGTGGTGTGGGTTTGCTCGCACTCCTTGGTGCAGGCGTGGTGCTGCGCCGTCGAGCACCTTCTGGCATTGAAGAAAACGTGGCAGCAGCGCTGGAAGCGACCGGGCAGGTGGCGGCCGCACCTGCCTCGAGTGATTCGGGCAACAACCCTCCCGCCTCGCCGGCCGCCGCAACCGCTCAACCGCCAAAGAAGCGAGGCCCACCCGGTGGAAAGATCGCCTCCAGCCCGGTGAAAACCCCCGGCCGTGGACCACCGCGGGGTCCGCCCAAGGCCGCTGAAAAGCCATCGGCGACGCCGGCACCAACGCCCCAAGAAATGGCAGCGCAGCACATGGCGGCGCTTGGCGTTCCAGCCCAAACGGCATCTGAAGAACGAGTAGCTGATTATTCACAACTGCCCGGAGGTGGCGAGTATGAATACACGGCAGAAGGTACCTTCTACGTCGGAGCGACCTGTGGTCGTTGGCGGCTGAACGAAGACAAATCCTTCACCAAACTCAGCGATGAACTTTGATGCCTACCTTCATGAAGGCTCCACGCCTCCAGCCTCCCATGAGTGAGGACATGGACGATGTTCGCCGTGCCCTCACCATCGTGTTCCGTGGTGCAGATGGGTTAGCCCGACCCGACGTTGAACGAGCGTTTTCCTTTGACATGGAGTGGGTGGCCCCGCACGAAGCCGAAGACGTCGTGAACGCCCTGTTGGCCGCCGGTTGGCTGGAAGAGCGAGGCGCTGAACTTCACCTTGCGGTTCCTCTCGGCACGGTCGACGTTCCGTTCGGTTGGTTTCCTCGCCCCACTCGCCTCTTACGCCCGGTTCCGGCTTCCTCTGTAACCGATGGCTCGGAAGCTGCCTTACCTTCATCAACGCCGACCACGGCACCTTCGTCTGGCACCGCATCGGCCATGGCGGTCGCTCAAGGACCCACCCGTCCAGCCTCGACCGGCGACCCCCGGGCACGATTGACCCAGCGTGTTGCGAGGTTCATCGCTCGGCAAAGCGGTTTGGAACTCGAAGAATTGCACCGTCGAGCGGACCGCAAGACCAAGGCGTTCCAACTCATCACGCCTTGGATGGCCTACGCCTTGGTCGCACGGGAGCAGGGGCTGGTCATGGACGACATCGTCAAGGCGCTCGATGTGGTCTAATCCGAAGCATCGTCAACCAGCGATTCTTGACCACGGGCCGATAGTTCGACCAGCACCGGTAGCACCATCAGCGCCAGCACCAGTGAGAACAGCACCGTGATGGCGGTGATCAACCCGAAGTCCTGAATGATTGGCATCGGCGAAAACAGCAGCACGGCGAAGCCTGCCATGGTGGTGGTAGCGCTCAGCATCAAGGCCACGCCGGTCGTATCCAGCGCTTCTTCAAGGGCACCCCAGTGGTCACCTCGCTTCTTGAGTTCGACCTCAAATCGTCGCCACATGTGGATGGAGTAATCGATCCCGATGCCCAAGGTGAGCGCCGTGACCATGACCGTCAGAACGTTCCACTTCAGGCCGATGAGGGCCATGGAACCCACCACCCAGAGGGAGGCAATGCCCACAGGGAACAGGACGATGATGGCCGGCATAATGCGTCGTGTGAGCAGGAAGAGCACGAGGAAGGAGACGATGAGGGAAATCGCCGTGCTTTCGATTTGGGTGGTCGTCAACCCGTTCAGCACCGTCTCGAGCATCACCAAATCACCGGTGACATGGAGCACAGCGTGGTCTTTGAGTTGGTATTTCAGCGTCCCCGAGTCTTCGGTGGAACCCAGAATACCGATGAAATTGTCAACCACACGACTGGACTCAACGGAGGTCGACGCTTCCACTCGAATTTCATGACGCAGGTGGACGATGGACGCCCCCTCAAGGTGAACGGTTTGACCGATGCGTTCGCTCCACGTTTCGCCCGTCAAGGGGTCGGCCACGCTGTCGTTGGCTGAGAGTGCGAGGAAGAAGGCACCCAACTCCACAGGTTGTGAACGGTCAATGGGGTAGACCTCGCCGGCGAAGACCTCCAAATTGTGGGCGTTGCCCAAACTTTCGTTGCGAAGAATGGCGTCTCGAATCAACGGGTAGGGGCCTTCGTAGGTGGGCGAAGGAATCCGGAAGTTGGTGCCCACCACATCGTTGTTGGATTTGAGGTCGAAATGGAAGTTCCTCAGTTCGCTCAGGAGATCGAGGTCCCCCGGAATGGTGTCTTCTCCTTCTGCGGGCTCCATGAGGAGGTGAATCACCTTCCAGCCAGCGCTTTCGTAACTGGTGGTCAAATCATCACGAACGCCCATGATGGCCATGTCTTCGTTGACAAAGTCGGCCAGGTCGAAATCCGTCTCCAACGATGCAGCACCGTAGACGGCGAGGCCGGAAATCAGCACCGTGACCAGAATGACGCCAACTTGTTGCTTCTTCTGCACCCTGACGATTTGCTTGGACAGCACCGGGAAACGGAGAGAAGGACGGGCTTCACCGGGTGCTTTCTTGGAGAACACCACGTGGAGCGCACCGACGAAGACGGTCGAGGAAATGAAGGCCGAGACCACACCCAAGGACAAGGCGTAGCCCAAGACCGCCAGCGGCGGGAGCGGGGAAATGACGTTGGCCATGAAGGCCGCCACCGTGGTGACCACGGCCAGGGAAAGCGGCATCGAGAGGTGGCCACACGCACGCAACCACGATTCAGCCACGGTGGGGTATTCGTCCCTGAACGAGCGTTGAGCACGCTGCAAGTGGATGGCATAGTCAATGCCGAGGCCCAACACGAGGGGCGCCACGGTGGCCTCGAGGGCCGTGAACCGAGCACCTGAGATGTTCAGAATGCCGTACGTCCAAATGAGGGCACTTGTGAGGCCGACGAGCGGGAACGCCACGCTGGAGAGGGAACGGAAGGCCACCGACAGCATCACGACGACCACGGCGAAGGCCAGCAACACGAGCAAGAGCAAGTTGTCGAAGGTGCCTTCGTCAATGTCGTGGGCCAGCAAATCGTTGGAAATGACCTCGTAGGTCAACGTCGAGGTGGAAGAACGCTCTGAGAAAACGTCACGCAATTGGTCTTGGAGCATCCGTCGTGGCGTTTCGTCGAGGTCGGGGTCGATCTCCAGCACCCACAACGTCGAGGAAGCGGTTGGTGCTGCCGTGCCCGTGCCATCGTCAAGGTAAACGCACACGGGCTCGTAGTCGAGGTCGTTGTGCAGCAGGGCGGAGGAGGCGTAAGTGGCTGCCGAGAGAAGTTGGTCGTCGGCGGTCAGGCCACAGGTTTCGTTGTCGTCGAACAGAGCGTCAATGACGCCCGACCAGTCCTCAAACGAGGCGAGGGCGGCTCCACCGCCCTCTTCGTCGAGGGCCAACTGGAGGATGCCAGGCGCCGTGGTCCACACCGAGACCATGTTCTCACGCTTGGCTGCCTCATCTTGGAAGTGAGCAAGGTCGTCTTGCATGGCCTTCATGGCGTCAAGGGCCAGCACGTTGGAGCCGTCGTCCGTGGTCACGTGCACAAACAGCGGTCGCATTTCGTTCGGGAAATGGTCGTGAATACGGTCGTGAGCTTCCGACGCCTCTGTTTCGGGCGAGAAATCGTTGAGATCGGTCTGAAACGTGGGCGGTGAAACGTACAGGTTGCCAGCGAGCACCAAGGTGAGGATGGAAAAGACACCGACGATGAGAGGTGCCGCCCGACTGAACGCCGGCGCCGCCTTCGCAAGGCGTTCCTCTAGGTCCGCCTTATCCATGTGCCAGCGTTGGCCATGGAGCATAAAAACCAACAGGTGTGCTGTGGTCCTGAAGTGGCTGCTTCAAGGTAAACCACGGCACCGTCGGACAAGAAGGTTCAAAACAAGGGGGCAGGTCGCAAGGTCGGTTATCATGGCTGTTACCGTCCTTTTGAAAGAGAAAAACGAACTCCGCCTTCGTATCATCGGCGAAAGCCACACCGCTCTGCAAGTGCTTCGCGAGCGACTCAACAACCACAAGGACGTTGATTACGCCAACTACTTCCCCGGCCATCCCGAACTTGACGACCCTGAATTCTACATTCGCACCACGTCCAAAGCCGGCGTAGAAAAGGTGCTGACCGACATCATCGGCGGCGTCGCCACCGAGTTTGACGACGCAACGCTCTGAAGCCCAGGTCGTTCCCATGTCCGACCCCATCGCACAAGCCATCGGCTTGCAGGGGTATGCAACACCGCACGAAGGCATTGGTGGCATCATCAAAGCCCGCGTTACCGACTTCCGTGTTGAAGAAATTGCAACACCAGTCCACCATGACAACCGTGGTCGTTTCACGGTGGCCAAGATCACCCTCACGAACTGGGAAACCAACCGGTTCTGCAACCAACTCTCGGCCAAACTCCGCATCCCCCGCAACCGTGTGTTCTTCGCCGGTACCAAAGACAAACGGGCCGTGACCTCCCAACTCTTCGTCATTGACGCTCCGATGAACAAGGTGGCCGAGGTGGAACTGCCCGACGTGGAAATCGAAGTTCTCGGCCGCACCCACCAGAAGATTGGGTTTGGCAACCACCGTGGCAACCGTTTCACCATCGTGGTTCGAGGATGCTGCCACCCCGACGGGACACCCATGACCGATGACGAAGCCATGGCTGAAGTCGAGCGCATCCAGAACGACATGGAAGCCTCATTGGGCGGACAGCGATTCCCCAACTGGATCGGACCGCAGCGATTTGGCTCGGGCCGTCCGGTCACCCCGCACGTTGGACGCCACGTGGTCAACGAAGATTGGGAACAGGCCGTGATGACCTACCTGTCGATGGAGGGGCCCAACGAGGAAGAAGAAGCGCAAGCCATTCGCAAGCAGATACGTGAGAACGGACTCGATGAAGGCCTCCTTGAAAGCCTGCCCCGCTGGATGGGGTTCGAGCGACGAATGATTGAGCACCTGCTGTCCAACCCGGACGACCACGTTGGAGCGTTTCGAAAACTCCCCACCAACCTCCAACTGATGACCGTTCACGCCCTGCAATCCATTGTGTTCAACAAGTCCCTCCAGCGCCGCCTTGAGGAGGGGCTTCCGCTCTCCCGCCCGGTGGTTGGCGACATCGTGGGTCGCATTGACGAAAAGAGTCAACTCGACGTGAATTCGTGTGTCGTGGTGCAAGAGCGCACCCTCAACCGCATTGGACGAAACTGCGACCTTGGCCGATTGGCCACGACCGGCCCCCTGCCGGGCAGCGAGATCTCCACCTGCGAGGGCCAACCTGGCGGACTCGAGCAAGCCACGATTGACAGCGAAGGGTTGGGAAGCGTTTCATGGAACGTGGAAGCGGTTCCACGCTTGTCCAGCAAGGGAACGCGCCGAGGCCTCGTGGCCGAGTTCAAAGAGTTCTCCGTGGACACCGTCCCGATTGCCGAAGGCAGCACGCTGGGCAAGCGCTGGGAGAACGGTCCAGGCGAGGGCGACCGATGGCATCCCGAGGGTGCTTGTGTTCGATTTCGATTCACGCTGGGCTCTGGGAGCTACGCCACGGTGCTGCTTCGTGAGTTCATGAAAGGGCCGCTCTCCAACATGGGATGAGGGTAAGCGTTGCCGTGGGTACCCATGTATCTGTACGAACATACAAGGGGACCCCTTGGAAAAGTGACTATAATCACGCAGGGCTTAAAATTAAATTAATAAAACCCTAGGTGCCGTTGGTATGGAATCTGAC
>CEUV01012089.1_pt1 | contig 13863 bp, 13 predicted proteins | sample 356401 | NCBI WGS metagenome assembly CEUV01 (sample SAMEA2622710, study PRJEB7988) | marine metagenome | isolation source: saline water (ENVO:00002010), including
CCCGCAGGCGACCATTGATGTGCGCACAGGCTTGCCGCCCATTCGTCAGGGCTGGCTGCAACGCCGAGCAGATACTGAACAGCTCACCGACCTTACCTCGGCTTATGGTCAGCGGCGCAAGAATGATCCCATGCTGGCGAATCTGCGCTTTGACCACATCCGCAAACCGATTCGGGCCAAGTCCGGGGCCAATGTCAGTCAGATGTACTATGCCCGTCAGGGCATCATTACCGATGAGATGGAATTTGTTGCCATTCGCGAGAACATGAAACTGCAGGATGCCCGCCAAAGCGGTGTGTTGCAGAGCCAGCACCCCGGGCAACCTTTTGGTGCCAGTATTCCCGATGAAATCACCCCGGAATTTGTACGCCAGGAAGTGGCTATGGGGCGGGCGGTGATACCGGCTAACATCAATCACCCTGAGCTGGAACCCGCCATCCTGGGGCGCAATTTCCTGGTGAAGGTTAACGCCAATATTGGTAATTCGGCGCTGAGTTCCTCCATTGAAGAAGAAGTGGCCAAGATGACCTGGGCCACCCGTTGGGGTGCCGACACCGTGATGGATTTGTCCACCGGCAAAAATATTCACGAAACCCGTGAGTGGATCGTGCGTAATTCGCCGGTGCCCATCGGCACGGTGCCCATTTATCAGGCCCTGGAAAAGGTGGATGGTGTACCCGAAGAACTCACCTGGGAGCTGTTCCGCGATACCTTGATTGAACAGGCAGAGCAGGGTGTGGATTACTTCACCATACATGCCGGCGTTTTATTGCGCTATGTTCCACTGACCGCCAACCGTCTCACTGGCATTGTGTCCCGGGGCGGTTCCATTATGGCGAAATGGTGTCTGGCCCATCATCAGGAAAGCTTTCTCTACACCCATTTTGATGAAATCTGCGAAATCATGACCGCCTACGACGTCACCTTTTCCCTGGGTGACGGCTTGCGCCCGGGTTCCATCCAGGATGCCAATGACGAGGCCCAGTTCAGTGAATTGCGTACCCTGGGTGAACTGACCCACAAAGCCTGGGAACACGGTGCACAGGTCATGATTGAAGGCCCCGGTCACGTGCCCATGCACATGATCAAAGAAAACATGGAAGAACAGCTCAAGCATTGCAGCGAGGCGCCTTTCTATACGCTGGGGCCGCTGACCACGGACATTGCCCCCGGTTATGATCACATCACCTCCGGCATCGGAGCGGCCATGATCGGCTGGTACGGCACGGCCATGCTGTGTTATGTCACACCGAAAGAGCACCTCGGCCTGCCCAACAAGGAGGATGTGAAGGAAGGTCTGATTACCTACAAGATCGCCGCCCATGCGGCCGATCTGGCCAAGGGCCACCCCGGTGCTCAGATTCGGGATAACGCCATGTCCAAGGCCCGCTTTGAGTTTCGTTGGGAGGATCAGTTTGCCCTGGCGCTGGATCCGGACACCGCCAAAGCCTATCACGATGAAACCCTGCCCAAGGAAGCCCATAAAGTGGCGCACTTCTGCTCCATGTGCGGCCCCAAGTTCTGTTCCATGAAGATTACCCAGGATGTGCGGGATTACGCGGCCAGCCAGGAAGCGGAAAAGGCCGCCGAGGCCCGAGAAGCAGAGCAGGGTATGCTCGAGAAATCCCGTGAGTTCAAAGCTCAAGGTGCTGAAATCTATAAGAAAATCTGATGTCAATCCACAGGTGGTAAAAATAGTGAGCGCCTGAGCGTTGTTCTCGTGGGCTATACTGACTAGCCTTAGGGTAATGCTTTAGTGCAGTTCGAAATCAGGTATCAGGTGTATTCATGGATCGAAACGAAGGGCCCTGTTTTGGCCACGACGATGTGGAAGTGGCGGAAAAACGGCTGGTGTACGACGGCTTCTTTAAGATGCAACGCTATCGGTTGCGCCATCGGCTGATCGAAGGGGGCTGGAGCCGAGAGCTTACCCGGGAGTGCTTTGATCGTGGCCCATCGGTAGGGGTGTTGCTGTACGACCCCTACAAAGATGCGGTGGTGTTGCTGGAGCAATTTCGTGTTGGCGCCCTGGAAGCCAATGAGGGCCCCTGGCAGCTGGAGTTGGTGGCCGGTATTGTGGAGCCCGGTGAAACCCCGGAAGACGTGGTGCATCGCGAGGCCATAGAGGAATCCGGCAGTGATGTGCTGGATCTGGAGTATATCTTTGAATACTACCCCAGCCCCGGAGGCTCCAACGAAAAGCTTCACCTGTATTGCGGTGGGGTGGATTCCACCGGTATTGGTGGTGTGCATGGCCTGGCGGAAGAAGGCGAGGACATCTGGGTGCAGGTGTTTTCACGGGAGGAGGCCTGGCATATTCTGCAGGAGAACTACATTCACAACGCGGCCACGATCATTGCTCTGCAGTGGCTGCAAATGAACTATCAACGTTTACAGGAAAAGTGGCAGTAATCACTTGATGAATCCCAAAAAAAAGAACTACATACCCAATCTCAGCAAGCTGATGAGTGATTGCGAAATCAATTACCATCGTCTTATGCGCCTGCTGCCTGAAATCGATGAGCAGGAGGAGTGGTGCTTTGGGGTGGATGCGGATTCAGAACAGCTCAGGCAGGTCAGTATTCATGTGGTGGAGCGCAGCAAGTACACCACCACCGTGGCGGTGGTACAGGAATCGTTGCTGGAAGATTGGGTACCCAAACCCACGTTAACCGTCCGGCTATACCATGATGCCCAGATGGCTGAGGTACTGTCCTTTCAGCGCAACCGCTATATCCGGCAAAATTATCACTATCCCAACGAAAAAATGTTCCAGCCAGATGAAAAAGCTCAGCTCAATGCGTTCCTGGGGGAGTGGCTTGAGTTTTGTCTCAGGTCCGGACGGGCGCTGGTCAGGGTGTAATGTGATGGGCTGCACAGAGTCGAAAAATGTGAAAATTCACAGAGAGTTGAGATCGATTTTGTTGCAATGGAACCTGCCGGTCGTGTGAAAACCCGTTATACTGATCAGAATGCCGCCTGCTTTATACGCTTCACTGGTTGAGGTGTGTGCGGGGGCTGGCGGTTTATAGGCTGGTAGTTTATAGCTATCTAATGACAAATAGAATGGATTGACCTTTGGTTAGAGACACTACCCAACCATCAATTCGTATCGTTCAACTCTCAGACTGTCATCTGTTCAAGAGTACAGAGGGCAAGTTGCTGGGCCTGAACACAGAGCAGAGTCTGGCGCTGGTCATGGACCTGATTCAGGATCAGCAGCATGCTATTGATCTGGTGTTGGCCACCGGGGATCTGTCCCAGGATGGCAGTAGCGAATCCTATGCCCGCTTCCACCAATGGATGGAGGCGTTCAGCTGCCCGGTGTACTGGCTGCCCGGTAATCACGATCTCACTGACATTATGGCCAATCATCAGGCCGCCCAGCGCATGAGCCCCTGTGTTATTGATGCCGGTAATTGGCAGATCATCATGCTGGATTCCACCATTCGCGGCAAAGTGCCGGGTAACTTTGCCGCATCCGAGTTGCAGTTTTTGCAGCAGGCACTGCAGGCATCCACCGGCAAACATGTCTTGATTGCATTGCATCACCAGCCGGTGCCGGTGGGCAGCGCCTGGCTGGATCAGCAAATCGTTGGTAATGCCGCTGAATTCTTCAAAGTGGTGGACCAGTTCACCAATGTGCAAGCCATCATCTGGGGCCATGTTCACCAGGTGTTTGAAACCCGGCGTAACGGTGTACAGTTGATGTCGGTACCGTCCACCTGTGTACAGTTTCTGCCCAATAGCAAGGATTTTGCGGTGGACAAGACCAGCCCGGGCTACCGCTGGCTGGACCTGCACGCAGATGGCACCATCGGCACCGGAGTCTCCCGGGTGACCGGTGTGGATTTTGTGGTGGATTACAGCGTCAAAGGCTATTAGTCTGAGCCCCATGGCAGAACGCTTTCATCTTTTTTATATCCATGGTTTCAACAGCTCCCCCCAATCGGCCAAGGCCCGCATTCTGGGTGACGCGGTGGCGGACGATCCCCGGGTTCAGTTGCATGTGCCCGCTTTACCCTATGATCCCGGCCAATCCATTGCCATCCTCAAGGCCGAAGTGGAACAGTGTCTTCCGGAACCCGTGGGCTTGGTGGGCAGTTCCATGGGAGGTTTTTACGGCACCTGGCTGGCGGAGCATTATGCTCTGCCGCTGGTGCTGGTGAACCCGGCCATTCGCCCGTTTGAATTGCTGCGGGATTATCTCGGAGTGAACGAGAATGTGTATACTGGTGAGCGTTACGAGTTCACCGAGCAACACATTCAGGAGCTACGGCAGCTGGATATTCCCCAGGTCAGCCAGCCCGAGCGTTACCTGTTGCTCACCCAGACCGCCGATGAGGTGCTGGATTACCGGCAGGGCGTGGCGAAATTCGCCCACAGCAAACAGATCGTGGAAGAAGGTGGCTCCCACGGTTTTGACGGCTTTGAACGCCATTTACCCACCCTCTATTCGTTTTTCAACCTGACACAACCGGAATAACCCAATTCTATGGCAGACAATAATTACACCTCGGAATCCATTGAAGTACTGAGTGGACTGGACCCGGTGCGCAAACGCCCCGGCATGTACACGGATACCACCCGCCCTAATCATCTGGCTCAGGAAGTCATCGATAACAGTGTGGACGAAGCCCTGGCCGGTCATGCCAGCAAGATCGAGGTTACCCTGTACAAGGATGGTTCGCTTGAGGTGACCGATGACGGCCGCGGTATGCCGGTGGACATTCATCCCGAAAAGGGTGTGCCCGGTGTGGAAGTGATTCTGTCCACCCTGCACTCCGGTGGCAAGTTCTCCAACAAGAACTATCAGTTCTCCGGTGGTTTGCACGGTGTGGGGGTGTCCGTGGTGAACGCCCTCTCCACCATGCTGGAGATTACCATCCGGCGGGATGGTAATGTTTACCGCATGGGATTCAAGAACGGTGACAAAGCCACTGAGTTGGACATCATCGACACCTGCGGCAAGCGCAACACCGGCACCTCACTGCGTTTTATGGCGGATCCAAAATATTTTGATTCCCCCAAGTATTCCGTGGCGCGGCTGTCTCACCTGTTGCGGGCAAAGGCGGTGCTGTGCCCGGGTCTGCACGTTAAGTTCACCGACCAGAACAGTGGTGAAGTACAGGAATGGTGTTACGAGGATGGCCTCAAGGATTATCTGTTGAGCGCCAACCGTGGCTGGAACTTGTTGCCGGAAGAACCCTTCATCGGTGCCATGAGTGCGGACACCGAAGCGGTGGACTGGGCCGTGCAATGGCTGCCTGAAGGCGGCGAGCTGATCACGGAAAGTTATGTAAACCTGATCCCCACCGCCCAGGGTGGTACCCATGTGAACGGCCTGCGCACCGGCCTGCTGGAAGCCATGCGTGAGTATTGTGAGAATCGCAACCTGTTGCCGCGGGGTGTAAAGCTCACGGCGGATGACGTGTGGGATAAATGCACCTATGTGTTGTCGGTAAAAATGCAGGATCCCCAGTTTGCCGGGCAGACCAAAGAGAAATTGTCATCACGCCAGACGGCGGCGTTTGTGTCCGGTGTAGTGAAAGACGCGTTCAGTCTGTGGTTGCATCAGCATACTGCGGAAGGGGATGCGCTGGCGGATCTGGCGGTGAGTAACGCGCAGAAGCGCATGCGCGCCAGCAAGAAAGTGATACGCAAAAAAGTCACCGCCGGCCCGGCTTTGCCCGGTAAGCTGGCGGATTGTTCCAGTCAGGATTCCGAGCGCTCGGAATTGTTTCTGGTGGAAGGGGATTCCGCCGGTGGCTCTGCCAAGCAGGCCCGGGATCGGGAATTTCAGGCGGTAATGCCCCTGCGCGGTAAAATCCTCAACACCTGGGAAGTGGATTCCACCGAGATACTGGCATCCCAGGAGGTGCATGATATTTCCGTGGCCATCGGCCTGGAGCCGGGCTCGGATGACCTCAGTAATCTGCGCTATAGCAAAATCTGTATACTGGCGGACGCTGATTCCGATGGCCTGCACATCGCCACCCTGCTATGCGCTCTGTTTGTACGGCATTTTCGACCGCTGGTGCTGGCCGGTCACGTGTATGTGGCCATGCCGCCCCTGTACCGCATCGATGTGGCGAAAGACATGTACTATGCCCTGGATGAAGACGAAAAGCAGGGCGTACTGGATCGCATCAAAGCCGAGAAAAAACGCGGCAATATCCAGGTTACCCGCTTTAAGGGTTTGGGCGAAATGAACCCCTTGCAATTGCGGGAAACCACCATGACCCCGGACACCCGCCGTTTGGTGCAGCTCATTGTGGAGCAGGGGGATGACACCAACGAGGCCATGGATTTGTTGCTGGCCAAGAAACGGGCCGGGGACCGCAAGGAATGGCTGGAGACGAAAGGAAATCTGGCGGTGGTGTGACGGTTGTAAATTAGTGCATAAAGTTGAACAGTTCGACATAAGCTTGAACAAATAAGCACATAAGTTTGAACAATAGCCCTGGCAAGCTGGATTTGCCGGGGCTTTTTGGGGATACAAGAGGCTTAGAGGTCGTGGGCTCGGACAAGGTTAAACCGTCGATATGCCGATTAAGAGGGCCCTGTATATTGTTTCTCAGCCAATATTTTTCCTTCTCTTATCTGGCTGCTAGCTCACTGGAACCGTTCGCGATCCTTGAATAAGGAAACAGCTGGCCAAAGACGTTCGCTGCCGTGATGTAGTGGAGCTTCTGCTAGGCAAGGTCGCACACCCAAGGCCCCCTGCCAATCCAGCCGCCTGAGGGCACACTTGTCTAAACGGTTTAAATGGCTTTTAGAGCGCGAAGTGATAGAATCCGCCACCCCGTCGGGACATCGCCGTCATAAGTAATTGTCTCGCTGCCGGGTACTGGATCAGGATGAGATGGCTGCATTGTGGTAGGTTTCTGGTCGAATGGATGAGGCTTTCAGGTATGTAAGTGCTAACTATCAAGCGTCTCCGTCCTAAATTGGCGACTACATGACCTCCGTAGGCCTAGCGATGCTGGGGTATTTGCAGAGGTCATCAAGCAGGTGATAAGACATACAGCCAATGCCAATTATGTTACTGAGGCCTACTATAACTGGGATAACTACGATTCTGAGGCTTTGGGCGCAGTAAATGCATGGTCAAAAGATATAATTGGCCTTTTGTAGTGCTAGGCTCATATACAGGAGCTAGGCGCTGGCGGTTTGACTTGAAATTGCGATCGGATGTTACAACCTTATAACTATGGCTGCGGATATAAACAAGATTGATTTGGTTATCCAGTATGCCCTGCTAGTGGCCGGGGAGGAGGATGATTTTTTTAATCAGCAACTCGGCCCAATTCATTTGATTAAATATGTCTACTTAGCTGACATGTTTTACGCCAGAAGAAATCAGGGCGAAACGTTCACTGGCGTAGATTGGACATTCTACAACTTTGGTCCTTGGTCGCAAACCGTACATTCACGTGTCGAACCTGCGCTAGTCGCGATAATGGCAAATAAGCAATCGTTTGAGAGCGATTATGGTGATGAAGATTGGCATCGCTGGAATTTGCGTAATGAGCGCTTATTGGCCGATAAGAAAGGCTCTCTTCCTGCTGCTATAACCCTGCGCCTTGATCGAGATATTCATAAGTATTTAAAAGATACCCCCTCGTTATTGGATTATGTCTATAAGACACCGCCAATGATTCATGCCGCACCAAATGAGCATTTAGATTTCTCATTGGCATGTGAACAAATGGATGGGGAATCAGATTCTCCGAAGTTGAGAATCGAGTCGCTCTCGAATAAAAAGCAAAAAAAGTTCAAAGAGAAAATGTCTACGCTGCGAGAAGAATTCCAAAAACGCAAAGCAAATAAACCTAAGCTTGTTTCTCCGGTTGAAGAACCTCGGCATGATGACGTTTTTATTGAAGGCGTCAAATGGCTTGAAAGTTTGGCTGGCGATGATTTCTCAAGTAAGAAGTTGACAGTTAAATTTTCTCCTGATGTTTGGAAATCAAAAACAAGGAAAGGTGAAGATGTTTCCTGACGATTCCCTCCAATCTATTATTCAACCTGACCCGTGGTGGGAAAAAAATGAAAGCGGAAAAATTTGTCGGGGGGCGATTGTTTTTGCGTTCATACCACACGTAGATCAAATTCCGTATACATTCGAGCCTGTTGGGCGAAAAGTGGCTACCGAGCATGAAGCCGCAGAAGTTTTGGTTGCCCCTCTTAAAGTAAATCAGCCATTGAAGCAAACGAACCTACCAGTCGCGGCAATGACTCTTCATGATAAAGAGGTGTGGGCGGCTTATAGGGCGAAGAAAAGACCATGTTTGGTTTTCGGTACTGAAAAATCTTTGGTCGATAAGGCTTTAACAAAAGGAAAGCCTAACCATGCCACTGCTCCCACATTTTTGGTTGCTCCCTACTATGGAGTTGATCAAAACGGCAAGCGAGCTGGTTATAGTGAGGCATTTACCGAAAGAGTACGGCACTGCGAGTATCCCCAGTTTCATTGGGATAAACTGCCTATAAATGGCGCGAACGAATCTATTCTTCGACTAGACCATTTACAGCCAGTAGGAGCTCACCATGATGCATATAAAGTTTCAGATTACATGCTGTCAGAGAGCGCTATGGACATGTTAGACGATCTCCTTCATTGGTTGGTTTGGGGAGGAGTTCCTGAGGGCAGCATGATTCTGGAATACAGAGCATTAATTGAAGAATGTTTTTAACTAGGAAAAACTCGTTATAGGATAGTCGGTCCTGTCGTGTCATGGTTGAATATAGAATTCAAATGTATTGTCGTAAAGGGATGTTGAACCTGGGCAGGTAAAGAACTTGCACTTGTGATGATGCTCCGCCGAGCTGTCTGATAAAAAGCGACATCAAATTTAGCCACCACACAATAAATTAGTTTTCAGAAGAATACTTTTGGATACTTTGACATGCTGCGGGCCATACCATCTTCAAGACTTTAGGTAGGATGTGCATATGCCTCGCCCTGAATTGATTAACTCTATGTCAAACCTTGGTAATCGATGACCCTGATTTCGCTAGAGCGAATACTCGAACTATTGTGTGACGGCTTGTACTCCGGCTGCGTTGCGCTAGTTGTCGAAGCTGAAAAGCGTCATCGGGTTCTTGCATTATTACGGGAGCTTGCAAGTGAACGGTATGGCCGCATGCAGGTTATGGCCTTGGATTCGGAGACAGCAATTGACCTGCCCTTGGAGTCCATTGATGACGACCTCTTGCTTATTGATGGCTTGAGCAAGATTGGCCCCCATAGCCAAGAGGCTTATGCACTGCGGACATTTCTTGATGTCAGAAGAAATACAGCGGGGAAAGCGATCATAATCTTAGATCCTGACGGCTATAGAACCCATTTTTCTGACAGCAATGCGCCATTCTTCTTGTTTTGTGATTTTGTCTTCGAATCAGATCTTTCTTGAGCGGCCGGCTATTTATCGATAGCGGTGCAGGCCTATTTCAGCAATGAAAGGTTCATCGTGTATGCTGGATTCGCGTTGAATACGGGGTTCGATATGCTCGCGCTGTGATGGCGGCTGTCGCCATTGCAGTCGTGGCAGGTTTTTCTGTGGCAGCACGACAACGCCGGACAAGGGTGTGGATTTCGGTATTCGAACGCCATCTTCGAAATAAGCATAGTTTGCCCGGAGCTGCTCCTTCAGGGGAGTTACCTTTGCAAATTCATTGTCAGAGCATAACGCCAGAGCTTCGAGGGCAGATTCTCTTTCCTCGTCGGTAAGATTTTTAGCCAGTTGTAGGGCATCTGATCGTGTGACTTTGGTTATCCGCTTATGTGAACTGGACCAGGTCCAGCTAAATACGTCCATGTCTTTTGGTAGAACACGTATCATGCAGCGGCATGCTTGGAGATCGATTTGGTTGTAAATAATCTGCTCACGTGTCGCGAGATCAAACAAAGATCTTTGTGTACCTTGCTTCAGTTCATTGCGGAGCAATGTTGATATAAACCGTCCTGGTGTGGAGCTATTCGACATACCATAAATGCGTTGGGCTTTTGTGGTTAAGTGAACGAAGGTGTTCTTTGCATTGTTGAAAACGTCGAATTTTCTGGCAAGTTGATCTGAAGTGCACAGGATGCCAGCAGTAAGGGTTTTATCATTTCTGTTTTCCCTGAAAATTTGGGTCATGCTGTCGATTGCTGCCAGTCTGGCAACACTTGACCTATGTTCTTCTTCGGATGTGCCTGTTGTGGGCACATAAACTGGATAGGAATCCATCTCTTCTAATGCAAGCTCTCGGATATCTTGTGCTACTAGAATGATGTCGGAGAGGGAAGAAAATAGCCTTTCCACAAGTTCGGCTTGAAGTGATCGATCCACGAATGTCTCTAGAGTTTATTAAAGTATTTTAAATAGGTATATGCAGGGGCCAGGTAGCGGCCAATTAGGTGGTATGTCGGAAATCCAAGCACCGCAAACAGCGTCAATATGAATCCTAGCTTTGTTGCAAGTGGTACCGATAATAGTGCGACATCCAATCCAATTCTAATGGTGGCAGCGGTGGCTGTTAGTAACACTACGCAACCAAACAAGAAAAGAACGGTTTCAAGAACCGAGTGCCGGACAGCTTGACCATCCTTTTGTATGTACCGACCAACAAACAAACTGTGAACCAGGCTGTCATTGGGAAGCTTCTGGAAGAGTAAGTTCTGTTTTTCTCGCTGGGCGGCAGAAAGTATGGTTCCGTACAGTAGTGTTTCTTCATGTCTTTGAAATTCATTGAAGCGGGTTTTCGCTGCAAAATCATTGTAGTCGTCTTGCGAGGTGATCTGGTTAAGCGCCTTGAAAGAAGCATGAAGCTTGATCAGAGACCGGAGCCGACCAAAGAGTATTAATGATAAAAGGTGGCGGAACACGGTCATTTCTGTGCAGCTTGTTTGCTGGGAGATTGAATTTCGGTTAACAAATCCAAAAACCGACTGAGCCTGTGCTCCAAATCCAGGAGTCGGCCTTCTTTATCTCTACAATCCTGGTCTGCTTGGATGAAGGCTTCTCGAAGGTGTTGGATGTCACATTGATCATTTGCCAGCGTGGCGTTTGGTAGTAAGACATGCGGACGAAATCCCAGCTCAAATAGCTTATCCAGGTAGTCGGCATTGGGTGCCCGCTTGCCCTGTTCATACAAATACTGAGTACCAGGCTTAATTTCGCAGGCATTTGCTACATCGTTCACCTGTAGATTCAGGCGTTTACGCTCCGAACTGAGAGCTTGTCCAAATCGTGTCCTGTCCAAACCCATTAATGTAGGCTCCCATCTATCGGTTAGTACAAACATATTGAAAAGTGTTTGTAACTGTATAATATTGTCATAAATGTATCAATTGAGAGTTTAGTTGAATCCCATGAAATCACCCGAAGAGGTCAAGCAGGAGTTTGCCGAGCGCGGCCTCAGCATCAGTGGCTGGGCCAAAGAGAGAGGCTATTCGCAGGCATTGGTGTATCAGGTGCTGAACGGGAACCGGAAAGCGTTGCGTGGCGAGAGCCACAAAATTGCCGTTGAGCTTGGGTTAAAGGAAGGAAAAACAGGCTGCTACGAGGATCTGAGCTTCTATAAAGCAGAGGTGATTCAATGACTTAGAAACAAAAAACCCGACAACAATTGCTTGCTATCGGGCTTTAGGTGTAGGTGATACCTACGGTGTCGTGACCAAAGTATCTCCCCTCCCTGCTGTCCCGTCAAGAGCAAGCCCCGAATATTGCCGCTAATCGACATCCGTCGAGGTTGGCTCGTGTCTGCGATCCAGCTTTGAGCCGAGAGTGGATTGAGCGGTTGTGCCCAAAATTCACGGATTCGGCATTATTGCTCAATGCCGGGAGGTACTCTTATGCGCCGAAAACCCGCTCGGAAGATCAAGGCTTCCGCTGTTAAAAACATCTTCAAGTTTCCGTCTACCAAGTCATTTGTTGAGCCCTGCCATCGGAGATATCAAATGGTGTTGGTGGAGTCGATGCTGGAGAAAGACTATTGCTTTCACTTGGAAGCGAATCCAAACGTCGTGGTGTACTTCCCTCAGCCCAAGACCTTCATGGTCAATAGCAAGTTGTTGAAGAATCGGGAGTACACGCCAGACTTTGAAGTCCATTTTCGCGGCGGTCGAAAGGCTTATGTGGAGGTCAAGAAGGACTTCAGCTCTCTGGATACGGTCTATCTGCATAAGCTGGAAATAGCGGCGATTGAAATGCGGCAAGCTGGATATGACTTTTTATGTGTCGATGAACCTCAGATACGCATAAATCCTCTTCTGCAAAACCTCCGCAAGTTGCAACGCTATCGTGACAGATTAACGAGTAACTCAGGCACCCTTACGTTGCTTCAAAATGCCGTTCCTCATCCAAGAACGTTGAAAGACCTGATTGCAAATCCTCTGGGCATACGTTTGGAGACCATTTACAAGCTCATTGCCAACGGTCAGATAACGGCAAACCTTTCAGTAGCTAAGCTCTCATTGGATGCGGAGGTGCGCTATGCATAATCTTTCGAGATGGATGCCCGGCATTGCATTCTGTGCAAATTTCGATGGTCGGGATGCTATATGGATGATAAGGCGGATCAACGGTTCAAATGTCACCTTGGCCGATATCGACAATAAATCTGTGTTGGTGAAACCGGAGGCGGAGCTTGAAGAATGCCTGGAGAACAAGGCGCTTCAGTTCATGGCAGATGATCGCTATAACGGTGAAATCGTATTTCAGGATTTGTCGGAGGAGTATCAAAAGGAAACCGCTCGCAGATATGCATACGTTCGAGAATTTCTTGATTCGGATGATCAAAAAAGATCGAAGAAGAAGCTTGAGAAAATAATCGAAAAGGTAGCTGAAAAGATAGACGATGATACGCCACCGGCCTGGAATACGTTCAATAACTGGCTGAATAAGTATTTCAATGCCGGTTGCCGAATTAAAGGGTTGTACCCAAATGATCCTAAAAAGGGTCGCCGAGATATAAGGGTTGATCCAAGAGTTCGTGAAATAATTGATCAATCGGTGAAGTTGTATTTCAAAAATGGCCAGATGCTAGTGAGCAGCATTCATCAGATGGTGGAAGCGAAAGTACTAAAACACAATCTGAGCAATCCAGATGATCTGTTGGCTATCCCAGCCTACAGCACTGTGGGCTACCATATTAAGAAGCGAAGTTACCAGGAGCATGTTAAGGGAAGAATTGGTAAAAATGCTGCTCGCTATGAATGTGCCAATGTCGGTGAAGCACCTCAAACAAGTCGTATTCTTGAGCGCGTTGAGGCCGACCACACCCCTCTGGATATCAATGTTCTGCATGATGAAACCAGAACACTGCTGGGTCGCCCGACCTTAACGCTCTTGATAGATCACTATTCTCGTATGGTCATGGGCTTTCAGATTTCTTTTGAAGAGCCTTCATATGCGTCCGCTGCCATGGCTATCGGGAGTGCCATATTACCCAAAAAGGATCTGCTTGAATTTTACGGCGTCGAAGGCGATTGGCCTGCTCATGGTGTCATGGAAATGCTGGTCGCCGACAATGGCACAGAGTTCTGGGGTGACAATCTCGATATGGCGATCAGTGAGGTAGGCTCAGTGCTTCAATATGCGCCAGTCAGGAGCCCAAATTATAAAGGTGTTGTAGAGCGTTTCTTTCTTACACTGAGAACAGGATTAATTGATTCTCTGCCAGGCAAGACAAATGGCGTCGGTAACGGGTCAGACGAATACATTGCTCAGAACGAGGCAAAGCTCACATTGTCGGAGTTCAAAAAGATATTCCTGACCTGGCTTGTGAATATCTATCACCTTGAGCCACACGGCAAAGCCGAAAAATCTCCTCTTGATCTTTGGAATGAATCTGCTCGCGAGTTCCCGGTGGTTG
>CEUV01034765.1_pt1 | contig 13849 bp, 12 predicted proteins | sample 356401 | NCBI WGS metagenome assembly CEUV01 (sample SAMEA2622710, study PRJEB7988) | marine metagenome | isolation source: saline water (ENVO:00002010), including
TTGGAAATCGATAGGAAAGGGTGCCAAGTAGTACAGCTAGGAGACCTGAGAATATCTTGTGCTTGGCCTCCGTTTGCAGATGCAAGAGAGATTACAATCGTAAGGCCAGTAGCAAAGCTATCACTTAGCGATTATGAGATTGATCCTAAATTAATCTCAAGGCTTTCCGACCACCACCGCGGTGTATTCATTTGCGGCCGCCCTGGTTCAGGTAAGACTACATTGGCACAAGCAATTGCAGAATACTTGGACGAAGACGTTGGAGCAATGGTCAAGACAATGGAAGCTCCTAGAGATTTACAACTTGCAAACAGAATCACTCAATATGCACCACTAGAAGGAGATTTGGAAAAGACAGCGGAAATCATTTTCCTCGTTCGCCCCGACTTCGTTATCTTCGACGAAGTTCGCAGGGCTAGAGATTTCGAAATATTCGCAGACGTTCGATTAGCAGGTGTGGGACTTCTCGGAGTAACACACGCTAATTCAGCATTGGAAGCAATCCAGAGATTAATTGGAAAAGTAGAATTGGGCTTAGTCAGCCAGGTACTAGATACAATTTTGCATGTAGAATCGGGACAGATTCAGCAAGTATTGGAACTTAGAATGACGGTTAAACCGCCAAGCGGAATGCAGGAAGAATTAGCAAGACCTGTGATTGAAGTAGTCGAATTCCCTAGTGGAAAAATCACTCATGAGATGTTCGCCTTCGGTTCCGAAATAGCAGTAGTGCCAGTTGACGGTGTATCCTCAAGCAATGGTGTTTCACCAGTTGCTGCCCTAGCAAGGGACCAACTAATCAAGAAAATCAGAGACTGGGTAGGCGTATCCTGTGGCGTAAAGATAACAGGAACCAACTCTGCAGAAATTTACGCTCCTAAAGGCGTGGTTTCTACGTTGATTGGGAAAGGCGGAGAAAATATTCGAGACTTACAAGACGAATTAGGTGGAATGAAATTATCTGTATCATCATTTGCTGAAATGCCAGATGATGTCCATGTTCCTGTTGAGGACCACTATGAGACACTGGAGCGCAGAGCTAGGGAGTCTAGAGCCTGGGAGTATTCCAAGCGCGGCCGAAAGTCGAAAAAGCGAAAACGATAGCCAAAAATCGCAAACGCCACGATTTTCCATCAATTTTGTAGAAGATGGATTGATGAAGGCGCGACATTCCCGGTGTATTCATGGCACAGTCTCCTGATGGCACAGGAACCGCTCCTGTGAGGATAACCAATTCCTCAACATCGGTTACCAGTGGCATTGGAGTTACCCAGAAATTAGTCGGCGCAGCAATTGCTTTTGGCAATGTACTCAGGGGCACTTTTGGGCCAAATGGTTTGGACAAAATGCTGTACAAGACCAATGGTGAAGCCGCAGTTACAAACGACGGTGCAAAAATTGTTGCCGAATTATTGGTCAAGCACCCAGCAGCCAAGGCATTCGTCAGTCTTGCAGAAAGTCAAGAGAACGCGTGCGGAGATGGCGTAACAAGTTGCATTTTACTCGCTAGCGAATTGATGAGTGAAGCCGGCAGGTTACTGGAGAGAGGCTTACATCCTCTAATTCTCGTAAAGGGCTATGAAATGGCATTATCACAAACTCTAGATGAATTAGATTCTAGGTCAAAACCTCTTGAAAACAATCTCCAAGAGGTAGCAAGAACCGCTCTAGTGGGCCGCTCAACCGAAGGGGCGCTTGACCATCTGTCAAAACTAATCGCACAAGCAGTTGAGATGATTCCAGATAGTGACTACGAGAGAGTCAGAATGGCAAAGGCAGGCGAAGGAACACCTGCGACATCTAGTCTAATTCCAGGAATCATTTTGGAAAAGAGACTCGCTTTAGAGCGAATGCCTCGCAAATTAAGCGATGCGAAAATCGCAGTTTTGTCTTGCCCACTAGAACTTGAACAATCCACAGTTGCTGCTGAAATTGAAATTAGCACTCCTGAACAGTATGAGCGTTTCATTGATGCTGAGCATGATCAAATTGAGAGGGTAATCGAGAAAGCTAAATCCAGTGGCGCGAACATCATTTTCTCTGCAGAAGGAATCGATTCTAGGGTATTACATTCACTTGCCGACTCCGGAATATTTGCATTAGGTGGACTTGAGAGACCAATGGCAGAAGACATTGCACAAGCATGCGGCGCCAAATTATGTGACCATCTTGACGACCTGAATTCTTCCTTAGGTGAGATAGAATCTCTTGAGCATCAAAGACTGGAAGGTGCTGAAGGTGTCAAAGAGCGAATCATTCTCAAAGTTGGCACACACGCAGGAATAGTGACTTTACTCGTAGGAGGCACTGATGGTGTTGCTGCAGAAGAAACAATCCGGGGCCTTTACGATGCACTTCGCTCTACTTGTTTAGCAAAAGAAGAGGGTCTGGTGATTCTTGGAGGAGGAAGTCTGCATATGGCTGCTTCACTGAAAGTAAGAGAAGCAGCTGAGAATTGTCCCGGCAGAGAGAGACTGTCTATGGAGGCCTTTGCAAGAGCACTGGAAGGGATTCCAGCCGCACTTTCGGCAAATGCTGGTGAAGACAAAATCGATGCATTACTGGAGTTACGTTCACTACATAGAGCAGGTAAGACAGATAGTGGAATTACACAATCTGGTAAGCCCGGCACCATTGCTTCTGTATGGTTACCAACCTACACTATTGAACACGCAATTTCGGCAGCCTGCGAGTCTGCCTGCAGTCTTTTGAGAGTGGATCAGGTAATTTCTGCCAGAGGAGATTGAGTCGGCACCTTCATTTGACTGTCTCAAATCCCTTCCTTAACGGGTACCGCACATGGAGTCGACCTCCCGCCCCCGGGCTTTACTATCGGTCTATGATAAGACTGGCATTGTTGAATTTGCAAAAGGCTTGGATAGCCTTGGATTTGAATTGGTTTCGACTGGTGGAACTGCAAGGAAATTGCGAGAAGCCGGACTAGATGTAATCGGCGTATCTGATGTAACTGGCCATCCAGAAATCTTTGATGGAAGAGTCAAATCTCTACATCCAGCCATTCATGGACCACTGCTATGCAGGCTGGAGAATGAAAAAGACGCAGCGGGCTTATCTGAATTGGGATATCCAATGATTGAGGTCGTCGCCTGCAACCTGTATCCATTTAGCGATGCAGCAGCAATCCAACCCCCTTTAGCGGACTTGGACTTATTGGAAATGGTAGATATTGGTGGGCCGACTATGGTCCGTGCATCTGCAAAGAACCATGTAAATGTAGTAATCACTTGCGACCCTCAAGATTATGATTCGGTTCTACAAGAATTATCCTCGGGCAAAGTTTCACTCGAAACTAGAAGGAGTCTGGCTTTGAAAGCATATGAGCACACAGCGAGTTACGATTCAGCAATCGCCAATGAATTGGCAGGCAGGTGGATAGGCCGGCCGGAAGATAGCGATGATACGGAAGAGCAAACAAAACGCCTTCCAAACACAATGTCTGTTGCAGCACATAGAATGCAAACGCTACGCTATGGAGAGAACTCACATCAAGCTGCAGCATTGTATGTTGACCCGGGAGCTCCAGAGGGCAAGACTTTGGTAACTGCCAAAGTAGAGGGGTCCAAAGCGATGAGTTACAACAATTATTCAGATGCAGATGCAACACTCAGACTTTGTCGTGCACTATCTACTGACGAATGGCCAAACACTCCTCACGCATGTGTGATTGTTAAGCACAACAATCCATGCGGAGCGGCCTTGGGTAAGACGCAATTAGAAGCGTACGAGGCTGCACTCGCTAGCGATCCAGAAAGTGCATTTGGCTCAATTATCTGTGTAAATGAACCCGTAACTATGGAGTTCGCTGAAGCTCTTGGAACGCTATTCCTCGAGGTTCTGATGGCCCCTGGATACGAAGAGGGTACCAAGGAAGTATTGATGCAAAAGAAAAACCGCAGGATATTGACGATAGATTCACCAAATAATCGTCTCGCTCCACTTCCTCGAAAAACAGTACGCAAGCCAATCGAGGGCGGTTGGCTGGTACAAACAGAAGAAGCCCCTGTAATCGATTGGAACAAAGCGAAAGTCGTTACAGACAATGCACCTACAGAAGAACAAATCGCTTCGATGAAATTTGCAGTCCGAGTCTGTGAACAAGTCAAATCGAATGCGATTGTAATGGTTCAAGGTTTAGCAACTGTAGGTATTGGCCCCGGCCAGACAAGTCGTGTTGAAGCGGTTAGAATCGCTGCAAGGCGGGCTGGTGAGCGAGGCAAGGGATGTGTACTAGCTAGTGATGCATTCTTCCCATTCAAGGATGGAATCGAACAAGCGGCTGAAGCTGGCGCTGCTGCAATCGTCCATCCGGGTGGCTCAATTCGCGACCAGGAAGTAATCGATGAAGCGAATGCTAGAGGCATTGCGATGCTGTTTACAGGCCATCGATTATTCAGACATTGATTTATCTCTGGATTTGACCATCGATAGAACATATGCCATACCAAGCATTCCAACAACAAGGATAGTTATTGCTCCGTACGCGTTTTCGTCCGCTCCATTCCATGAAGATGCATCCATCAAAGTGCCTTCACCTTTTGTTGAAACATACCAAACGAAATATGCAGATACCGAAGTCATCAAAGCAATAAGGCTTGCAATTACAATTTTCACATGCTTTGGTAATGTCTTTCCTGTTGCATAATATTCGAACATAGATGGGCCGAAGAACCGATTGGTCAAGGTCCATCTGAACAATCTTTCATTGGATAATGAAAATAAGAATGCTGCTGGAACTGCCCAAGAAACGGTGGGCCAGCCAGGGACCCAGATTCCGATTATTGAGAAGGCAACAAATATCGAACCAAGACCGATGTAGATTTTACTTTTCACGGGGCTACTTACTACGGCGTACTTTTCGACTATGACATCCACAGTCTCAAGTCTCTCCGCCATGCTTATTCGTCTAAAATGTACATTATGAATGATGGTATTACTTAGCCCAAGGCATATTGCCGAACAACCCCTCGCAGTAGTATGGCAGAGGATTGGAGGCTACCAAGAGTTGGAACCGCCAAAGATCCCTTACGACTTGCAGTATTCATTTCAGGTTCTGGGTCTGGAATGGAAGCACTCTTGAAGCATCAACAGACACCGGGTTGTAAGCATGCCACCACGGTTGTGATTAGCCATAAGCCGAATGTTGTGGGCCTGAACAAAGCGGAGAATCTTGGAGTATCTGCAGTCGTTGTACCACTTCCTGATGTTCCACATAAAGCGGAGAGGCGTTTAATCCACGAGCAAGAGATAGGCGAGGTGCTAGCAGATTATGGAGTTGAAGCAATCATTTTGTCAGGTTATATGCGGATTTTGACACCCTCCTTTGTCGAGCAATGGGCAGGTAGAATTCTCAACATTCACCCTTCTTTATTGCCAGATTTCCCTGGTGCCCATGCACACAGAGATGTCATTGCTGCAGGCGTATCTAAATCAGGATGTACGGTTCATTTTGTAGACAGCGGCATGGACACAGGCCCAATCATTATGCAAAGAGAAGTGCAAGTTTATCCAACAGACGATGAAGAATCTTTGGCTGAAAAAGTCAAGAAACAGGAGCACATTCTGTATCCTATTGTAATCGACATGCTCAGTTCAGGTGAGATAAAATCTCCTTGAATTCTTCTGGAGTATTGGTGTTCCTAGCTTTTATTCCGCCTTCGCAGGACCTTACGTCTTGAAACATTTCTGAGACTTTTACAGACCTCCTAAGCACCTTATTTGTATCAAATTTTGCAAGTAAGGGCTGCCTATTTCCTAAGTCGTCAGTTGGCACTCCATCTATTTTTGAAAATAAATCTGCATCCGCTAAGTATGCATCACAGGGCGCGAGTTGTATTTTGCCAGTTAACTGAGAAATGAAATCATACAAGGATTCTGCCAAAGTCTCCTTGGAATCAATGACACATTCCTCCTCGAACAAATCCATACGTTCAGCAGTACCACACATTACTATGATTCTAGAACAACCAGCCGACCTCAATTCATTAGCAAGTCTACTAACGTTCGAATTGATTAGAGATTTATCTTGTCCCATTCGACTAGACAGGCCTCCGGCAAGAATGATTCCGGTCTGCAAGTCAACACCTCAATGCATCGAATCTAGGCCGTTCAGAGACAATTCGACTTCGCCAAGAAGTTCATGCACCCGGGCTAGAAGTGCTCGCCTTTCCTTTGATGAGCGTGCTAGTGGCAACCATTCGAGAAGGCGTCTAATGTCCTGTGCATCTCGAGTTACAGTCCAGTTGAGAACCTCTTCCAAAACCGGGTCATCGGCTGGAAGGAAACGGTCTGCCATGAAACACCCTCGGACGAAGTACAACAAAAACTCACGCATCGAGAGAGCGCATTCTAATGCGTTCAAACAGCTCTCCGCCCTTAGGCGCATTACTTACTAGTCCGACATATTCATCTTTCATATCTAGTGAAGCGATCAACATTGCATTTTGCATCTGAACCTTATTTGCGTTGAATGATGATAGAAATTCAACACCTGGCACTTCTCGCCCGGAGCGTTTGATTTCCTCGGCCATTTCTAGAATTAGGTCTAATGGCAACCCTTTGTTGATTGTATTGAGCATCTTTGCCCAAGCATTTCCTTCTGTATTCGCAAATAGTAAACCGATCAGCTTCACATCCTCTCTGCCACACCTTTTCCACAATCGCTTAACCAATTCATCAATCCGATCCTCGTGATTTGTCAATAACCAAGAGGCGATTCTTCTCATCGTTGGGTCATCAGTGCCTATGTGGAAAGATAGACCACTTTGTTGCAGAACCTTGTCTGTAATTGAGCGATTAACCAATCCTTGGGCGCCACAGTCATATGCCGATTTTAGAAACGACATAGATTTCCGGCCTTTGGGTAAGCCGTTGTCGAATAAAGAATCAAGGTCATCGACCAAGAGATCACCTCAATTGCCCTTCGTTCGAACGCCATCGAATAAGCTACCAACTAGTGAAACGCTGTCTTTGAGAGTTCCCAACAATATGTCTACCACATTTTCGTCCTCGGTCTTTTGGCGAATCATATCACGCAAATCCGCTTCAATTCTAGCATGGTCGTCATCGTCGATGTTGAACTGGGCTCTTAGATTCGCAAGAACTGCGAACTCGTCTTTGGATAGTGAAGCATTTACAATTGCAACTTCGAAAACTCTAGTGTAAACCAATCTCTGCTCATTAGGCGAAACATCCCTTCCACTTTCAGACTCTCTACCTTCACGGATTGCAGAATATATCTCTGCAGGCTCTTCTGGCGAAAGACCAAGTGAATTTGCAAGTTTGATAATCAGGCGCTTCTCTTCACGTGTCAAAACTCCGTCTCGAAGCATAACTTCAACGGTCGTTCTGAACACTGTTAGTGCCCCTACATTCTCGCCGGTCACAACTTAGCGACACCCTCTTACCACTTGAATCCGATTGATATTCTTCAAAACAGGGAAAAATGCGTTTTTGTCTGGAGAGGATTCAAGAAGGATGGGCAGGTCGCAGCAACTGTCCAAATCCAATTCACGACCAAAAAAGCCCTAAATTCGGGCTAGATGGTCACCCTGGAAATGTGCCGAAAGGCTCACTGAAAGGTAGTTTTGGTTAGGGCGAGGAGAGATTCTCATGGCAAAAGGAAAAAACAACGGAGGTAGAAGCGGCGGCAAAGGCGGAGGCAAAGCCAAGGCAATGAAATACCTCATCAAAGCAGACCTAAAGGTCAACGGAAACGTCCAGCGCAAGGATATCATTGGCGCAATTATGGGTCAGACAGAAGGCCTACTTGGAGACGAATTAGAACTTAGAAAACTACAGCGCACCGCTAGAATCGGGCACGTTGATGTCGAGGTAAAGAGCAGCGGTGGCAAAGTTACTGGTGAAATATTGATCCCAAGTAGCATGGATAACGTAGAGACAGCGATTATCGCATCTAGCTTGGAAACAATCGATAGAATCGGCCCATGCGCTGCTAAGATTGTAGTTACTGAAATTCAAGACGTTCGCTCAACAAAAGTCAACGCGGTTATTGACCGTGCTAAGGACTTGTTATTAGACATGGTCAACTCTGGCGATGCTGCAACTAAGACGGTTATCGAAGAAGTTCGCAGTGTTCTAACTGTTGGAACTGCCAAAAACTACCATGGCCTAACTTGTGGTCCAAATGTCGAATCTAGCGATTCACTAATTATCGTCGAAGGAAGAAATGATGTGCGTAACCTGCTGAATTTTGGTATAAAGAACGCGATATCTTGCGATGGCGCAGGTTCGATCAAACAGGAATTAATCGAACTTGCTAATACTAAGGGGAATGTCGTTTTAGCAATTGATGGCGACCGTGGTGGCGAGATGTTATTCCGCCAATTGAATGAGATATTGAAAATAGACTTTGTTGCTCAAGCACCAGTTGGACAAGAGTGGGAATTACTGCCCCAGAAGACCGCAACAAAGTGCCTTTCACAAAAGATGGAAGCATCCAAGTTTGCAGCAAAATTACCTGAGGACGAACCTAGTGAAGATGCTGATGCATGGCTCGATGAAATCGAAGAGCCAGAAGAAGCACCTGCCGAAGTGCACGAATATTTCGACCACATAGCTGAACTGAAGAAGAACAATGCTGTGTTCGTAAATGTAGATGGCACAGTTTCAGACGCTGTGAGCCCATCAAAGTTGGCTGAGGCAGCTGAAGAAGCAGACGGCGCTGTTGCAATTGTGTTCAATGGACCGGTTAGCGACAGAATTCTTGACATCGCTTCTGAGGCAGCAATTGAAACTGTAGTTGGAACTAAGGAAGGCAAAGGTTTCTCACCAAGAGACGGTGTGAAAGCGTGGCTTACAGAGAAGCATGCTTGAGGTTCGGTTTAGGTTAATATTCATCAATTGAATCTAACCATCGCGTTGTATGGGCGAGGACGAGATATCTGCTACAAATACCGCATCGGCGGTAACAATGGAGAGAAACCCAGGGTCTCAGATAGCTCTTGCACTGACGGTTTTTGCTCTGGTTCTCGCATCAAATTCGATTATCAACGAGTCTTGGTTAACCAATTCCATTGAATCTGGAGATCAAGCCATAAAATCAGACTTATCTCTGGGAGAATTCTCTGCGGAGGTCTGTAGCGAAGGATTGTGCGAATCAGATTCGGAGAGCCTTGAGAAGATCTATGATGACTGTATCGACTCGCAGAAAGGAGCCTCATCTTCACAAAAAGAGGAGGTCTGTGGGACTTATGGCGACTGGTATAATGCGGGATATGTAGCAACAATCATGTTGATAATATCCGGAGTTATTTTGTTCACTGCAACAATATTACAAGTCCGCTCAATGATAGGACACAACCCTCGAATATCCAATTTTGTTTCAGGTAGCGGAGGCGTATTCATCGCCTTGTCGATTTTAGTTTGGAGTCTATTGCTACCTGAACCGGAATCAGATCCAGAATGGGGCCAGGGCTTGTGGTTAGCAATCATAGCCTCAATTTGCGGAATAGTAGCCGGCATGAGTGGAACACTACAATCCTGGATAGAGGGGCCTCCTCGCATGCGTGCACACGGGGTAAGGTCTGGAAGTGGGATGAATGAATTTGTCCTGAAAGAATCTTCTTGTGGAAATCACACATTATCGATATTAGTTGATTCTGATTTGATCAGAGTTGCAAAGACAGACCGTATAGGCGCATCGGCATCAACCAAGGATATACTTGCTACACGTCGTGATTCATACACTGGCTTTTCACATCAAAGAATGGATTGGTTGGATGATTTCAAAGGCGTTTGGTGGGTTGTAGCGGGAGCATCATTGATTTCATCATCTATGATAAGTATACTATTCTTGATTCCGTTTATTCTAGCATCAACTCTTGCCTTATTCCAATTGATGGACCCAGAAAGGTTTGTAATTTCAACAAACTCAGGAAACCATCCTTTCTACATCAACCGTTGGCGCTCTAACCGAGAACTTACTAATTTGGCTATGGACTTGGTTGATGATGCAATGATAAGCGTTCTACGTGGCGAGGAACTTGAAACAGAATCTCTAGATTCTCGAGCTGATTTGATTGCAGAAAGGTTCAGTGCAAACAGAGAAGCCGAACAGATTGCGGCTGCTGCTGCGGCTGCAGAAAAAGAAGCATTCGTTCAAGCGGCACAAATTGAGCAAGAGGCGCCTGCAGAGACGGAAGAAGCACCCACACCCTCGCCCGAGGAGCATACATCAGCAACCGAAAAACCAGCCGTAAAACCAACCCCTGTCGTTGAAGAGGATACTGAAGTTGCTAACGAAAAAGACACAACAACTCTCGCTGATGAAGTTGAATGGCCAGAGCCCGAATCTGTTGGAAATCAGCAGAATGAAGAGCCGGAAATCGATGCTTCGAAAGAGGAAGAAGATGAGCAAAAAGAGGAGCCTGCACCTCAAGTCGAAGAGAAGACCGAGGTAACTGAAGCAACGGAGAAAGAACCTCAGGAAGAAGAAAGTCAGGTTGTAGAGGCGCCAGTTGCAGTAAATCCTGTCACAATCCCACCGCCGCCGCCGCTACCGGCATCTATGCCCCCTCCAGCAATCATGCCGCCACCTCCGCTACCGGCATCACCACCTCCTCCAGCAATCATGCCACCACCTCCATTGCCTGCAGCAATGCCGGCTCCACCAGGGATGTCTAGCATGCCCCCTCCTCCGGGAATGCCTGGAATGCCACCACCCCCTGCTGGCGCTCCTCCGATAATGCCGCCAGCGATTGGAAATCAACCACTGCCCACGCCACCTCCAGTATTGGTACAAGCAGCACCTCGCGAGGATAATCTAAGCGAAGATGAGAAGGACGATCTTCTAGGAGAACTGAGCTCGTAATTAACGAACACCGCCGGAACTGGCTAACATTATTCTGCGTCCGAGAACGTTGACTTCATTTGAAAGAGAGTCGAGGTCATCAGGAGCGGGTAGGTCATAATCATCAGCATCTAGCGGTAATGCCACTCCAGGACCCGGTATTCGAATCAAAGCCTCTCCCAGAGTTAGAGAATCTTCAAGCAAGTTTCCTACTGCACCGCTGTGCCTTGCTTCTAATCGCACCCGTGTCCATTTTGATAATTCGGTTGCGTATTGAGACAGAGTTGATAACAGAACATACCTTTGTTCATCTTCTCCATCTCCTTTCGGCATTAATCGCAAAGATAGGCGCAACAGTCTATCTAATCTAGTATCTCTAGGCTCAACTCCAACATAAGAGGCTAGAGAGCGTCTAACCGGATTAATATCGCCATTGTCTAGTAACATGTCTGCCTCTTTTTCTAGACCCAAAGAGCGTAGGATTGATTCTAGTGACGAGCCATCTGCTACTATATCTTGAGAAAAATCATCGCCATCTACTTCTTCAACTTCCGGAGGCGAATCTTCAGCCTCCTCATTTTCATCATCAGAGGGTGCATCTTCAATCTCATCTCTCTTGGCACTAGCTCCTGCAAGTCCGTAATTAGTAACTCCAAGGCGGTCGGTGATTCCGCCAAGCACATCACCTACGGCACCGAATTTACCTACTCCATCACGACCGCCTCCGCTGACTAAGCCTTTGATGCGGCCAGGCTTTTTCTCGGGAACCTCTTCTTCAACTTCAGATTCTTCGGAGGATTCAATTTCATCCTCAGGGCTTTCGATTTCATTTGCTTCCATATCTTTCAATATCGCTTCCATCGTATCTTCAACGTTATTTGCCGGTACCGGAATCAAGACTGGCTTTGTTCGCTTGTGTGGTCTCCATGCAATGAATGTGAAATCTTTGTCAGCAACTTGTTTTTGTGCTAAATCCATCATCAACTGCGGAATTTCTGCTGCTAAGGCGCTTAGGCGCTCAGGCCGAGAGAGGTCTAGATTAATCGCAACAGATAACTCCGGGTCTCTCGTCCAATCAAGGCCAGAAAGCCTTCTTCGTAATTTTTCATGTTTGGCAACAGCCTCACGAATAGCAGTCATCCTGAGTGCTAAGTCAACTGGGTTTTCGATGAGCATATCTTCAAGGGAATCCACTGTGAAACCATTGTCATACCATTCTTTGATTTCTTCACGCATCCTATTTTCCAATCTCTCAATTGGAATTCCAGATTTTCTATTGCTCAATCTTGAATCGGCAATTAATGCTTCAAATTCAGCGAGTGTCAAGGAAGCAGTAGGTAGGTCATTCACCAAGCCCTTTCGAATCATCTCCATCCACTCACTCTCTAGCATGGAGCGATGCCTTGCAGCTCTTCTAGCACGGGTGCTGACATAGAGTTCCATTTCTTCAATTAGGGCAGAGTCTAAGTCAAACTCGCGAAGAATAGCAACTCTCTTTACGATTTCTTCTTCACCATCAATAGAGGCGTCCAGTGCCATTAATGAATCAATCAAATCCCTAGCAGTTTGGTATGTTTTTTCTTCGCGCTTTAGCCAAGCAATCGCACTACGCGGCTCTTCAGACATTCTTGTTCTCCAGACATCCATAGCGAATCCTAAGTCTTCCCAAGAGCCAATCATTTGCATCCCTTCTAGTTCCAGCTCACGCCATTCCTGGTCAAGCGAGTCGACTAGGTCCACAAATTCTTCAGTCATGTCGAGTTTGCCAACTAGTGCAGAGTTACCACACCTATCTGGCCACAACGTTTCGAAATCTCTCCATCTCTCTAAAGCACGTAAATGAACTTCCACGGCCTTTTCAATTTCAGGTAAACCAGCCTCCCAATCAAGCAAGTCTTGGGGGAGTATTTTGCCACCGTTTGGGAAAATAATCCCTAGTTTTACCCATTCGTTTACTGTGGAGGTCAGCGTTGATAATCTACTCGATAAGTTATCAATTATCGCATCAACTTCGGCAGTCAAATCATCGCCTCTTTTCTCAAGCAAGCGGTCGGCTAACTCGCTATCATACGAGCGAATTTCTTTTTCAATGCGCAAGCGATTTTTTCGGGCATTGTCTGCTCTGGACTGTAGTGCAGAAAGGTGGTCAAGTGCATCATTGATTTTCATCCTTCGTGCATCAGAAGCATCTATTCCATCTCTTCCAAGAAGGTCAATCATTTCGCCAACGACCTGCCTTCTTCTTTCCTCATCACTTTCAATTTCGTCTAGCATCGATGAGATTAGAGTCTCGCTGCTGACATCATCAAACAGAATGAACATTGGTTGACAAGCAGAGAAAGAAGAAGGGTCTAAGGCGTTTAACCGCTTGACTATGGCACTCAAATTACTTCTGCGCCCTCTTTCAGACCATCTGTTTTCGGCCTTGTGAATGTAAGGCTCCCAGGGGCGATTTAATGAAGCATCTTTGTTCCATTTTTCTAGGAGTTTTTCTGTATTAATTACATCATCTAGGTCTGTTAACCAGCGCCCCTTTTTCTCTCGAGGCATGGTTGAATCGATCACTCTTCGCCTCAAGGCTCTGTTCTTAGAAACCAAATCATCGAACTGCATTAACAGTTCACTACCGCGAGCAGGATCTGCCCGCAGAGCATCTCGAAAAGCATCGATATTGAAACCCTCGTGAGACCACGCATCTAGGCGTTCGCTCCACCAGTGAATCTCGTCCATACCTTTCACCTTGTGGCCTACTGATTGGTGTAGGCGTTTGAACTTACCTTAAACGAGCGACTTAGTCGTTTGTTTCGGCTATTCTTAGAGGGTCGCGGAATCGCACTCTCGCGCATGAGTCGCGTAGGAGAGCATATAGCCTTGAGAAAATGGCTGGGCCTTGATGGACCCGATCACCGTCTCGATGGGACTCGGTTTGTTTGCAGCAGGAGGAGGCTTGGGCTGGTGGCTCAGCAAGACTCACGAATCGCTGGACGGACTGGGCGATGGCATGATCCTCCTGCAGGAAGC
>CEUV01156599.1_pt1 | contig 13837 bp, 27 predicted proteins | sample 356401 | NCBI WGS metagenome assembly CEUV01 (sample SAMEA2622710, study PRJEB7988) | marine metagenome | isolation source: saline water (ENVO:00002010), including
TCCAGGATATAATCAGCAATAGCATCTGTCTTTAGGGCCATCATTCCACTAGCTCCTAATCCTTGTGCTATTTGCATATACTGAAATAATGGCTGTAGTTTGCCCATATTACTTGCCATAGCTAATTCAGATACAGGCTGAATAGTAACCTGTAGTCCATCAATCTTTAATGGCAGCTCTATCATTCCCATTTCATCCATTAGCTGTAGTGTTCTTCTAACGATTGGAAACATTGTTTCATTGATCAATCTTCCAAAAGCAGATCCCAGGTTCTGAGATAGGTCAGACATTCTTGCCTGGATCTCTAATGCTGTTCTTGGATTACCTGTTTCCGGTGGTAGTCCTTCATCTAACAATGCTTTCTTTACAGACATTCTCAAAGATTGTGCATTGATCTCTGAGAGCTGTGGATCTCCGGATCTAGGTAATGGTGCAAGACTAGGGCCTCTGCCACCTCCATTGGATGAAACACCTATGATTGCACCTGGTTGTATCTTAATTGTTTGTGGATTGAGCACACCATCATCTACTGCTGTAAACACACCACCAATACTTAGTGATGCATTTTTAAGAGTGAGCTCCATAACTTTATTTAATGATTTAATATCCGGCAATGCATACAGACAAGGTCCTCTACCATAAACCTCTCCGGCAACTGTCATATACCTGGATACAACAAAAGGCATAGATTTAAGTTTTCTGCTGACAACCTTGTGATCTCCCTCCATAGTTTGTAGGCAGTAATAAACCTGGTTGTCTTTTTTGTATGATACCTCTAGCAGCTCTACATTTGATTGTGGTTTTTCTTTATACTTGTCTGCTACTTCTTTTGGAATTGTAGCATCCGGATACTCTTGAGCTATAACCTCAAAAGGCCTTTTAAATTTTCTATAGACATAACCAACACCACCATCCGGTCCTTCATCAAAAGATATTTGATAAAGTGGTATTGATGTATATTTGATTGGAACATCTCCTGTTCCTGGTTGGATCAACATACAGGCTGTGCCTACTGCTAGATCTAAAAGAAACTCCCCCAGGGCAAGATCAAATCCGGATTGCCTCATAACAGAGAACATTTTATCTGCGTAGAGATCTAAAACTTGTTGTGCCTGGATCTTGTTGTCCGGTGGCACATCTTCCCCTGGCATCAACCTACACCAATTTTGTTGGGGAGGAAAAAGGGCAGATTGAATTTTGTTGGCAAATCTTGATGTAGAGTGCATAGCTGTACTATCAAACACTCTTTTCATTTTATCTTGGCCTGGTGTACTATCCATCTCATAGTAACCATCATAAAGATTACGCATTGGTAAACAGAACTCATATGCCTCTTCGTATATGGTTCTCCATTGCTCTTTTCTAGCTTGAGCTATTTTATATCTTTTTTTAATTTCTTTTGGATTTAACACTACTTCCCTACTTTCTTCATTGCATTAGTATGAGCACGAGAAAACGACAATCCTCTTTTCATCAACAATCTCATTTCTCTCATATGTTTGGGAGTATGATGTTTCTTGTGTTTTTTAAGTGTACTCTCTTGTCTTTTTGTTAATTCCTTTTTACTCATAACTATGCCTTATGCCTATTTGCAAAATTCCTGGCAGCCTCTTTAGATGAAAATCCCCAGGCCTTTAGTGATAATGCTAACCTGGTGGGCCTACCTTTTTCATCCTTCATAGGACCATCCATTCCACCAAAACGTGCTGCGAAACTAACCTTACGTTTAAAATCCTTACTATCTTTTGGTGGAGTTTTTTTAACAGGAGGTTTTAAATTAGACCCTTCTGTTTTTTTAAAATGCTCTCTACCGGCTGCATTTAATCCTCCACTAGGATTTTGGTGTTTCTTAGCCACCATAGGACTTACTCTTGCTCTGATCTTTTTTCTTGGTTCCGTACTTCTTTCCCATCTTTTTCTTCAGAGCTTTCTTCTTGCTGTTGCTGTCCTTCATCCCCTTCATCGTTTTTGATCCGTACATCTTCCCTCCATTTTGGATTGCGTAACCATTGCCTGGCCATTGTTATTATCCTTAGTTCTCTCTAGGATTTCTCTCTGCACCAAGAGTTTTCTGTGTGGCTGCGTTCTGATTATTCTGCCCCATATTTTCAAACCTTGCTGCTGTCATAAGCAATCGCTTACCACCACCTCTACGAGCTTTACGTCTTGCAGAGATCTGCCTTCTCTCGTTTCTTTCTCGTTCTTCAGCAGCTTTTTCTCGTCTGCTTAAACTCTCATCCACTACCGGTGGTGGTGGTGGAGGAGGACTAGGTCTACTAAAAATTCCACCCATCTATTTCTCCTTATCATAATATTTTGCAAACATTATATAATCATCTCCAAGGATACCATATTTGCGTAAAATACCCTCTTCTATGAATTTACACGATTTCGCCCATTTCACAGCACGAATATTTCTTGAACAAACTGTAAACTGCAACCTGTTTAGTTGCATTATGTTCGCAACATATTCAAAAAACTGTAGTGATACTTTGTGAAATACCATAGCTTTTCTATTGATATGTTTACTTGGTATCAAAAAAAATTCTGCATTTCCTTTCCATAACTGATAAAATCCAAAGATTGCATAGATCGTTCCTTCTGATAATCCTGTGTATGCTAATCCTCGTTGAGTATAACCGGTTAGGTAATGTGAATAATCCGGAAAGTGTTTTTTATATTCCTCATCAAAAGTATTTAGATCTAGCATATGATAATGCACAGGATCAAAAGTAACTATCTTGTCCGGCTCTTTTAGAAAAGGACAATAATCTTTTTTAAAAGTATCAAGAGAAAACATCAAAATCTAAAACCCTTGCATTTGTTTGTGAGTTAAAATTACCGGCTCTTCTTACCATCTGTGTATGTTCTCCACCTCCCAGGAGAGCATAGCCAAATGCATCCCCAATATGAGAATGGTTATTTTTTACAGGACTATCTTTGTAAACCTCTGTGCCGGATCCTTTCATCACTCGTTGAAAATGATATCCACCATTGAGAGCTTTGATTAATTGTTTGCAGCTCTTGTTAACTAGCAAACCTGGTTTACCATTGATTAGCCTGGTCATAGGAATAGCACCGGCCTCTCTCCTGGTTTTAAATTCATTAGTGATTGTTGGCCTTGCCAGGATCCCATTTGCATTTAAATGTTGGAAGGCAGTTGTTTCGTAAATCTGATCTCTTTGGTTACCGGCCGGATCTCCCCATACGTTGAACTTATAACCAGGGAAATACATTTCCATCTCAGATTTGAGCATTGATACAAATCTGTTTAGACCAATATCAAAAGTTACGAGCTCGTGTAAAATATGCCATCTACCATCTTTTACCTTTTGACAGAACACAGCAGCCGGAGTTAATCCAAAGTCCAGGCCTACTTGTACAGGATACTTTGGATCCGGTTCTAATTCTGCAATCATACTTTGTGGTTCAAATTCGTGCCAAACTGATTTACCTTCTTTTACGAATGTGTAATCTGCCTGGGCATAACACTTGATCCAATCTAACTGCTTACCGGCTGTGAGCTGTTCGTAATATCCATCCGGCAAATTCTTTAGGTTTTCTGCTTTTGGATTTGTCATCCACCACCTACCGGCTGCAAAGTAATATCCCTGGGCCTCCGGCATATCCTGGGGAACTTGTGAATGTGGGATCTCTAGTATGCCAGGTGGTTGTCTAAAAAATTTCCAGGAGAATTTTCCTTTTGGTTTTTCTTTTTCTGCATACCTGTAATACCAATGATCATCATCCATACTATTTGTGTCCAGGATAATACCATACTGACTAGGCCCTCCATCACTCTGCGTTGGATATCTTCCTACTCTGTGTGATAATCCTTCTATAATTTGGACCGGCAACTCCCTCGCCTCGTTGATCCAGGCTCCGGTTAATTCAAGAGATAGCAGTTTCCTAGTATCTTTAGGATCATCTAACGCAAGGAAGATTACCTCCATATCTACACCGGCAGCTCCTTCTCTTGCCGGTAACTTAATGTGGTGTGTGATAGGAGGAGAATATTTCACATTACCCCAATAGTGTTCCGGCAAGAGCTCTAACCAGGTTTTCAATGTAGTCGTTCTCAACATAGGATGAGTGTTTCTAACAATTGCAAACCTGGAATATTTTATGCCATCTCTAGGACTAGGTTTCTGTGCCAGGGCCATCCTAAAAATTTCTGCACAACATCCGTATGATTTCCCACTACCAACCGGCCCCATTACTCCTCGTATAAAGGCCTTATCATTTATGAAGGAGGCCATTGTTGGAGAGCTGCTGAAATCAAATTTAAGAGTGGATGGAGTGTTTAAAATTTTTTTTTCCTGGTCCATTAGCTATACTCCAAAGAAATGAGCCGGATACCTCAGATACTCTAACCATTCAACTATCAAGATACCGGCCAATAGAATTACTATTACTGTGTGGTACAAATTCCATAATACCTCGTACCTGTTTTCCTTAATGGATTTAATTAACCTTTTCTTCATAGCAAACTCTTCTGTCTAGGATCTACAGGATCCCACGCAAAATAATAGAGCTCGTTAGTAGAGCCGGTAAACTTATCCGGAATATTAGCAATCCTTACAGGCTTATCTAATCTACTATTAGCGACAATCATATGCCGGTCCTGGTAGACTATTTTAAGATCTTTGTTTTGATCTTTTGCTTTTGCTATGTACTTTCCCTGGATTGGGGCCAGGTTGTTCCATAGTGTTTTTATTTTCTTTTGTATCATTTATTTGCTTTCCTTCCTCCGGCATAACCATTTCAATAGAAACAACTGCCGGTTTTTCTCCATCCTTCTCCTGGTCCAATAATCCGGAAGATTTAGCCAGGAGCTGCATAATCCTAACTTTATCTACCATATCAATTTCAATTATATCGCCATTCTTAGTAGGAGTGATTTTTACCTTCTTAATGGAGTTTAGAGCACCCTCAGAGATGTCTTTAACATCCTTGAGGTGTGTTGTACCATTTTCCCAGGTAACGATGTCTGTGATCTTCGCAGAGGCTATTTGGAGCATAACCCTGGCCAGGTCATCCCTATTATCATAGATGATCTGAGATCCCCTTAATCTTTTCTGAAGATCTCCTATCCCTCCAAATCTACCTACAGGTGGTATTACTCTATTTGCCATAACTTACACTACCACTATAGAGGATCGTTGTCTTTTGGTTTTTTAGGAAACAAGGTTAACCATACCTCGCCTTTGTTATCCGGCAATGGCAGTACCTCTAACTTGATCCTGGTTTTCTTACCTTCTTCTACAAAGGCAACTCCACAATTCAACCACTTTGGTTTCTCCTGGCCTTCAATGTCTTTGGCCTGGGATACGTCATATACTTTTTTCATTCTTTACTCCTTAGTTTTCGTTCTGATGAATATGGGAAAAAATTTTTGTGCTTTACCCACAATATACACAGAGGGCCAAGGGGGGGATCGTGGCCATACAAAAAATAAATAATTTTATCTACTGCCATAGAATATACAAATCCCATAGGTTCCTTTGAGTTTTGTATCATTTCAATCTCATCCTGGCTGCCATATGGGATATGATCTGTTGTGCATCCTTTGGTTTCTCCTTGTTCTTCCTCCTGGAAACAAAGTATTGCAATGATTTAATAGGTTCAGCCTGTTGGTTCCTCTTCCATTGCAGCATCTTCTTAGCATCAACCAGGAAACTATCCTTGGTATATCCAAGTTGTAACAGCTCCTTGGCTATTGCTATCTGTCTTAGATCGTATTGCCAATCAGATCCCCATAACTCGTAGATCATTTGCTTGTATGAATTACATATACTTCTACATTCATTTTCATCTATAGATATATTATTAGTTATATCACTAGAGTTATTCACTAGCTGTGCCTTGTATTCCTTTTTAAGGCCCACCTTGTTATTACTCTCATTACTAGCTGTAGCTTGTACAACCTCCACCTTGTTATCCTCTGATTTATCCACAGGATCCCTGGCCTTCTGCCTTTTAGATTTATATGTATCTTGGTGTAGCATTGCCATTGTATTCTCTGCTATCTCATTCTCTAGTTTGGGATCTCTATCCTTTGCCGGTTGTTTAACAATGGCATCCTGGTAGCTCATCCTTGGATCGTATATCACTCTCCACAGAGCTCCCTTCCTTCCATACTTTCTTCTGATATCTGCATTGCGTAGTTTCTCCAGGTAACCATAATCTTTTAACCTGGTCATATGCTGAGAGATAGCTTGTTGGCTGCTGCCTAGTATCCTGGATATGGTAGCCTGGTTTACAAAGAACACTCCGGTCCAGGAGTTTGCGTGAGCACAGCAAATAGCAAAACATCTAAACGTCATAGGATACTGATTAAACCTGGTATCTCCATATGCTCTAGCCGGTAAAACCATATGGCCTCCTGGACATTGGTACTTGCCTACCGGTGGATCTCTTACAGGATCCGGAGTTAAATTACTTTTTTCCATTAAGATAATCTACTATTCTTCCAACAAGATCTCTGAGCTCCGGATCTGTTTTAATCTTCTGCTTAATCTTTTTATTACCATAAATAATTGTAGTGTGATCCCTGGACAAAATGTGTCCTATCTTTGGATATGAATAACCTGTGAGCTGCACAGATAAGAAACAAACAATATGCCTGGCCTCTACCCAGGTAGGCTCCCTACGTTCTGATAAGATCTGATCCGGTGTTATTCCTGTAAACTGCCCTGTGGTAACAACGATATCTCTGATCTTAAATCCTTGCTTGAGATCACTAAGATTTTCAATGCCGGATGCAGAGCTGCGACTAGTTTTATTTTTAGCCTGTAAGTTTCTGTCTTGTATCCCTTCACTTCCACCAGGACATAACAGCCTGTTTGATTTAGTGGTCCTTCCTGGTTTAGATCCAGGTAACGAAAGTCTGCGTTGTAATAACATATGTGCCTCCCATTAATTTCGCATTTGATTTTAGGATGAAACTCTAGCTGCGAGATCTCGCCACGTTCCAACCTTGGTTTTAGATGTGTCCAATAATAGGCAGCCTCAGATTTGCTATCAAAGATAACTCCATCTAACTTTACTTTCTTATTGTTGTATTTACTTTTCATTGATCCTCACAGATCGTATGGCCTGGTCCAGGTTGGTTGTTGCCGGTGGATCCAATGCCCTCTTGTATCCATCAACAAAATTTTCCAACAGCTCCTGGATCATACTTGCCTGGGATCTGCGTTTACTTTTACAGATCTTGTTGAATTCATCCCTCAATGGGATAGGTATCCTCACAAAAAGTGATACCAATTCTTCCTGGTTTTCTGCCACTTTCATATCTCCTGTATAGATTTATATCATTTAGCTATTGTAAATATATCATTAGGATATATATTAGATAGTGAAAATGTTACGAACATAATACAAACAATTAACAGGAGGTTCATATGTATATATTTTCAACAGACCACAGAGTAAACGAGGTTAGATGTGCTGACCATAATAAGTCCGGCAGAAATTGGAGAGTTAAATTGGTATTCAAAGGCGATAAGTATGGCCTGGATAACTGCCTTACTCACGATGAGGATGAGCCAATGGTAGAGTTCTATGACCTACATTATCCGGAAACATTTGGAACAGATGGTCAGTTTGTTTCCAGGTATAACCTTGGCACTATCTTGTTTGAAGGTTGTGCTATTTCCAGATCAGAGTTGATGAACGCATCAGAGAGAGATCCGGAATATGGTATTGATCTGCAAGGCGATGTTGATGGATGGGAGATGTCTGCTGATTGTCTTACTGAGGTATTGAATGAGATGAAAAATTTCTACATCAAAAATCAGTTAGCTCCTTCATATTCCCCAAAAGAATTTTTTAGTTTCGCCAATGCTAACTAATCATATTGAGATAACTGAATACAAATTTGCCAAGGCCCAGGCCTTGGTAGATCTGTATCATAAACATAACATCAAACCACAGGGCCATAAGTTTACCCTGGCTGCCTTCCGGAACAGGGAGTTAGATGAGTTTGATTTTGGTGGAGCTGAAGATCTTAGATCTTGTTTCGCTATCAAAGATATCCTGGAAGATGACATTGACCTGGAGAGTATGCTCCAGGAACCAGGTATGCATAACGTGTTCTATGATTTTGAGAACGACAGATATATCTACTCCGGATCTGAAGGTAACCTGGAGATAGAGATCAAACCTCAGAAAATTTTAAATGGTGTAGCCATTGTAGGTAGGCCGGTGTCCAGGTTCCTTGATGATGGAGAAACATTAGAGATAACTAGGATCTGCTTTGTAGATGAGGCTGATGCTGATGAGTTTGATGTGCAGCTCCATACAAAGAACAGTAACCACAGCTCCCCTATCCCATCAATGCTAGTAGCTGAGATCTGCAAGAGAGCTAAAGCAATGGGATATAAAAAGATAATTACTTACACCAGGACGGATGAGTGTGGATCCTATCTGAAGGCAACAGGTTTCCAGGTAGAACATACACAGCCTAGAGTTTACAAGTGGAGATCCAAGAATGGACATAAGGTAAATACCAAGAGCACACCTTGTCCTAAAAATAGATGGATCAAATACTTGTAATATGAACAAGATAAGATTATATTAAATACAAAGGAGAAACATAATATGAAAAAAGCTAATGCACTAATCAGAGTATCAACTGATAAACAGGATAGCGACAATCAAAAGTTTGCTATCACAAGAGCTCATCCGGACACAGAGTTTACTTGGTTCGTTGAGGATGATGTATCCGGTGGTTTACCTTGGGAGAAAAGACCGGTACTCCTGGATGCAATCAGATCCTCCAGGAAAAATAAAATTCCATTGGTAGTTTATTCTTTATCCAGGTTAGGAAGAACATCTGAGATCGCTACCTTTTGGGAACAGAACGTAGCCAATAAAAAGATCCAGGTATCTGTAGTAGATATGCCACAGCTTGACGATAAGATGGTAGGTGGTATTGCCTGGATAAATTCTATGGAGAGAAAGGTTATCTCTGAAAGAACTAAGGTAGCTATGTCTAGGATCAAAGAAGAGATAGCTCTTAATGGATCATACAAGACCAAGGAAGGCAATGTAATTACTAGCCTTGGTGGAACATCCAACAAGAAGGCAAGTGCCATAGGCAATGCTCAGATCCAGGCCAATGCAGATAAGTTTGCAGCTAACGTATTACCTTTGATCCAACAATTGAAGGACCAGGGATTATCTCTGAAGGCAATAGCTGAAGAGTTAAATGAAAGACAAATCAAAACCAGGAGAGATACTGAGTGGTATGCCTCTTCTGTTTCCAACATATTAAGGAGGGCAGCATAATGAAATGGACTATAAAAGATATCCTAATAGGGATAGTTGAAATGGTTGCGATGCTAGGATTGTTCGCAGCCATTTATTTATTTGCAGTAATGATGTGTGCAATTAGTGACAAGTGTGCAGCATATTATGGGATGATCCCAGGAGGAGGAATATAAATGATAACAAGTAAGCATACAAAACTAGGAAAGGATCTCAGCTCATCTGAGATCTCTGATATTGTCCTGGGAGAAACTGCATTTAGTAGTTGTCATCAAGTTTATGATGCTCATCTGATGGCAGTAAAAAATGTAGAGGTTATGTCTGAAAGAAGAATGACTAATGCTATGATCAGAGGCTTGTTCTATGAGGGAGCTGTAGCAGATTGGTTTTATTATCTGTTGTGTGAGGAGATCAAAGATACTGATATCGTTATTGAGATGTTAGATCCACAGGATGCATCCAGGCCACAGGATTATAATCCGGACCTGGCTAAGTATGGACTAGGTGCTAGTGTAGATAGGATCCTGGTATGTAGTGAGGATGTTACATTGGTTGTAGCCGGATTTACTTTCCATCTAAAGAAGGGAAAAAATATCCTGGAGATTAAGACAGACTACTACCACACCGGCAAGTGTAAACCGGAGTGGCAGATCCAGGTACAGCATCAGATGATCTGCACCGGTACTCAATGTGGGATCATTGTATGTGCAGATCAGACCGGCAAGTTAAACATCTATCAATCTAACATCAATGAGAAGATGTGTAAGTTGATAATGAAAAAGGCAGAGGACTTTTGGAGGAGGATAGATGAGGAGGATCCTTATCCACCTATCATTAAACAGGAGGACCAGGGCCTCAGATCTAAAACCTTGGATGAAACTATACTCAAGAAAACTAATCAAGATGTAGTGCAGCTCACAGAGGACTACCTGGTAGCCTCAGTTGAGGAGAGAAAGTGGAAGAAGACTAAGGACAAGTTAAAGGAAGATCTATCTGATGTTCTTGATAGCCTGGACTTAGACGTTCTTACAATACCAGGACAATTCCAAATCAAATCTCATTACTCTGAGGTAGAGAAATATACTATTGAAAAGAAACCTACAGGAGTGATGAGGGAACAACATTCATTTACAGTAAAGGAGATAAAGGATGAATAATAAATTGATCACAACATCAGCTCAATCCCTGGATACTTATATGCAGTTAGCAGATAAACTATCCAAGGCAGAGCTCGTACCTAAACAATACAGAGGTAGACCTAATAACATATTGGTAGCTATCCAATGGGGAATGGAGCTAGGCCTCACACCAATGAGAGCTCTGCAATCTATTGCTATCATAAATGGTAAGGCATCTATCTATGGAGATGAATTACTAGGCCTGGTTAAATCTCATCCGGCCTTCAGAGGATGTGAAGAAAAGGTAAAGGATAGTGTAGCTACCTGTACTATCAAGAGAGATGTAGCCGGAGAGATAGAGGTAACTGAGAGAACATTCAGTAAGGATGATGCAGTTAAATCTAAACTATGGGGCAAGGAAGGACCCTGGCAACAGTATCCGGATCGTATGTTACAGATGAGAGCTAGAGGCTTTGCAATTCGTGATGCATTTCCGGATGCCATCAAGGGGATAATCACATATGAGGAATTACGAGATTACCCCCAAGAGGCACAGGGAGGAAATGTTAAAGTAGCTGTAACACCTAGTGATGCAGAGGATCTAGATGCATTAGCCAACAAACTTGAGGCTCCTGTTATTGAGGATCAATCCTCTAATAAACTCACACAAGAACTAGTCATACCAGGAAAGGAAAGCAAAACCTTTGATAATGAAAAGGCCTGGTGTGATGAGTTTGCTCAAATCCTAATTAGTGTAACACAGGTATCTCATTGGACCTATGAAACAAAGAAGGAAAAAGTAGACAGCTTTACGTCAGCAAACATTAAAGTTCTTGAGAGCATAGAGGATCCGGATCTCAAACAAGAGATGAGAGATAAGGTTAAAAAGTTTTATGAGTATATAGAACAAGAGGAGCACCACGCACAGGAAAGCCTTAATGCTATGGCTGATGAAATGGATAGTAGAGGAGAGCCGGATGAGTAGACAAGGCCTTACACCACAGCAGCACCAGGTATATCAGTACATCAGATCTTACTATACAGAGTATGGTTACTTTCCTACACAGAGAGAGATAGCTCTAGGTAAGTTAGATGGAGAACAGGTTATACCTCACAGGAAATCTCCGGCTAGTATACATAGAATAGTCAACACCCTGGTGGAGAAAGGATGGTTATATAAAACACCAGGTAATGCTAGAGCACTAGAGTTTGTTTAGACCGGAGCTACTATTGGTTCATTGTATTCTGATCTTGCATCAAAGGATGGACAATCTTTATCTGCAAAATCTCTATGACCATAGACCATAATGTTAGGATACTCTTCTCTGATATCCTCAATGAGATCTTCCAGGGCAATGCGTTGTGCATCTGTCCTGGTATCTTTTGATTTCATATCTTTATCTACACCACCTATGTAACAGATACCTATGTTGTGGTTCTCTCCAATTGTGTGAGCTCCACTTGTACCAACAGCTCTACCTTTATGGATAGATCCATCTAGCTCTATTACAAAGTGATATCCAATATCCCTCCATCCATTGTCCTCAACGTGCCACCTCTTGATCTCAGATGTTTTAACATCTCTACCTTCCGGTGTAGCTGAACAATGGATAATGATCTTATCAATATCCCTGGCCATTTAATTACCTGTCGCTGACTTACTTCTCTCTTTCTTTTGTCCGGATAGATCCTGTTGTCCTGGTGTAGTATCCGGTGCAGATCCAACTGCTGACATCAATGGTCTATCACTTGCCGGAGATGAACCTTTGTCCGGCTTGTATCTAACAATACCTCTTGATGATTTACCTACCCTATTCTTTTTAACAATAACCTTACTGATTGATTTACCAACGATGGATCCAATAACGTCAGCCTCCAGGCCTTTACCTGTTCCGGCCTTGGCTAGATCTCTTGAGATCTGTCTAGCTAACTCTTCCCCTGTTGTACCACTAGGTATTTTTGTACCCTTCTTTTTTGTAGTAGGTGGTTTGGTAGCCTTTACCTCCTGTTGTTGTCCTGTAGACTTTATTTCTTCAGCCATAACTCATCCTTTCTTTTTTGTTCTAACTAAATCTGCATCAGCCTTTCTAACTGTTGCCTTACCTTTTGCGTGTGCTTTTAATCTTGCCACTCCCCAACTGTAAGCTGATTGTCCAGGCCTGGATCCACTACTATAGAAGGCCCCCATACCACGTTTCATTATCTTGTCTGCTTTCTCTTTACCAAACATCTTTCTATATTTTTCCGGAGCTGCCATTATGCTTTGTCCTTTGCTCTAGCCTTTGAGATCCTATCCATCTCCTCCGGTGTTAGTGTTCCATCCTTATACTGTTGAGCTGTAGATACTAGCTCAGACATTCTTAATCTTTTGTTCTTAGATCCGGATACATATTTCTTTGGAACTTTAGTACCTGGTACTTTTGCTACAGGTTTAAATCTTTTACTGCCTGTGTTTTTCTTTTTCTTCATCATACCTCTAACCTCATCTGCACCTTGCTGTGTAGGTTTGAGAATAAAACCAATAAGTTTGGAAAATTTTTTATCATTCTTTTCTGCCATTACTTTTTCATATTCTCCCTGGCTACACCTTTACTCTTCTCCCAGGATCTCATTCCGGACAATCCTAATAATGCCATTGTTAAACTGATTAATCCCTCAGTATTAATATCCGGCATAGGATAATCTGATCCTGTAATAAGAAGGATCCAATGTAACAATGGTTGTAGGAAGAAGGACCACCCTAGACCTAGAGCACAGATCCACATTATAGAGGGCCTTGCACCGGCTACAAATAAGGAAGGATGTTTTGCCTGTTCAAGGTTTACCTGGATCTGTCCTTTGTCCAGGGCAATCATTTCTTTTTTTAATTCGTGATTTAGTTTTCGCTTTAAATCTTTGTCCTCTACGAATTTATCAAGTAGCTTTTCGCCAATCCCTAGAGCTGATGTAATTACCGGTAGCATATATCCCCCTTACTTTCCGTTCCTACTCATATAGGCAGAGCTGCCCATATAGAAACCTACAATGGAGCTGCCACTAATGAATAGTAGATCGCTGACAGAACTGAGCTCCTTCAATCTATCAAGATCTATTATTGGTGTTAGTAATATCGTTGCGTATAATCCCATAAATATTAAAGTGTATGTAGCCATCCTTCGTTGAGCTAATAGTTTTCTTTCCTTTGCCTCATACTCTTTTATCTCCTTGGCTAATTGGATCTCCTGGTCTGTGACCAACCCATCTTGATTGAGATCGTAACTCTCATACCTGGATCCCTTCTGTAATTTCTTCTGTGCCATCAGAGTATTTTCATCCCTTTAAAAACTACTAATAAAACAATAACAAATATTGCACAGCCTCCAACAACTGCACCTATTATTGTTAGTGTATTTATAAACTCTTCTCTTGCTACCTCTCTTTCCTTTTCTGCCTGTTGTCTTTTCTTTCTT
>CEUV01095418.1_pt1 | contig 13760 bp, 7 predicted proteins | sample 356401 | NCBI WGS metagenome assembly CEUV01 (sample SAMEA2622710, study PRJEB7988) | marine metagenome | isolation source: saline water (ENVO:00002010), including
TCCTCCTTTTTTCTTCAGTTTCCCCAACGACGAATTAACGGGATAATGTCCCGTAGTTCTTCGTTGGAATAGGATCGTGCTGAACTAACAAGTTCAACAAGCCGTGGGTCACGAACCATCTGCATGATTTCTGCAGGGGTCTTGCGAGCGAATTCGTCTCGCGTGAGATCATTAAATTGCCGAACTTTCGAGAGGAATGCCTCTCTTACTCGGACTTGGTACAGCGAAGGATCAACCTTCGTCGGCCGTTCTCTAAATCGGGTTAAATCGAAGACGTGCCGCCAGTTTTCCTTCTCAGGCACAACCATGATGGCAATGGCGAGGAGTGCAAAGAGATTGAGGATAATCAACCACTTGAGATAAGCATCGCTCGTGAGTAGAACAACAGCTCCGATGGCCTCTGTGAACGGTTGCGTGACAATGCTTGAGACGTGACGGCTTTCATCGAAAACGATGTTGAACTCATCGGTGTTTCGTGTAATCGTGGATGAGAGTTCATCGTTATCAAACTCCATCATATCACGAATCAATGCACGGAAGTACAACTGGTTGCCTCTCCATGTGGTATCACCTTGTGCAGCACTCAGGCCATCAGGGTCGGTATCCCAGCAGGTGTGACCATTTTCTTGGTACAAATCTGAACCGCATTGTTGTTTACCGGTTAAATCTGCATCACCAGCATCCCAAAGGTGGTTTGCAAAAACAGAGTGGTCGGAGACGAAGACAATGCTTCCTGTGACGGAAATCTCTCCATCTTCATTTTTCGAGATTGCATCATATGCATCGATGTTTGGATAATCAATTCGTACGATGAGATCGGTCTTTCCAGTCTTCGGGTTAGCGACGTTGTTGATGTCAAACCCGGACCGAGCGACGAAAGCTTGGTCACTTGCAGAAGCGAGGACGCTCACTTCACGACTGTCGTCTTCTATATCGAGAACCTGAATCGCTGTTGGCGAGTGGAAGAGGACAGGCATTCTGCAGTTGTTTGTGATTCCAGAGGATACTTCTGCTTCGGTACATGGTGTTCGAAGCGATGCTTCGTCCATCAAATCAAGGTCTTCGCTCACTGAAGCAACCGACCAGAGCCGGGTTTCTTGAGGAGCCAATCGGTCGCCTGTTGGGTTGGTGACTTCGTAATACCACTTTCCGTCAGAGACGGGAGCATCGAAGTAGAGAACGCCAAATTCTTCGGCAACGCGCTTGGCATTTGTGGAATTTGCTGCAAGGATCACCTTGCCTCCTTTTTCGGTAACGAATTCGTGGATGGCCTGTGCTTCTGCTGCGTCAAATGGCTTTTCAGGTGCAGCGATGATGAGCATTGTTCGATGCGGATCTTGCCAATCATTGACGAGCATTGGTGTCGACATGGTGTTGTAAATCGAATACTTCTCGCCAGTCTTGCCGTCCTCACTCTCGCCAAGTGTGTCACGCATCTTGGAAAGTTGTTGGTATTGGTAGTCTCCTTCTGCATCTCGAACGTATGGTGAGAAGACCGTTTCCTTCGAAGATGATGCGAGGACAATCAGGACGGTAGAAAGAAGAATCGAGACAACGAGCCCGACCATGAGTTTCTTTTCAACAGAGAGTTTTGTTTTCTCTGTTTCAGCCATAATTTCACCTCATTTTGCGGCAAGCGCAGTATGTTCTTTTCTTCGGAATCACGATACACACATAATGATTCTCCCTTGACGTTTAGAGAGATTTTTATGGGAGGAGAGCAGGTGAAACCGATGATAATCAGCACACACCGAGCCGGTTTTGACGGATATATGCTACGAATCCGAGTAAAATCAACACGGATTGAAAGCCCATTGTTGGTAGGGCCGAAGAGGACCCAGAATCGCTGTCCGAATTTGATGAACTTGAGCCCGAATCTCCACTGTTGGATTCTTGGCTGCCGCCCGATTCATCAATTGCAATGTCAAACGTTGTACTTCGTTGCAAACCATTGCCCTCTGAGGTAACGATGATCAGAACTTCACACGATTTTGAAGGATGTGCTGTTGATGGTGAAATTTTGAATCGTACTTCCAATGGTTGGTTGTTGTTTACACCAGTCGGTTGGATTTGTGTGGCTTCGCCCTGCTCAAGATTTTCAATATCTAGGAGCGGACAGCCTCGAACTTCTGCCTCGATCTCGGTTGCAGCATCGGCAGAGTTCCCCATGTTATTGAGCAAGAGTGTCTCTTCAACCCAGGTGCCAGCATCGACCGAATCGAGGACAAGATTCACCTCTGGAACGAGTTTGTGATACCTCGGGATGTTCAATTTTGCATCAACTTCTTTGGGAGAGGCGGGTGCACCTCCTGCATTCTCTTCAGCACGCACGATGATGGTGATTTTGTCATCGGGTGAATGCCCACGTACCTTTTCGGCATCCGATGTCGATAATTCGATCGTGAAGGTCTCATTGGTTTGAGCGCTTACTGTAATCGATTCTTCGTATGACGCTTCGAGAACATCCACATCATCCTCAAATTCAACCGTAATCACGAGATTGAGGTCATTGATTCGAGGATTGTCAACAAAATACACCAAGGTATCTTCAACCTTCCATTTTTCACCATCGAGTGAGAGGTCGTAACTTGGTTCGACTTCTGTATCCCAACCAAATTCCCATTCATTGTTGGATGGGAATTGAGATGTTCCTGCTGGCAACATGGCAAGCATCATGATTGTTATCAGACAGAAACCTTTCCACTTCATCATTCATCACCTAGAATCGCTCGAAGGCTTCGCTTGGCGAGAACACGAACCATGGATTTCCTGTACCGTGGAGGAAGTGCAGTATTGTTGACTGGTTTGATGGATTTCATAATCGCTTCAGAAAGCGCAGGAATTTGCTCAGAGGAGAACCCATCCTCGAGTGCATCGATTTGCTCCTGGTGTGATCGTGGAATGGACTCAAGAGCTGTCGAGGCGATGCGAAGTGATGCTGAATCTCCTTCAATCCATGATGAGGCAACACCTGCTTCAGGGAAATCCCATGACTCTCGGACTCGGAGTTTCTTGTAGTATCCTGTTCTATTTTCAACACCTTCTGGGAAGGTGACTTTGAGGACAAATTCTCCATGCTCAAGCACGTTACGAGTGATGCCATCCAGTTGGAAGAAATCCTCAACAGGAAGGCTACGAGGACCGTTCGGACCGATGATGTGAATGGTTCCTTCAAGGACCATCAACGATGGAGCGAGATCGCCTTGATAGGTCGCTACACAAAGTGTATTCTGGTTTGGAATCACACGGCAATCCGAACCTGTGCCACAATCTTCTTTGTGGCACCAATCGATGGATCGTCGCCAATCTTCGCTTTGATTGAACCAGAAACAACGCGTATCAAGACAGATGTTTCCACCCAACGTTGCATTGTTTCGAATCAACGATGAAGCCACTTTGCTAGCTGCTGAGGCGATGAGCGGGTGCACGTCGGAGGATGAGGTAATGGCGCCCAATCGAGCCATTGCTCCAATTTCATGCATTGAAATTGTATCCAAACCTGGAATCTTAGCGAGGGAGATGACATGGGTTTTGACATTGATGTGCCACTTGTAGTTTGGCAGTAAGTCCGTACCACCGGCAACCCAATCGAATGATTCACCATCTGCAAGGAACGATGCTGCAAGTTCGCATGCTTCCTCCACAGACGTAGGATGGTGAAGATTGAACGGTGGCATCAGCATCATTGGTCACCTCCCATTTGTCGTTGTTCTTTCTTGAGCCATGCTTTACCTGCCAATCCAAGTTCAGCGAGTTGTTCAGGAACGGGTTCAACCGCAGATTTCCAGCCTTCAACCTGGTCTTCAAGTGGACGATCTGGGTCGAATCCAAACAACACACCATTGACATATGCGCTCGTATCTTCACTACGTTGCCTTCTTCGGTCACGTTCTTTGTGTTCCTCTCCACGTGCAACGAGTGTTGCTTGCAACGGACTGTGAACGAGACGAGGAGAAGGAAGTTCGGTTTCATCAATTCCATCCAACTGCTTACATTTTGCGGCGATGGCTTTCCAGACAACATCGGGGGTAAGTGGCAAATCGCGTATGCGAACGCCGATTGCATCGTAGACTGCATTGACAACTGCTGGAAGAATTGGTAGGAGAGGACCTTCACCAGCTTCTTTTGCTCCGAATGGACCTTCAGGATCGGATGATTCAACGATGATTGGTGTCACATGTGGCATCTCGTGAATTGACGGGATTTTGTATTCGAGGAGATTTGGATTTTGCAAATGCCCGGTTCGTCCATAGACCATCTTTTCAGAGAGCACCTGGCCAAGTCCCATGTGACAAGAACCGATGATTTGTCCTTCAACTGCTAACGGATTCAGCGCCTTTCCACAGTCATGCGCAGCCCATACGTTGGTGCAGGAGACAAGACCTGTCTCGACATCAACATCAACTTCGGCAACGTAGGCTGAGAATGAATACGCGGGTGCAAGTCCAGCCGCAGCACCTTTGTGCACACCGCCCATTGGAGGTGAACGATAGGCACCACTGGAGATCAGCGACCCTTTGTCCTCTTGCGCCTTGTGCAATGCTTCAAGATATGATACACCGACTGCAGGGTCGTGTTTGTAGTAGATGCGCCGGTCGTTAAGGACCAACACGTCAGGATGATAGCCCAACATTTCCCAAGCAGCATTGAGGAGTTTTTCGCGTATATCGAGGGCGGCTCGAATAGCAGCGTTCGCATTCATGAACGTTACACGACTAGAATATGAGCCAAGATCGACTGGACTTGTATCGCTCTCATGGGAGCGGACATGAATCATCTCAATTGGCAGAGCAAGGACTTCAGAAACAACTTGCGCAACCGCGGTTGTCGAACCTTGGCCAATATCTGCTGCACCCGTATGGACAGTGACGCCACCATCCATGTCGATTTGCATGTGAACCGTTGCGTGAGGGAATCGATTTGGATCCCAGTGAATCGGTAGACCCGACCCAGAGATGAAGAAACCACAGCCAATTCCTATGCCCTTTCCGAGTGGCATCTGGCGGAATTTTGAATCCCATTCTGAACCTTCACGCACTCGTTCAAGAGCTTCACGCATTCCATTTGATGTAATTCGGAATCCAGAAATCGTTCGACTATGTGGTGGAAGAAGATTAGCAAGACGGAGATCGATAGGGTCAACCTGCATCTGTTCGGCCATTTCATCAAGACCAACTTCGACTGCGCAACGAGTGTTGACTGCTCCATGGCCACGCATGGCGCCACTTGCAGGTTTGTTCGTCCAAACGCGGGCTCCAGTGTAGTGGAATGACCCAAGTTCGTAAGGAGCGGTTGCAAGAACGCCGTTGTAGTATGAGGTAACGTGTCCAAACGATGCAAATCCGCCTCCGTCGATGAGTGCATCGATATCAAAACCGGAGATTCGGGCTTCTTCATCAGCCGTCATCTTCACTTCGATGTAACTTGGATGTCGACCACGATTGATCCAGTAGACCTCTTCACGAGTGAAATTGATGCGGACAGGACGGCCGGCTTTTCGAGAGAGAATTGCTGCGCACATTTCGTGCGGGAATGGATCGGATTTTCCACCAAAGCCACCACCAACAAAGGTTCGTATGACATTGATTTGATGCATTGGAACTTCAAGCACCGTCGACAAGGCACGATGCGCATAGTGAGGCACTTGTTGAGGCGTGTACAATTGAAGACGCCCGTTTGGATCCCAGTGTGCAACGACTGCATGCGGTTCTGTGAAACCATGGTGAACCCCTTCCATTCGCCACTTTCCATGCGATGAGGCTGTTGGATCGTCAACAAGACTTCGATCACCGAACTCTTGGAACACACGCTTCTGAACGTTGGTCGTTCCAACGTGATACTTTCCACGCCAATGAATCGGTTCATCCTGATCTTCAAGCCCCTTTCGTGGGTCAAAGACCGGTTCAAGAACCTCCCATTCAATCTCAAACAAATTGAGTGCTTCCATGGCCGTTGCCTCATCAACTGCTGCAACACATGCGACAAGATCGCCAACATGACGTACCTTTTCAACGGCCATCGCGTGCTCATCTTTGGTAACTGGCAAGACACCGAATGTGTTTGGAGCATCTGCCCCAGTGGCGACAGCAAGGACGCCCGGTAGCGCCTCAACCTTCGATGTGTCAATCGATTTGATTTTCGCATAGTGATGTGGTGACCGAAGAATCTTGCCGATGATTTCGTTTGGTAGACGAACGTCATCACCATACCATGCTTGACCGGTGACTTTTGCATGCGAATCGACAAGTGCACGAGGTTTTCCAACTTCGGTTCCGGTTCGATAACGATCGTGAATATGCGAACCTGCAGGCTGTGGTTCTTTTCCTCCAACCGACTCTGGAATTGAATCCAAATCTCGTGGTGCCATGACGGGGCGTGAACCGCCTGAGCCTGGCGGAGGAAACTTTTGCTTCCCAGCAACACGCTTCCCATCCTTACGGACCTCACCGGAGGAAGCACCAGGTTGTTGTCGATAACCGCCAGCCAAACAATCACCTCGCATGACCAGGTGGCATCGATGGTTCATCAGGCCCTTCTGGGTGTGGATTCGGATGTGGATTGCTTGCAGGTTCAGGTGCTGGGGCATCACCACGCTTGATTTCAGCAGCGGCTTCTATAGAATCAACAATCTGTTGATAGCCCGTACATCGGCAAAGATTACCTTCGATGGCACAAGCGATCTCATCACGCGTTGGATGTTCGTTTTCATTGAGTAGCGCTTCTGCACTCATCAAGAATCCAGGTGTACAAAATCCGCATTGAGAACCGCCATGTGTAGCGAAACAGGTTTGGATTGGAGCAAGGTGAGCACCTTGAGCAAGCCCTTCGACCGTTGTAATCTCCTGTCCTTCGACTTGGCCTGCAAGACAGAGACAGGAGAGACGGGGTTCTCCATCAATAAGGACTGTGCAACAACCACACGTACCCAAATCGCATCCTCGCTTCACACCGAGCATACCGACTTCATCTCGCAAAACATCCAGCAAGATGGCATTCGAGGGGGCGATTGCCTGAACCTCTTGTCCGTTGACATTGGCTGACCAAATCGTCTTCGGAGTCGAAGGAATCATTGTGACATGTTCGCTTCCAACCACACAACTCACCTATCCTTACCTTGAGAACTCCGTCTATGAATGTAGGGTTTCACTCCATTGCAGCGATCATGTCTTTTCTTCCCAGAACGGGTTCTCCAAGAGATCTGCATCGACCGCATCGAGGACTTGCGCATCGAGAATCTCTCGAATGTCCTTCCCAGCAAAAGTGCCTTCTTCGCGATTTGAAATGCTCGCAATCAAGAGAAGGGCAAACAGGAAGATAACAATTCCAGCAACGGAAATACCAACAACTGCTTGTGTCGATAACCCATCACTTGAGGTACTCACAGGAGGGTTCGTGTCGTCATCCATGACCATGATTTCCACGGTCGCTAATGGAGAGGCTGAACTCATTCCATCCGCATACTGAATAGCTCGAAGTGAAACGGTGTGGTTGCCAATGATTTCAATACCAGGAAGATGTTCGATTTGGTGGATGATGTCGATGATCGACAACTCACCTGATGTTTCCCCTGGTTCATAGCTCTGAATGTTTGACCAATCGTCGCGAAGATGGTTGCTTCGCCATTGGACCGACTCCATGTCTTCACTGACTTCGAAGTCAATGCTGTCACCGCGTTCGAGATGGATGCGATTGTCCAACGTTGTCGGTGTTGAAACCATGATACTAATGTTGGAATTGAAGACATAATCTCGTTCTGCAGCTTCGAGCAATGCCTCAACCGCTCGAACTTCTCCATGCCCGTAGACGTTGTTCTGTCGGTTCTTTGGAATCAAATCTTCAGCACAGGGTTCGTTTGCAGCCATGTAATGACATTGACGATACGTCGCCGTTTCTTGCATAATGTTTCGAATATCGAATGGCGAAAGATCTGGATTGGCTTGCAGCATCAGTGCGGCGACACCAGCAGCACCAGGCGTTGCCATACTGGTTCCACTGAAGGCAACATATTGATCGCCAGTGTTGTGAGCAACGGACATAACATCCGAGCCTACGTAAGCGATGTTCGGTTTAATTCGGCCTTCTTCAGTTGGGCCTTGGCTGCTGTAGATTGCAATGCTGGAATCTTTGTCGAGTGCACCGACGGTAATCGCATCCTCTGCACTTCCTGGCGTTCCAATTTGTGCAGAGAAAGCGCTGTTACCAGCAGCAATGAACAATGCGATTCCTGCCCGAACCATTTCGTTAGCGTAGCGATTGACGCTGTCTTCTTCGGACGAGGTCCACTCAATTGCACCTGGTCCACCAAGACTCATGGAGGCTGCACGGATGTTAAACTCGTACCGCTTTTCCACAGTCCATTCCATTCCGGCCATGACGGTCGCAAAGGATCCACTTCCGCCTTCATCGAGAACTTTGACACCAACAAGCGAGGCTTGTGGCGCCATTCCAGGATGGTCGTAATTTGGGGCCCCGGTCCCAGCCGTTGTACCTGCGCAGTGTGAACCATGTCCTTGGTCATCGTATGGGAAAACTTCTGTTCCGTTGGTTAAACTCGGATTGTTGACTGGGTCGTAAAATGCGATAACTTTCGGATCGTTGGTCGCAGGATCATCGTCTTGGTCGTCAAGGCTGGAGTGATTGCCATCAATTCCAGTATCGATGATAGCGACGGTCGTTCCCGATCCATCGTATCCGGTTTGTGCCCATGCAGCATCTACGCCGTGCAAGACCGCAGCATCTCCGTTGGCAACCGAGAGGATTCCATCAAGTTCAAGCATAACAACGCCAGGAAGTTGTGAGGTTTCGAGCACATACCCAACAGGAACACGTCCAGCGAGAGCGTCGATTCCCTTGAGAGTCCACTGATGTTGGAAATCGACGCGCTCTTCGAGCATTTGGATTTCAGCACTGCCCGGGGTGTATGAGAAATCAATGATCAGAGGAAGTGTCTTGTCTTCATCGAGGAAGGCAGGGTTCTTTTGGTGAACTTCGATCATATCGCCGATTCCATTCCCGTCCCGATCGACAGTGGTTTCAACCCACCATCCTTCCTCCGCTTCTTGTGTCTCTTCCACGGGTACTGTGGCAAGAACCGTCGGCAAGATAAACATGGTTAGACAAAGGATTGTCAGCAGCAATCGTGGCTTCTTCAGACCGCTCATGACACAGCGACGAAATACTATGGTTTGAACTCTTTCAATCGGAGTGTAATAAAATCCATTCAAAAGACAACGCAAAGTGCAAATGCTGGGTGTTAATTTATATTCTAATCATAGAATGGATGATTGATTAAAATGCCTGCACCACAGAGAAAACCCAAGCAAACGGTTTCAATCGCCAACGATGCAATCTTTGCAAAAGAGGAGGAAGAGATTCCCTTCAAACCCGTTATTGTTCGAGCACCTGGACAGACGAATGGCGATTCACTTGAGCGATTTACTGAAATTACGATGTATGCTGTCGCGATGATCTTTGTTTGGGGTGGCTTGTTTACCATCGCCTTTGCAGAAGGAACTGGAGAAGAGAAATTCTTGTACCTCTTTATCGGAGGTCTTGCTTCAGCCGCAATGGCGCTGTTCATGGTTGAATTACAAGCCAAAAAGAACGAGTATCAACTCATGATCTCTCAGAACTACCTCCTTGGCCTATCATTTTTCTTCATGGCTGTTGGATTGCTTTGGGGACTTCGATGGATTGGTGGCTTCATCACACTGCAGGAGTTCCAATTTAATGGCGAAGCGATCTCCCTGCTGGGAACCGTGGAAGATGATGAATTCATAGCAAGTGCAAACATGATCTACGTTCAAGCGATTGGGGCTGTGGCGATGTGGTTTGCCCACCAACGAATCCTCAAGCGATACAAGGGCGATACATCCTTTGGCTGGGCGGTTGCAAGTTACATCCCACTCGGATTGCTCATCGTCGGTGTAGGAACATGGATTGAATGGTCGAATTATGAAGTCAGCTACGAACTTGGTCTCGCCATTGTCGGCCTTTGTGGTCTGGCTATGTACAGCGCATTAATGTCGAATAAATCAATCAATTTCGCAGTCGTAAGCGTTGTTTCTGGAATCATTCCAATCATCTACGAGATTCTGAATGAGAATGCACCAGCCCGCGGAGAGGGTGGCGCATTATCGCTCCTCATTTTCATCATTATCATCCAAGGCTACCTCGCCGGTAATGAACGGTTGAAGCAATCATTGGCAGAGAAGATGTCGTTCTTCCTCATCGGTGGTGTCATCGTTGCGATGCTCATTTCCAGCATTGCAGACCTCAATCTCATCCTTGGACCATTCAAACCTGCTGAACTCGGAGATGGAGGCGTAGCATCTGTCATAACGTTGCCAGTTGCACTCTGGATCACTGTCTTGTGCGCTTATTTCCAAGCTACGCACAAGAACAGAGTTCCTGCGATGCCAATTGGTCTCGCATTCGCACTGTGGACACTCGATGGTGATGAAGCAATTGTGCCATGGTTGCTTTCCTTGGTGATGATTTCATACATGCTCTTCGCTGCAAAAGCAACTCGTAAATGGGTAGCAAATCTTACCATTTCAGCACTTTCGTTCTCATATCTCTTCAGCGATTTCATCGGATATGGTGTCGATCAGGGACAAATGGATGTGGTCATCGCAATCGGTATTGTCATCATCGCAGAATCCGCCCGTCGTCTCGATAAAATATCGATTTGGAGCAGTGTTCAAACCGTCACATTTGTTGCATTGAGTAGCACAATCCTTGACTCTCCATATTGGTTCGTCACATGGATTTTCGTAGCATATCTGCTCACGATGGTCTATGAATCGATGCTTAAGGCTCGAGAAGGTGACGATATGGAGCGACGGAACTCAACGCTGGCACTTCTCACAGCATTGGCAGTCAGTACTGGCCTCCTGTTAACGGAAAAACTTGAGATTCCATCCAAATACCAATTCTTCGACAATGGCGTATCGCTTGAATTCCTTCTTCTCGGTATGATTGTCTTTGCCCTCTTCAACACCGTTCGAGACGTTGAGTTGGATGTTGGACAGTTGCTGTCGCTTCTTGAAAACAAAGCAATGGGTGCGTATGCCTACGATGCAGAAACCAATGCATGGTATGTCAAAGAAGCCGAAGAAACAGAACTTGCTTCAACCAAATCATATGGATCAATCGGTCGTATTTCATTGGCGTTCTCGTTGTTAGCAGTGACGATAGGTATCAGTACGCTCAATCCTGATGTTCTCTCGGGAGATCAGTTCTATCTGGTAGGATTGTACATTATTCCAATCGGCATCTTGTTTTGGGAAATCAATTCGATGGATGTTCTCTCATCAGAGAGTCGAATGATCGGAGCGTTCATGCTGCTGATTATCGCCGCAGCCTCACTCACACTCATGCTTCAAGTTGATCACACGGGTGATTTGTTCAAAGCAGGAATTGTCTACGACATCATGTTCCTCTCATCACCGATTGCAGCATTCGTTCTCATCAACAAACGAGGGCTTGATCGTGACCATCTCAACCGTACAGCGGATCAGATCATGCTTTGTGTTCTCCTCATCATCGGTGTTTTCGATCAGTCTGGAGGTTTGTTGTTCCTCAGCATGTATGGGCTTGTTGCTTTGGTTGCCATTCAATATCGACATCACGGCGTCACCATGCTTGCACCGCTTGCGCTCATCTCCACATACTGGCTTGGTGAACATGGCATCATGTACTCCTTGCTTGAATCCTTTGACGCCAATGTCGACCAACTTGACAATGTTCGAGTCCTGTGGTTGAATGAAGTCACAGGCATGATTCTCGCCGCACACATGTTGATGCCAATTGCTTGGAGCATACGTGATGTACAACAGAACGTACACGTGGATAATCCATTCCCTTGGTTCATTCCAATGATATGGTTCTTGTTCGGCGCATGGGCCGTTCTACCATCTGCATCTTGGTTGCCATTGGTTGCTTGTAGCTTTGGTCTCCTCAACGCATGGGTACGTGGCGACATCAACCTCATCCCGCTTCTCGCAGTTGCACTCATCTTCTCGTTTGTTATTGGATTGGCAGATGGAGGCGAACTTACTGGCGAGATCTTCGGACTTTCCATGCTCTTCTCTGGTATCATAACCTACGGCCTGTGGTTGGCAAATTCTTACGGAATCCTCGAAATGAACGTTGCCGACATGGGTCGATTGGAAGCGATGATGCCGTATTCACTGGATACACAACTACGGTTCCTTGCGATTGCGACGTTGTTGCTGTCATTCGATGTTGTCAACGGATTGGGTATGCTTGGCGGATGCGGTTGGGCAACGTATGAAGCGATTCAGAAGGGTGACAAGGTGTCAATTCTCTTCCTCCCGCTCATCGACGGCCTCACTGCTGGAAATCTCATTCACAAATTTGAGATTGGAGGCGAGGCCTTGCAGGACCTCATCATTGGAGGTGTCTTCGTCGTTGAAGGTGCAGTGATGATTTATCTCTCCTCCAAGACCGATCGAATTTATGATTCAAAGGTCTTTGATTGGAAGAGCGATGATGAATTCTTCAATTTCATTGAATACATGGGCTTCTCGGGCGTTGTATCAGCATTGACTGGCGTCATCTATGCCTTCGGAGAAGATCAAACACAATTCGCATTGTTCTTGACGGCATCAATCCTCACAGCCCTGGCGATCACTGGCTTTGGTGAGACACAACAACAAGTGCGATGGCGACGAGGATTTGGTGTGTTTGGCTCCGTCCTAACCCTGCTCATCCTCTGGGCAAGTTTCGACGAACCAGGCGATGTCCTCTTCAAGGGACTTACATCCGTCGTCATGGGATTGTTGGCGCTTGGTTATGCATTCCTCTACATGCAACGTCGTACCGAATACGACATCGAGGATGTTACCATTCCGCAGGTCTTTGGCGATGTTGTTCCGAAAGCTCAACGTCAATCCCCTCCTGAAGAGTTGGAAGATGAGGATGAAGTTGAGGAAGAAGCAGAAGAAGTTCAGGAAGAAGAGATTGATGAAGATGAAAGCAACGTCAATGTTGAAGAAGAAGAACTCCTCAAACTGGGTGAAGAACTTGAAGATGAGTTGGATGATATCATCAAGCCAATTGATAATGCAACCACAGAAAACATCGGTTACATCCAAACCATGGAAGGATTCGATGTCCGTCTACCGAAGGAATCGATTGAACAAATCACTCGAACCATTGCGATGACACCTCATGAAGGATTCAAACCAGTTGTTCGAGTAAACATGCTCGGACAAATCGTCCTCGACTTTGAGCCACTGTGATCATTCATCTTTGAAGATTGCACCACGATCGGAGACCAGGCCTTCAACAAGCGCAGTGGGGTAAACACCCCAATATGCTTCACGAGCTTCTTGGTTGATGGCCATACAAAGGACCACATCACCCGGACGCTCATCCATCGCTTGCGTTCCGTTAAGATGCATCAACATCGGTTCGATGTTGGACATGTTGACAACGCCCCAACCAACCTGTGTGCATGGAGCAACAGGCGAGACTGGCGTGGTTCCAGAAAGTGGATCCCATGTTGTGAAGGAAGGATACCAAGCGGACAAATTCAATGCATTACGAACCTCTGAATTTCGAATGGTAAAGGACTCACCATCGCTCGTTGTTCCATCGACGAGATAGCCACCTCGTTCTGTCGCTGCACCAGAGCCAACATCGTTGAATTCTTCTCGAAGTTCTTGAAGAATGAAGGAGAGAATGCCAGCTGTTCGAGGCGTTGCAAAGGACGTACCTGACGTCTCATGATA
>CEUV01055242.1_pt1 | contig 13711 bp, 8 predicted proteins | sample 356401 | NCBI WGS metagenome assembly CEUV01 (sample SAMEA2622710, study PRJEB7988) | marine metagenome | isolation source: saline water (ENVO:00002010), including
TTTGGCGCGCTTCTTCTCGGCGATTTGTTGCTCCTTTAAGAGCTTCTTCATCTGCGATTTGGACATCTGACCGCCGTCCTCGCCCGTTTGCGCCTTATCCTGTTGCTTTTTCATCGGACCCTCTGGTTCCGGCGCACCGATGGCGACGCCGGGTTTGGCGTTCGAGGCGACGGATTCGTCCAACGCGCCGACGACGTCGCCCATGTCGCCGAAGAGGGACGCGAAGACCCGCGGCTGCGTCGACATGAAGGCATCGATCGTCTCCTCGGTCACCATCTCGCGCGCTTCTTGGTGCCCCTGACAGATGGGAATGAGCGTCTCGATGAGCTTCGCCTTGATCTCTCCGCTCAACATGCGACCACTACTGTACTCCTCTCCGATTTTCGCCAACTCTTCGTCGTCGTCGAGGAAAAAGTTGAGCCATTTCCAGCTAATGTCCGTGTTCAAGTCGCCCCCGAGTCGTCTGTGATCCTCCACCGTGAGCTGACCGCCGCTGAACGCGTACTTGTTCACCTTGGACTTGATCTCCTTGGGCGTGTCCGTGACGTAAATGGCACTCGTAGCGTCCGAGGCGCTCATCTTTCCGCTCTCCCCCTTCAACGCCGGAAAGAATCTAGACTCAATCAACGCCGGCTTGTATCCACCGATTCGCGGCGCAACGTCGCGCGTCATGCGAAAGTACGGATCTTGATCGATCGCGCACGGAATCAAACACCTCAAACTCGTCTTACTCTCCCCGAACATGTGCGGAAAGCAATCCGGAAAACTCGGCGCCGCCTGCGTCGGCGGAAACCCGACTTGTCCGATGTTCGACTCCCCCGTGAACCCAAAGATGCCTCTCACCTGATTCAGCGTCACACACTTGGCAATCTTCATCATGTTCTGATACAACGGCGTGGACATGTACTGCACGTCGGAAAAAATAAACGTTCGCTTCGGATCGAACCCGCACGCGATTATATCCTTTGCGTTTTCCCGCGCCAAGCGCCCGCACTCCTCGAGCGTTAAATCCTTCCACAAAAACTTTTCATCGTCCGTCAACTGAATCACCAGAGGCACCTTAAACGCATCTTGCAACCACTTGGTGAAATGAAACGGAATCAAGTGTCCGAGATGCAGAGACTCGCTCGACGGTCCGCGTCCCGTGTACAGATAAAATTTCTCCCCGCGCTCGTACGCGTCGAGGATGACATCCAACTCTCGGTGCGCGAAAAACATCCCTCGTCGCAGGAACGGGTGCGCTCGAACGCCCGTGACGCGCTCGATGCGTTCGATCATCTTTTCATCGATCGTCGAGCATCCGAAATCGCGCACGAGCTTGTCGTAGTCGATGCCCTCGCCATCCTTGCCTTCGACGTCCCAGGGCGTGACCACCTGTTCCGACGACTCGTCCCCCGTCGGAAGCGCGTCCGGGGCGTCCGTCATGGCGGTACGATTCGAGAGATGCGTCGCGCGCGCGCGGTCGTGCGAGCGTCGCGCGCGCGTCGCCGAGTGGCGTCGATGGGCGTCGCGATGACGACGGATCGAGGGCGGCGGGTCGCGCCCGCACTCGCGCGTGCGCGACGCCGTGGACGCGCGATGAAGGAGCTCGTCGGACGCGTGGCGTCGAATAAGATGATGAAGACGGTCACCGTCGTCGTCGAGCGGTTGTTTCGACACCCGCGGTTGAAAAGGTTCGTGCGCGCGAGGAAAAAGTACGCCGCGCACGACGAGGAGAACGCGTGCAATCCCGGGGATTTGGTGCGGTTGAGACACTCGAGACCGCTGAGTAAGACGAAACGGTGGGTGGTGGATGAGATATTGAAGCGAGAGCGACAGTTTGATCGGGAAGCGGTGAACGCGGCGGTGAAGGAGCGGGTGCGGACGGAGAAAATGGAGAGAGCCGCGGGAAGCAGAGGTTTCGCGGCGAGCGGGGCGGCGGACGCGGACGCGACGGGCAAAGCGGTGTGAGGAGGATTTTGTCATAGAATACGTAGATTTAAATGATTCGTTCGTCGCGTTCGTCGCGATGCGGTGAAGCGCGACGTGTTGGTACAACCCGTCACGTCGAGGGTGTCGCGGAGGGCGCGCGTAAATAGCGCGCGACGTCTTTACGTCTCGCCATGCCGACAGGTAAATACGCCACCACGGCGGTGCCCTCGGGAAGGAACTCCTCAGATTCGACGAAACCGGCTCGACGAATTTCGCCGATCAACGCCCCGCGCTCGTAGGGCACGAGTAATTCGCATCGACTCAGCGTGCTCCGTTTGATGATTTCGATGATTTTTGCTTGAAGGTTTTCCAAACCTTCGCCCGTGCGCGTGCTGATGAGCACCGCGCCGAAGTCTTGGGCCGCGATCTCGATCTCTAAGAGCTCCTCTTCGTCCGTGATGTTATCGACTTTGTTCCAAACCAACAATTGTGGGATGTGTCCGGCGTCGAGGTCGTCGAGAACGTTGTTCACCGCCGTCATCTGCGCGTCGGCCAAATCGCTTGAGATGTCCACCACGTGTAAAATCAGAGAAGACTCAAGAACCTCCTCCAACGTCGCACGAAACGCCGCGACGAGCTGCGTCGGAAGCTTTTGAATGAATCCGACAGTATCCGTCATGAGAACCGTCATTCCGTTGAAGAGATCGAGACGCCGTGTCGTTGGGTCCAGAGTCGCGAAGAGCTCATCCTCCGCCAACACGTCCGAGTTCGTCAACGTATTCAATAGCGAGCTCTTTCCAGCGTTGGTGTATCCGGCCAAAGAGACGATGGGTAACCGCTCAGCTTTTCTCTTTTGCCTGTACTGCTCTCGATGCGTGCGCATGTCTTCAATCTTCGAGCTCAGCAACGATTTACGCTCTCGCAAGAGACGCTTATCGATTTCGATCTGCTTCTCCCCCATACCCTTCACGGCCCCACTGCCGCTCTGTCTCTCCAAGTGACTCCACATTTTCGTCAACCGCGGCATCTGGTACTCGAGCTGCGCCATCTCGACCTGAAGTTGTCCCTCTGCGGTTTGCGCGCGTTGCGAAAAAATATCTAAAATCAAAGCTGTACGATCGCAAATGCGAACTTTACCGCCCAGTTTACGCTCTAAATTTCGTGCTTGCTTCGGCGTGAGTTCATCGTCGAAGATAACCATGTCCACGTCGGCGGCGTCGATGCTGTACCCGTTTCGCCTGTCGTGCCGCTTCGGTTCCTCGACGTCGGCGTAATCATCCCAATCCTCCTCATCGTCGTCGTCGTCAAAGTATCCGTCCTCATCCTCATCCTCGTCCTCATCCTCGTCCTCGCGCATGTCTCGAGGCAATCCACACATCTCTCGCAACTCTCCAATCTTCCCTTTCCCCAGATACGTCGACGGCACCGGCCCGCGCGGTAACCTCTGCGTCAACCGCCCGACCACTCTACACCCCGCCGTCCCCGTCAATCGCTCCAACTCGTCCAGAGAATCTTCCAAATCAAATTCCCCCGCGCCCTCGTACGATCGATTCTTCCCACCGACGCCGCACACGACCACGCGCTCGGGTTCTCTCGTCCACCCCCACATGTCTTCTCTCTCGCCGCTCATCGCGTCCGTCGTCCCTCGCCCCGCCTCCGTCTCCAGCGCCGTCGCCGCGTGCCTGCGCTCGAGATACTCCTCCCAGGACTCCTCCTCGTCCTCCTCCGCGCCGTTTCTCGTCGACGCGAGCTCGAACGCGAAGGCGTCGCGCGCGGTCGAGGACACGTCGACGACGAACGCGTCGTCATCCTCGCGAGCGCGCGCGTCGACGCGAGGGCGCTCGAGCGCGCGCGAGCGTGGACGACGCGAGGTGGTCTCCCGTCGTCGTCGTCTCGCGTCGCGCGCGACCGCGAGCGGAGAGGCGAGCGCGCGCATTCGGGCTCGCGTCTCGGCGGCGTCGCCGTGTGGCGCCGTCAGTCGACACCGCGTCGCGCGCGTTCGCCATGCGCGCGAACAGCGACGCGGAGAACGATGCGGAGACGGCTGGACTCGGCGTCGGCGTCGTCGCGGCGTCGGAAGCGCGCGCGCGGTCCAAGACGTGGTGGCTCGGGCTCGCGCTGGCGCAGCTCTGCGCTCTGGTGAACGCGATCTCTGCCGCGGCGTCGACGGCGCTGGAGCGATCGAACGTGACGCTTCCGGCGTGGCAGACGTTTCTGGCGTACGCATTCATCGGTGCGACGTTCGGGCCGATGTTTTACGCGCGCGTGCGCGGCGGGAGAGCGCCGGAATACGACTCGGGACGGTTGGGAAAGTACGCGGCGTGCGCCTTCGTCGACGTGCAGGCGAATTATTGCGTGACGCTGGCGTTTAGGTACACTTCGATGACGAGCGTGTCTCTGTTGGATAGCGCGACGATCCCGTTCGCGATGTTGCTGTCGACGCTGTTGTTGAAGGCGAGGTACGGGCGCGCGCACGCGGGCGGCGCGGCGGTGGCCTTTGTCGGAGTAGTGATTTTAGTCTTCGGAGATTTGCGATCGACGGAGGACGGGGAGACGGGTGGGATGGGGAACAGAACGCTGGGTGACTTTTTAGCCATCCTCGCCGCGGCGCTGTACGCGACGTCGAACGTGCTGGTGGAGGCGTTTTTACACGACGCGGACAAGGTGGAAATTTTGGCGCACCTGGGCGTCATGGGACTCCTCTTCAGCGGCGTGCAGGGGGCGATTTTAGAGGGTCTCAGGTTCAGCCAGCTCAGAGCGCTAGGTACTCAGGGCGTCGGGTACTTTTTCTTGTATGCAGCGTCCCTGTTCACGCTCTACACGTTCGCCATGGACGTGCTCTCGGCGTGCGGTGCCTCTGCCTTCAACGTCAGCATGTTGGCGAGCGACGTGTGGAGCGTCATTCTGAGATTATTCTTCTTCGAAGGGTTCGCCTCCGTCGGCGCCGTGGTCGCCTTCGCCTTCGCCTTCGTCCTCGTCGCATGCGGCATCTGCATATTCGCGTACGCGGGCGATCCCTCGACGGTCGACACCCCCGTCGCCTCGACGAGCGACGAGAGCGACGTCTCGCTCCTCGCTCGCATTCGTCGCTTCGTCGCCCCGCGCGCCGAGACCACCCCGTACGTCGCCATGGACGCTTCACGACGCGACGTCGAGCTCACGCCCGTGCCCATTAGTCCCTAGATTTTCCTAAAATGTACTGTACTTGTAATCGAGCCCGCGCGCTCGGCGGCGACGGTCACGCTCAACTACCACGATCATCACGGGACGCCCGCCGCGAGACATACCGCGCCACGCGGTGACTGTGATCGCGCATGGGTCGTCGACGATCGACTCGTCCGTGCGCGGTGGCGCGCATCGCGTTCGCGACGACGCTGGCGACGGTCGCGGCGCGGGCGCGCGCGGGCCAATTCATCAAGATCGATAAGCTCGACGATGATTTCACCTCGTCGGCGCTGTTGAAGTGCGAGGCGTGCGCGGCCGTGACGCACGGCGCGACGGTGCACATCGATCGCATCAAACAGCGGAAACAGGCGGCGCACGCGTCGACGGACATCTTGGACGGGGAGATTAAGTGGGCCGACGTGTGCGAGTCGCGCTTCGGCGAAGGTACGTCTCGATACGGGTACAAGGAGGTCGGGGGGACGAAAATGATCGTCGGTCCGGGGATTGGAAATTTTCCAGACGTCTTGTCAAAGGTGACGGACGCGAATCGCGTCAGTGAACAGTTGTATGCGCGGTGTAAAGCGATCATGTACGAGTTGGATGACTTTAGTCTCGCGGAGACGTACGCCGACGCGACGAACGCGATCGAGAGACTGGGCGGCCCGGTCGAGGCACGACCGAACGCGATATTCATGAAATTTGTTGAGAAGAATTGCGTCGAAAATTTGCCGATGTGTGAGAGCATCAAGTGGTTCAAAGATGAGATGACTTCGATGACGGAGAAAGCTTTAGAGGAAAACAAAGCGGCGTGGGAAACGCTCGTCAACGAGACGGTAAAAGAAAACACGATCGATGGCAAGACGTCACGGTCGATCGATTCCCCGCTGGCGGTTTCAAAGTGTGATGGCTCGGATTTGAAACCCTTGCCCGCCGCATCCTGTCGCGTGTTCCTGAGCGAGCTCATCAAGAAGGGCGAACAGAACGCCGCGTCGTTTCGAAACTTTACCGGAGAGGCGAAAAAGTTCGAAAATGCGATCGCCAGGGGAGGTGAAACAGAGCTCGATGAAAACGACGAGGATCGCGACGGCGACGTGTCCGAGTTACGCGCCGAAGCGATGCTGAATGCTTCATACATCCGCGCGAACATCACGATGATGCGAGCCAGGGCGTATTTCACGCACGCGCTAGAAGTTGACGAAGAACACTACGTCGCGCGTCACAACCTCGCATTCATGGCAAACAGTGCGAGAAACTTCACGGATGCGCGTGAGCACTTAGAAATGCTCCTAGTCAAGCAAGTCGCGAGAGACGTCGACGTGGATACACGCGCTGAAAGTTACAAGCTGCTCTGTGAAGTTCACTACTACGATGAAAACACGAACGAAGCCGTGAAGGCGTGCGAAAAGAGCATCGAGCTCAACCAATTCAATTTCCACACCCTTCGTTTGTTGGCCCAGTTACACATGGTTCAGTTCTTTGAGCGAGCTCAAGAAGTCCGGGCACTTCCGGAGGGCGAGACGATTCATGAAGATCAGAAGAGCACGATGCTGTACGATCTCTCTCGAGCGAAGCAGTTGTTTAGGGAGGCGCTGATCCTCAACCCAGTGAAGAATGAAATCGCTCAGCTCGGCATGGTCATTTATTTCGAGCAAGCGACCGAGCAAGATGCGCTCGACAAGCTCACTCCGGAGCAAATCCAAGTGCTCGAAAACGCCAGACGCTTCTGCCAACGCAGAGGCACAGAAGTCGACGGCGTGTGCAGCGACGTACTCGAGCTCGCCGGTCATTACATGGCCGAGAAAGGTTTCGTCGCCATAGGAAACGACGCTCTTCAAATGTCCCTCACTCTCGACGGCAACCGCACGCACCTCTGGGAAAGCCTCGGTTACGGCTTCATGACCATCGGTAAATTCAAGCTCGCCAAGATCACCTTCGACCGAGCCAAGAGCTCGGACGACGCCTTCCAACTCTCCGACCAGGTCCAGGAGCTCCTCGAGCGAGGCTACGATTTCGAGGCCAAGCTCGAGGAGGATAGAGTCACCGCCTCGACGCAGTGGAACGAAAACCGTCGCCCGAATCGGGAAGAACGCGCCGAGCTCGAGGCCGAGATCGGCGCGAAACTCAGCGCCATTCGCGGCGTTCGATCTAACGCACACGATGAGTTGTAATCTATTTGTAACTCCCTGAACCTCGTCTCGGGAATGGGGGAAAAGACAAACCGCATTCCCAGACGCGCTTCGCGATGTCGAGCGCGTCCGGTGGGCCGTGCGCGCTCGTGCGATTCGGCGAAATCGAAACACACGGTGACGCCCAGGTGGACGACTACATAGAGCTGCCCCCGATCGACTCGAGCGACGAGGAAGACGTCGACGAAGATGACGCCCCCGGGGTGCCTGAAATGCGCGAACGCGCGCGTGGCGGCCGGGAGATCATCATCGGTCGACAAAAAGAAAAGGTAGACCACGCGATGGACTCCACCGCCATTCCTTTGCTTCTCAGTCGCAAACACGCGGCGCTGTTGCGCAAGGGGAAGGCGCACTACGTTCGAGACCTCGCCACCACGAACGGCACTTTCGTGAATGGGAAGAGGATCGACGCAAAGGTGGACGTTGAGCTGCGAGATAACGATGTGGTGTCGTTCGGAGGACCGCGATACGTCGCGCGAGATGCAGGAAAACAAGCGAACCCGTTTAGATTTCGATACGTGCGATTAGAGCGGCGCGGGGTGGACGAGAGGAGGAAACGGGCGCGACTCTCGCAAGACTCGGACGGGGGACTCGCGACGGATATGTCTCAGGACGCGCCGGCGAGTCAGTTGTACCGAGCGATACATTCCAGTCAAGCGAGTGAGAGTGAGTTCAAGGTGGACGACGAGTTGAAGACGGAGTTGAGAGAGCTGTTCGAGAAGAATCGTGATCTCGCGGAACGGTGTGCCGAGCGCTATTTTGGGTCCGCTTCGCCGTCGACGCTGGCTTCTAGAGGGATGGACGATCGTCGAGGCGATGATTTGGTGAACAGAAGCGTGCCACATTCACAGAATGACTCGCCAGGTGCTTTACCGGATGAATTGACGCAGAAAATTTCCGACAAGCTCGTGGCAAGTCTCCGCAAGCCCGACTGGGTGGACACCGACCTCAAGTGCGCGATATGTCACGAGTGGTTGACGCTGCCTCACACTTTGGTCGGCTGCGGGCACATGTTCTGCCTCGAGTGCATCGATAACGCCTTCTGTCACGGATACTCGTGCCCGTGCTGTCGATCTCAACCGCAGGCGCCGCGCAAGTTGCTCTTCACCAAGTCGACGCTCGCCGCCAAGCTCCTCGACGCGTACGTGCTCCCTTTCCTCACGACCTCGGAACTCCTCGAACGCAAGGCGAGAGAGGTGTCTGCTTTAGAAGCTCGCGAGAAACGACTCAAACGAGAGGCAGAGTTGGTTTCTTCGGCCCTTCAGGAATCCATGCAGGAGACGCAGCGCGCGAGTCCGCACGACAACTGACGTGGTCGACCCGTGGGCGGTCGCTTCAGAGCCGCAACACGCTCTGACGCGCTCGCATCGCCACCTGTCTCATAGAATTCTTTCAAATTCCTTCGTATTCGTTCGAAGTATCATCGTAGCACGTGTATTAACATCTCTTAGCATCGTTCGAGCGAGGCAACTCTCTCGCGGCGCGTCCATCCCAAAAGGTCCGTTTTGAAGGTCTCAGTCGTCCTCTCTCCGTCTCTCCGTCTCTCATCCGTCTCTCTGCGACGCCGTAGACACAGGAAACATGGGGTGCGTGCGAGCGAGCGCGCGAATCGAAAGAACGACATCCCGAGCGTTCGTCCCGCCCGTTGTTCGCGACGGCGTCGTCTCGCGCGCGTCGCGAGGCGTCGTCGAACATCGTCGGACCGATCGCGAGGTCAGGGTCTCGGCCGTGACGCATCCTCGCGGCGGCACGACGTCGACGGCGAGCGTGATCGACGCGCGAACGCGCGTGGGATGCGTGGATATGAATGATATCACGCGTTCGCGCGCGTTCGCGCGTTCGATGGACGCGGCGCGCGTGGAGACGGCGCGGGAGCGTCCGAGTGCGAGGATCGTTTCTAGGGCTTCGAGGCCACGCGGGGGTCGACGATGGGTGGACCGTCCCGGGGCGCGCGACGGCGCTTTGAGGGCGCGCGGGCTAGAAAAGCGTGATGAATGCGCTCGATATTCGATTGATCGCGTTCGAACTCGACACTGACGGGCGTATCGTTTGTACTTTTGCGTAATCACAGTAAGACTCGAGGTTTAGGGGCTGGCCGTAAGTTGCGCATTCACCGCCGTGAACAGCGCTGGGCCGACAAGGATTTCAACAAGGCGAACTTGGGTTCTGAGTGGAAGAAGCCGTTCGCTGGTTGCTCTCACGCCAAGGGTATCGTCTTGGAAAAGATCGGTATCGAGGCCAAGCAGCCGAACTCTGCTATCCGTAAGTGCGTGCGCGTTCAGCTCATCAAGAACGGCAAGAAGATTGCTGCCTTCGTCCCGCGCGATGGTTGCTTGAACTTCACCGATGAAAACGATGAAGTTCTCATCGCTGGTTTCGGTCGTAAGGGTCACGCCGTTGGTGATATCCCGGGTGTTCGCTTCAAGGTCGTCAAGGTTGCCGGTGTGTCTCTCAACGCGCTCTTCAGAGAGAAGAAGGTACGTCGTGGTTTCGCGCTTCCCCGCGCTTTCGTTCTCGTGCATTCACTCGTCGTGACTTTGATCGCCGCGCTAAATTCGAAAGCATGAAACTGACATGTTGATTTCTTTTCATTCCGCGCCAACAGGAGAAGCCGCGTTCTTAAACGACACGAGGCATTGGTCGATTGAGTGTTTGCGAAAGGAAATCGAAACACTCGATGGATTTAGGTAGCGAGTAAAACCTTTGTGATAACACATCCCAGTGGATTACAAATTGTCGTTGGCTAATAGGACACATGCTCTATTATACATGCGTTTTTTTTTCCACGCAAATCACGTCTGCATCTGGTCGGTATCGGTGCCAGACAAGTGCACCATGAGGACTTCTCTGTACTTGTCTACGACGACGACGAGAGACTCCGGGGGCGGATTGTCGTACAGCCCCGGTAGGTAGGCTTCATACGCAGGCATGAAACGGTCGACAAAATCCTTCACTTGCTCTTCGCTGAGGCCACCACCCGCGTTTCTCTCGGCTTCGAGCCTCCAATCGTAAACCCATTTGGGGTCGTTGACCTTGAAGATGATCCACCACGCCACGCGCTCCGGACCCCAGATCGCGTGCTTGTACTTCTTCAGCGCCTCGTTTACGGACACCAAGTTCGGATTGATGGCGAGCGCGCGTTCTTCCTCGATGGGTTCAAAACCGAGAAGCCATCCCTCTAAAAGCAAAACGTCGAGCGGCGCGGAGACGCGCTCCCACTCTTCTCGTGGTTTTCGGTCGCCTCGTCCACCCTTGGCCAGTTTATTATATCTGGGCACCATGACGACCGACATCTCGCCGTCCTCGTCGTTGATGCGCCCCAACGCCTCAATCGTCTTCGTACCGAGCTCTAACTCGTGCGTACCTGCGTTACCTCTGTAGCGCAACATATCGTTATCGGCGTGCGCGTCTCCCAACGCCGTCTGCTCTTCGTACGTCAGATAAAAATCATCCACGGATAACGTCATCGCCGTGACGTTCCCCATCTCATTCGCCGCCGATTCATCCAAAAACTTCTTTGGCGTCTCTCTGATCAAATCAACGATCGTTCTCGTCAACGTCGTCTTCCCGCATCCCTGCGGCGCGCTCACGCCCACCACCATCGGCTTCGGCGTCCTCCCGCCCGGCGTCGTCCCGCGCGTCGCCCTGTGCGTCCGCAGTCTCGACACCACCTCCTCGTACACCGGTATGTAATATTTATACACTCGACGCTTCGCGTCCTCCACGAGATCCATCGCCTCGTCCTCGTCCACCGCCGCTCGCGTCGCCTCCGCTCGCAATCGCTCGAAGAGCACCGCGCCCGCGCGTCGAACGTGTTCTTCCCACGCCGCCCGCCTCGCCCCATCGCTCTCGGTGGACATGACGGCCGTCACGCGTCGGGGCGTCGACGCTCGTCGAGCGCGCCCCGAGAGGTGACGCTCGCGCGCGTCCACGCCCTCGACCTCGACCTCGCGCGCGCGCGTCGCGCGCTCGAGACGGAAAACCTCGACGCGTCGACGAGGGACCGAACGAGGAGTCATGACCCGTCGTTTCGATATATAAAACAGATGGGGTAAAATCGACCCAGTGTACGCGCTGGGAAACCCCGCGTCGACGCCCATCGTCGCGCGCGCCAGCCTGGGCGGTGCGCGCGCGAATTCGAATGCGATTCGACGATCGCGCGGGAGATCGCGACGGGGCGCGAGATCGCGCGCGACGTTCTCTCTCGATGATGTTCACCCATGGCATCGCGCGGGCGACGCCCGCGCGCGCGAGAGCGATGGGGACGAGAGGGAGGATGCGTGGGTGGATGATGACGCGTGGGCGCGTCGTCGATGGCGGGGCGCGCGCGCGCGATGGGTCGCGAGGACGGCGAGCGACGGCGGCGATGCGGAAAGATTTCGGCGAAGGGGATGTGATCGAGGGTGAGCACTCGGATTCGGGCTCGAAGTCGATGTTTTCGAAGTCGTCGTCCGTGGCGGAACCGTTGGCGCGGTTGAATGCGTTGGGAGACGCGTTCACGGGCGCCGTGTTCGGGACGTCGAAACAGGAGGTTAAAAAGAGCGCGGGTGGGGGGTCGACGAGCGTGTCTGTGCAAAAAGTCGAGGTGGACGCGCGAGGTGGTGATTTGGCGCCGCAAGAGGTGGAGACGGTGCAACTCATTCGATGCAAGTTTCAGATTCGAAAACAGATTACGTTTGGAGAGGAGTTACGGTTGGTTGGCTCTCACGCGGGCATGGGTTCGTGGGATTTGAATAAATCTCTCACGCTTAACTGGGGAGAGGGCGACGTGTGGACGACGGAGGATGTGGAATTGCCGGTGGATGGCGTGTTTATTTACAAGTACGCCGTCGTCCCGGCGGGCACTCTGGAACAAGTCCTCGAGTGGCAAGAGGGCAACAACCAAGTGCTTACGCTGAGCTCTGACGACCACCCGCGATTGTGGATCAAGGACAACTGGAGCGGTGACCCCAAGCAGTGCGGAGTTTACCGCGAAAAGGGCGAGTCTGAGAACAAGGACGCTCGCCTCATCAACCGGGTGAAGAAGGCGGACGAGAGAGCGAAAATGGCCGAGATGCAGGTGAAGGATTTAAAGACTGATTTGAAAATGGCCAAGGCGCAAGTCAACGCATTGCGTGAAGAAGCCCGTCTGAGCGCTAACGTTCGCATCGCGCTCAAGGAACAGATCAAAGCTGAGCAACGTCGCGGAGACCTGCTCACGGATCAAGTCGACGCGTGGAAGACCAAATTCATGCAAATCTCCGACGGGGGCGAAGTCGTCGATGATGTGTTGTCGACGGACAACTCGTCGACTAGCAAGGAAAAGAAAAAGAAGACCCGCTAGGCGGTACAATAGGCGTTGAGACAGAGATAATAGACAACGAGACTCTAGCGCGCACATCAAGAAGAAATTCGTTTGTTATGACAATTCAGTTTAATGAAACAATCCAACGCTTCGCAACTTCCTCACGCGAGTTCCTTGAGAATGTTCACGCACTCGCGGTAGTACCCACCTCCGAACATGACGTAGTGGTTCAGATAGTGGTAAAGTCTATAGAGCTTGGCCCGCTCCTCGAAGCCAGGCGCCTTCGGAATCTTGGCGTGGTACGCTTCGTAAAACGCCGGCGTGAATCCCGCGCACCACGACATTCCGAAATCAGCCTCGTGATGGCCGTAATACACAGCCGGGTCGAACACGGAAGGTTTCTTACCCACCGTACCGATGTTTCCAGACCACAAGTCGCCGTGTAAAAGGCTCGGTTTGATCTCCCCGCACGAACTAAACATGTCGCTCAATCTTTTATCCACCACTTTCTCCGCAAGTTGACTCAGCGTCGGATCACGCGCGAGTCGAATCATGTGCATCAAACGCTTATCACGCCAGAACTCGAGCCACGAGTCCGTCCACTCGTTCGGCTGATGCGTCTCCCCTATAGTGTTGTTCCTCTCGAAACCAAATTTTCCCGACGATGCTTCTTTATGGCTCGGCGCCGCGAGATGCATCGTCGCGAGCGCGTCCCCGAACTCACCCTGATCTCCTCGCGCGCCGAAATTTAAATATTCCATCGCGATGAAACTATTGCTTCGCTCTCCCTCCGGCGGCACTCCCGTGCCGTACACCTCCGGCACGACGAACGCGCCCGCCGCTCGCAGCGCGCGCAGGCCCGCCGCCTCCCCCGCGAACATCGACGGATCCTTCGCCGACGTCTTCACGAACGCGCGTCTTCCATCCTTCAGATTGAACGACTCGAACGCCGCCCACTGCGACCCACCCCGCGCCGCGCGATTCACGACGCTCGAGCCGAGCGCGTCCTCGAGCCAACCTTCGAATCCAGACGCCTCCTTCGCGCGCGCGACGACTCGCGCGCCGCCCTCGCGACGACGCCCGCGCGTCCCATCGCTCCTCGACGTCGCCGCGCGTCCGCGCGCGCGCCCGCCCGTCGTCGTCGTCGTCGTCGTCGTCGTCGTCG
>CEUV01049811.1_pt1 | contig 13705 bp, 12 predicted proteins | sample 356401 | NCBI WGS metagenome assembly CEUV01 (sample SAMEA2622710, study PRJEB7988) | marine metagenome | isolation source: saline water (ENVO:00002010), including
TTTCATGGTAGGCTGTATCCCCGGGAATGGAAGGGTCAAAATCTTTATTACCTAAAATAGGTATGGTATACGTGCTATCACTTTGTATCTCTTCTCTTATCAATAAACTGATTTCCTTGGTAATTCTTCTGATCTCACCAAAATTGTACGTAAAATACTTCCCTCTTATTTGCTGATTTTTATCTACCAATAAAGTCATTAAATAGGCTTCTCTTTCAAATCCAAACAAGGTGTCTTTTTTCTCCCAGGGATTTCCTCTAGAGAAGTCTTGATCAAAATAGGGAAAGTATGAATTGGAAGTCATGATCCATTTATCAGAATCAATCTCATTGTATTTTCTAAACTCACTTATTCGATCATTGATGTCCGGAAGGGTATCAATAAAAGAAGTAACTACCTTAACGTCTTTGAAACCTAAATTATCTACCAACTCCGTATAAATCTTTATTTTGAACCACTCTAATCTAAATGGACATTTCTCAAAATCATTGGGGCAATCAACCGAAAGAAAATTGTAAAGTACGATGTTATCATTCAAGGAGCAAGAAGAAATCGTATCCCCTTTGTAATCCGTAAATTCAAATGGGGAGTCAAGATGACCAAAATTAGGTTGAGGTATAAAAACAGGTTCACTACACTGCTTAAGAGATAGTGTAAGAATGGCGAATGTCCCAAATATGAGACTTAGGACGATAAAGCCCTTTTTCTTCATAAACTAGTTATAGATATACTGTCTTAGTCTTATCAAGCTCTAATGCTTTATTGCTGTAAGCATTTAAAGACATCTCTTGTTCAATAGCGCCACTTTCTTCTTGGTGTAGTATGTGGTTCCAGTACGAGGATTCCGTTAAGCAAATGAAAATAAGGTATACTATAAATAAAATATAAGGTACCAATATTACCATTTTAAAGTTTTTTCGCTCATCACCTAAGTGCATAAACACCAATACGATATAAGCTGCCTTAACTACAGTAAGGACTATAAATCCTACTTTCACGTATGGCCATAATGAATTATCAGCGCCTTGGTCTCCTGTATATTGCTTGATAAAAGCTCCTATTAATACTTCGACTACAGTAATAATAGTGAGTATAGCAGTAACTTTCCAAATTGTTTTTCTAATCGCAACACCATGTGCTTCGTCATGATTTGCCGCAACTGAATAATTATGATCGTGTACTAAATCGTCTCTTTCCATTTCAAATAAATTATACTAAGTAAAAGAATGTAAATACAAAAACCCAAACAAGGTCTACAAAGTGCCAGTATAAACCTACTTTCTCCACCATTTCATAATGTCCTCTTTTGTCGTAGACTCCTCTAACAACGTTTATTAATATGATAAGGTTAAATACAACTCCAGAGAAAACATGAAAACCATGAAATCCTGTAATGAAGAAGAAAAAGTCAGCATATTGAGGAACCATGGGTGCATATTCATTTTCAATAAGATTAGCTCCTTGCATAGAAGCGGTTGAAGAATCAATTAGTGCTTGAGCTTCTGCTCCGGTTATACTGATACCTCTTCCAAATTGTAAAACAGGTTCACTTCCAGCGTATTCCAACACAGCCCAACCCTCTGAAGTCAATATGGAACCAAAGTGAGTTCCGTGAATAAAATGATACCACTCCCAAGCTTGAGAACCCACAAAAAATAAGCCCCCTACAACAGTAAGTAGAAGCCACTTAACAACACCCTTTTTATCTAGTCTATGTGCCGCTTCAACTGCCAACACCATCGTTACAGAACTTACAATAAGAATAAATGTCATCAGGGCTACATAGAGCAACGGATAACCATTTCCAAGAAAGGGCATTGCATTAAATGTTTCCTCACCAATTGGCCAATCTGCCGCTTGATGTCTAGCAAAACCATAAGCTGTTAAAAGCCCTCCAAAAGTAAGTGCATCTGACACCAAAAACATCCACATCCATTGCTTTCCGTAGGATATTCTAAACGGAGAGCCGTCACCCCCCCAAAGTTCTGATCTACTTATATTTTCTGAATGTCCAGCCATAATTTAAATTTTCGGTTACAAGTTTAATTAATATATTCTAAAAATACGAATAAGTAAAGCCACAAAAGACCTACAAAATGCCAAAACACGCTCACTGCTCTTAATCCGGCTACGTTATCCACATGGTATACCCCTTTATTCGCTCTAAAAATAACTACCGCCATTGCTGATAAAGAAAGAATTAAATGTAAAAAATGGATAATGGTAAGTACCCAAACAAAGCTACTCGACACGTTTGAAGTTTGATAAAATTCGGCATACTGATTAGCGTTAAGTTCTTGTCTAGCCTGTTTCCAAACACCGTCCTTTACTTCAATATTTAAATTTTGGTCTAATTGAAAATAAGACTCAAATTGTTTTACTTCTTTGTTATCATAGAAAACGTTTCCATTTACAATTTGATATTCTTTACCACCCTGATATACCTTCGTATTTATGGCTTCCCTTTCTTCAGTAGTTAAGGGTTTTTCAGGAAAATATAATCTTTTCTTGCTATATTCTAAATCCTCACCATTTAAACTAATGGAAAAATCTTCTCCGTACTTTCCTTTTAGCATGAAGAAGGGTTGGTCGTTACAAACGCCAAAAGAGAATTTAAATAATTCGTTTTTCTGAACTTCTGAAAATTTTATTGTGTCCAGATAAAGCTCTCCATTTTCATGCTTTACTTTTTGGGCAGACGAGACATCGAATATTGCATAAGGGCTATCGTAGTCATTAAAATTGAATTTAGCATCTGTAAAAGATGTGGATGCACCACAAATCTGACGTAAAAACAACTTTACCTCATCTAGTTCAGCATTAGTAATATTCTCCTCATTAATAAGATAATTCTCTCCGTCATAATCAATTACTTGATCTGCTTTCATCACTTTGAAATTCTTGCCGTACTGTCCATAAACGAATGTCACAAAAGATTTCATAGCATTACCACTGTTGTAATAAGAGCTCCAACCTCTAAATTGAAAAATGGTAAATACGATGGAAAGTAATAGCGTTAAAATTAACATTCGAATTACTTTTACTTTTTGACTTTTTCGTGCAAATTGCAGTGCCATGTAGAATGTAACACTGCTAATCAGAATTATAATAGTACTGATAATAAATTCATAGGGTAAATGAATATTAACCCAAAATTTATCCATTTTTCTAACCAATACGGCACTGGAAAGCCCAGCAAAAAGCATAACACTGCCAATAACTCCAACCAATACAAGTGCTGAGTATACTTTCTCTTTTTGTTTATTTGATTCAAATTGTTGCATGGTATTATTTATAATAGATCAAAACAATAAACGGTAAATAATATGGGTAAGTAAGCAAAAGAGTAATACATGATCTTGTTGGCATACTTATCGTCTAAAGTGAAGTATAATCTGATGGCTGGTGTATACATAATCAAGCTTAGACAAATACCTATTATCATGGAAGTGATTCCTGTCATTTCAGCAGCCCAAGGCAACATAGACGAGGGTATTAGAAATGCGGAATATAACATAATCTGAAATGCACTTTTTTTATTTTTTTCAATGCTTGGCAACAATCTAAATCCAGCCTTTTGGTAATCTTCATCTAATTTCCATGCTAAAGCCCAAAAATGAGGAAACTGCCAAAAAAACTGCAGCATAAATAACACGCCTGGCTCTAATCCAAAATCGTTAGAAACAGCCACATAACCAAGAAGAGGTGGAATGCTACCCGGGATAGCACCAACAAAAACAGCTATTGCAGATTTTTGTTTTAAAGGAGTGTATATGAGCACGTAAACAATCATAGAAAACAAGCCCAACAACATGGATTTATAATTAATAGTGTAAAGTAAAAACAGTCCTAAGGCACCAATGATTACGCAAAATATGATGGCATCTATTTTACTAATAATTTGAACCGGCAATGGACGACTCTTTGTTCTGCTCATTAAGGTGTCAGTCTTAATTTCCAAGAGCTGATTAAACCCATTAGAAGAACCTGTAATAAGCAACCCCCCTAATAGCAGGGAGTACATAGCCAATGAATTTAGGTCTCCTTTAGCCATGAAAAACCCAAAAAATGCACTTAACACCACAAGTGAAGACAGACGTAATTTCATTAAGGAAACAAATGCCTTTATTTTAGTCATTATATTAATTTGTAATGGGGCCTCCAATTGATCTGTTTTCATTTGGTGGCGAAATTAGTATAATTTATTCTTTAATAGAACTTGTGTTGAACCTTTCGGTTAATAATCTAAATAAGATTGCCAAAGGTTTGATGTAATACCTATTGAAAACAGAGAAGATTCTGTAATAGTATTGTTTATGGATGTATTATACCGATAATTAAATTGTGTGAATAATTTAGTGTTAGAAAGAGCTACTAATAATAAAGAAGTTCTAATTTCAAATTGATGTTGGTTTATGGTATTGCCTTGACCTATTTCATGTCCATAATCTCCACCCGCTCTGCTCGTGTAGGGCTGAAACATATCTCCCCCAAAATTATAATGTTGAAAATCTCTTCCAAAATGTTGATATGCATACTTAACCCAGACATCTACATTATTTTTTTGATACCCTAACAGACATAAAACTTCATGAAAATTTGATTCTAACGGATGAGCCAAAGATTGATTTCTATGCCCATAATTTTGCATAGAATTCATGTGAGAATACGTAAAAGGCCTCACCGCATTCCATTCCGCTAAAGAATATAGCCCCTCAATAGCAAATAGATCAAAAAATCTCATTCCTACTTGTATACCATACTTATTACCCCACCAACCCGATCGATCTTGAAATGCACTCAGCAAAAATTCATCTAAAATGAGGTGTTGATATAATATAATTTTTTTTGGAAATCTTATTTTTAGACCTCCTCCAAAAAAAGAATTATCAGAAGATCCTATCCCATATTCAACTGGCCTGAAAAAAATGAAGGGATTCAAGTAATTGAAATCAAATCCTCTATTATTCAAAGTATCCTTTCCTTGCCAAATAACAGACTCAAATAAAGAAAGGTTAAGCCATTTAGTTACGTTTAAACTTAATGCATGCAAGGAGGACCACTTTTGATTAGTAAAGGTAGCCGTGTTTTGGTCATGGTGCAAAGACCAAAGATTAATGTATTTGACCTTCCAAAATGTAGATTCCATTTTGAGAAATGGATACGCTGGAGCATAATCTGAAAGATAAATGGAACGATAACCATCTCCAATAATATTTTTTCCAATACCTCCACTTAAATTAAAAAAACGGTGTGGCTGATAAGAAACATAGCCTTCAACTAAGGGCTGACTATATGTGTAAGAAGTGTCATTACTGAGGTAACCAATCCCCGGTGCAAATGGCCGATTAGTTAAGTTAGAAGACTCATAATTTGACAACATTCCTAATGAATAGCCAAGTCTCCACTGAGTGTTCCATTTAGTATTAAAACAATTAAACTGAGCACCCATTAATAACGTACTAGCTAAATCTTGATCAGTAGAATTGTACTTTAATCCCGCATCAACAACAGGTAACACTAAAAATTTAACGGTGTCAGATGGATTACCATATTGCCAAACGCCTTTTTGTATCTGTTGCTTTAATCCTGAATCTAATAAGATGGGTTTGCTGATACTATGATGTTGATCATCTAAATAAAGTTTTTTTTCAATGGGATATCGTTGTTGGAAATCACCAAAGAAATAGCATTGTGAAATGCCGATGGAAATCTTAAATGCCAATATAATTAGAAGGATCTTCCTCATTTTATCGTGACACTTTTTTAGCTATCATATACAAAAATCCCATTAGAGCAGATGAAGTAAAAATTTGCAAAAACAATAATACAGTAGGTTGATTTATTGAAAAAACCAATTGAAAAAAGAGCTGTAATCCAATTAAACTAATGCTGAATAAAAAGAGAGTCAAGGATGTTTTAGCATGGCCAAACCCTGTTTTTTCAAAATGATGATGGATGTGATTTTTATCTGCCTTAAAGGGAGATTTTGAACGAATTAGCCTCAAAACAAATACTCTTAATGTGTCCATTAACGGATATGCAAGCAATGTCATGACCAAAACAGGCTTATTTAATTGAGCTAACCACATTGGGGCTTTCGTAAAATTTTCGTTAATGGCATTTATAGCTAGAATACAGAAAATAACGCCTATGGATAAAGATCCCGCATCGCCCATAAACACCCTTGCTGGAGAAAAATTGAAAAATACAAATCCAATCATGGTACCAGCCAATACACTTGCCAAAAGAGCTAATGGTACATTACCACACTTACAAAAGAGGTAACTAAAACATAAGGAGGCCAAAAACGAAATTAAGCCAGCTAAACCATCTAAGCCATCAATTAAATTAATGGAATTAATAATGACTAAATAGGTAAATATGGTTAACAAATAGCTTTGCCACAAATCTAATTCTCCATAAATACCAAAAATACCGTGCATAGAATGAATTCTAATATCAGCCATAATCACCAGTATAAAACCTACTATAACATGAGCTATTAATTTTTTTAACGGTGCAGTACCAATAATATCATCTTTTACACCCACAAAAAACAAAACTAGCAGGCAAGCAATGACATATTTAAAATTAATGAGCATCCCCGGTATATGATCATATTGCTCAGGAAACCATAATGAATATGAAAAAATGATAGCTCCGAATATGACAACACCTCCAAGAGTGGGAATACTCCATCTATGCATCTTTCTTTCCTCAGATGGTGTATCTACCAAATTTTTAAGTTTAGCTACTTTAATTAAAGAAGGCATAGAAAACAATACCACTAGAAATGAAGTGATAAAACCAAAAACTACTATGTATAAACCGTTCATAATAAATTACTATTGATCAAAGTAATCGTTTTTTAAATAAGTTCTAAATGAAAAAAACAGGTAATTATCCCAAACTCCATCTAGGGATCTTGACAAATGACCAATAGAAAATTCCATTCTAGTGGCTGTGTTTATAAGGAACCCAATGGAGTTATTTAAATTAATAAGATTAGACTTGTCCACAGCTTCAATTAAATCATTAGATGTAAACACCTGATCTGCAAAAGGTTGATTATTCCCTGGACTATCAATTTTAACAAAAGTGTTCCCTATTCGACAAAATAACCTACCATAATTTATTTGTCCCTTTATAGCCCACTCTGAAAAGCCAGACCCAAGTGGGTGTGCTAATTCATGACCCATATGGCTAAACTGCTGAAATTGATTATTACTATCAACTGCATACATAGCTGTTGGCACATAATTATGTTCTAAATTTAAAAAGGAAATTGTTTTCCTTTTGTCTATGCTGAATTCATTTCTTATTCCAAATTGAGCCCCTATTTTATTGGCGCTCCGAACAGCGAATTGAGTAAATAACTTCATACTCTTAGTTAGTAAATAACTAAAATTTATTCCATAAATGGTAGAATTTGAAGACAAAGAATCTTTCGCTAAAAAATGCGACCCCATAACGGGAAAATAGTAACTAATATGTGGAGTAGATGTTCCGGGATTAGGATTATATGCTTTAAACACGGTGCCTTCAAACAATGAAAATGACAAAGTGTGAGTAGCTTGAAATGAAAGCTGATTAAATCCAAAAGATTTGGGAACAAGCATGGACTCCGGTGTGGTAGAAATCGGAATTCGACTTAAATTATAAAGTTTAGCATGAACGTGTTTGTATAATAATTTTCCATCAAAAAAATGATATTGACCACTTAAATATTGATAATCTGGAGCATAATCTGACAACAATAAAGATCGATATCCATCTCCAAAAAAATGTCGACCATGTCCTAATTGAAAGATAATTCCTTTGGCGGGAGAAAAACTTACATATCCATTTGCTAAACCAGCATCAATTCCATCTTCTTTAAACTTTTTGGCTCTGCCAATACCAAAAGCTATGGCATCAATGGTGTTCTCATTTTCTGCTCTATCTAGTGCTTTTTGAGATAAAAAATCGGGATAAAAAAACTGATTTTCATAAAACCGAGTTTCGAAAGATAATTTTGTAGTTAAGTCTCCCGTAATTCTAAATCCTCTTACATTACTAGAGTAAAAATACCCCTGTGTTGTTTTTTCAGGACTTATAGAGAAATTAAACAACGGATCTGTTGTTAACCTAACTTGATCTTCAAGAACCAATAATAGACTTTCATCAAAAACTTTTCTTTTCCATGTACTTACACTTGATTTACGGTTTGTATCATTTAACAATTGATACGTTTCAAGAAAAGGCTTTATAGATGAATGTGAAATTTCATTGCTATTTGGGGTAGAAAAAAATGAAAAATAATGGTTCTTTAGCTGACCCAGAATAAACTGATAAGTAAATAAGGAGAATAAAAATAAAAATGCTTTGAGTCCGTTATTTTCCTTCGTTCTGAACATACCAATCATAAGTCATACGTATTCCATCTAACAAAGTTATGGAAGACCCCCACCCATTCTGCTTTGCTTTGGTTACATCCAATAATTTTCTTGGTGTACCATCAGGTTTATTTTTATCCCATATTATTTCCCCTTCAAACCCCACTATTTTCTTTATTTCAGTAGCTAAATCGTGTATGGAAATATCTTTTCCAGTTCCAATATTCACTGGTGATTTTTCATTATAACTCAGCATAAAGTGAATGCATGCTTTCGCTAAATCATTTACGTGTAAAAATTCTCTAAGCGGATTCCCCGTTCCCCAAAGTGTAACTGAACTATTCTTATTTATTTTAGCTTCGTGGAACTTACGTAACAAAGCGGGTAGTACATGAGAATTTTTAAGATCAAAATTATCATTTGGTCCATATAAATTAGTAGGCATAAGGGATATAAAATTACAGTCGTACTGTTCTCTATAAAATTGACACATCTTAAGTCCAGCTATTTTTGCAATAGCATATGGCTCATTGGTTGGTTCTAACTCACTCGTTAATAATGATTCCTCTCTTATTGGTTGGTCTGCAAATTTGGGATATATACATGACGATCCTAAAAAAAGTAATTTTTTCACATGGTTTTTATACGCAGCATGTATCACATTATTTTGAATACTTAGGTTATCATACATAAATGAAGCCTTGTAAGTGTTATTTGCTAGTATTCCTCCCACTTTTGCAGCGGCTAGGAAAACATAATCTGGTTTTTCAGACTGAAAAAAATCTTCTACATGAAATTGATTTCGTAAATCTAATTCCTTAGAATTTCTAACAAGAATGTTATAATATCCATCCATTTTCAACTTTCTTACAATAGCTGAACCAACCATTCCTCTATGGCCTGCTACGAAAATTTTATCACTCTTATTCATGTTGATTCAGAGACTGAAAACCTCCTTTTTTTAGATGAATTTCCTTTTTAAAAAGAGCAACATCTGATGACACCATTTCTTTAACAAGTAATGATACGGTGACTTTTGGATCCCAATCTAATTGCTCTTTTGCTTTTGTAGCATCGCCTATAAGAAGATCTACTTCAGTCGGGCGATAATAGTTTGGATCTACCATTACCAGTACTTTTCCAGTAGATTCATCAATCCCTCTTTCTTGATTATTCTTTCCTTCCCATTTAATATTAATACCCACTTCACTAAAAGCCATTGAGCAAAAGTCTCTAACGCTCGTGGTTACACCCGTAGCCAATACATAATCTTCTGGTTTTTCTTGTTGAAGCATCAACCACATGCCTTCTACGTAATCTCTAGCATGGCCCCAATCCCTTTGTGCATTTAAGTTACCGATATACATCTTTTCTTGAAGACCTAGAGATATCTTTGCCACGGCTCTAGTGATTTTTCTAGTCACAAACGTTTCACCTCTTAAAGGGCTTTCGTGATTAAATAGAATACCATTACAAGCATACATGCCATACGCTTCCCTGTAGTTTTTCACAATCCAATAAGCATATAGCTTTGCTACCCCATAAGGACTTCTAGGGTAAAAAGGCGTATTTTCGGATTGGGGACTTTCCTGAACTTTTCCGTAAAGTTCTGATGTTGATGCTTGATAAAACTTGACTTTTTTTTCCAACTTCAATATTCGTACAGCCTCTAGTAATCTTAGTGTTCCTACTGCATCTGAATTTGCAGTGTATTCGGGTATCTCAAAAGAAACTTTGACATGAGATTGAGCACCTAAATTATAGATTTCATTTGGCTGAACCTCTTGAATTATTCGTATCAAATTAGTGGCATCCGTTAAATCACCATGATGGAGAAAAAAATTAACATCATTTCGGTGTTTATCTTGATACAAATGATCTATTCTGTCTGTATTAAAAAGGGAAGCTCTTCTTTTTATACCATGAACTTCATATCCTTTACTTAATAATAGTTCTGCTAAATAAGCACCGTCTTGACCGGTAATACCTGTAATGAGAGCTTTTTTCTTCACTGTACTATAAACCAATTATTTCTCAACTGTTGTCTATTATATATCATATCCTGATGGGTTTCCAAATCAATAAGAGATTTTCCAGCAAATTTTGCAATGGCATGACCAGCAGCTGTATCCCATTCCATAGTAGGTGCAAACCTAGGATATACATCTGCAGTACCTTCCGCTACTAAACAAATTTTCAACGAACTACCCATACTAACTACCTCTACATTACCTTTCTCTTTCTTTAATTGCTCAAAAAAGTCAGCTGTTTCCTTACTTGGATGTGATCTACTACCAACTGCTGTAAATACATCTTTTTTAATGTTAAGTGGTAATTTTTCTCTTGATTCCCCCACTTCTCTAAATGATCCAGCGGACGATCCAAAATACATCCATTTTTTTACAGGCACATAAATCACTCCTAATATGGGAATTCCATTTTCAACTAGCGCAATGTTTACTGTAAACTCTCCATTTCTTTTAACAAACTCCTTTGTACCGTCAAGCGGATCTACAATCCATAAATACGTAAAGGATTTCCTTTCTTCAAACGAGCCGTGAATTCCTTCTTCGCTTAAAATGGGAATTCCAGATAGTTTTAACAGCTTTTCAATTACCTCATTGGAACGCTGATCGGCAATGGTTAATGGAGATTGATCATCTTTTTTAACCACCTCAAAATCACCTTGATACACCTCCATAATCTCCACTCCACCAGCGATTGCCGCTTTTTTGGCTAGATCAAGAAGTTGTTGCTCATTTACCTCTGCCATCAATTCCAAAGTTAGATTTATACCAGGCTCTTTCGTGTAAATAATAAACTGGCATTTTTATAAAAAACTCAATACCTCCAACCGTTAAACCAGTCATGGGATCTCCACTTACAATCCATGCAATTATCATAGTAGTCAACGTAGCTGTAATTCGCCATGTAAACGTCTTGGCAATATGCCTCTTCTTACTTCCTTCCATTATTTCTGTACTTAGTATCCTGACCCAGTCCCTGAAATGACTTCAATTGGATGCCATGTTGTTTTAGTTTCCATAAAATCAGTAATGATGTAAGGATTTTCCACTGAACTATCATCCCAAGATTTCTGTTTACCCACAACCACTCTTTTAAGATTCTGAATAGCTTCTTCCTGTACTAATTTTTTATGTTCTAGATTGTCCGTTAAATAAATGGCATTTACATCCATATGTTTAGCTAAATGAACCATTATCTCCTCCTTTTTACCTGTTAGGATATTTACTACCCCTACTGGAACATCAGAAGTAGCCAATACTTCGGCTAACGTTATAGAACATAATGGTAGTTTTTCTGAGGCTAATACTACAGCGCAATTTCCAGAAACTAATATGGGGCATAACGAACTCACTAATCCTAGCAATCCTGATTTCTCTGGAGCAACTAATCCTACAACACCCATAGGCTCCATCAATGAAAAATTAAAATGACTAGTAGCTACTGGATTTACCGATCCAAAAACTTGATTGATTTTATCTGCCCAGCCTGCAAAATAAATTACTCTATCGATACTTAAATCTACTTCTACCGTAGCTTTTTTTCTATCAACACCTTGCAATACTAATTCAGAAATAAATTGGTCCTTCCTACCTTCCATCATTTCTGCCATTCGGTAAAGTATTTGACTTCGATTATAAGCAGTAGCTCCCGACCATCTTTCAAAGGCGCCTCTTGCAGCTACTACCGCATTTCTTAGATCTTTTCTGGATGACAAACACACATTGGCAATAACCTTACTTCGATGGTTTAATTGATAAAACCGCCCAGACTCTGTTCTAGGGAATTTACCACCAATAAATATCTTATACGTTTTTAGCACATTAATTCTTTCAGCCATATTAAAAGTTTAAATAAGGAGTTAAACCATGTAATCCACCTTCTCTTCCGTGACCACTTTCTTTATAGCCACCAAATGGAGAAGTAGGGTCAAATTTGTTATAAGTATTAGCCCAAACTACACCCGCTCTCATTTGCGAGGTGAGATTAAATATTTTAGATCCTTTATCGGTCCATACACCCGCTGATAAACCAAATGGCGTATTGTTTGCTTTCGTTATCACCTCATCAATAGTTCTAAAAGTTTGTATGGCTAGTACAGGTCCGAATATTTCTTCTTTAGCAATAACATGAGATTGAGATACATTGGTGAATAAGGTTGGTGGACACCAGAATCCTTTTTTTGGTAATAAACAATCAAGCTGGAACATTTCCGCTCCTTCTTGTTGACCAATTTTTAAATATTTATTAATAGTACCTAGTTGTTCTTTAGAGTTAATGGCACCAATATCGGTATTTTTATCCAACGGATTCCCTAATATCAATGATTGAATTCTATCTTTTAATTTTCTAAGAACAACGTCATAAACCGACTCTTGAACGAATAATCTTGACCCTGCACAACACACATGTCCCTGATTAAAGTAAATACCATTAATCACCCCTTCCACAGCTTGATCTAATGGAGCATCTTCAAAAATGATATTTGCTGCTTTTCCTCCTAATTCCATGGTGGACTTTTTATTTGACCCTGCAATGGCTTTCATAATGATTTTCCCAACACCTGTTGACCCCGTAAATGCAATTTTATCAATGTCTGAGTGATTGACAATTCCTGCTCCAGTGGGACCCGCTCCAGTTATGATATTCACGACCCCTTTAGGTAAATCAGCTTCTTGAATAATCTCAGCTAATTTTAACGCTGTTAACGAAGTCGTTTCAGCTGGTTTTAACACCACTGTATTTCCAGTGGCTAATGCGGGAGCAATTTTCCATGCCGCCATCATCAAAGGAAAATTCCATGGAATAACTTGGCCTGCAACTCCTACTGGCTTAGGGTCTCGATTTGGAAAAGCATAATTTAATTTATCAGTCCAGCCTGCATAGTAAAAGAAATGAGCAGCTGCAATAGGTACATCTACATCTCGAGATTCTCTAATGGGCTTCCCCCCATCCAATGTTTCAATTACGGCTAATTCTCTCGATTTCTCTTGGATCAATCTGGCTATTCTAAAAATATATTTTCCTCTTTCTTTGGCTGACATTTTTGACCATGGACCGTCAAATGCTTTTCTAGCAGCACTGACAGCAGCATTTATATCTTTTTCACCTGCCTCGGCAATCATAGAAAGATGCTCTTCATTCGCAGGATTTATGGACGGAAAATAATTGCCCGTCTGAGGATTTTCAAATTTACCATTGATAAATAACCCATATTGTTCTTTTAAACTGATATGATCTATACCTTCTGGGGCAGGATCAAAATCCCATTTACCAGAAAATTTCAATGGTTTAATCTCTTT
>CEUV01044475.1_pt1 | contig 13697 bp, 19 predicted proteins | sample 356401 | NCBI WGS metagenome assembly CEUV01 (sample SAMEA2622710, study PRJEB7988) | marine metagenome | isolation source: saline water (ENVO:00002010), including
ACTATTTACGAAGTATTTGAAGAAGAAGATGAGGAAGAAGATATTGAATATCTTTCTCCCGATAACTTCTTTGGTAGCAACCGATTAATATCTCTAGATGATACTAAAGAATATGAATTATTCATCAAAAATGAGTTACCAAAGCTATACGAAAAATACAATAATAAGATGATTCAAGTTCAAGATAAATTCAAATCAGTACCAAGTGAAAAATTAAATGATACAAGTTTAATGATTAAATTCTTTAAGGATTGTAAAAACAATGACATGTTGCCTATGTTATATTTTCATACAGATGAAGAGATTGCGAAGAATATCTTCTTAGATTTATATAAAGATTTACATGAAACTGAAAATAAAGAATATCCTTTTCATTATGATATCCTTAAAAAGAAGAGTGATTTATATAAGAAATATTTAGAAAGGAGGGAAACCTATTCTGACAGTATTAAAATTAAGACGAATGATGCCCGCACTGAAAAGAGTGAGAAGATGTCTCGTTATGATAAAGAACAAAAATACAAATATATTTCAGATGTGACTGATTATTATACAAAATGTATTGGAAAATGTGAAGGTATCGCATTAAAGAATCTAATTAAGGAAAGAGATGCATTCATTGAAAATCCTGATTTCAGAGATGTAGATATATTTAAGAAGCATTCAGACTTTGTATTTACAAGGGGGGATCCAATGAGTGGTGATGAAATTCGGGATATCCGTAGAGAAATTAAGAAATCTATTGGTTTAACGATTGAATATGAAAATCCATACTTTCAGTTATTAAAGAGAGGTGTTGGTTTATATATTTCATCCATGCCAGATGTATATAATTGGATTTTACAAAGATTAATGAGTGAAAAGAAACTTGGTATAGTCATTACCGATAAGACACTCTGTTTAGGTATTGATTTACCGATTCGTAGTGTAGCATTATCTGGTTATGGTGATCCAAATTACACGACATCAGATTATTTACAAATGAGTGGTAGAGCAGGGAGAAGGGGACATGATACAAGAGGTAATATTATCTTTCATGGTATACCTGATTATTTAAAATTAATGAAAGGTGAGTTACCAAAAATTACAGGTTCTACTGAATCTATTGGTAATGGTTATTCTATGATAAAATCATTGAACCGAAATATTAATACAGAATGTCTTTCTTGGAGGATTAATCATTTAGCTACAGATATGTCATTGATTGATCTGCCATTTAAGATCCATAAGTTTGCTTGGTCTTTAAGATACTATACGGATATAGATAAATTTCTAAATGAAATGATTAATATTGAAAAAAAGATATTCCGAATAGATGAAGATAGTAGAGAGATATGGTTTTATCGGTATATCATGAAAAGTCTATTCTGTTTAGACACTGAAAGATATATTGAAATTTATAAAAAGAATAAGATAGAAGAAGACATTACAAACACAGTAAATGAATTAATAAAGATAGCCGATATTCACAGAAGTATTGTAAATTCATTAGATAATACATTCATGATAACAAAAAGATATGGAGGAAAAATATTTATGAATTTAAGAAATTTAATTTATAAGTATAGGGGATTTGAATAGTTATGGATGACATTTATTACATATACAAGAGTCTTCGCGATTAATCTTTTCCTTATTTTCTGGTATTTTAGGAACACAATTAGTACACCATGATAAACGATGAAGTCGCCCGGCGCGAGTTTCTTCTTTACAGTTTTCACCGTAACAAGTCCCTGCTACTTTACAATGAAAGAATCTATCACAACCAGCACAATTTATTTTTATCTCATCTAGAGGAAATTTTAGTGAACATCCCCCACATCGTATCTCTTCATCCATAGTAAATGTTGGTCTAGGCATAGGATCTGAAATTGGTTCAGGATAAATCTTATATCTATCCTTCTTTTTTTTCATTCTCTTTTTCTTTTTTCTTTCCTTATGAATCTTATGTGTGAAGCACATCTTTATTTTATACTAATTAAAAAAATATTAGTATGAATCAAATTTTTCCTTTATCTTTTATTCTTATATTTTTTTATTTTAAGTATTATATAAATGGAAACTTTAAATGAAGTGAATGAATTACTCACGACAAAGATGTGTTCACCAGTAATTATATATGGAGTCATTCTTGTCATGTCTCTTGTTTGTATTTATTTGGTCCGTCAGAGGTTAGCTAGATACAATACGCTTAAGATGGAGAATTTATATAATTTATATTCGGCACAGGAATTAAAATTCCTGCTAACGCTTGGTGTCATTATGTATGGTTTATGTCAGTACAATAAGACTGAATTAGCGTGGATCTTCTTGATCTTCCCTGTAATTTATGTTGTAATTCAGAATCTACTGTTATATATTCATGTATCTTCTGCTTTACAAAATGTCCCTGCTGAAGAGCCTGTTATGCCGATGCAGTCTCAGCACTACGGTTTAGGTATGGGAATGGCCCCCCCTCTACTCCCAGGTCAAGGTCCTTCTCCCCCTAAGATTTCCACACAAGAGAAGCCAATAGATATGCCCCCTACACCGACAGCCGAATTTACTTTACCTAAGATAACCACTCAATCCACTTCTATGGGTGGTGGTGGTGGTGGAAGCAATTATGGACCAGTTGGAATGAGTGAACCGATTGGTTTCTCTTTGAACTAATGGATTTTATCTTCTCTTATAATATTATTTAATTTATCAGTAATATATTTTGTATATCTTATATTTGTTTTACTATGAATAGGTAAGAATATCATATTATTAATCATATTTTTAGAATTTATACACTTTGGATCAATACAAATTAATTGAGAAATCTTTTTTACATAGTTTATATCGTTCGAATCGAGTTTATTCATGATTTTCCTTATATCATGATAGTATATTGGAAATAACCAATAGTTATTGGATACATTGCTTTGATATCCAGGTATAATATAAGGTGACAATAAATTCTTTGAAATATAGGTTTCATTTTTAATACTATGATCTTTATAATGATGTATTCGGCATAATAAATATTGAGTTAATAATCTACATGGTTGATATGAAATATTATTAATTAAATCTTTTGCTAGAATATTTCTAATTAAACTGACAAATAAATCAGTTGTATTTATTTTACATAAATATGAAATATATCTAAAAATCACATTGATATACCTATTGTTTGTTAAGAAAGAGATGAAAAAATACTTGATCAACTTAACTATATATGAAGAAGTAGTTTGATATTTATATCTTTTTAACTCTGTTTTAAAGTTTTCAAATTCATTTTTATTTTTAATGAATGTGGATGAACCACCAAAACAAGAACATTTTTTGATTGAACCAAAACTGAAACATATCATGTCTGATCTAGGATTCCCTCTATAAGACTCTGTAAAGCACTCAGCACAATCTTCAATGAAATCTATAGATTGTTCATCGCAAATATCAATAATAGAATCTATATCATTAATCTTTCCAAATAAATGAGAATAAATGATACATTTAATGTCTTCATGTTTTAGTTTATCACTTAAATCCTTTGAATTCATAACAAGTGTGTTTAGATCCAAATCGATTGCTATATATTCTAGATTTAAGTATTGAATAATATCAAGTATTGTGGGTATATTGATTGATGTGATTAATATTTTTGATCCACATGGATAGTTTTTCATTTTTAAATATGTGTAAATACTCGTTCTTACTGAATAAGTAATCACTTGGTTATCTGATGGTTTATACGTATTAAAAATCAATTTATACAATAATGGGTAATCACAATCTATCATCAATGGCGAAAAGGGTATCATCGTTTAGAATATTTAAACGATAGTATTTTAAATATTTTAAATATTTTAAATATTTTAAATATTTTTTCTATTTAGTTAATATAAATGAATTTAACTGTTGAACATGTTTTAATGTTTGTTTTGGTCTTTTGCGCATTTTATTACCTGAAGAATGGATGCGGGTGTAAAGAAGGGATGTCGCCAGGTGAGGCCGGAGGGAAAGAAAAGTTATGTGCGGAAAATTGGGCAAATTTACAAAATATGTCAGCCGATCAAATTAAAGAATATACTAAATACTATAACATGATGTTGCGTGCAGCTGAAGCAAAATCAGCCCTTCAAATCAAAGCAGCCAGACAATATTATAATGATAATGTGTCGCATAGAGAAGCACAGATCTCTCTCACCCTGCAGGATATTTATAATGATAAGTGTTAATATTATTATAGATCATGTGAGTGTAAATATGATTCTATTTATGGATAAGGCGCAGTGTAAATATGATTCTAATTAATACTTCATTTAAAGTTATTATCATTATATTCTAACATGAAGATCTTATCATTTGATGTTGGAATTAAAAATCTCGCTTATTGTCAATTAGATACTGAAGATGGTAATATTCTTGATTGGGGAATTTTAAATATTTCAGTTGATCCAACCTGTGAACATGTTATCAAAAATAAGTGTTGCGAATGCAGTGCTAAAAAAGTAGTATCAAAAACAGGGTTCAAATTATGTACTAGCCACTGTAAACTCAAATGTTATAAAGATCTTAAAATGAAAAATATTCCGAAAACTGATAACCCCATGTTTAAACTAGGGAAGAATATTATAGAGAAATTAAATGCGAAAGAAAATTTCTTAGAATCGGATATTGTAATCATTGAAAATCAACCCGCTTTAAAGAATCCAACAATGAAAAGTGTTCAAATGATAGTTTACAGCTATTTTTTAATGAATGAAAATATCAAAGATATTCAAATGATTAATGCCAGAAATAAATTAAAAGCTTACAATGGTCCAAAGATACCTTGTGATATAAAAGAAACCTATAAAAAGAACAAATACTTAGCAATTAAGTATACTGATGTTATGATAAGAGAAAACATTAAGATAGAAAAGAAATATCATGAGTTATTTGATAGTTCTAAGAAAAAAGATGATTTATCAGATAGTTATTTACAAGGTATTTATTTTATAGGTCAGTTAAACAACTAAGTATATACCGATCGAGGCTAGAATAATACCAAATACAGATTTAGCAGTTATTTTTGTTCCTTTTATAAAGTATAATGCTAGGATAAAAGCAATTATACTATTCATGTTTACAATTGCTTTACTTTTACCTGGATTATCACAATTTTTCAATGATAAGAATTGGCATGGTGAAATAATAACAGCACTCGCAAAAGCTATAACTAAGTATGGCCAAAGATCTTGTAATTCAATGAATCTTATCTTTTCACCTTGAACTTTTGATTTATACAGAGCAAGTAAGATGATAAAGAACCCACACAAGATATAATAATATAGTAAATGTTCTATAGCAGAATATTTAGATGTAAATTTCTTTGTGAATATATCTCTCATTGCTATTAAGAATGCGGCTACTCCAGCATAAAAGATCCAACTTTCCATTCAGTATATATTTAATTTTATTTTATTTCAAAATTATATATGAAATTCCCAACGATGAAAGATTTAAAATCATACTTAAATTTTAAAATAGATAAAAACACCATGTATGTTTTAGTAGGAGCATTATTTATAATTGGATTACTATTATATCTATATTTTAAAGGTGATAATCAAAAAATAGATAAACCCATACATGATAAAGTTGTAGATGTACCTGATGTAAAATGGCCTTTTTTAAATTTAAAAGATGAAAACAATAAAAAGGTCAACATGCTTGTAATTCGCGCATATTTACAAAAAGATGGAGAAGATTCAAAAAAGTTTATGGAGTATTTAAATCAAGGTATAAAATTTGTGGGTTGTAGTAGTAATCAATCTTTCCCGAGAATATGTGATAATCCACATGGAGAGTGTAATAAAGAACAAAATATTAAAGTATTCGGAAAAGATGTCGAAGATTATGTATTAGGATGGTGTCATTGTTTCAGAGAACCCGAAAAATATATTAAACCAGGTATTCCCAAATTATTAATGTCTGAATCAGATTTTAACTCAGAAAATTTACATTATGATCTAAATTTACCAAAACTATATGATTATATTGCAGTTCAACCAAAAGATAATGATGAATGCACAGTTGGATGGACAGGTTATTACAAAAACTGGCCCTTAGCCGAAAAATGTATCAAGATTTTAAGTGATGAACTCGGATTAAAGGGTATCATAGTTGGTAGAGATGGATGCCCTGTTAATATCAAAAATAAAGATTTAATTGAAACGACTGGGTTTGTTCAACACCCTGAGTTATTAAAACTAATGACTCAAAGTCGCTTTATTCTTATACCAAATACAGAGGAGGCATCACCGCGTGTTTTAACTGAATCATTAGCAATGAACACACCTGTATTTGTAAATAAGGATATTTTAGGTGGATGGAAATATGTAAATGATAAAACAGGTGTATTTTTCACTGAATCAACGATAAAAGAATCAGCTACTACTCTTATGAATAATATTAAAAACAATGTATATTCGCCTAGAGAATATTATTTGAATAATCATGGGTTAAAAACTTCAGGGAGGGATCTAAGAAATTTTTTAAAATCTATTAATCCCGAATTAAATGATTGTGAATATGTTAGATTTGAAGTAAGTTAAGTGTATTGTAATAAATAATTACCATGTTTTCCCAAAATCATCAAATCTGGTCTTTATAATAGGATATGCTTCATTATCATTATAAATGTAACAACAAAGATTATATTTATCAAAATTACTACATTTATTTTTTCTTAAATTATCTTCATTTATATTTAATAAACTTGTATGAGTTATATTATTATTATCTTTATGAATACATCTTTCATTAAATAAATAAATATCTATATTATTTTTTATATTTTTATTTAATCCTATTTTTACACCGTTACAATATTCATTCACTTTATCATAAAAATAACGTATAAATGTATGAAAATCAAATTCTCCATTTGTATTTAATACATGATCAATTAAATCTAAAAATATAGGATTTTTAGGTGGAGTTGACATTATAGCTTGATGTATTTTACCATTCTCATGAGATAAACATGTATATAATATATTATCATCTATAAATATTTCATTTAGTGGTTTAATTAATTCTGTTTTAACATCTAAATAAACCCCACCATAATGATATAAAATACAATATCTCCAAAGATCAGCTTTATGGGGGCCGGCTAATGTATTAAACTTATTTATATATCTATCACTATCATTATAATGGCTTTTAAAAAAATGTATTATTTCTTGATCGTCATATATTTGTAATTTATAATCATATGCATATTTATTAACATTATCATACACTTTTTGTGGTATTTTTGATTTATCATTGTAACACATAAATAGATTTTTCTTTTTTGACCTACCCGATATTAAAAATATTAATACTAATATTAATCCAAATAATATAATTAAAATGATAATTTCAATAATATATTTTTTTACGATACGTTTAATATCCATTTATTTTAGTGGATAAAATAATCCAAATAATCATCCTCTTTTAAATTTTTAAATATTTTATATCTATCATCATTATTGACTCCCGCTAGATGTAATATTAATGAATTATTATATTCTTTTTGTATATTATTATTTGCTTTATGCCAAGACTGTAATATTCCTTCTTCTAATATAACTGTATTGTCTTTAAAATTATTTATATTATCATTATAAAAATAAGTCATACATTCTTGTTCATGACCCCATTCATTGTATTTCATGCATTTCTCATCTTTAGAATCTATGATTTGTTGTAAAATATCTTTCGTATAATTATTTGATTTTACAATGAATATACCAGTATTTATAATATCGTATCCAACTGTATCAGCTGATAATATTATATTTTTATTATTATCATTTATTATATTTTCCAAAAGATTGAAATTTTCATGATTTAATCTAAAAACCGCATCTGCGTCTATCCATACTATATAATCATAATTACCTGTATTAACTAATTCTAATACAGTTGGTATACATTCCCATTGCTGTTGTCTTTCTCTTAATTTTCTATCATGTTTTACAATGAACTCATATCCATGTAAATCACAATATTTTTGATTTATATCTCTTGCTATATCAGCATATTTTTTTATACCGTCATCATACCATGTACAAACAGCAATTCTATTTGATTTCTTAATTTTGTTACTATTCATCTTATATATAATATAAGAGATAAGTGCTATAATAACAAGAGATACAATGATATATATCTCTTTTTTATGGGATTTAATATACTTTAGTAATTTATTCATTATAAATTATAATATAAAATAAATATATAAATGCCAAAAACTAGTCGTAGAGAAAGAAGATATCAAAACAGAAGTGTAAGATGTAAAATATGTCGGTGTAAACCATGTAAATGTAAAGAAGAAATTCATTGTTACCAAATTAGACCGACTAGAACAATGAAAAGAAAAAATACACGTAAAAAATCTAAAGGTAAGAATAAACGCGTTTTACAGAAGGGTGGATTTTTACCGATTGCTGCTGCCGCCTTAGGAGGATGTACACCTTGCTTAGCTGGACCCGCATTAGGAGCTGCTGGTCTAGGAACCGCTGGTTACATGGTAACTCGTAAAAGCAAAGAATCTGTTAATGGAAAAACAGATTATAAACGCAAAGAATCTTATTCATTAAATAAAAAAGGCAAAAAAACAAAGAAAGTATTTTCACAAAAGAATAATCGTATTTATGTAAACAAGAAAGAAATTTTACCGAGATCGAAATCAGTGAAAGCTGCTACGAAACGATTAAATAAAAAAATAAAATCATGTGTAAAATCAGGTTTCAAGAAATGTTAGGTTTAAAATCTAAAATGATTGTGATATCTTTCTAGATTTGATTCAAATAGAGTATGTTCATATTTTTCAATGTCATTTGACTGAATCGCGGTCACTATAATGTAGGTTTCCCTGGGAATATTAAGGATTGTTGTTTCATTTTCATGAAGTGTAGCTAATTGTAAGAAAGAATCTCCTTGATATTGATAAATATTAATAGTTTGTGGTTTGGTTTTGTTTGCGAAGAATACTGGATTCTTCATTGTTTTTTATTATTGAGAGATATTATTTAATCAAATTTACAATTAATTTAAGAGGTGCGTTTAAATCATTTAAAGAATTTAATACTTTAACTAATTATCTTTAAATATGATTAACGATGCATTACTACTCGAATCCCTTCACTCTTTCTTTAAGATACCCTATAACAGAGATAAGTTATTATCTGTGTTGTCAGACGATAAATGTATTTCACTACGTTCTGTAGATTGGTTTATTACAAATTATTCAAAGAAAAATAATATTTATTATTTGATTTATACGAATAAAAATGGTAATCCTTCATTTGACGATGAAAATAATGAATATAGAAATAACATGAATGTATTTCATTCATATAAATCACAATTAAAAGCATATTCTAAAAAGAGATTTGATCCATTTTGTAGAAGAGATCGGTTACTTTTTAAAATAGATGATGATCATTCAGTAGAAACTACAATAGGTCAATTGAATTTTTTCAAGTGGGCAATTTCAAATCTAGTTGTTGATTATATTGAACTGTATAAAGATGAAATTGAACATGATATGAATACTTCTTTGAAACTTATGAAAGAAAATTCAGATAAAAAAGATGGTTCGAGAAAGAAAAGACAAGAATTATCACTATCAGCAACAAGAGGGTTAAAGATGAATCATGTACCAATTGAGATTACGTTTGATTAATTATTTCATATAATATTTAAAAATTAATTAATAATTATCAATATAAAAATGATTCAGATGTATGTTGTTACCCCTAATAATAATGTAGTTATACTGAATGGTGTTCGAGATTCATTTCGTTGTAGGCAACGAAAGAAGGATAAAAAAGATACATTTAAGTTTATCAGTTACAAAAAAATGTTAAGAGAAAGAAAGAAGAAAAATAGTCGTGTATATGGACCCTTGCCATTTTATACGATTTCTAAATTATAAAACCTATTTAAAATTTAATTTATATATTTTTAATATAAACATGCAGATTTTTGTGAAGACTTTAACCGGAAAAACAATCACACTTGAAGTGGAGGGTTCAGATAGTATTGAAAATGTTAAGGCTAAGATTCAGGATAAGGAAGGAATTCCACCAGATCAGCAACGATTAATCTTCGCTGGAAAGCAATTAGAAGATGGTAGAACTCTTACCGATTATAATATTCAAAAAGAATCTACATTACATCTTGTATTGCGTTTAAGATAAAAATTTAATTATAAACTTGACCAACTTCACTACATGAACCTAATTTATATTCTCCATTACATTGACTAATTCCACCAACAGATTTTAATCCTAATAATATTAATCCTAATGCTAACAAAGCGAAGACTAATTTATTTTTACGAATCATTTCAGTAATACTCATATATTATTGAAATAGATAAAAAATTAATGATAAAATCAGATAATCATTATTTGTATAATTTTAAATTATTATAAATCCTATCTTATAATTAAGGTGTAAAAATTAATGATAAATCTATTAAATATTCATCGCTATTATTTGTTACATTGTAACAAATCACTTTAGCACAATTTCAATCTAATAATCATATTATTTATTTATTTATTTATTTATTTATAATCTAATCTAAGCTGTCTCAACTGTTTCCTCTTCATCAGAATCACTCTCAACATAGTTCCCCTGCTGAAGCTTTTCGGATACTTCATCTTCGTCTGAATCATCCATGAAAGCATATTCATCAAATCCCTTTGGAATCTTGACTCGTAGCTGTTGAGCAGACCATGTGCATCCAAACTTACCCGGGGAATGCCATACAAAGTCACACTTGAATAGACCCTTTACCTGGGCGTTCTTCTTGAGGCACTTCGTGAATTCCATATAGTTTTCTTCATCCTTGTCATTGAAGTTGATCTCGCGCTTATCTTCAGTGAAGCATCGGCACTGAATCTTACCCTCCTTCTTCTTCACCTTGAATCCAAAACTGGGTGGATAGCGACCAGTTGGTTCACCTGATTCCGGATCAATGTATACCTTCACCGTAGGTGTGAACATAGATTCAATGACATCATCAGAAATGTTCTTCTTCTTGAACCATTCAACTGAATTACTCTTTGCTAGAGACTTGATCTTCTCATCAAACTCCACCATCTTGTCATGAAATACCTTACACTGTTCATTTGACAGATTGAGATTTGTCTTGATATTGTACTTCGCATCTGGGCCATCCTCAAAGACTTGTGGATCAAATGTCACACCCATCTCTGGTGATTGAATGTATAGTGGAGCACCATCGTATTCCAGAAAGAATAGCTTCGCACCACTGGACATGGCCTTTGAGTAGGAGAAAGATACCTTGGAGGCATCGAATTCCTTCGGGAGAACAGGCTTGAAATCGGCCATACTGATTCGGTTTGACTCTTGGTTACTCTTAGTTACTCTGATTTACTCTTGTTGCTTTGTTCTGTTAGTTTTGTTTTTGTTGCTTTGTTCTGTTGTTTATTCTTTGTTTCTATTTGTATTTCTCTTTGTGTTTATAATTTATTACACTAAATCTATCAAATCAAATTTTTAAGTAGTTTTGTCCAAATCCCGAACAATATTTAAATATTTTTCAATAAGATATTAATAAAGATGGAAATTTGTAAATTTATTGATCCTAAAAAGAATGATTCTGAAAATACATGTCATTTAAACTGTCGTTATGGAGAATATTGTTATAAACATCGTAGAAATCATTTAATCAAAGATAACATGATAGATATTAATAATTTCACCGGCTTATCTAAAGATTACCTTAAAAGCGATTTATTATATTACCGCAAAAATAAGATGAATAATAAATCTTCTATAGGAGGTAAAAATGAACTATTTGATGAAATTAAAGATCATATTAATTCATTAAAAAGATATGATTCTGAAGAAAATTATAAGGATATAATATTAGTGCAATCTATTGCTCGTGGGAAAATCATAAGACAAAAAAATGAAAATCTTAAATGCAATAATGACGAAGATTTTTATACTTATGATGAATTAAAAAATATAGAACCGAAATATTTTTACTCTTATAAAGATAAGAGTGGTATACGGTGGGGTTTTGATATCAGATCATTGGATAAATTAATACAAATGGGTTACCCAAATCCTTATACCACAGAAGAGATTCCACCCAGTGTTATCCTTGAGGTAAAACTTGCTATGAATTCATTAAAAGATGAAAATGGATACGAAGATTTAACGGATACTATTGTAAGAGATAGAAAAGAAACTATCAAACAGAAAATAGTTGATTTATTTTCTTTTATTGAGCAATCAGGATATACTTGTCATGTAGAATGGTTCACCGTATTAAGTGTTCGAAGATTAAAAGAATTATATCGCCAACTTGAAGATATTTGGAATTATCGTAGTCAGTTAAGTCAGCAAATGAAACGCAATATATGTCCACCAAACGCAGATATATTTAGAACTCCTATGATTGAAGTAATGAATTACTCATGTAAAGAAGATCTACAAGAATTAATATTACATGAAGTAACTAAATTCACACAAGCTCAAACAGATTCAGATAGAAAGTTAGGTTTCATGTATTTTTTAATCGCATTTGGAATGGTTTCTCCTCAGTGTTATCATGCTCATGTTGATTGGTTATCATTTATGATGAATTAAAGATGAGATTTGTACCATCCATATTTTTCTCCAATTTTATCTATCATGTATGCAGTGATCCAACCAAGTATAGTTCCAATAGTATCACCTATCGAATTTATTAAAGAATCTTTCGATTGTTTCCCTCCTGGCCATAATTTAATATATTTATTAATAAATTTAATACCAAAAATACTATTCTGAAATATTTCAAATATTGTATGTAAGATAATAGTATTTAGTAAATTAATATTCCAAAAATATGCTATAATACCTGTTGCGAAATGTAAATATGTATATTGATCAAATAATTGATTCCCCATTATATACTTGTGGATATTAAAATTACTTAAAAGAATATTCATTTAGTATAGTATACCAAGTAAGCGCGGTTGATTGATAAGAATAAAATATAAATAGAGAATATAAATAATAATAATGCCTCCAGCCAACAAGAAGAACGTAAAGAAGAGCACTCCTGCCACGAAGTCCAAGAAGACTACCTCCAAGACGGTCACCCCGGCTCAGACTATTCCTGCTCCGGCACCAGCACCGGTCCCTGAACCTGTAGCTCCAGTCACCACCGAAGCACCAGTTGTTTCGGACACTCCATACCTTGAGGAGTTTAGCGCCGTCGTCAGCGCCCTTGACGAGGCCATGATCACTATTCGTGGTCTACGTGCCCGCCTCCAGAAGCTTGAGAAGCAGGTCCACCGTGATACCAAGGCTCTCAACAAGAAGGCATCTGGTAAGCGTGCCCGCAAGCCGCGTGACCCGAACGCCCCGAAGAGCGGTTTTGCCAAGGAAGGCCCGGTCTCTGATGAGATGCGCAAGTTCCTCGGTCTCAAGAAGGATGAGCTAATCTCTCGCACCGATGTCACCAAGCGCATCCACGAGTACTGCAAGACCAAGAATCTTCAGAACCCGGATGACAAGCGTCACATCAAGGCAGATGCTTCCCTTCGCAAGCTCCTTAAGATGAACAAGGATGATGACCTCACCTTTTTCAATCTCCAGAAGTTTATGAAGGTTCACTTCCCCAACAAGGATGGTGTCTTCCCGACTGCTTAAAT
>CEUV01040812.1_pt1 | contig 13696 bp, 13 predicted proteins | sample 356401 | NCBI WGS metagenome assembly CEUV01 (sample SAMEA2622710, study PRJEB7988) | marine metagenome | isolation source: saline water (ENVO:00002010), including
GTACCGTTGCGAATGGCTTACTGCACTGCTTATTTCAAAACCAGAAATATATCTCAATCATCGGTTTGCGATGGTGTGGTATGCTTGGATATCTCTTTCAATTGGGGGTGCTTTGTGTCTGCATATTTGATTACGTAATTTTCTCGAGATGCTTGACTAATCAGTGGCTTCAACTTGTCTTCAGGGACCTTTACCAATTCAATCAGTTGAGAGACTATTTCTTTTTTCTCAGTGTTGTACTTCGAACTTTGACTTCTACTTATGCTGAAGAATATCAGAGAAATCATACCGAAGATGGCCATTGCACCCAGCATGTAAAACACCACTGCAAATCCACAATAACCAGTACAAGATGAACCGCCGCTAATGAATGGGTAAGAAAGAAATGGCATTAGCAACAATATGATTCCAATTACCAATGTCAGTGAACCTGGGTCTCCCTGTTGCCGTAATTTGGCTAGATCTTGATACGCTTCACGTATTCGGTCGCCGGAAGATTCCTTCTCTTCAGTCACGTTATTTCTAGAATAAGATTGGACATCAATATTTGCCCGGTTCTCACCATAATACGTTACCTACAATGACAAAATTCCACCAAGCTTGGTGATGGGCTCAGTAGTGATTGAACTCTAGCAGGTATCATGAACCGCACATTAGGCAGTCATCAGGTGCATCAAGTGAACATGCAATCGCTTCCATGCTTGTTGCTTCAGCACGGCTTGCTAGACCTTCTACAGTCTCGTCTTCAGCCTTCTTCTGTTCAACAGTGAACTGAATTGCGTCAGCAGCAGCCTTGGTTCTTAGGTAATACATGCCGGTCTTCAATCCCTTTCTCCATCCGTAGAAGTGCATTGATGTGACCTTTGCAGGGTTTGCATCGATCATGTGGATGTTCAGAGACTGGCTCTGGTCGATGTAAGCTCCACGGTCAGCAGCCATGTCGATGACGTGCTTCTGCTTGATTTCCCATGTTGTCTTGTATAGAGTCTTCAAATCTTCAGGAATGTTTGCAATTGCTTGGACGCTACCCTTGTGCCTTAGGATTTCATCCTTCATTGCCATAGACCACAGTCCTCTCTCGATTAGGTCGTTGACCAAGTGCTTGTTTAGAACGATGAATTCTCCAGATAGTGTTCTGCGGACATAGAGGTTTGAGGTGAATGCTTCGAAACACTCGTTGTTTCCTAGAATTTGACTGGTTGAAGCCGTTGGCATTGGTGCAACCATCAGAGAGTTGCGCATTCCGTGCTCCATGATTTGACCTCGTAGTGTGTCCCAGTCCCAGCGTCCGGAGTGGTCTGTCATGCCCCATAGGTCAGGCTGAAGCAATCCCTTGCTAGCAGGTGAGCCCTCGAATGTAGAGTATGGTCCTTCTTCCTTAGCAGCGTCTAGGCTTGCGGAGCAAGATGCGAAGTAAATTGTCTCGAAGATTTCCTTGTTCAGTTGCTTTGCCTGGTCAGATTCGAATGGCATCTTTAGCATTGCAAATGTGTCAGCTAGTCCCTGAACACCTAGACCGATTGGCCTGTGGCGCATGTTGGAGTTTTCTGCTTCCTTGACTGGATAGTAGTTGACGTCGATAACACGGTTTAGATTACCAGTTGCGTGGTATGTGACATCAAACAACTTCTGGTGGTCGAATGAGCCATCTGCTGCATTTACGAACTTAGGTAGTGCGATAGATGCCAGGTTGCATACTGCTACTTCATCAGGTGCTGTGTACTCGATAATTTCAGTGCATAGGTTAGATGATCTGATTGTTCCAAGGTTCTTCTGGTTGGACTTCTCGTTGCATGCATCCTTGTACAACATGTATGGAGTACCTGTCTCAATCTGTGATTGTGTAATTGCGTCCCATAGTTCTCTAGCCTTGATGGTTTTTCTTGCACGTCCTTCGGATTCGTACTTAGCGTAAAGTGCTCGGAATTCGTCACCGTATGTGTCGTGAAGATCTGGGCATTCATTAGGACAGAATAGAGACCATTCTGCATTAGCCTCAACTCTCTCCATGAATAAGTCTGGAGTCCAAAGAGCGTAGAATAGGTCACGTGCTCTCATCTCTTCTTTTCCGTGGTTCTTTCTTAGGTCTAGGAATTCGAAGATATCTGGGTGCCATGGCTCTAGGTAAATTGCGATACTACCCTTGCGCTTTCCACCACCTTGGTCTACGTATCGAGCTGTGTCATTGAAGACTCTCAGCATTGGAACAAGTCCGTTGGAGTGTCCGTTAGTTCCCTTGATGTAGGAACCCTTTGACCTAATCTGGTGGATCGATAGACCGATTCCACCTGCGGACTTTGAGATTCTTGCACATTGCTTTAGTGTGTCATAAATCCCATCTAGAGAATCTTCAATCATCGTTAGCAGGAAACAAGAGGACATCTGTGGAGTAGGTGTACCTGAGTTGAATAGAGTAGGAGTTGCGTGAGTAAACCACCCCTCACTCATCAAATCATAAGTCTCCAAAGCTTTCTCGATATTTGAATGATGAATTCCAATAGCAACACGCATAATCATGTGCTGAGGTCTTTCTGCAACTTGTCCATCAAGCCTCAATAGGTAAGAGCGCTCTAATGTCTTGAAACCAAAGTAGTCGTAGTTGTGATCTCTATCGTAGTTGATGTGCGCGTCGAGAACGTCCTTGTTCTCCATGATGATATTGTAAACCTCTTCAGAAATCAGAGGTGCATGTAGGCCAGATTCTGAATCGACGAAGTTTCTCAAATCTGAAACTACTTCACTGAATACATCCTTAGTAGATCGGTGCAGGTTATCTACACAGATTCTTGCTGCAAGTTTGGAATAATCAGGGTGTTGTGCTGCAAGAGAGGCTGCGGTTTCAGCTGCAAGTTCATCGAGTTCAGTGGTAGTGACACCGTCGTATAGACCTTCGATAACTAATTTTGTAACTAGTCCTGGATCTACCCAATCTTGATTCAATCCTTCAGAAAGCCTTGACAGCTTTTCTTGAATTGCATCGAACCTTACGTCTTCCTTTTGTCCATTCCTCTTTACTACTTGTAGACCCATTCCTTCTGTCCCCCTGATTCGTATCCTTGTGAGCGTGCAGCATCCAGCCTCGGACGCGGACGGTTTAGAAGTCTTCCTCCATCGAGAAGCGTTGTTGGACCGCTCCTAGACTAGATGACCCCATCACACCAGCCTTCTGATATTCGCCGACCCTCTTCTCGAAGAAGTTCGTCTTTCCTTGCATTGAGATCATTTCCATCCATGGGAATGGGTTCTCAGCATTGTACAACTTTGTTGCACCTAGAGAAACCAACAATCTGTCAGCAACGAAATGAATGTATTGCTTCATCAAGTCTGCATTCATTCCAATCAGTGAAACTGGCAATGCGCTGGTAACGAACTCAATCTCGATGTCTACCGCTTCTGAGATGATTTGGTGAATCTTCATCTCGCCAGCGCCTCTGATTAGCATAGAGTGTAGGAGACAAGCAAAGTCACAGTGCAATCCCTCATCACGGCTGATTAATTCATTAGAGAAAGTTAGACCTGGCATCATTCCTCTCTTCTTTAGCCAGAAGATTGCACAGAATGATCCAGAGAAGAAGATTCCTTCAACCGCAGCGAACGCAACCAGTCTTTCTGCAAAGGATGCTCTCTTTCTATCAAGCCAGCGGAGTGCCCAGTTACCTTTCTTCTCTACAGATGGTACAGTCTCTAGAGCCTTGAATAGGTGGTCCTTTTCGTTAGGGTCTTTGATGTATGTATCAATTAGCAGAGAGTAAGTCTCAGCGTGGATGTTCTCCATCATAATCTGGAATCCATAGAATGTACGAGCTTCTGCCCACTGGACTTCGTTTGCGAAGTTTACTACTAGATTCTCATTTACAATTCCGTCAGACGCTGCAAAGAACGCCAGGACGTGCTTTAAGAAATGGCGCTCGTCATTTGACAAGGCAGCCCAATCCTTTGCATCTTCTGCAAGGTCTATTTCCTCTGCAGTCCAGAAGGATGCTGCGTGCTTCTTGTACATCTCCCAGACTTCAGCGTGTTCTATAGGGAACAGTACAAAGCGGTCTAGTGATTCTTTTAGCATTGGCTCTACGAACTCGGATGATAGGTCTAAGTCAAAGCCGTCTTGGTTCTGTGATTCTGGCATCATTTTGTCTACCTCCCGTGTTCCGCATGCGGTGGAATACGTTGGCCGTACAAACGAGCATATAGTGTTATGTAATCAAGAAGTGTCTTTGACCATGTTTTCTACTGGAGATTTTCTAACACAGAATCAATGTACGCAACCGCCGAATTTTGATATATATCATTTTCAAAAAACAACATTCATCACCAAAAAAGGCGCACTCCCAACCCAAAGGCATTGATAGCACACTCGCTGTGGAACGTATAATGCGACAGAATGTGGAAGTACTTTTTGCAAAACTGGAACCTGAGGCGGCTGCTCCAAGCCAAGGTAGTAAGTCAGCTGCTGGTTGGGATCTGAGAGCCCTAGAAGACACTGTAGTCATGAAGGGAGTATCGACCAAAATCAGAACAGGTTTGGCTGTTGCGATTCCTGAGGGTTGGGAAGGACAGATTCGTTCAAGATCATCCTTAGGAGCAAAAGGCATGATTATGCCAAATGGAGTTGGAACGATAGATTCTGATTACAGAGGCGAGTTGATGGTTCTTGCCACATGGATAGGTGAAGGCGATTCAATCCATCTATCAAAGGGAGAAAGAATCGCCCAGATGTTGATTGCTCCAGTACCTAATACTACTTACAGGGAAGTAGGGATTGAAGATTTGTCCAAAACAGAAAGAGGCAAAGGCGGATTTGGAAGCAGTGGGAAATTTTGAGGAATGCACATGCGCAGGTTTGTCGTCAACCATCTTGGCAAGATTGGCCATTCAGATGCTGATGAATTAATGCGAATAATGCAGGCTAAACGAATTGAAGACGAAATCATTGACACTTTGTTAATTTGTGAGCATGATGAAATCGTTACTGTTGGACCTAGAGCAAGAAATGATGGAATTCTTCCGCCGGAAGGATACAATACATCGGCAGTCGATAGAGGTGGAGGACTTACTTGGCATGGTCCAGGACAAATCGTTGTTTATCCGATTTTCAAATGGGATTTGGAAGGTGAATCAAATGTCAAGGCGGTTATATCTATTCTAGAAGAGTGGGTTATCGAGTCTCTGAAGGATAGAGGTATTGAGGCAAATCGAGATGACAGAATGCAAGGGGTTTGGGTCGGTCAAAACAAGATTTGCTCGATTGGTCTTTCGTTCCTAAGATGGACTAGTCGTCACGGTTTGACGATTAATTGTAACACTCCGCCAGGCAGAGTAGAGATGGTTAGTGGCTGTGGATTAGGACAAGATACGACGACAAGTCTTTCCGCACTTGGATTCAAGATCACAAAAGACGAAGTGTTGGATTCACTTCTGAGTAACTCATCTCTCTTAGGTAGAGAAATGCATGTATTGTGAATCATTCATTAGATAGTCTATGCTCAGAGTTTCATGGAAGGCAACCATCCCATCTCAGGAGGCCCTGCAAAAGGAAAGGACATCCCTCCAGTATCTTATCTCAAGTGGTATATTCCTAGACTAAAAGAAATGAGAGAACATAACCTATCATTTTCAGGTTTACAATTCCCGTGGGAATTAGGGAGTTTCGACGACGTGTGGAAAGACCACAGAGGACCCGGTGTCGAAGACCGCCAGATGGTTAGCGAGATGTACAATGTTCCTGTTGAGAATATTCATCTCACACACGGCGCAACTCAAGCCCTCGGCATAGCCATAGCTTCAGCCTCAAGAGGGGGCAAGGTGGCGGTTGAGATGCCGTCATACGGCCCGCAAAGTCAGACCGCTAGAATCCTAGGTTTGGAGACGATTACCGTCAGAAGATTACCGACTGACAAAGAATGGATAATCGATAGAGAATCGTGGGAAAAGGTTCTGTCGCAAGTTGACTTACTAACAATATGTCCTCAATTAAATCCGGTTGGTTGGACATATACCGATGAGGACAGAGAATGGCTAATCGAAGCATGTAAAAGACACGACGTGAGAATAATCAGCGACGAAGTATACTCTGGAGCAGATCGTAATTGGAAACCGTTCTTCGAAGAGGGAGATAACTGCGTAAGCATTTCCTCCCTCACCAAAGTGCATGGACTCGGCCAAATCAGATATGGTTGGATGATTGCTTCTACTGAAATTATTGCTAACGCCGAAAACACATTTCACAATATGGCTGGAATAATGTCGACTCCAGTAATTAGAGTGGCAAATAGAGTAAAGCCACACCTCCATGAGCCTGTTGATTTAATCGACTATTATCGAGAAAAGAACCTGCCTGTTCTACAAGACTGCCTAAACAGATTGGAAATTGAGTGGAATCCGCCACCATACGGCGTATTTGGCGCATTCAGAATACCTGGAGTGGATACAATGGAGATGATAGATACGATTGGAAAGGAGCATGGATTGCTTGCAGTACCAGGTTGTATGTTTGATTCTGGCCTTGATGATTGGTTAAGAGTAGGTTGGTCTATAGACCCTGATTCTTTTGCAAAGGCTGTTGAAGTTCTTGAGAAAGTAATAATCAAAGCCTTGGACATAACTTGATACGTGATAAGTAAGACCTTTGAACGATGGGCGAGATTGTTCTGGTTATCTCTGGAGCCTCCGGTTCGATTTACGGTGTCCGTTTGGCTGAGATTCTCGGCGAGGAAGTAAGGTTAGTTGTTACCAACTCTGGCCGGATTACTATGGCCCATGAATGCAATGGTCTGACTCCTGAAGAATTGGCTAAGAGAACCGGTGCAGTGCTTGAAAATAACAAGGACATTGCGGCTAAGTCAGCTTCTGGTTCTGCTGAAATTGATGCAGTAATCATCTGCCCATGCAGTGGTACAACTCTAGGAAAGTTGGCAGCTGGTATAGGTGACAATCTTGCTACTCGCTCTGCAATCGTCGCACTGAAAGAACGCAGGAAACTGATTATGGTACCAAGAGAGGCACCATATGCTACTGTACATCTCGAAAATATGGCTAAATTATCTGGATATGGTGCAATCATAATCCCTGCATCGCCTGGGTTCTACAATCTCCCACAAACGATGGATGACCTTATTGACTTCATAGTAGCACGAATCCTTGACCACCTTGGTAGAGATAACGACTTGACCAAGCGCTGGACTGGAGAGGAAATCGATGAATGATGACGAGGTAATTTCTGCAGAAATTGCTGAGGAATGGAGTGAGGCAAGCAACAGACGCTCCGCACTGGAGTTTTTCCAAAGCTCAACTGCTATTGCTGGAATACTCGTCGTTCTTTTCGTATCTTCGACATTCCTTTACTTCTACTTAGACGATAAACCAGTAGACTATGGAACGTCATTGCAATTTGATGAGGACAGAACAAGAGGCTACATCGATGATCTACTAGCCTTAGGCCACCCAACATGGGAGGGTAGAATGAGCGGAACTGCGGAAGAGCAAGCTACTGCAGAATACATCAACAACCTGTTTGAAGAATTGGGATATCAGTCTACCCTTCACACCTACGAAGTCCCAATGCACAGTGTAAACAGTGAACCAAGTCTCAGAGTCTGTGTTCCAGGTGCAATTGGAGGAATTGGAATCGCACCATGTTCGCCAGCAGATGCTGGACAACAAGTGACAACCTTCAATCATAGAATGGATTACGTAATCCAAGGATTCTCGGGCGAATCAGCATTCACTTTCGACCAAAACATGGAAGTTGTCTATCTTGGAGACGGCTCTGATGATTCGCTTTGGGCTGCGGCAGAAGGCAGGATTGGATACCTTGTTGGAGGAGGATCTGTTTCAAGCAATACAGATATCATGGTTAAGGCTATAGAAAACGACCTTGCGTCTATAATTAGAGTAAACAAGAACTACAATTGTGGAATGATCGAAGGCAACGATTGCGTACCGATTTTCAAAGGAACAAGCCATAGCGCAATTCTAGAAGCAAACGGGGGAACAATGCCAACGGGCATGGCATTCATCGCAATGAGTAAAGATGCTGGAGAGATACTGGAATCGGTTGTAATCAATGGAACTGGAAGAATTGAGATGATTATGGATGTCACAAATGATGAGGAGTTGACTATCCGTGTACCTTGTGGCACATACTATGGCAAGAATGATGATTTGTTGATCGTAGGTGGACATCACGATACTGTTTATCATGCACCTGGCGCTGTTGATGACACTTCAGGTACCGCTACCGTCCTAGAAATTGCAGCAATGTTCTCTGAATACATAGCAGAAAATGGCGAGCCTGATAGAACTCTAAGGTTCTGCACCTGGGGTGGCGAAGAAGAAGGCCTTTGGGGCTCGATTGCTTACGTTGATGAAATGAATCAGGAACTTACTGAGAATCTGAGATTATACATCAACCTAGACATGAACCACGTCGACATCGACTACGAAAACAGAGGAAATTCAGTGACACTTTTCACAAATGATGGAGACGATTACAAGCACATTGCAGCTCTTGCTGAAGAATACAAGAAAGACAACCCATTGATGGCTGAAAAATATAGAATCAATCTTGGTTTGTACGACGGACCCAAAGGAGCATCGAATGGTATGCCATGCAACTCTGACCACTGTCCGTTTGTCTACAACCTCGATGGTGGAAACACCATAGGAAGAGCAGCAGTTTGCTACGGAAGTGGTTCTCTAGAATACCACACATACCTTGATGACACATCGAGATTGAATGTAGAGAGCCTTGGTATTTCTGCAACCATTTATGGAAACTACATGAAGTTCCTAGCATACAACCCGGATGAGTGAGGGAAGAACATGGTCAAGCCGAGCGCACACGCAAGCCACATTTTAGTGAAAAGTAAAGGTGAAGCAACACAACTTGCTACCAATATCAAGAAACTCAAAGACTTTCAGAAAACCGCTCGCAAGAAATCATCCTGTCCTTCAAGTCAAAAAGGCGGAGATCTTGGCTGGTTTAGAAAGGGCCAGATGGTTAGAGAATTCGAAGAAGCGGTTTGGAGCACTCCCTTGAAAACTGTATCATCACCTGTAAAGACTCAATTCGGTTACCACTTGATTTGGGTACACGAGAGAGAAGAGTGATTCTATGGCCACTAGAATTGGGCTAGAGTCATACGAAGTCATGGCCAAACACGGTGTTTTTGACTATGAAAAAGACGGCGAACAACCGTTTGTGGTTTCAATTTGGGCGACTCTAACCAGTGACCTAATTGAGGACGACATAAATCAAACATTGAACTATGCAGACTTACAAGCAGCTGTAGATTCTGAGGTTGTAAATTCGAAACCCGTCAATCTGATGGAGACACTATGTAGCAAGTTAGTCGCTAAACTGTCTACTAATCACCTAATCTCTGCCATTTCAATTAGAATCGAAAAACCAGATGCTCCATTCCCACACCCCGGCGGATTGGCAATTGTAGAGCATGAATGGACGAGGGATTGAAGTCCTCGTGATGTCAGCACCAACTATGAGCCAGCCATCTAGGGTATTCGTGCCCTCGGTTACTGAGGATGATGGCGGCACAATTGGATTGGGTGTATTCTCCACCGAAGAAGTGGCTTGGAAAGTCCTCAGAAAGTTCCTCAGTAAATCTCACCTAATGTCCTTAACACGTTCGGATATCGTAATCTGGGAAGTCGACCAAGTCGGTGAAAATGGAATGATAGTACTTTCAAGCATGCATTGTAGAGATTGTCCTGTTTGCAAAAGGAGGACGTTTTGGATTGATTTGGAAACTTATTCTGCAATGTGCACCGGCAATCTATGTGAAGCATGGATTGAAGAATCAACAATAGAACCTGGTAAAATCGACTTGGGTTGGCCACCTACTCGTTTCTTGAAACAGGCAGATAATATCGAAGATGCACTTAGCGAGTTGAGGATAGTTGGTGCAGAGATAGAGGCTGCAGGGCGGACTCCTGAAGAATCCTTCACATCGATTCCAGAGGAATGATACCGACACCTTCCATTCCTTTGCGAAGCAATTCCCTTGCTTTTTCACTAACTGCGTAGTTGAATTCATCAACCTCGCCATTCACAATTACATGGCAATCCCTGTAGAATGAGTTGTATGCAGTTGCTAGTTCTAGCATGTACAATGCGAAGATGTGTGGTTTGTTTTCACTGACCGCTGTATGCAATTTGTCTGGGTATGAGGCCATGCTTCGCAGTAACTCGTGCATTGCAGGAACAATCTCACCTTGACTTGTAGGTTGTGAATCACGACCTACCTTTCTAGCAATCGAGCAAGCCCTAGTGTGCGAGTACATCACAAATGGTGCGCTTTCTCCCTCAAATGAAAGAGCATCTTCCCATCGGAATGTGAATCCTTTGTCAGGACTAACCTTGACTATGTTGAAACGGACTGCTGAGACGCCAACTGCTTCTGAAATAGTGTTGATTTCATCATCTGATAGATCACTTCTGAGTTCTTTGACCACAGCAGCTGCGTGTGCTTTTGCTTCCTCGAGTAAGTCATCCATGAAGACTACATTTCCTTTTCTTGTACTCATCTTGCCTTCTGGGAGTTTGATGAAAGCATAGAACATCACTTCCGGAACCTTTTCGCCTAACTCGGTCAATGTCATACCGACTTGTTTTGCTTGGAGTTTGTGGTCCTCGCCCAAAATGTTCACCAAATCATCACACTGAGTCCATTTCCACATATGGTATGCAATATCTCTAGTGGCATATAGTGATGAGCCATCACTCCTTCTATAGAAGAAATCGGTCTTGCCTTTGAGACCTCTTTGTCCGAGGTCAAGGAAATGGGCACCGTTGTCAGCAACTCCGTGAATTTCTAGACTTTCCAATCTCTCCATGAGTTCAGAAACCGAACCATCTACGACAAATTTTGATTCCTTTGTGAAAGTGTCAAACTCAATTCCTAGTCTCGATAGGGTTTCGAGCATTCCATCCAGTACAGGTTTGTATGCACCTTCAAATTGAGCGAGGACTGAATCATCTCCGTGCTCCGAAGCATGTACTAACTTCCCGATGGCTTTCTCAATTTCTTCTGCCCCATCCTTCGAACGTAGATTCTGAGCTGCTTGATACCACCTTACAGTTTCGTGGTCTTTCTTACCTGACCACTTAGGATTTATGCTATCTTCATCATTCAGGATTTCATCGACCTCTTCTTTGCTTAGGTTTTGAAGAGCCCATGCCAATACACCTACTTGTTTACCCATGTCATCAACATAATACTCAGCACGAACATCGTTTCCAAATAATCTGTTCAATCGAACTAGCGTGTCTCCAAGTATAGCGTTGCGAGCTCTTCCAACGTGGAATGGACCATTTGGATTTGCGCTTGTGTGCTCAATTAACACATTGCGATTTCCAGGTGATGTTTGTAATTCCATAACGTTCTTTGCAAGCCAATTTGATCGTGCTTTGAAGTTTAGATAGCCTCCAGTTGCAGATACATCGAATTCACCAGAAACCGATGCTGCCAAATCTGTTGCAATATCAACTGGATTTCGACCTAGTTGCTTTGCAAATGCGAAACACGGTAGCGACAAATCACCCTGATTTTTCTCTCTACTCACATCAAGGACTTTCTTCCAAAAGTCACCCTTTACACCGATGTCAGCAAGTGCTGACTCAAGTGATGGTTCTACAATCGTGCGAAGAATATCCATATTCAAACCTCACATTATTGGGTATCGAAGAACTGCTGCAAGACCACCAAATCCTGAGTCTAACTGTGCACCTTCTTCAGTATCCGTGGAGATGAACTTGACTTCTGAGCGACCTTTAGCGGCCAGATTTGAGAACTCATCGATTAATGATACTGAACTGACCTCTGTCAAATCGTCACCATCTGCTTTACAATTTGGACAGGATGGAAGTGCATCCATTCTACCGATGCTTGTAGACCATTCATTGCCGCAAGACTTGCATTTGATCTCGACAACGTTCTTCCTCATACCTTCACTGATGAGTAGTTTCGCTACAGCGCCTTGTTCCAGTGCCTGTCTAATCATCGCTTCACCATAGGTTGCTTTTGGACTTGATTTCACCAATTCCTCAAGGAATTCTGTTACGACTTGCCTTTCCGCATCGAGTTCAATTTCACCCATCAGGCCGCCTGCATTATCGACGAGTTCTCTGACACCACTCTCGTTTGAGTAACCTACATCGAAAGTGGTTTTTGCGATTTTCTTAGTGATTTCATGGTGGAAATATTCGTTCTTGACAACGAAGTCCTTTGTAGCACCAGGACCTCCAATGATTATCGCTTGGATATTTTCGAGTTCAGGTAACCAGTATGAACAAGCGTGCTCCGTAGCACGCTTGAAGAAATTGTGAGCCGCTTCTTCAATTAGTCTCTCGAAACGTTGAGCAGACTGACCACCTTGTCGGTGCTTACCCATGATGTTGGAGACTAGGTATTCCTGAACGTGTATTCTCTTACCGCTAGCAATTCCGTAAGCTGCTTCAGCACGGTCAATAACAAAGAGACCGTATGATTTCTTGTCGATGAGCATATCTTCCAATTGAGTAAGTTCAAACTTCGAATCACAGCGGTATCTGAAGGACAAAAGTGGCTGAGGTGGGTCATCGATTACGACTGTGATGTGTCTTGTTTTATTATTTCCAACAATTATTGCACCAGTGAATAAGGCAATTCCTCTATCACCAGCATCTCTGTACTTTGATAGAGATGAAATTGCTGACTCAATAGCGCCCTGTACATTCTTTTTGGTCGACTTTGATTTGATGTTTGCAGCCTGACCGTGTTCATTTTGAAGCATTTGACGTGCATCTGAAACCTGCCTATCTGGAGGGATGATAACCGTTACAAGTTCTGTTCCGAATCCCTTCATCTCACGAAGGTCCTCAAGAGCTAATTTGAGTTTCAATCTGCGGGTAGCCTGTTCCGGATCATCACTCATTCAGGTCTCCCCCAGCCCTAAGGGCTGAGGCGAGGACTTTGAAGCCTTCTGAGAAGTAACCATGATGAATGGTCGACTTTCACAGATATACGATGCCGACCCAAATTGTCGCCCTCGGCGGCTCACTTCTAAGGCCAGAAGAGGCCGACGAGAGAACCAAGTGGTTTGGTCAACTGCGTCAAATGGTTGTTCATTTCGAGGGAAATGGTCGTAAATTGGGGATTGTCGTTGGTGGGGGATTGCCAGCTAGGGAAGGAATCACTCTGGCTAGAGAATCATTCTCAGATTCCTATAGACTGGACACCGTCGGCATTGCTGCCACAAGATTGAATGCTACCATTCTGCAGCAAACCTTGCAAGATATAGGCTGCAACGTTGCACCTGTAATCCCGACCTCAACAAACGAGGCTGCTGAATTGCTAGAATCTCATAATATCGTTGTGATGGGAGGAACAACTCCTGGCCACACTACAGATGCAGTATCAGTAGCACTTGCAAGAGACTGCGGAGCATCGCACTGCGTCATAGCAACAAACGTAAGCCACGTTCATGACAGTGACCCAAGAGTGAATCCTGATGCAAAGCCTATCGAAGAGTTGACTTTAGCAGAATTAGCGGAAATAACAGGAACCGAACCGTTAGGCCCTGGTGGTTCAGCAGCAGTCGACCCAGTAGCGGTAAAGTGGGCAATGGAAGCGAGTATCAAACTCGCAGTTCTGGACGGCAGAGACCTAAGTAGAGTTGAAGATGCCCTAGAAGGAAGGCC
>CEUV01031868.1_pt1 | contig 13687 bp, 11 predicted proteins | sample 356401 | NCBI WGS metagenome assembly CEUV01 (sample SAMEA2622710, study PRJEB7988) | marine metagenome | isolation source: saline water (ENVO:00002010), including
AGGTCCACTAAAGCGGAACCCATCTTATTTTTGAGATAGCATTCCGCTTTTTAAAAGCTTTTTTTCCTCCCATATTGGAATTATTTCTTCTTTTTTTATTCTCATAAAGTATTTTGGTTCTTTAACAACAAAAAATTAATTTTGATTTATGCCTAAAAGCAATTTAAACACGCTAAACTAAATAACGCTTTTTGCAATTGTATTTTTAGTACAGTGTTAATTTGTGAAATTTTTAAGCAATAATAGCTTGCATCAATGGCTTCAAATCGATCAGGAAAACTATAATAAAATGAAAAGATTAGAATTTTTAAAGAAATCGCTTGCCTCAGGAGTTGCCGCCATGGCAGCTCCTTTTGCCCTAAAGTCTAGTAATTCCAAAGAGTCTACATTTGACAGACTGATTGAACAAGTTGGCTTTAATCATATGCCAAATGATGATCTATTAAATGAAAGTTTTGTTATTCATAAGGCTCATACTCGAGGTAGTGCTGATCACGGATGGCTTAAGGTTAACCACACTTTTAGCTTTGCTAATTATCGTAACCCTCAGCGTATGAATTTTGGCGTATTAAGAGTACTTAATGATGATACTATCGCTGGAGGAAAAGGTTTTGGAACTCACCCTCACGACAATATGGAGATTATCACTATTCCTCTTGAGGGCGATCTAGAGCACAAAGATAATATGGGTAATGGCGCAATTATTAAAAATGGTGATATCCAAGTTATGAGTGCTGGAACAGGAATTACTCATAGTGAGTTCAATGCTAATCTTGAAAAAGATGTCAAAGTGCTACAGATCTGGTTATTTCCAAACAAAAGAAATGTAAAACCAAGGTATGATCAACTTTCTTTGCAATCGATAAAAAAGGATGATGAATTTTATCAAATTTTATCCCCAAATAGTAAAGACGATGGCGTATGGATTCATCAAAATGCTTGGTTCAGTTTAGGAGAGTTTTCTCATAAAAAAAAGATTAATTATGAACTAAACTCAACAAAAAACGGAGTGTATGCATTTATCATAGAAGGAAAGGCGACTATTCAAAATCATTTATTAAATAAAAGAGATGGATTGGGTATCTGGGATATAAAAAACTTAGATATAAATGTTCATAAAGGAACTAAAGTGTTGTTAATGGAGGTTCCTATGGAAGTTTAATGCTTTCATCAAGCTTTGAAAATCAATACTAGCTCGAAATAAACCCACTCAAATGAGTGGGTTTATGTTCATAAAAATTAATTCATCTGTTCATTATCAATGAATTATATTTTAAAGATATATTTGCTTAATAACTTATATTGATAAAATGATGAGCTTAAATAAATTTATAATAATAACTGCTTTTGTTTTTTTTTCAGCTTGTAATTCAAATGACAACTTACTTGAAAAATTAAATAATAATACTGAACTAATTATAAAGTACAATGAATTTAAGAGTCAGGGTATTGAAAAAGAAATAGATTTCAAGAAAAATATTATTGAAAATGTAATTGATACGGCTTTTTCATTTCTTGGCACTCCTAATAAATACGGAGGAATTGACAAGTCAGGTATTGATGCATCAGCCTTGGTATATGTTTCAATTTCAAAAAACTCAAAAATTCAATTTCCCAGAATTGCACAAGACATGGCAAGATATGGAAAACAAATTACCGACCCTGATAAATTAAAAAGAGGAGACTTAGTTTTCTTTTTTGATACTTATGAAATAAATAGAATTATTACATCAGTTGGAATTTATATTGGAAACGGAGAGTTTATTCACTCCTCTACAAGTGATGGCGTTACAGTAAGTCAAATTAATGATCCACATTATTGGAAGGATAAATTTTTTTACGGAACAAGAATTTTAAATTAATATAGAATGAAAAACATATTACTTACAATTATATTATTTACTGGTATTTTATATTCATCAGCTCAAAATATTACTGGCGTAGTAACTACCAACGTCAATGTAAGGTGGGAGCCATCAACAAGTTCGGGCATAATTAAGGTTTTCGATAAAGGAAAAGAGGTTGTAATTTTAGAAACCAAAGGGAAGTGGTCTTTCATTAAGGATCCTATAAATAATAAAAAAGGATGGGTCTCAAGTAAATTTTTACAGACAAACATTGGATATATCATACAAAATGCTAATGTTAGAAATAATCCAGGGGGTAAAATCTTAAAACAAATAAATAAAGGTAAAAAAGTAATAGTGCTGAAGGAAAAAGGAAAGTGGGCCTTCATAAAAGATGTTTCTAATAATAAAAAAGGATGGGTACATAAATCTTTATTATCCTTTAATAAGGTATATAAAGCCAACTTATCTAGTTCTTCAAGCTCATCTAGTTCTTCAAGCTCATCTAGTTCTTCAAGCTCATCTACAGTTTCAAATATTAATTCTAATACTAGTTCAATAAGTATAATTGAATCAAGGATGAAGAAAATGGGTCTTCACGAAAAATGGAAGCAATTTTATAAAAATATGCCTCCAAGATTCATTATTTCAAATATTAATACATTTATCAATACTGTTGAGTCATATATGGGTGTTCCTTATAAATTTGGCGGGAACTCTAGATCTGGCACTGATTGTTCCGGTTTAGTTTTTATTGGATTAAAAAGTGTGGGGTATAACGGTAGTAGATTAAATGCAGAATCCGTAGCAAAACTTGGACGCTTTATTGGCAAAAAATCATCTTTACAAAGAGGCGATTTAGTTTTTTTTAAGACTAGTAGCAGACTAGTTTCACATGTAGGCGTATATATTGGAAATGGAAAATTCATTCACGCTCCTAGCTCAGGTGGTAAAGTCTCAACAGCAAATGTGGATGATCCATATTATTTTGGCGATAGATTTCTTTTTGGTGTAAGACTAACCAAAGATTAAATAATTAGTATCATATTTGAAAAATAATAAACGTAGATAATTCAAATAAAAAGTTCGAAATAAGAACACTCAGGCTCACCAAAGTGGAATCCATCTCGAACTTTTTAGTTCTACAAAAGTGTCATTACTTGATTTATTTTTTTTAAATTTCCTTAGTATTATTTTAATTAAAATCAATTATGAAAAATTATTTTATTTATGTGCTTTTATTAAGTTTCATTGCAATAGGATGTTCCGACAAATGTGTCGAATGTTCAGATTGTCCAGATGATGTAACTTTAACTGACGCATCTGGCAATGATGTAGCTTCATTAGAAGTTTGTGAAGATGATTTTGATACAAAAGAAGAATATGATCAAGTCATTTCATTAACTGAAGGGTTTGGATGTGAATGCAAATAATTGTTGAATAATTAGCTGCTGCTCACGTAGAAACTAAAGAAACCAAGAAACTCACTCATTTGAGTGAGTTTCTTTTCATTTATACATAATAATTCTTCTTAAACTTAGTTATTACAAGGTATTTAAATCAATATAAACAATGAAAAAATATAATGTTTTAATATATATTTTATTAGGCGTATGTCTATCATTTTATCTTCAAAATACATTGTCAAATAACTCTTTTGCATCTAATTTTGATAACAACAAAAGTTATAATATTGAAGAAAATAATAGGCCGAACTTTATAGAAGCTTCTGAACATGCTATCAAAGCAGTTGTTCATATAAAATCTAAATTTACTAGCAATGAAATATATCGCTACTATGACCCATTTTATGGGAAAAGATTTTTTAACCAACCAAAAGAAAATATTGCAAGTGGTTCAGGTGTTATCATCTCAGAAGATGGGTATATTATAACTAATAGACACGTCATTAATGATGCTGAAGAGATTGAGGTAGTATTGAATGATAAAAGGACATATAGTGCTGAAATATTAGGAGAAGACTCTAATAGTGATTTAGCATTACTCAAAATTTCTGAAGAAAATCTTCCTTTTTTAAAATTTGACAACTCAAATAATCTAAGAGTTGGGGAATGGGTATTAGCAATCGGAAATCCATATAATCTTAACTCCACTGTAACCGCCGGTATCATTAGTGCAAAGTCTAGAAAGATTAATTTACTAAATGATGGAGGAATAGAATCATTTATTCAAACAGACGCGGCAATTAATTCTGGAAACTCAGGGGGAGCCCTTATAAACACTAATGGTAATTTAATTGGAATAAACACTGCAATCCAATCTAAAACCGGATCATTTAGTGGTTATGGTTTTGCCATTCCTTCAAATATGGTAGAAAAGATTATAAATGATTTAAAAGTATACGGAGAAGTGCGAAGAGCCTACATCGGGATACATATTACCGATATTAATATGCAGTTGCAAAAAGATTTAAAACTAAACGGGCTTGAAGGCGTACTAATCTCAAAAGTATTAGACAATAGTGCAGCAGAAATTGCTGGCATCAAAGCGTTAGATATAATATTAGAAATAAATGGTATTAAGGTTAATTCAACTAGCGAACTACATGAACTAATCATTCAATTTGACCCTGGTGATGAAATCAAATGCACTATTCAAAGAGAAGGAGAAATAGAGACAGTCACTCTCTCACTAACATCTTAAAAAGTTTAAGTTAGTTTTTCTTTATTCAGTAATTATTTTTTCTCAACCTTTCTATCATCATTAATTAAAATAGAGTTTGATTTTTTGAATCCTCAATGGTTCTTCAAAGAAATGTAATGATTAATCACTATTTTGTATAACTTATTTGTATATTTGTTATACAATGTTGTTGCAGACTAGCCAAAATCCAAAAGAAACACACAAAACAATCAATTCAATAGCTGGCTCCAGCTTAAGTATGATTGAAAAATTTAAATTAAATGTATTTGGGTCCCCAAAATATAGAATCATTAATATGCTACCCAATCATCATAAAATTGATTTTGAAGAATATACAGATTTAGTTTATGGTGTTTTCGAATTAAGAAAAAAAGGACTGGCTTTCTTTTTTAGATTCAAAAATGAAGAATTCGTTATTGTGTCTCGTTACAATCAATCAAGTTTTATAAACAATGATAATTTACTTGATTTTCAATTTTCCTCATTTACTTTAAAATTACTCTATGAAGACATAAAATCTCATAAGAAGTTTATTTCTAGATTTTTTAGAATGAGGAATATGTATTTAAACGACTTTAATAAATCATGAGAAACATAAAATTATTAGATATCTATCAAATTGATAGAATAATCGAAATGGCATGGGAAGACAGGACCCCTTTCGAGGCTATTAAGTTTCAGTTTGGTCTTTCAGAATCAGAAGTTATTAATCTGATGCGCGATAGTTTAAAAGAAAGTTCATTTAAAATGTGGAGGAAGCGTGTTAATAGTCGAGTTAGCAGTAAGCATTTAAAAAAAAGAAATAGCAATATACAAAGGTTCAAATGCAGCAGACAAAAATCAATTTCAAATAATAAAATTTCAAAAAGATAAAATGTTTCCTGTTGAAATAGATCAAATTACCTCTTTGCTAGAAAAAATTAATCCTGCAAAATATGCATCAACTCGAAACTATAAAAATGGAGCTGTCAGTCGATTAAGCCCATATATTTCTAGAGGTTTTCTTTCCACTAAAATAATTTACAATCATATAAAATCAACTGGAATTTCATGGGATAAAGCTGAAAAATATATTCAAGAATTAGCTTGGAGAGATTACTGGCAACTTGTGTGGAAAAATAAACAGAATTTTATTTTTTCAGATCTTAAAAGTCCGCAAGAGGACGTTGAAAGCTACAGCTTGCCTAAGGCAGTAGTTGAAGCAAATACTACAATTGACGCAATAGATGAAGCAATAAACGAATTATACCAAACAGGTTATATACATAATCACATGCGTATGTACTTGGCATCACTTTGTTGCAACATAGCAAAATGTCACTGGAAACATCCTTCAAAATGGATGTATTTTTATCTTCTCGATGGCGATTTAGCAAGCAATATGCTAAGTTGGCAATGGGTAGCTGGAACTAATTCATCGAAAAAATATTTAGCAAATCAAGAAAACATTAATAAATTCTTTGATAGCCAACAAAAGAATACTTTTCTAGATGTTAGCTATGATGAACTAAGTAATATATCAATACCATTACAATTGAAGGAAGGAACATATTTTGAAAACAAGTCATCAATATATATTTATAAATCTGATAAAATTCAGCCTAACATAAATACGTTAGTTTATAACTACTATAATTTAGATCCTAAATGGCAAGCAGATAAGAGTGTTCAACGAGTATTTTTACTTGAGCCATCTGTTTTCGAAAAATATCCTGTTTCCCAAGATTGTTTAAGATTTGCATTAGCATTATCAAAAAACATACCTAATTGCAAGCTTTTTGTTGGAGAGTTTAAGGATTTAAAACAGAAAGTTGGAGCGGGAGAAATTGCCTACAAAGAGCACCCTCTTAACACAAATTATCATGGTGTAGAATATAATAGAGAATATCTTTCTAGTGTTACAGGCTATCATAAATCTTTTTTTTCCTTTTGGAAAAAATGCAAAAAAGAGATTATTTGGTAAAGCAAGAGATCAATATTGTTTGGTTCAAAAGAGATCTCAGAACGCTAGATCATCTACCGCTTTTTCACGCTGAAAAGCATGAGTTAGAATATGTATGTGTATATATATTTGACCCTAAAAAGATTAGTCATTCTGATAGTTCACTTAGACATCAACAGTTTGTTTATCATTCAATTAAAGATATAAATCAGCAATGGAAAATTTACAACAGAAGGGTGCATATTATGTGTGCGCCCACCTTAGATGTCTTTCATTATTTATCAAAAACATACGAAATAAAGAATATCTTCTCATATCAAGAATCGGGAATACGATTAAGCTGGGATATTGACAAATATGTATCTGAATATTGTAAAAAAAATAATATTAAATGGCTGCAATTTCAAAAAGATGGTATCATAAGGGGGCTAAACAATCGAGCAAAATGGGATAAAAGTTGGTATAAGCAAGCAAATCAACCCATCATACAAAATACATACAGCTATTTTAAAGATAAATTATTATCTAATCCCTTTACAATTGATAGTCAACATATTAAAAGGTTAGAAAACTATCCCGAATTATATCAAAAAGCTGGAGAACAATATGCGCATGCATATTTGAAATCGTTTACTAACGTTCGGGGTAAGGATTATGCCTATTTCATCTCTAAACCATTAGAAAGTAGAAAATCCTGTGGTCGAATTTCCCCTTACCTTTCTTGGGGGAACATCAGTATTAAACAAGCATTTCAACACATAAAATTTCATCCAAATTATTTAAAAAATAAGCGAAGTTATAATGCGATATTAAGTCGATTAAAATGGCATTGTCATTTTATTCAAAAGTTTGAGATGGAATGCGACTACGAAACGAGGTGTATCAATAGAGGCTATGAGCAAATTTCATATGAAAATCGAAATGAACTTTTAGAAGCTTGGAAAAAAGGACAAACCGGCTTTCCACTGGTAGATGCTTCTATGCGATGTTTGAAACAAACTGGATGGATAAATTTTCGAATGCGCGCTATGTTAGTTTCTGTGCTTTGCCATCATTTTGATTGTAACTGGAAAAAAGGTGTATATCACTTAGCGCAAATGTTTTTGGACTACGAACCGGGTATTCATTACCCTCAATTTCAAATGCAAGCAGGTACAACAGGTATCAATACGGTTAGGATTTACAATCCTATAAAACAATCAAAAGATCATGATCCAGAAGGTAAATTTATTCGAAAATGGGTAAAGGAGCTAAAAGATGTACCCAACGCCTTTATTCATGAGCCATGGAAAATGACGGACCTCGATCAACAATTTTTAAATTTAAAGATTGATTATCCAAAACCTAAAATTGATTTGATGGGAGCTGCTAAAAAGGCTAGACAAAAAATATGGGGACATCGAAAAAACGATTTTGTCAAAAAAGAAAATAAACGAATTATTATAACACATACTAGAAACAATGCTATTCACCAAAGATGATCTCCAAGTATTAGATCGCAAATTCCGTCTTAATTTAATCAATTCTATCACAGGAATAAAGCCAGCAAACTTAGTGGGTTCACGTTCTAAGCACAATATAGACAACGTAGCTATTTTTTCGTCTTTGGTGCATTTAGGCTCAAACCCTGCTCATTTAGGATTGGTATTTCGTCCTCAATTAAAAAACCGAAAAGATACCTACTCTAACATCATTGAAACAGGCTACTACACCATAAATCAGATTTCTGAAGATTTTATTAGGAAGGCTCATTACACTTCAGCCAAACTACCAAAAAATCAATCAGAGTTCGACATTATGAAATTACAACGTGAATTTAAAGATGACTTTTGGGCTCCTTTTGTAGCTTGTTCGTTCATGAAAATAGGCATGAAATTCATCGAAGCTATTTCTTTACCAAATGGGTGTATTTTTATTATAGGAGAAATTATATTAGCACAGGTTCCTGATAAATCAGTTAATGAAAAAGGACAAATTGATTTGTCCAACTTCAATGCTGTTGGTGTAGGTGGTCTTAACTCTTACTACCGTTTAAAAAAAATAGTAGATTATCCCTATGTCCGCAATCACCAAATACCAGAGTTGTGATGCGCAAGAGTAACTTACCTACAAAATTATGCTTAGTATGTCAACGTCCTTTTAATTGGAGAAAAAAATGGCAAAGGGATTGGAATAGTGTAAAATACTGCAGCGAGCGTTGTCGAAGAACTAAAAATAAAAATGAAAACAATTAACCTTATTTTTCCTCATCAACTTTTTCAAGATAGCATCCTTATTGAAAATGAATATGATGTTTACCTAATAGAGGAGTATTTATTTTTTAAGCAGTATCCTTTTCACAAACAAAAGATTGCTTTCCATAGAGCAAGTATGAAATGTTATCAAAATTACTTACAAGAAAAAGGAAAAAAAACATTTTACATAGATAGCAATAACACCCTTTCTGATATTCGAAATTTTAAGAGCGAAATTGAAGATAAAAATATTGGCAAAATAAATCTCATTGATCCAACAGATAATTGGTTATTGAAAAGAATACAAATTGTAGCAAAAGGTATTGAACTATCAATTTATGACAACCCGCTATTCATAAATAAAAGTAAAGACATAGAAACTTTTTTTAGAGCTGAAAAAAAATCTTTTTTTCAAACTACTTTTTACAAACAACAGCGAAAAAAGTTAGGTTTATTAATCGACAAAGAAGGTCTTCCATTTGGCGGAAAATGGACTTATGATATTGAAAATCGAAAAAAATATCCAAAAAATAAAAAACCACCCAAAGTTCAATATATCAAAACTTGTTCTTATTGGAAAGAAGCAGTGTCTTACACCAATAAAAATTTCCCAAAAAATCTCGGCAAGGTAGATGAGATTAAGCGTTATCCTATTAATTTTCAAGAATCAGACTCTTATTTTAATACTTTTCTAACAGATCGCTTTTTGGAATTTGGTGATTATGAAGACGCGATACTTAAAGAATCATCATCACTTCATCATAGTTTATTATCACCTTTGATGAATGTGGGTCTTTTAATGCCATTAAACATTGTTAAAAAATCAGTGATTTTTGCAGAAAAAAACAATGTGCCAATCAACTCGACAGAAGGTTTTATTCGACAAATTATTGGGTGGAGGGAATTTATTCGTGGAATGTATCAATGTAGAGGCTCATTCTCTAGAACAAGAAATTTTTGGTCTTTTAAGCGAAAAATTCCATCAAGCTTTTACGATGGGACTACAGGTATAGAACCAATTGATAATACTATAAAAAGATTACTAAAAACAGGTTATTGTCATCATATTGAAAGGCTGATGGTTCTTGGGAATTTTATGCTTTTGTGTGAATTTGATCCAGATGATGTTTACAAATGGTTCATGGAGCTGTTTATTGATGCATACGATTGGGTAATGGTCCCTAACGTATATGGAATGAGTTTATTTTCGGACGGAGGCACATTTGCAACAAAACCATATATCGGTGGATCTAATTACATTAGGAAGATGAGTAATTACAAATCTGGTGAATGGTGTGATATATGGGATGGTTTATTCTGGAGATTTATTTCTAAAAATGAGTCATTTTTTAAAAAGAATCCTAGAACTAATATGATGGTTGTCAGTTTTAGTAAAATGGAAAAGAGTAAAAAAATAAAGCACTTAGAAATAGCAGAAGCTTTCTTAAATGGGTTATAGACAAAATCATTGAATATAAAAAACACCAATTTAAATTGCTTTTAGAGAAATGAGAACTATTTCTTAAATTTGAACATATAGATAAAATTTAATAAAATGTTGTTAAACTTTTATACATACAGACAGTTGTCATTAACTCTCTTGATTTGTTTTTTTTCCTTGCAATTATTTGCTAATTCAACCAACCATGGGGAAAATAGTTCGCTTTTTACATATCAGAAAGATAATGTTGTTTTTTCCACAAATGATACTTTGAACACAACAGCTCTAATTTTAAACGAAAAATTATACTCTAAATTAGTTAATAATGTTTCCGATGCTCACGATATTAGCCTGCCTATCGGATTTAAATACATCGACTTTGTTTTTGAAAAGCATGATTTTTTTGATTCAAATCTGAAAATAATTTCAAAAACAAGTTCAGGGGATGAAAAACTTGATTTTGCGCCAGAATTTATTTCATATAAAATTACTTTTAATAAAGAGGTAGTAGGCGTTATAAGCTTGTATGATGGAATAATTGATTGTTCCTTTAGATATAAAGAACAACAATATGAAATCACAAATTTTCAAGGCAGTTATTTTTTAATTAAAGTTTCTGATTCAAAAGAAAAATCTGATTTTAAATGTACTGTAAAAGAGTACAAAAAATATTCGCCTCGCTTAAGTGCTCCGAAATCCTCTTCTCAATTACAACAATGTATTCAAATGGCAATTGAGGTGGATTATTACACAAGAAATACATTTAATTCAAATTCAGCAGCTACGAATTGGGCATTAGCAATTATGGCAGGTGTAAGTCAGCTTTATGAATCACAAGCAAATGTTTCAATTACTGTTGATTATATATATGTATGGAATACTACTGACCCATATTCATCTTATGTTAACGATGCTGGTAATATGCTTAGTGCGTTATCCAATTATTGGCAAGGAAATACTAGTGTGCAGCGTGATCTTGCTCACCTATTAACAAAACGTACTAACACAGGAACTGGCGGTATTGCATGGCTTGATGGCCTTTGTAATAGCTATTATGGTTGTGCATTTTCTGCTAACCTTAATAATACAACAAGTTATAATTTTCCTAATCCCTCATACACTTGGAATTTAAGCTGTGTGACACATGAAATAGGACATAATATTGGAGCAAATCATACACATTGGTGTGGTTGGAATTCTGACCCAAATGCAAATCCGCCATTTTCAGGTGGAGCGATTGATAATTGTACAAATACCGAAGGTAGTTGTCCAGATAATCCAGCACCTCAAGTTGGTACAATTATGAGTTATTGTCATTTATGGGGATCTCAATATTCTACACTTGTTTTTAAGGATATAGTTTTAAACCAAGCGATCAATCCAGGTATTTTAGGGGCCTCATGTTTGGCGCCTTGTTCAGTAGATGGTTGTACAGATCCTAATGCTGTTAATTATAATCCAGCTGCATTAAACGATGATGGATCGTGTTGTTATGTTTCCGGTTGTACAGACTCTAATGCTTTAAATTATGACCCTAGTGCATGTTATGACGACGGTTCTTGTATTCTGCCTATCCTAGGATGTACAGATCCTTTTGCGTCAAATTATGATCCTTTAGCTAATGTTGATGATGGTTTATGTTGTTATGGTAATGATAATTTAACTATAAATATAACTACAGATAATTACCCCACAGAAACAAGATGGTATATAACTAATCAAAATGGAGTCGAGATAGATGGTATAAATTCTGGTGATCTTACTACTCCTAATGCTAATTATAGTTGGGATGTTTGTGTTGATTTAAATGATTGTTACACGTTTTGGATTGAAGACTCTTATGGAGATGGCATCTGTTGTCAATATGGTAACGGGTCTTTCAGCATCTCATACAATGGCACAATAATAGGTTCTGGAGGCACATTTCAAAATAGTACTACAATTGATAATATTTTCTGTAATATAATTCTTGGATGTACTGATCCCGCAGCGTCAAATTTTGATTCAAATGCTACAACTGATGACGGCTCATGTATTTATCCCTGTAATGATAATATTGTTTATTTAAATTTTACACCTGACTGTTACGGTGAAGAAACTTCTTGGATTCTTCAAGATGATAACAGTTCTATTTTATATTCCGTTTCATCAGGATATTATCCTGGAGGGTCATCCACTACTACAATGGTTACAAATCCAATTATGGTTACCGAAGAGTTTTGTCTTGTTGATGGTTGCTATAGTTTTATTGTCTCTGATTCATACGGTGACGGTATGAGTGGATCACAATGGAGCTGTGGTTTGAATGGAGATTACCAAATTTTAGATGACTCAGGAAATATAATTGGTTCATTACAAAATGTGAATTTTGGCACCTCAGAAACTAGTTCTTTTTGTCTTAACTCTATTATAAATGGCTGTACTGATCCAATTGCTTGTAATTATAATTCAAATGCAAATAATGATGATGGCTCTTGTGTTTATCCTCAACAATATTATGATTGTTTAGGTAATTGTATTAACGATATTGATTTAGATGGTATTTGTGATGAATTAGAAATAGATGGATGTACTGATTTAAATGCTGATAATTATAATCCAAACGCTACAAATGATGATGGATCTTGCCTTTATACATGTTCTGATAACACCATTTTCTTAGAATTCACTCCAGATTGTTATGGAGAAGAGACTTCTTGGGTTCTTCAAGATGATAATGGTTCCATTTTATATTCTGTTCCGTCAGGATATTATCCTGGAGGTTCATCCACAACTACAATGTCTACAAATCCAATTATGGTTACTGAGGAGTTTTGTCTTGTTGATGGGTGTTACAGTTTTATTGTTTCTGATTCTTATGGAGATGGATTAAATGGTTCTGCATGGACTTGTGGTTTAGATGGAAATTATCAAATATTAGATGGCTCAGGAAACATACTAGCTTCATTGCAAAATGTAAATTTTGGCGTCTCAGAAACTAGTTCTTTTTGTGTAAATATTTTTATTAATGGCTGCACTGATCCAATTGCTTGTAATTATAATTCAAATGCAAACAATGATGATGGCTCTTGTGTTTATCCTCAACAATATTATGACTGTTTTGGTAACTGTATTAATGATGTTAATAGTAATGGTATTTGTGATGAATTTGACATATTTGGCTGTATGGATATTACTGCATGTAATTATGATTCTACAGCAACAGTTTTAGATAGCTCATGTGTTTATCCAATTCCTTTATATGATTGTTTTGGAAATTGTCTTGATGATATTGATAGTGACGGAATATGTGATGCTTTAGAAATTATTGGTTGTACAGATACTAATGCTGATAATTTTGATATAAACGCAACAGACGATGATGGTTCTTGTTCTTACTGTTCATCATTTACACTGAGTATTTACTCTCAGTCAGACGCTTCTTCTTATGGTGCTTCTGATGGTACTGCTGTAGTTTCCGCTTCTGGGGGAACTTCACCATACAGTATTACTTGGCCTCAGAATCCAACCAGCTTACCAGCAGGTACTTACACAGTAACTGCAACTGATGCTGCTGGAT
>CEUV01130755.1_pt1 | contig 13652 bp, 7 predicted proteins | sample 356401 | NCBI WGS metagenome assembly CEUV01 (sample SAMEA2622710, study PRJEB7988) | marine metagenome | isolation source: saline water (ENVO:00002010), including
CGGATCTCCAGGGCTTTACATCCCTGTCCGAAAATCGAGCCCCCGAAGAGGTAGTTGGAATACTCAACGATTATTTCCGGGATATGACCGAGCGTATTCGCGCCAACGGAGGAACCGTAAACAAGTTCATAGGCGACGCAATCATGGCGGTGTTTGGCGCGCCCATGCCGGATGCAAATCATGCCGCCAATGCCGTGCGAGCGGCCACGGAAATGCTGGCTCTGGATTCGCAGTATCATGGACAGAACCTGGTCACGCGGATAGGCGTCCATACCGGCGAGCTTCTGGCGGGAAACATCGGTTCCGATGAGCGGATGGAGTACACCGTCATTGGCGATACGGTGAACACTGCATCCAGACTGGAATCGGCATGTAAAAATCTAAAGCTCAAGCTATTGGTGTCCGAGTCCACAGTGCAGAAGTTACCGGCGAACCTTGGCGAGGAGCTGGGGCTCAGGCCTGTAGCGAAGGTTCGGCTTAAGGGCCGGGAAGGGCCCGTATCGGTCTTTACGGTTTTTCCAGCGATCGCACAAGAAACATCTCAATAGGGGCTTTGTTTTTGATCTGGACAAGGCCTCGGGACTGAAATGCAAACTTCCCCTGGGCCAGTTTCGCCGTGGTTGCAGATACATTTACTTCCCCGGGCAAACCGGCGCTTTCCAGACGACTGGCGGTATTAACCGCATCCCCCCATACATCGTAGGCGAACCTGTTGGCTCCTACCACGCCTGCAATCACTGGTCCGGAATGAATACCACATCGCATCTGCCATTGAGCGCTCCTTGAAGTAGATTTGGCGGCAGAGATTACGTAATCGTTTAGCCAGGCCTGCATTTCCAGGGCGCAGAGAATGGTTCGGGTAGCATGATCCTCCAGCGGTTCTGGAGCGCCGGCCACCGCCATGTAAGAATCGCCAATGGTCTTGATCCGCTGCACGCCGTACTTCCGGGCGATGCGATCATAGTTGGAGAATATCCTGTCGAGCTCCTGTATGAGCTCTTCGGCGCTCAGAGTCTCTGCTATCCGGGTAAATCCCACCAAATCTGTAAACAGGATGCTCACAGCCGGGTGTTTTTCCGGAGGGTATCGGTGGCCCCTGCGTAGAATCTCTGCCACGGAGGCCGGAAGTATGGAATGCAATAGGCGATCGGAAAGCTTTCTTTGTTCCTGGGCTTCTTCGCGAGCTTCTCTGTAGCTACTGACCACATAAGAGGTGATGGCCACTGTGCCGGGAAAGGCAATCAAACCAATGAGCACGACAACATCTATCAGCCGATCCTCTTCGCTGGCATAGGGTACGATCCAGGAAGGCCTGAGGGCATCTATAGCCATGAGCCCCCAGATCAGAGCGAGTATCATGACCGAGACCGGGATCCTGGCTCGGGAAGGAACGATCACCATCATGAGGGAGGATGCGAACAGAAACAATGCCGGAACCGGGCCACGGCTGCCTTCGTTGAAAATCCAGGAAACAGGAAGAATCACAGCTATCGCTACCAGGAGCGCATAGGTAGAAAATCGGTTGCCTGGCTTCCGGCTGTAGTAGTTGATTATGGTCATCACGACTACCATGCAAAAGCCAAAGATCAGGAGTACGGGTTCCTGATTCAGAAACGTACCCAGGGAGATGGCCACCCCGGTAACCAGTACGGCTGTGCTCGAAGCCAGTATCTGAATTCGCTGTTCCAGGCTGTATTCGGGAACCATGCCCAAAAAGCGTCGCACACTCATAGGCGAAAATGCCTGGCATTGATGCGAGCTGTCCAGCCAGAAAGGACCAGGAATGAATGTCTGGAAAGCTCCCGCATCGCAGACATACAATGCCGCGATAATGAGACATAAGATCGATTATCGGTAGTGGTGCCGGTTTGAGTTCTTTCGTTCCGTACTACCGATGAAACAATCCCTGCCACGCTGGTGCCATGCTGGCCCGGTATCTTCGTTCCGGACCGGCCTGCAGGGCGCACGGTATGGCATCATCCCAGCCTTTCGATTTCCAGAAAAGTGACGTCATCCTGGTAACCGGCCGGTCGGAACTTTTGAAATTCCGCGCAAACGGCGGCGATGAACTCTTCGCCCTTTAGATGGCTGTATTTGCTCAGGACTTCCGGCAATTCCGGCGGACGATGCAGCTCTTCGTCGGCAATTTCGTAGACGCCATCGGTGTATAGCAGCAGTCGATCGCCGGGGTTAATTATTTCGGTCTCTTCCTGGTACGCATGATCGGCAACCAGTCCCAGAAGCGGCGCCATGGGACCGCAGCTCTGCACTTTCCCGTCGGCGCGAAGAATCAATGCCGGAGGATGTCCGGCGCGGCTGATCTCCACCGTGCCGGTTTCTGGATGGATCACTGCGTAGATGGCGCTTAAGTACCGATAGCTCTGCATTGGATCCAGGTAGCTGGCCATTCCCTGGAGTACTCCACCGGCAGAAGTGGTTTCGTTTCCGGTGGAACGATGCGCGACGTGAACCGTCGAAGCTTCCAGGGCCGCGGGCAGTCCGTGTCCCGAAACGTCCGCAACCAGTATACCTGCGCTTCCGTCCTTACGCACGATCAGGTCGTAATAGTCGCCGCCCAGTTCGCTGGATGGACGGTAGTGGGCATGAATCCGATAACCCGTCAATTCCAGGGAGTCCGGCAGATGTGAAGTCAATAGATCCCGCGCCCTGTCCAGGTCATCCTGCAAGATCAATAGTCTGGTTTCTTGTTCGATACGTGTCCTTTCTTCTTTTCGAATCACATAACCCAGATAGGAAGAGAAGCCCAGTATCTGGAATAAAAGGCCGCTCTGTAAGAACAGATCTTCCGACCACGCTTTTTCTACCAGGCCCGTTCGTCCCAGTGTTTCCAGAACAGCAAATAGGATGGGCAGGCTCCAGAGCACGGAAAAGATTCGTGCCGCGTGGCTCTTGAAAGATAGGATGAGGGAAGCCAGGAGTATTGCCGGCGGAATAATGTAGGAAAGGTACATACCCACGGCGAAGGTCCACTCCTGGGAAAACCAGTACAAAGGGAATATCGACAATACAGCCAACTGGCAACCCAGGAGCAGCCTACCGCCGATTGATCGGTTTCCGATCTCCAGAAAGTGTCGAAAGAAGTGTATCCCGCCGAAGTACATCAATGCGAAAAACGGGGCCGGCAGCGAAGACCAGGGGCCTCCGTTTACGGGCAGTAGATGATAAAGACCATTTCGATAAGACAGATAGGCGGCAAGTCCTGTAAGATAGAGAATGTAGCCGGTAACCATTGGTCGGTTACGGGATACCAGACTCAGGGAATAAAACACAATGGTAACAAGTATCAGTCCTAGAAAAGAGCTCTGTGTGAGGGATCGCAGCCTGGAGTTCTCCAGGTATTTGTCTTCTTCAAGGATGGTCATGCCCGTATTTACATTGAACGGGTTCTTTACGGATACGTACACAAAGCCCTGTACCTGCTCCGCCGTATCCAGAATGATCCCCGGTCTCAGCGAAAGATACCTCCCTTTGATTGCTTCGCCGGCGCTGCCCTGATGGATCCATTGGTCGTTGAGACGAGTATAACAGTGAAGCTCGTCGACCCTCGGGTCCGTGTATTCCAGCACCAGGGATCGCTTTCCGGGATTCCGGAACTCTAATCTCAGCCACAAAGTTTCATTGTCATAAGCAGGCAAAACCGTGGATCGCACGGGCTGCCAATTCTTGACTTCGGAAATGGTTACTGGATCCGGGCCGGTGGTGTAGGCAAAGTGTGGCTGAAAGCCAGCAGCGCCTTTGGTCTGTGGGTCAGCGTTCCCTCCGCAGTTCGTAGTCAGCAGGAAGAGCAAAGGTAGAAGCAGAACTGGCCCCGTAGACCTGCGCCTTGACCTGTTCGCCCCGGGTTTCATCGGCTCTCCAGCCCGGCGCCGGAGTATTGTAGTTGAATCAAGGCCACATCATCGGTAGCCGGCCCACCCCTTAGTTGCCGGGACCTTTCCAGAATATCCGTTAAGCTTTCGCCGGCAGCCAGAAACAGTTCTCGTTCGCGGGCGAAAACCAACTCGGCATTTGCATCGTCCGGCTCCGACAGGTAGTCTGTCCGGAAAAGACCGTCGGTGTAAAGGTACAGTCGGTCCCCCTGCCCCAGCGTCATTGTGGCGTCTTCGCCCTCCCATTGCTCCATAACACCGAGAAGCGGTCCCGTGCTTTCAAAGAATTCGGGTTCCAGGTCCGGTCTGGCAAGCAAGCCCGGGGGGTGACCGGCCGCAGAAATTGAGGCGAAGCCCGTGCGTAGATTCAGGACGCAGTAGATGGCGCTTACAAAGCGAAGCTGTAAATGAGTGTACAGGAAACCATTGATGGCGGCCAGGGTTTCCGCAGCGGATCGCTTCCCCTGATATACGCTTCGCAATGCCAATCGCACCAGAGCCGCATCTAGAGCTGCTGTCATTCCGTGTCCCGTTACATCCGCCACAAACAGTCCTACATGCTCGTTGTCGGGGTAGACTACGTCACAGTAATCCCCCCCTACCTGGTGCTGCGGTTCATAATAAACCTGGATTTTGGCGCCGTTCAATTGATGTTCGGAGGAAGGCATCAGATCTCGCTGAATCTTACGGGCAAAGCCCAGTTCTTGATTTACCCGGTTTAACGTAACTTCGTTTGCGATTCGATGCGATTCGGATTCCCGGATCTTTCGGCGAATAACCAGCGAAAAGAGCAGAAACTCTAACAAGAAAGCTACAGGAAGATAGATCCGGTTCTCCATCCGGGCGGTGACAAAAGAGAGATTCTCGGCCATGGCCGCAACAATGGGCAAAGACCAGGCGCATAGAAACAGGTAGGAGTCCCTGGCTCCGCGCTTGAGACCGATGAGCGCAATAATAAACATCGGAGGGCCTACAAATAAGCCGGCCAGAGCCGACAACTCATGAGCCACTTCCGCCTTGAAAGGAAGAAAGGCGATGGGTAGCGCCGCAGCGTATTGCAGCATTCGCGCCGCCAGGTCGGTTATGGAACTCTTCTGCCCTGTGGACAAATAGTATCGTCCGAATCGAATAGCGCTGATGGCGGTCAGACATACCGCAACGGTGTGCATCCATTGCGAATAACCCGCCAGAGCGGGTGGCAGCAGTATCAGGGAAAGCCTGGTTCGAAAGACGAAGTAGACGCCCACCGAAATCATCCAGAGAATGTAACGGCTCAGTAGCGGATCCTTTAGCCCGCCGTACATGAGACCATTTAGTAGCACCAGCATCAGCACGGTGCCTCCGAAAAGCCCGAGAAGAGTATACCTGGTAGCCTGCTTGCTTAGATGCGCGGATTCCGAATAGATTATGAACTCTGAGGGAACCCGGCGATAGGAGTGCAGGCGTACGTAGACTGTGACCAGTTCTCCAGGGGCCAGCTCCAGATCCAGGGTAGGTCTCGAGTAGCGATGATCGACGAAGGCTCCGGTACCGGATTCCTGCACAGTCTCCAATCCATTCCGATTGTGGATGAATGTGACGCTGTTTGTCCAGGGTGCCGGTGTGGTCAGACGATAATGACCGCTTGCGGAAGCGCTTTGTTCGAGTTCAATCCGGAGCCAGAGTGCCTTACCTTCCTCCAGGGGCATGACAGAATCCCGGACCGGATTCCAGTCCTGATGCCTTCTGGCTTCGACCGGGCCGGAGTTTTCATCCAGAAAAGCGTACCGCGCAATACCTGTAAGCGGTTTAACCGAAACATCCTTATCCAACAACAAAGGTGCGGAATACGACTGCGGTACATAGGCGCCAAAGCAAAGAACAACAAATAGAAACCGGAGTGACTTCTTTACCCCCGGGGTACAGTTGAAAAGGCAAATGGTCATGTGGATTCTGGCAACTGCAGGCAGGATGATAGATCGCTCTATGATTTCTCAACCATTAAAAGCGGTGTGAAACATTTATTTTTGTTTCCCATAAAGTACTTGCAGTAACGTGCATCAGATACTGGACATGAATTTGGAGGAGCCGGAACACGGGTAAGAAAGGTATGCAACAGAGTCAGAGAACAGCCCAGGAAATCGTAGCGGGAGGCTATCGCACTGTAAACTTTATCCGGATGGGCCTGGCTTTCTTATTCGGCGGAGCTATCCTGGCCACCGGATTCAATAGCTTTCACCGGACTTTGATCCAGGCCGAAGCGGTGGGCTGTGTAATCTTTTTACTTATCGCTGTGATAGGATTATATTTGATGCGCGGCGGCCGAATCCCACAGAAGTTCTCCCGGGCCGCTGTCTTCTCTGACATGACCATTCTCGGCGCAATCATGGCCGTTGTCTGTCTGGACTCTTCCCAGGAAGCCTACATGATGGTCAAGAACACCAGTCTATATGCGGTGTTTTTCATAATTCTCGGATATTCGGCTCTTCTGGGCTCTGCATCGCTTACGCTTGCGCTTTCTATCTGGGGAGGCATACTCTACGGCGTATCCATGTATCTGGCATTTATCACCGGAGTGGACTTCGGGGCGGCCAACGATTACTCCATCAACCGAGTTGGTATTTCCGACGCCATCATTCTGGCGCTGTATCTACCGGTGGCCGGTTCAATCGTCGCGGGAGTTTTACGGATTCAGAAAAAGCTCACAGGGGTTTCCTCGCAGCATGCGGAAACCAATGCCGAACTGGTTGCATCCCTCACCGATCAGAAACACATCCTGGCCATGCATGCGAAAGAGCTGGACCGAACCACGGAAGGCTTCAAACAATTCGTAGAGCAAACCACTTCCCGAATCGAAAGCCAGGCGGCCGCTCTGGAGCAGGCCAATGCGGTGACGGAAGAGCTGACGGCCTCGGCTTCCCAGACTTCCGAAATCATTGAAAAGCAAAGCAAAGGGATCGAAGCCATGGCGGAAGGAAGCACCGAGCTGAATGCTTTAATAAATGAAATCAGCGCATCGAACCAGGATCTGATCAATAGCGCCCGCGATTCTGTGCAGAGCATGGAAACAGTACTTTTCGCTGTTCAGGGTACAACCGAGATCCTGGGTCGGCTCGAAGAAGCCTTCAAGAACGTAAACCAGATAACCGAAGTTATGACCGAAATCGCTGACAAAACCAATCTCTTGTCCTTGAATGCTTCCATTGAGGCGGCCAGGGCCGGTGATGCAGGTCGAGGTTTTGCCGTAGTCGCCAACGAAGTTAGCAAGCTTGCCGATTTCACCGGACAGAATGTGCGACAGATTGCCCAGATTGTTAATGACTCGATGACTACAATCGATGAAGCGCGAAAGCAGTCGCAGGATGCATCCGCCCAGGCGTCCCATCAGAAGGAACAGACAAATCGTACCAACGAGCAGGTGGAGAAAACCTCGGGACTTCTGCGAAACCAGGCCAGTATTCTCCAGGGGCTCGTCAAAGAGTTGGAAGTTCAGCGGGGACGGGCCGGCGAAGTGATGAATAGCTCCCGGGAGCAAATCGACGGCCAGAAGGAACTGGCTCGCACCATGGAAAGCCTGGACCGGGAGATTACGGAAATCAACGAATCCTCAAAGCAGCTTTCGGAAGGAATAGATCGTATATCCGGCCAGGCCGCGGAGCTATCCCGAATCAGCGAAACTTGAGCGGTCCACGAACCTGTAGCCGGCCCAGGAAGACGACTCCAGTAGACCGCTTGGGCCAACCCTGACCTATGTCGCTCGGCGAAATTCTGTGCCGACAGATTTCGGTTCATCGCAAGGGGCCTATCGGGGCGGCGGCTCTGTACTCTTGCGAAGAGACTTCGACTCGGTGATATCGCTCATGATGCTCAGGTTAAGATCGCTTTCGATTCGCACGGCATGATACTGAGCAATCCGTTCCCCCAGTTGCGGGTGTACGAAGTGAAACTCCCCTATATCCTTCCCGTTTTGAAGATATCTGCTATAGTCCCGCTCCGACTCATGGCCCTCCGGCCGCGGAATATCCGAAACGGACATTCTTAGAAGATCCAGCTTGCTGTAGCCCAGAAGATCGCAGGCCGCCGGATTGGCGGAGCGATAGCGGCCCTTATCGTCGGCAAGAACGATTCCGTTTAGACTGTTATAAATGATCGCTCGAAAGATGCGTGCCTGCTCACGGTATCGCTTCTGTACCCGCTTGATGCGGGTGACATCCATGGCAAGGCAGAAGATTTCCAGAAGCTGCCCGGATTTTGTCCAGATCGGACTGCAGGCAGCCAGAATATGACGCAACTCTCCGCCGGGCCAGCGTAGCCTGAGCTCAACTTCCCGAAGAGGCTCCCCGCGCAGGGCCCTTTTCCACAACCGAAAGGCCCTGCTACGGTCCGAAGGGTCTATCACGGAGAACCAGGATCGGACATCTTTGTGGTCCCGGGGGGTCCGTCCCATCATCCTTTCCGCATTCTGGTTCCATCGGGCCTGGTTGCTGACAGTATTCAATTGAAACGTTCCCAGATTGGCCGTCTGGATGGCCAGGTCGGCATGGCTCAGAGCGGTATCGCGCTGCCGATTCAGAGTATCCACTTCGGTCAGGTTTCGACAGCAATAGAGAATCTCGCCTTCTTCCAGGTCCGCTCGGCGTATATCTACCAGAAAGGTTTGCGGTTCGCCACCGGCCACATTGGTGGAAAGTCGGAGGCCGTCCCGGGAGAGTTCACCTTCCTTCAGGGCCAGATGATCTATCTCCGAACCAAAGACTGCGGCCATATTCTTCCAGGAGGCTACTGTGGCCGCATCTACCTGAAATACATGGCCTGCCGAAGGGCTGGTGTATAGAATGTTATTGTTCGAATCTGTGAGAAATATTGCATCGGATATGCTTTCGAGAATATGTCTCTGCAGAGACTCTGCCCGGCGAATTATGGATTGATGTTCTTTTTCCCTTTGTCGAGCCTCGAACAGTCGCAAGGCCATTTTTATAGAGGCGTCCAGAACTACTACACCCGAATGCTTCACCACGTAGCCATAGGTGGTGATAGCTTCCGTTCGTTCTACGATCTCCTTTTCTGTGTGCGAAGAAAGAAACAGGATCGGCAGGTTGTGGGTTTCAAGGATGGCTCGCGCTGTGGCCGGCCCATCCATTCCAGGGCCCAGATCAATGTCCATGAGTACGAGGTCAATAGGCCCCTCCTCGAGGGCAGTCAGAGCCTGCAGGGCCTCTTCGCCACTGGCTTGCCAGGTGACGCGGTAGCCGTACTCTTCGAGCAGCCGTATATGCAGCGCAGCCACCAGGGAATCATCTTCTACCATTAATAGATGAGTCCCGGCGATGTCTCTGGGCATTCTGTCGTTCTCCGTGGTGGCTACAAGAATCCAGCGCGATGCTCAAATCAGATCCTCTTCGCCGGCCTCTCTTCTCCGTAAGGGCGAATAAGGGACAATAGGAAATGATAGGGACTCAAGAATATACGCAGGAATTTCGCTTCGCAAATCGCTTGTGTCAATGAGAAAAAACCAGGGAGTAGCATTTGCCTGTTAATTCTTACAGGATGCCCGGGGGATTGCGAAGGGCCGGACGTTATACTCTCTATCCGAGCTATGTCCGCCTTGCAGAGTATGCGAAGAATAGCGGCAAAGAGCGCGTTGTTCAGGCAGCCTTCAAAGTTAACACTTGCAAATACAACAGAGCTTACTGTCTGCCATTGTTGGCGACGAATCGCAAGATCGAATGAGCAGCCAAAGACCGCTTTCAACCCTGGACAGGGCATAATTCGGGCTTGCTTTTCTGCGTTGAATACCCGATCTAATAGTAATCAATTCCAGAAAACCATTGTTTCCAGAATACTATGCCAATAATCGATGTAATTCCAGGGGTAAAGATCTATAAAGGAGACCACTTCTCCGTCCTCTTTGGCTGCCCGCCAGAGATCATTAAGCATTTGATGCTCAAGCAGATCCCGTTTCCGGACCTGATCATAATTCCGGATCGCCTGCATGCCAACGGCACTCTACAAAACAGCACAGAGTTTCCGCTGTATAACTTCCTATTCATCATGGGGAACTTTCAGAAAGGGGTTAAGCTCAACATTGGCGGAAACAAAAAGCAGGTAAAGAATAACCGGCAGCTTCTGCAATTATCCCTGCTGGGTCCCAGCGTGAAGGAATACAATGCCATCGGGGCCAGCAAGTACTACAAGCGCCTGTATCAGGAGTCCAGATATCTGGCGATCAAAGACAAAGAAGGCAAAGAAATCAGCATCGACGGGTTCGTGGACTTCTCTTTCTTCAAAGATGACGTTCTGCAGGTCAGTCTGAACGGCCACCCCTGCGAGGTTTTACACAAGGACAAGAACGTTTACGAGATCGGCGGCGAAATCATAGACATAAACTTTACCGAGCGGCAGCCTCTGGCCTATGATCTAAAACCAAGTTTTACTCCCCAGGCTCCTTTTCGCTTTGGAATCGATGTGCTCGGCGGGGGTTCCGGGTTCACGCCCACCAAGCCCTGCTCCGCCCTACTGCTGAATTATAATTCGGACTACATGCTTATCGACTGTCCTCCATACCTGGAAGACACTTTGAATGCTCGAGGGATTTCCTGTCAGCAAATCAAGTCCATCTACATGTCGCATATTCATGACGATCACTGTAACATGTTTCCGTTGCTCCAGTTTAACAACAAGATCAAGTTTCTGGGAACTCGCGAGATCTACTGGATGTCTTTGCAAAAGCTTTCTCTGCAAACGGAATTAAGCATCGAAGACCTGTACAGCTTCTTTGATTTCTTCGAGTTGGAACCGTACCAGGAAAATGATTACTACGGAATGCAAATCATACCCCATTACACGGTGCATTCGATTCCTACTGCCGGCGCCACCTTCAAAATGAAAGCGGACGGTCGAGACCATAGCATTGTATTTGTAGGCGACAACAAATCGTTGGACGATATTCAACAGATGCGCGATGAAGGGATCGTATCCGACGAAAAGTATAACCACATCCGATCGCTATACCACAGTCGGTACGATCTAATTTTCCCGGATGGCGGAAAAGGAATACTTCACGGCGATCCCAAAGACTCTATCGAGTCCGGCGCGGACAAAATCGTCTTTATGCATCTGGAGAGCCTGCCCCCGGAATTCGACGCCACGTTTTCCATGGCCCGGTCCGGAAAGCGATACGCCGTTCTGGATGATCAGTACCATTCCAGCCAGGCTCTTCTGGTAAAGGCGATGTTGATTTTGCAGAACCACTTCAAAGGGATATCTGACGAGTGGGCCACGGCCATTATGAACGAAATTCGCATCCAGCATTATAACACTGGTGATGTGATCATGAAGCAGGGCGAAGAAAATAAAGGCCTGATCTTCATCATTCTCACAGGCAAATGTAGCGTTATGTTTCATGATGGTAGCGCGCTTCTGGAGCTTGCTGAAAAAGAAGCCGGAGACATCATCGGCGAAATGGCCGCCGTCAATCAACAGAGCGCGCGGAGCGCCTCTATTGTGGCCCGAACCCCGGTCACCTTGTGCGCTATTAATGAACGTACCTGGTACTCTTTCCTGGTTGCGGAGAATCGCATTGGCGAAATGCAAAGCATGTGGAAGAATCGATCAGCCCTGGAAAAGAGCGACCCATTCAAACAGTTCTCCGACTACGTGAACGACAAGCTGGCCCGTGTGGGACGCCGCCGCGAAGTGCAGGCGGGGGAAGTCATTATTCGTCAGGGTAGCCAGGACAATCAATTCTACATCATCCTGGATGGACACTTCCAGGTTGAGCACGGCTCCATAAAGGTCAAGGAGCTCAACCCCGGAGATCTTTTCGGCGAACATGCCAGTCTGGCCCACCGTATTCGCAACTCTACGATTCGCGCAAATACCGATGCGGTGATTCTGGAAATGCAGCGCAAAGACATTGAGGAAATCGTAGCTACAACGCCGGTGCTAAACTTTCACATCCTGGAGCTAATGAGGCAACGGGACATGGAACTGGCAAAGCTCACCTGGTAGTCTTCCGCGGGTACGTCCGGACACGGCAACCGGGCCCGCCGAGTCCGGCGCCACCAGCGCCCCCGACTGGCCTAATCCTCTTCCTCCAGGTCCAGGGGCTCCAGACTATAAACTATGTCCACACAGGTCCCGCGTTCGGTTCGACGGGACATAGTAACCCGGGCCTGAGTAAAGTTTTCCTTTAGTCGGCGCTCCACTCCGCCAATTGAGGAAACATATACGCTATTCTGGTCTATGCCCCGACCATTATCCAGAACCTGGATTCTTACCTGGTCATGATCGGCATGCGCCAGTACCTCGATTACGCCTTTGCTCGTATAATCCCGAAGACCGTGCCTATAGGCATTCTCAATGATGGGCTGAATCGTAAGCGGCGGGATGAACACTCCGGAGAAATCCCCGTGTCTTTCCATCTCGATTCTTAGATGGTCTTCAAACCTGAACTGTACCAGTTGGCAGTACCGCCGGGAGAATTCCCATTCCTGGTCAAACAGTACAAGTCTTCGTTCCATATCGTTGATCAAATAACGATAATGAGAAGCGAGCATCATGATCGCATCCCCTGCTCGAGGGTTTCCGCGTTCGATGTAAGAATGTATCAGATTCAGCGAATTGAACAAAAAGTGAGGCGCCATTCGCTCCTGAAGTGTACGATACCGGTTTTCGGCCACGCTTCGACCGGATTCGTATTTCATTTCCTGGCTCTTTTCCCGTTCTTTTCGAGTGCGATTCGCCTGGGCGAGCACGACGACGGCAAGACCGACCTGAAACACAAGGTAGGTCCAGCGACCGGAGAATGCATTCTCGCCCCAGAAACTGTACACAACGCCCAGGTATTCGAAAAGGGCGGAAAGGAAGAACGGAAGCATGGTGATGAGCAGAAGCCAACCGCTCTTCAGGCCGCGGAAGATCCAGCTCACAGATGTTATCATTCCACCGAGCAACATTATGGGCGCAAAGAAACCGGAAAACATTGCCGGCCACCCGGCAATATGCATCCCTCCCAGAGTAAGCGCATGGACCATGGTAATCAGCGATACCCCCATCAACCCCCAGGAAATGCGGCGGAGCCATTTGGATGAAAAGATTTCGCAAAGCAGAAGCCCGAAAATGGGAGGGAAAAGGGCCGATCCCAGCATAAAGACCAGTAGCCGGCCCCAGGTATAGGGGATCATGAGTTGCGCCATGGACGATGTGCCCAGTTGATACAGGGACATGACCAGCAGTAGAAGGGAAAGAAAGAGCACGCTTCGGGTGCGAATCGGAACAATGAAGAAGAAGATCGCAAGACCGGAAATGGACAATGCCATGCTGATAGACATGATGGCCAGATCATCCATTTCTTTCCGGAATAAATATTCCAAAATTTCCACCGCGCTACCGATGAGCATGGGATCCAGAAACCCCGGTCTGGAAAACGACGGTAGCTGACCCTTTTCAAAACAAGCAGTGACCTCGACGCTCTCTCCTGGCAGCGGTAGAATATGCCATTCGATACCGCGAAAAAGGCCATTTTCCTTTCTGGTATTCCAGACGCGAACGCCGTCCAGATAGATATGTGCCAGATCATAGTAGCGACCGAGCCATAGTACGGGATCCCTTTCCCTGGTTGGCGGGATGTACCATTGGAAGAGTGTTGCCGGGCTATCGCCGATATCTTCTACAGTGCGAAAGGGTAAAAATCGATTTCCTGGGCGCTCCGCGGTTAGATCGCTGAGGGAGCCTGGACAACTGTCCACTCCCCGAAAGAAGACCGAATACTCGCTGGCATGT